>Ga0073932_1002135_pt1 | contig 32501 bp, 33 predicted proteins | sample DewCreD2012metaG_FD_76967 | JGI IMG/M metagenome (GOLD analysis project Ga0073932, IMG submission 76967) | Hot spring sediment bacterial and archeal communities from British Columbia, Canada, to study Microbial Dark Matter (Phase II) - Dewar... ...
CATGCCGTGGACCGAGGAGGGCGCGGCGGCGGCGCAAAGCGAGGGCTGAACGGCACGACGCCGGGCCACCCTCGGCCCGGCGTCGCGCGCCCCAGCCAGCGGACGTGCCCGCTCAGGTCTGGCCGACGAGCGGCGGCGTCACCGCGGCCTCGTCGCGCTCACCGGTGCGGATGCGGTGCACCTGCTCGACGTCGAGCACGAACACCTTCCCATCGCCGACCTCGCCTGTGCGGGCGCTGCCGAGGATGGCCTTCACGGTCACGTCCACGAAGTGATCGGAGACCCCGATCTCGAGCCGCACCTTCTCCTGCAACTCCACCTTGACCGTCGTGCCGCGGTAGGTCTCGACCCGGTCGGTCTCGCCGCCGTGCCCGAGCACCTTGGACACGGTCAGCCCGCGGACGTCGGCGCGGTACAGCGCCTCCAGCACCTCGCTCAGCTTGTCGGGCCGGATGATCGCGACGATGAGCTTCATGGGGGTCCTCCCGGCGTCAGCGCGCCGCGGGCTCGGGGGTCATGGCCGGGGTGATCGCCGCGACGGACGCGCCGTCGGACATCACCAGGATCGAGCCCTCGCCGTCGGCGTACGCCTCCTCGCCGTGCTGGGTGACGTCCATCCCCTTGCCCTCGGTGCGGGCGGTGGCGCGCAGCGGCACCAGGAGCGCGAGGAGCCGCAGCAGCACGAAGGTCATGAGCCCCGCGTACACCAGGGACGCCGAGGCGCCGAGGGCCTGCAGGCCGAGCTGGCCGGGGTTGCCCGCGAGGAGACCGTCGCTCCCGGCCGCGTTCCACGCCTTCCGGGCGAAGACGCCGGTGAGGAGCGCGCCGGTGAGCCCGCCCAGGCCGTGGCCCGCGAAGACGTCGAGCGAGTCGTCGAGCCGCGTGCGCGAGCGCCAGAGGATCCCGAAGTAGCTCGGCAGCGCCGCGAGGGCGCCGAGGGCGAGGGCGCCGGCGGGACTCACGAAGCCCGCCGCGGGGGTGATCGCCACCAGGCCGACGACGACCCCGGTCGCGCCGCCGACCGCCGTCGCGTGGCCGGTGCGGAGGTAGTCGAGCAGCATCCAGGCGACCAGCGTGGCCATCGGCGCGAGGAAGGTGTTGGTGAACGCCAGTGCGGCGAGCTCGCTGGCCGCGAGGGCGCTCCCCCCGTTGAAGCCGAACCACCCGAACCAGAGGAGCCCGGCGCCGAGGAGCACGAAGGGCACGTTGTGCGGCACGATCGCCTGCCGGCCGTAGTCCTTGCGGGAGCCGAGCACGAGCGCCGCCACGACCGCCGAGATGCCGGCATTGATGTGCACGACGGTGCCGCCCGCGAAGTCGAGCACGCCCTTCGTCATGAGCCACCCGCCGCCCCAGACCCAGTGCGCGACCGGGGCGTACACCACGAGCGTCCAGAGCACGATGAACGCGAGGTACGGCCCGAACCGCATCCGCTCGACCACCGCGCCCGAGATCAGCGCCGCCGTGATGATCGCGAAGGTCCCCTGGTACGCCATGAAGAGGACGTGCGGGATCGTCCCCTTCGCCTCGGTCCCCACCCCGGCGAGGAGCGCGTGGGCCGTCCCGCCGAGCCAGGCGGTCCCCTCCGCGAAGGCGAGGCTGTAGGCGATCACCGCCCACGTGATCCCCACCGCCCCGAGCGCCGCGAAGCTCATCATCATCGTGTTGAGCGAGTTCTTCGCCCGCACGAGCCCGCCGTAGAAGAAGGCGAGCGCGGGGGTCATGAGCAGCACCAGCCCGGTGGCCACGAGCATCCACGCGGTGTCGGCGGGCACGATCGCGGGCGCGGCGTCCTGCACGAGGAGCAGGACCGGCAGGGGACTCGGCATCGAGACTCCTGTCATGTGAAATCGGGTGCATGGCCCGGCCGGCGCGGCGCCGGCAGGCCGGGGGACCTGAGCGGGAGGGTACGGCGCGGAACCTGATTCGTCAATGGAGTGCACCGGGAAACGTGCAGGAAGCGCACGAATCCCGGTGCGCTCCGTCATCGGAACCGCGCTGGCGGGCCGATGCGCCGCCCCGCGCTGCGAACGCTGCAGGAAATGGCGTACAGGGCGTGCGACGTGCCCGCGCCCGTCATCCCTCGGCCGCGCCCCGGCGCCAGACCCCCTGTCCCGGATACCACGGGTACTCGATGTACGCCGCCGTCTCGACCGCCACCGCGTGGCCCAGCAGGCGCTCCACGACGTGCAGGCTCATCTCGATCCCGGCCGCCACCCCCGCCGAGCAGATCACCTGCCCGTTGTCCACGACGCGGGAGGTGGGCCGGATCTCGGTGTCCGGGGCGAGCTGCTCGAGTTCGGCGAGCGCGGAGTGGTGGGTGGTGGCGGCCAGCCCCTGCAGCAGCCCGGCGCGCGCCAGCACCAGCGACCCGGTGCAGACCGACAGGACGAGCTCGGCCTCGTGCGCCCGCGTCGCCACCCAGCGCACGGTCCGCTCGTCGTGCACGAGCCGCCGCGTGCCGATCCCCCCGGGAATGCAGAGGAGGTCGAGCCGCGGCGCGGTCTCGAAGGTCGCGTGCGGCGTGAAGACGAAGCGGTGGCGGCCCACCACGTCGTCGGGGGTGGCGGCGACGAGCAGCACCTCGAACGGCTCGAGCCCCTCGCGGCGGCCCGTGACCGAGAAGACCTCGTACGGGCCCGCCACGTCGAGGACCTCGGCGTCGTCGAAGACGACGATCCCGACGCGCCGCGTCGGGGCGGCGGCGGCGCTCATCGGGCGGGCGCCGGGTCCGGCGCGAGGTGCAGGCGGTCGCGCATCTCCTCCTCCATCGCCTTGCGCAGCGCCACGAGGCGCAGCGCGTAGGTCTCCATCTGGCGGTCGTGCTCGTCCCGCGGCACCCACTTCGGCACCGGCCGGGGGCGGCCCTCGTCGTCGAGCCCCACGAAGACGATCACGCTGTGGCCGCACCGCGTCGCGGACGCGCTGCGCGGGTCCCGCGCGAAGACGTCGATCGCGATGTGCATGCTGCTGCTGCCGGTGTGGATGACGCGCGCCTGCAGCTCCACCACCCAGCCCACCAGGATCGGCTTCATGAAGTGGATGCCGGCGACGTACACGGTCACCGCGTACCCGCCCGACCACTGCGCGGCGCAGGCGTAGCCGGCCTGGTCGAGCCACTTCATCAGCTGGCCGCCGTGCACCTTGCCGCCGAAGTTGACGTGCCCGGGCTCGGCCAGGATGCGCAGGTAGGAGGTGCGGCGCGCCTCCACATTCTCCACGGCGGCGTTGTCCACAATGTCCTCGTGATGTGGCGGGAGGGCCGGAACCGGCCTCGTCGGCGCAACTTAGGCCGGGGGCGGCCGGCGCGGCAGGAGCGGCGCGGGGCCGACGGCGTCGGGCCCATGGCGCCGGCGCACCTCGTCCACCGCGCGGGCCAGCGCGCGCAGCCGCCGGCGTCGCTCGGGCTCGAAGAGGTCGGCGGCCGGGGCGGCCGTCAGCTCGTGCGCCGCGATCCCGAGCAGCCGCACGCCGCGCCCGCGCGCCCGCGCCTCGGCGAACGCGCGCGCGAGCAGCGGGCGCGCCGCGCCGAGCAGCTCGTGCTCGAGGTCGGTGGCGTCGGCGAGGGTGGCGGCGCGGGTGACGGTGCGGAAGTCGTCGTGGCGCAGCTTGAGGGTCACGCGCCGGGCGGCGAGCCCCTCGTCGCGCAGCTGGCCGGCGACGCGCCCGGCGAGCTGCAGCAGCACCCGCTCGAGGGTCGCGAGGTCGCGCAGGTCGCGTGCGAAGGTCATCTCTCGGCTCACCGACTTCGGCCGGCTGCGCGGCCGCAGGGTGGTGCCGCCCTGCCCGAGCGCGCGGCGGCGGAGCGCGGGCGCGGCGTCGCCCACCAGCCGCGCGAGCGCCGCCTCGTCCATCTGCTGCACCTGCCAGACGTCGACGAGCCCGAGCTCGCGGTAGCGCGCCGCCGTGCGCGGGCCGATGCCGGGAAGCGCCGACAGCGGGAGGCCGGCGAGGAACCCGGCCTCCCAGCCCGCGCGCACCTCCACGATCCCGCGCGGCTTGGCGTAGTCGCTCGCGAGCTTCGCCACCATGCGGTTGGGCCCGATCCCGATGCTGCAGGGGAGCCCGGTCCGCTCGCGGATGGCGTCGCGGATCCGCTCGGCGAGCGGCAGGAGCGACACGGGGTGGAGCAGGTCGGTGCCCGAGAGGTCGAGGTACGCCTCGTCGAGCGAGGCCATCACCACGAGCGGCGCGAAGCCGGCGAGCACGTCGCGCACCGCGCGCGACGCCTCGCGGTAGTGGCGGAACTCGCCCCGCGTGAAGGTGGCCTGCGGGCAGCGCCGCACCGCCTCCGCGATCGGCATCCCGGCGCGGATGCCGAACCGGCGCGCCCCGTGCGAGGCCGACTGCACGACGCCGCGCGAATCGCGCCGCCCGCCGACGACGAGGAGCTCCACGTCGCGCAGGGCCGGGTCGCGCTGCCGGCAGACCTCGACGAAGAAGGCGTCGAGGTCCACGTGCATCAGCCGCGCGGTCAGATGCCGGGCAGCTCCAGCGCCGCGATCGAGGCGCCCTTGAACGGCTGGCCCGCGTTCGCGCCGGCCGGGAAGTTCAGGTTGGCCACGTAGAAGGTGCGGCCCACCTTCTTCAGCTCCGCCGGGAAGCGCAGGACCGCCCCCTGCGCCACGGTGTCGGCGCGCAGCAGGGTGATCATGCCGTCGGTGGTGCGCACCTTGGCGACGGTGTTGCGGAAGTTGGCGGCGACCCACAGGCCACCCCGCTCGTCGAGGAGGAGCCCGTCGGCGCCGGTCAGGAAGGCGTCCTTCACCACCGTGCGCGCCTTCCCCTTCCGGTAGCCGGGGAGGATCTCGAGCTCCACGATCTCCCCGGTGCCGGTGTTGGCGGTGTAGACGTGCGCGACCTGCGGGTCCACCGCCACCCCGTTCACCGTGTACGGCCGCACCGGGATCGTCGTGTCGGGGCTGATCGGCGAGTAGTCCTTCGCGAAGAGCTGCGCGCGGCCGCCGGCCGGCCCGACGTGGTAGAGGGCGCCGCTGTTGCCGCCCGAGATCCAGAGGTGCCCCTTCGCGTCGAGGGCGAGGGCGTTGGCGCCGGTGGCGCCCGACGCGAAGACGGTCACGTCCTTCGCGGGGTCGAAGTCGGCGGCGCCGAGCCGCCCGGCCGGCACCTTCAGGACCTGGCCGGCCTCGGGCACGGCGGCGTACAGCGCGCCCGCCGAGTCGGTGACGAGGCCCAGGATCCACGTCCCGGGCTTCGTGCCGAAGCTGCCGGCGCGCGACACGGCGCCGGTGGTGTCCACGGCGTAGATGGTCCCGTCCTTCCAGTCGGCGACGTAGAGGGTGCCGCCGTGGGCCGCGATCCCCTCGATCGTGCTGGCGCTGTCGCCGACGGTGGCGAGGATCCGGGCGCCGAAGCTCGAGTGCCGCTGCTGGTGGGCGCCCAGCGGGGCGGAGTCGGCCGGCTGCCTCGCCTGGTCGGCGGGCTTGGCGGTGCAGGCGGCGGCGAGCAGCAGCAGGGCGAGGGACGACAGGCGGGACATCGGGGCGCGCTCCGTGGGTGGGGAAACGGGACGACTGCGAATGTAGCCGGCGGGCGAAGGGCCGGGGCCGCCCGGTCAGACCAGCCGGATCGCGGTCGCCTTGAGGGCGAGGTGGACCCGGTCGCCCGGGGCGAGGGCCAGCTCGCCGGCAGTCTCGGCGGTGACCGCCGCCACGAGGGGGCGGCCGGCGTCGAGGTGCACGTGCGCGACGGGGCCGGTCCGTTCCACGCGCTCCACCACGGCCACGAGGCGGTTGCGCACGGTGGCGCCGATCGGCGTGCGGCTCAGCAGGATGTCCTCCGGGCGGATGACCGCGTGCGCCGGCCCGGCGCGCTCGGCGAGCACCTCCAGCACGAGCGGGCCGCTCTCGAAGCGCGCGGGTGCGGCGCCCTCCGGGCCGGCGCCGGCGAGGCGCACCTCGCCGGCGAGCACGTTGCCCGACCCGACGAAGCGCGCCACGAACGCCGAGTCGGGGTAGCGGAACACCTCCTCGGGGCGGCCCTGCTGCGCGATCGCCCCCTCGGCGAGCACCGCCACGTGGTCGCCGAGCCGCATCGCGTCGTCGAAATCGTGGGTCACCTGGAGCGTCGTGATGCCCTCGTGCTCGTGCAGCGCGCGCAGCTCGCGTCGCAGCACGTGCCGGGTGGCGGGGTCCACCGCGGCGAACGGCTCGTCGAGGAGGAGGATGCGCGGCGAGGGCGCCAGGGCGCGGGCGAGCGCGGTGCGCTGCTGCTCGCCCCCCGAGAGGCGGCCGATCGGCCGGTCGAGCAGGGGGGCGATCCCCAGCAGGTCGGCGAGCTCGCGCACGCGGCGGTCGGCGGCGTCGCCGCGCGGGAGCCCGTAGGCGATGTTCTGCCGCACCGTGAGGTGCGGGAAGAGGTGGTAGGCCTGGTACACGAAGCCGACGCCGCGCGCCTCGGGCGCGAGCGCGGTCACGTCGCGGCCGCCGAGGCGGATCCGGCCGCGCGCCGGCCGCTGGTGCCCCGCGACCGCCTCGAGCAGCGTCGTCTTCCCCGAGCCCGTGGGGCCGATCACGAGCGCGTAGCCGCCCGCCGGCACCGCGAGGGTGATGTCGCGGAGCGTGAACCCGCCGACGCGGACGGTGAGCCCCTCGAGCTCGATCACTCGGCCCCCGCGGGCTGCACCACGCGCACGAGCGCGAAGAGCGCGAGCGCGAGCAGGAGCAGGAGCACGGCGGCGGGGATCGCCGCGGGGAGGCCGTACGCGGTGAACCGGTCGAAGATGAGGACGCTCGCCACCTTGGGGTTGTAGGTGAGGATCACGATGGACCCGAACTCGCTGACGCTGCGGCCCCACGCGAGGAGCGCGCCGGCCAGGATCCCGCGCGAGGCGAGCGGCAGCGTCACCCGCCGGAACGCCCGCCACGGCGTGTCGCCGAGGGTGCGGGCCACCCGCTCGAGCCGGGGGTCCACCTGCCGGAACGCCTCGCGCGCGGCGCTCACGAGGATCGGCGCCGAGACGAAGAGCATCGCCGCCACGATCCCCGGGACGTGGCTCACCACCTCGAGGCCCGCCGACGCCAGCGCCCTGCCGACCGGCGACTGCCGCCCGAGGAAGAGCAGGAGGGCGATGCCGGCGACGGGGTGCGGGATCACGACCGGCAGCTCGAGGATCCCCTGCAGGAGCCGGCGCCCGGGGAACGGCCGCCGGGCGAGGAGCCACGCCAGCGGCACGCCGAGGAGGAGCGCCAGCGCCGTCGCCGCGGTGGCCGTCGTGACGGTGAGCGCGATGGCGTCGCGCACCTCGCGGTCGCGCAGCGCCTCGCCCAGGCCCGCCGGGCCCGCGTCGGCGAGCAGCCGCAGCAGCGGCCCCAGCACGAAGAGGACGAGGAGCGCCGCGAGCAGGGTGACGGCGAGGCGGGACCAGGCGGGGCGGGACATGCGCGTCGGTGCTCCGGGAGCGGGGACCGGGGAATTATGTTCCGGCGCATCCACCTGAACCACCTCCGGAGCACGACCCGATGAAGCCCAGCGCGCAGCTCGCCGACGCGATGAACGAGCACATGAAGAACGAGTTCTACTCGTCCTACCTCTACCTGGCGATGGCCGCCTGGTCCGAGTCGGCCGGCTTCGAGGGCGCCGGCCAGTGGATGCGCCGGCAGGCGGCGGAGGAGCACGGGCACGGGATGAAGTTCTACGACTTCCTGCTCGACCGCGGCGCCACCGTGGTGCTGAAGAGCATCCCGCAGCCGCCGGCCGACTTCGGCACGCTACGCGCGATGTACGAGCAGGGGCTGCGGCACGAGGAGATGGTGTCGCAGAGCATCAACCGGCTCTACGCGCTGGCCCTCCAGGACCACGACTTCGCCGCGGCGCAGTTCCTCGACTGGTTCGTGAAGGAGCAGGTCGAGGAGGAGAAGACGATGCAGACGATCGTGGACCGCCTGACGCTCGCCGGCGGCGACGGCCCCGCGCTCCTGCAGCTCGATCGCGAGCTCGCCTCGGCGAAGCAGGACGCGGGCGAGGCGGAGGGCGGGGCCGCGTGAGGCGCGCGCTCGCGGTGGCGCTCCTGCTCGCCGCGGCGGCCTGCTCGAACCCGACGGGGCCCAACGTGGCGAGCGCGCCGAAGAACCCGAACGTGCCGGGGCGCCGCGAGGCGCCGCCCGCCGTCGTCGCCGACTCGTCGACGCGCCCGTGAAGGCGGCGTTCCTCGGGCTCGGCGCCATCGGCTGGCCGATGGCGGTGCACGTGGCGCGCGCGCACGAGCTGGCGGTGTGGAACCGCACCGCGGCGCGGGCGCGCGACTTCGCCGCGCAGCATCCCGCGCGCGCCGCCGCGACCCCGCGCGAGGCGGTCGCCGGCGCCGACGTGATCCTCACCTGCCTCCCCACCTCGCGCGAGGTGGCGGCGCTGCTCGACGGGCCCGACGGCATCCTCGCCGGCGCCGCGCGCGGGGCGCTCTTCCTCGACTGCACCTCCGGCGACCCGGCGACGAGCCGCGCCATCGCCGCGCGCTGCGCGGCGGCGGGGCTCGCCTTCGCCGACTGCCCGGTGAGCGGCGGCACCAACGGCGCGGAGGCGGCGACACTCACGGTCATGGTGGGTGGCGACGCGGCCACGGTGGAGCGGGCGCGGCCGGTGCTGCAGGCGTTCGGGAAGCGCATCGCGCACCTGGGCCCCGTGGGCGCGGGCCACGCCATGAAGGCGGTCAACAACGCCCTGCTCGCCGCGAACATCCAGCTCGTCGGCGAGGGGCTCGTGGCGCTCGTGAAGGCCGGCGTCCCGGCGCGCGCGGCGCTCGAGGTGCTCAACGCCTCGAGCGGGCGCTCGTTCGTGAGCGAGGTGCTCGTGCCCGAGCGGGTCCTGACCGGCGCCTTCCCCGCCACCTTCCGCCTCGCGCTGCTCGACAAGGACGTGGGGATCTGCCTGCAGGTGCTGCGCGACGAGGGGGTCGCCGGGCCGCTGCTCGAGCGGGTCGGCGAGGTGATCCACGCCGCGCGCGCCGCCCTCGGCGAGGACGCCGACTACCTCGAGGCGATCCGGGTGGTCGAGCGGCAGGCGGGCGTGGAGCTGCGCGGTTGAGCATGGCGGCCGGGCCCGCGGCCCGCGGGGGGGCGGCCGCCCGGTGACGGCGCACCCGCTGGTCCTCGTCCTCATCTCGCCGCAGGACATCGTGAACGTCGCGAGCGCCGCGCGGCTCTGCTGCAACTTCGGCGTCGCGCAGCTCCGGCTGGTGCAGCCCGAGGTCTTCGACCCGTGGCGGATCGAGGGGATCGCGCACGGCACCGGCGACTTCATCCGCGGGATCACCCTGCACGACTCCCTCGCCGAGGCGCTCGCGGGGACCACCTACGCGGCGGTGCTCACCGGCCGCGAGCGGGCGGCGAAGCGGCAGGTCGCGCGGCCGCGCGAGGCGGCGGCGGCGCTCGCGGGCCGGCTCGCCGAGGGGCCGGTGGCCCTCGTGGCCGGGCGGGAGGACACCGGGCTCACGAACGAGGAGCTCGACCAGTGCCGGCTCCTCGTGACCATCGCGACGACCCCGGCGTTCACCTCGCTCAACCTGGCGCAGGCGGTCGGCATCATGCTGCACGAGCTCTGGGTGGCGCGCGGCGGCGACCGGGTGCCGTTCAAGCCCCCGCGCCGCGAGGCGGGCCCCGCCACCGCGGAGCAGCTCGAGACGCTCTTCGCCGACTGGGAGCGGACCCTCGCCGCGATGGACTTCTTCAAGGCGAAGGGCCAGGCGGCGGTGATGCGGACCGTCCGCGAGGTCCTCTTCCGCGCCGACCTCGACGCCCGTGAGGCGGCGCTCTTCCGGGCCGTCATGCTCGAGGTCGGCCACGTGCTGCGGCGCGCGGGGGCGGCGCGTGGCGCGCCCGGCGAGCCCGCCGCGGGGGCGGACTGAACCCCCGGCTCCCCCGCCGCCATCCGGTGTAGAACCCTCGGTACGTCCGAGGTTGTGCGCCTTGCACCATTTGGTACATTACCCCGCTGCCGTTCGTCCGGGGTACGCAGAAGTACCGAGTTCCCGGGCACTTCCGCGTCGCGCCGCCGGGCGGCGGGGCCGGGGTGCCTGAGGACGAGTCCGACCCAGACCGCAGGGACTGAGGATGCGCAGAGTCGCTCTCGGGGGGACGCTCGCGATCGTGGCGGGGGTGGCGGTGCTGGTGGCCGCCGGCTCGCGCACCGAGGCCGCCGCGCCGCAGCAGGCCACGGCGCCCGCGACGCCCGTCGCCGTTCCGTGGCCCGACGAGGGCACGCTCAAGGGCCCGAAGCAGCCGATCTACTTCCGGCACGACGTCCACGCCACGCAGTACCAGATCCAGTGCCAGTACTGCCACTACTCGGTGGCGGTGGCCTCGGAGCCGGGGATCCCGTCCATGCAGACCTGCATGGGCTGCCACCTGGTGATCGGCGGCTCCGACACGACCTCGAAGGTCGAGATCAAGAAGCTGCGCGACGCGTGGAACGCGAAGCAGCCGGTGGAGTGGGTGCGCGTGCACTACCTCGCGCGGCACGCCCACTTCCCGCACCAGCGTCACGTGGCCAAGCTCGGGCCGAACGCCTGCGCCACCTGCCACGGCGAGGTGCAGCGCATGCCGCAGGTCTTCCAGGCGAACAACATCCGGAACATGGGCTGGTGCATCAGCTGCCACCTCGAGCACGGCGTGTCGAGGGACTGCACGGTGTGCCACTACTGACCGCCGAGCGAGACGCATGAGCGAGAGCCCGCAGCAGCCCATGAACCGCCGGCGGTTCCTCACCGTGGTCGGCGCCTCCGGCGCCGGCGCGGCGGTCCTCTCCGGCTGTTCCACCGAGAAGGTCCAGAAGCTCGTCCCGTACCTGGTGCAGTCCGAGGACCAGATCCCGGGGCTCGCCACGTACTACGCCTCGACGTGCACCGAGTGCGCCGCGAGCTGCGGCGTGCACGTGCGGACGCGGGAGGGCCGGGCGATCAAGCTCGAGGGGAACCCGGACAACCCGATCAGCCGGGGCCGGCTCTGCGCGCGCGGCCAGGCCGGCCTGCAGGGGCTGTACAACCCCGACCGGGTGCGCACGCCCATGCGCAAGGAGGGCGGGGCGTGGAAGGCGATCACCTGGGACGAGGCGATCAAGCTCCTCGCCGAGCGGTTCGGCGCCGCGGGCGCCGGGCTCCGCATCGTGGCGGGGCAGGCGCGCGGGACGCTGACCGGCCTCATGAACCGCGTGGCGCAGGCGCAGGGCGGCGCGCTGGTGCGCTGGGAGGCGTTCGATCGCGACGCGGAGCGGGCGGCGAACCAGCGCACCTTCGGCCGCGGCGACCTCGCGACGTACGAGTTCGGCGAGGCCCGCTACATCCTGTCGGTCGGCGCCGACTTCCTCGAGACGTGGGGCTCGCCGCTGGAGCAGGCGCGGGGCTTCGCGCAGTCGCACGGCTTCCGCGACGGGGCGATGGCGCGGCACGTGTACGTCGGGCCGCGGATGAACCTCACCGCGATGAACGCCGACGAGTGGCTGGCGCCGCGGCCGGGCACCGAGGTCGCGTTCGTCCTCGGCGTGGCGCACGCGGTGGTGGCGAGGCGCGGCGGCGACCCCCGGCTGCAGGCGGCGGTGGCGACGTTCACCCCGGGGGCGGTGGCGCAGGCCACCGGCCTCGCGGCGGCCGACATCGAGCGGGTGGCGGGCGAGTTCGCCGCCGCCGCCCCGTCGCTCGCCGTGGCGGGCGGCATCGGCGCGCAGTACCCGAACGCGGTGGAGCTCTGCGCCGCGGTGAACCTGCTGAACCTGGCGGCCGGCAACATCGGCACCACGGTGCGCTTCGGCGCCGACCCGGACGCGCGCGAGGGGTACGCGGCGATCCGGCGGCTGCAGGAGGAGATGGCGGGCGGCGCGGTGACGGCGGTCCTCTTCCACGAGGCGAACCCGGTCTACGCGCTCCCCGCGTCGGCGAGGTTCGGCGAGGCGCTGGCGAAGGTGCCGTTCAAGGTCTCGACCGCGCTCGTGCTGGACGAGACGGCGGCGCAGTGCGACCTGCTGATCCCGAACCACCACGCGCTCGAGCGGTGGGACGACGCGGCGCCGAGGGCGGGTACCTTCGCCCTGATGCAGCCGGTGATGCAGCCGGTGTTCACCACGATGCACACCGGCGACGTGCTGCTGAAGGTGGCGCAGGCGATCGGCGGGGCGTCGGCGGCGGCGGCCTCGGCGCCGAGCTTCGAGGCGCTCGTGCGCGCCACCTGGCAGCAGCTCGCCGCGGCGCAGAAGGCGGGCGACTTCGAGGCGTTCTGGCGCGCGGCGCTGCAGCGCGGCGGCCACTACGCGGCGGCGCCGGTGCAGCCGGTGTCGCTCGCGAGCGCGCAGGTCGACGCCACCCCCGCCGCGCTCGGCGACGGGGAGTTCGTCTTCACCGCCTACCCGACCTCGATGCTGCACGACGGCCGCGGGACGAACCGCCCCTGGCTCGTCGAGAACGCCGACCCGGTCACCAAGGTCACCTGGCACCACTGGGTGGAGGTGAGCCCGGCGACCGCGAAGCGGCTCGACGTGCGCGAGGGCGAGATCGTCCGCCTGGCGTCCGCGGCGGGCACGCTCGAGGGCCCGGTGTACGTCTTCCCCGGCATCCGCGACGACGTGGTCGCGGTGCCGCTCGGCTGGGGCCACACCGAGTACGGGCGGTACGCGGCGGGGCGCGGCGCGAACGCGCTCGACCTGCTGGCGGCGCCGGCGGGGCCCGCGCTCCCCTACGTCACGACGGTCGGCGTGACCAAGGTCCGGAACGCCTTCAGGGCGCTCGCGAAGACCGAGGGGAACCCGCGCCAGCTCGGCCGGCACATCGCCGAGGCGATGCCGCTCGAGCACGCGGCCGCGGGCTACACGATCAAGCAGAGCTGGGAGAAGCTCGGCAACCCCGAGCACGAGGTGAACACCGAGGCCGAGCTGCAGGCCATCGAGGGGTTCGAGGAGGCGTTCGCGGCGGCGCGCGAGCTCGGCAACTACGCCGGCGAGCAGCCGATGTGGGGGCTCGCCGTGGACCTCGCGAAGTGCACCGGCTGCTCGGCCTGCGTGACCGCCTGCTACGCGGAGAACAACATCCCGGTCGTCGGCGAGGAGGAGGTCCTCCGCGGCCGCGAGATGACGTGGATCCGCATCGAGCGCTACTGGGAGGGCGGGACGGACGGCCAGCCGGTCGAGGGGCGCGTGGTGCCGATGATGTGCCAGCACTGCGACGCGGCGCCGTGCGAGCCGGTCTGCCCGGTGTACGCGGCGTACCACACGCCGGACGGCCTCAACGGCCAGGTGTACAACCGCTGCGTGGGCACGCGCTACTGCGCGAACAACTGCCCGTACAAGGTCCGGTACTTCAACTGGAAGGCGTACAACTGGCAGGCCTTCCCGGAGCCGCTCGACCTGCAGCTCAACCCGGACGTGACGGTCCGCGCGCGCGGCGTCATGGAGAAGTGCACCTTCTGCGTGCAGCGGATCCGCGAGGCGCAGCACCGCGCGAAGCTCGAGGGACGGCCGCTGCGCGACGGCGAGTTCACGGTCGCCTGCGCGCAGGCGTGCCCGTCGGACGCGCTCGTCTTCGGCGACATGCACGACCCGGAGAGCCGGGTCCGGAGCCTCAAGCAGAGCCCGCGCGGCTACCACGTCCTCGAGCTGCTGAACGTGCGGCCCGCGGTCACGTACCTCGCGAAGGTCAACCACCGGCCGGCGCCCGCGGCGGCGGCCGGGCACGGCGCGGAGGAGAGCCACTGATGGCCACGTCGATCGTCGACCTGCCGACCGGCCACACGCCGTACCCGCCGATCACGCAGACGCACGCCGACGTCACGCGGGACGTCGTCGGCACGCTGTCGCCGCCGGGGAAGGGCTACCTCGCCCTCCTCGCGGCGGCGGTCGCCTGCTTCGTGATCGGCGCGGCGACCTTCCTGTTCATGGTGTTCAAGGGGCTCGGCTACGCCGGGTACCAGCCGCCGATCTTCTGGTCGGTCTTCATCACGACCTTCGTCTTCTGGGTCGGCATCGGCCACGCGGGCACCCTGATCTCGGCGATCCTGTACCTCTTCCGGTCGCCGTGGCGCACGGCGGTGTACCGCTCGACCGAGGCGATGACGGTCTTCGCCGTCATGACCGCGGGGCTCTTCCCGATCATCCACATCGGGCGCCAGTGGATCTTCTACTGGCTGCTGCCCTACCCGAACGCGCGGTACCTCTGGCCGAACTTCAAGTCCCCGCTCATGTGGGACGTGTTCGCCATCGGCACCTACCTCACGGTGTCGAGCTGCTTCCTCATCTTCGGCCTCGTCCCCGACGTCGCGGCGATCCGCGACAAGGTGACCGGCTGGCGGAAGTGGCTGTACACGAGGCTCGCGTTCGGCTGGCAGGGCACCGACAACCAGTGGCGCCATTACTCGCGCGCCTACCTCTACCTGGCCGCGCTCTGCGCCCCGCTGGTGCTCTCGGTGCACTCGGTGGTGTCGTGGGACTTCGCGAGCTCGCTCATCCCGGGCTGGCACGGGACGATCTTCGCGCCGTACTTCGTGGCCGGCGCGATCTACTCGGGCATCGGGATGGTGCTCACGCTGCTCATCCCGCTGCGCAAGGCCCTGAAGATCGAGCACATGATCACGGAGTATCACTTCGACAACATGGCGAAGCTGACGCTCCTGACGGGCACGATCCTGTTCTACGCGTACGGCATGGAGTACTTCGTCGCGTGGTACAGCGGCAACACCTTCGAGCAGACGACCTTCTGGCGCCGCGCGTTCGGCCCGGAGTGGTGGGGCGGGTGGACGATGATCGTCTGCAACGCCTTCGTGTCGCAGCTGCTGTGGTTCAGGAAGATCCGCACGAACCTCACGGCGCTGTTCGTGATCTCGATCTTCATCAACCTCGGCATGTGGTTCGAGCGCTGGGTGATCATCCAGTCGCTGTCGAACGACTTCATCCCGTACGCCTGGGACAGCATGAACCCCACGTGGGTGGACTGGTTCATCTTCCTCGGGTCGTGCGGGTGGTTCAGCATGTGGTTCCTGCTCTTCGCCAAGAACTTCCCCATCGTGGCGATCCAGGAGATCAAGGAGTTCATCCCGATGCCGCGGAAGTCGGGCGCGGCGCACGGAGGGCACCACTGATGGCGGGCGGCTACGTCCCCGGGGTGCTCGGGTCCTTCGCGCACATCGACGCCGCGATCGCGACGATCACGGCGCTCCGGGCGAAGGGGCACCGCGACCTCACGATCTACTACTCGCACCCGAACCACGAGCTCGAGGAGGCGGCCGGCCACGGGGTGAGCCCGGTGCGCCGCGTCACCCTCCTCGCCGGCATGACCGGCACCTGCGCCGCGTTCGGGATGCAGATCTGGATGAACCGCGACTGGCCGCTCGTCGTCGGCGGGAAGCCGCCGATCGCCGTGCCGTCCATGGTCGTCATCGGCTTCGAGCTGACGGTGCTCGTCGCGGCGCTCAGCACGCTGGCGGCGGTCGTGATCTTCTCGCTCCTCTTCCGCGCGAAGGGCCGGGTGGTGTACCACGAGCGGTTCAGCGACGACCGCATCGGCGTCTTCGTGCCGGCGACCGGGGCGCAGGCGCGCGAGTACCAGGCGCTGATGCAGGCCAACGGCGCCGTGGAGGTGCAGCATGTGGAGGGCTGAGCTCCGAGCCGCGGTGGCGCTCGCCGCGACCGTCCTGGCGGGCGGCTGCGACTGGTACTACAACAGCGTGCCGTCGCCCGACTCGCTCTGGCACCGGGTCAAGTGGTTCGACCACATGATCACCGCGAAGTACGTGCACCCGTACAGCCGCGCCGACGTGCCGCGCGACACCCCGGCCGGGAGCGTCCCGGTGTCGGGCGGCGAGGCGTCGTGGCGCATCGGCAACCCCGGCGAGCTGCAGTACGCCTTCGACCAGGCGGTCGCCGACCGGCTGGTGAACCCCACGACGACCGGCGGCACGGCGCCGCGCCCCACGGTGGAGGTCGTGCGCATCCCGGCCGACCTCGCCGCCCGCGGCGACACGCTGTACCAGGGCTACTGCGCGATGTGCCACGGCCAGGCGGGCGCGGGCAACGGGCCCGTGGGCGTCAAGCTCGGCGCGCCGTCGCTCCTCACCGACCGCGCCCGCGGGTACACCGACGGCTACCTGTACTCGATCGTCCGCTACGGCCGCGGCCTCATGCCGCAGTACGGCGACAAGATCTACGACCCGCTCGACCGCTGGGCGGTCGTGAACCACGTGCGGAAGCTGCAGGCCGGTGCGCCGGCCGTCGCGGCGACCGGAGGGATGAACTGATGGCGCTCGCCGCCGCGCGCACCCGCGTCGCCAGGGCCGCCCTCACCGGGCGCTACGACCTCTTCCTCGGGGTCGGCGCCGGCCTCGCGATCCTCGGCGCCATCCTGACCGCCCGCGCCCTCCTCGGCGAGCACGACCTCGCCGAGCGCGCCTGGCACGTCTGGCACGTGAACTGGGTGTACTTCACCGGCCTCGCCGGCGCCCACGTGGCGTTCACGGCGGTGCACAAGATCGTGAACGCCAAGTGGTCCGGCCTCGTCATCCGGTTCACCCAGGCGACGCTGTACTTCCTCCCCGTGGTGCTGGTCACCTTCCTCGTCACCTGGGTCTTCGGGTACGAGGCGATCTGGGGCCACATGCACGAGGAGCTGCACGGCCTCTCCCCCGGCAAGGCGTGGTGGCTGTCGAAGCCGGTGATGTTCACCCGGGTCTTCGGCTTCCTCTGCCTCCTGTACCTCGTGGGCTGGCGCCTCGTCCGCGCCGACCTGCTCCCCGACGTGCACGAGCTGAAGGGGCAGGCCACCGGCAGCCGGAAGGCGCTCTTCGAGAAGTTCACCGCCGGCTGGGGCTCGCCCGAGACGATGGCGCGCACCCAGCGCACGATCTACCGCCTGGCGCCCGTGTACGTGGTGCTCTACGCCATCACCTACACGTTCGTCGCCTTCGACACGATGATGGCGCTCCAGCCGCACTGGTTCTCGAACCTGTTCGGCGGCTGGTACTTCATGGCGTCGTTCCTGTCGGCGCACATGTCGCTCGCCCTGCTCATGATCTACGGCGGGAGGCAGCTCGGCATCGCCGACCTCATCTCCGCCAAGCAGCGGCACGACCTGGGCAAGCTCTGCTTCGGGTTCTCGGTCTTCTGGGCGTACCTGATGTGGGCGCAGTTCCAGGTGATCTGGTACGCCAACATGCCCGAGGAGACCGGCTTCGTCTACTCGCGCGTCTACGGCGACTGGTGGGTGCTGTCGCGGGTGGTGCTGGTCGGGATGTTCGTGGTGCCGTTCTTCGGCCTGCTCGGCGTCGCCCCCAAGAAGAACCGGTTCACCCTGGGGCTCTTCGCCGGCGTGAGCCTCGTCGCGCTCTGGCTCTGCTGGTACCTGATGGTGATGCCGAGCGTCTCGAAGTCGGCGGGCCCGGTCTTCGGGCTGCCGGAGCTCGGGCCCACGCTGCTCTTCCCGGGGCTCTTCCTCGCCTGCTACGCGCTCTTCGCGCGCCGCTGGCCGATGGTGTCGCCCCGCCTCGCGGAGATCACCCTCGAGCGGGAGATCCACCACCACGAGGTCGAGACCTTCGACCACGAGGACGACGACCGGGACTTCGTGCACGAGCGCGACCTCTCGCCCGGCCGCGGGCCGGCCTGAGCGGCGCGCCGCGCCGTCAGTCCCACATCTTCCGCTGCGCCCGGCTCGCGAAGGCGCAGCCCTTGTGGATCTTGAGCCGCTTCGGCGGCCAGTCGAAGCAGAGCGCCGGCTTCGCCGTGCGCCCGTCGCCGCGCTTGCGCCCGTGCAGGGTGCAGTCCACGCCGCCCGCCTCCAGGTAGCCGCACGCCGAGATGACCTCCGCGGCGAGCGAGAACTTCCCCTCGCGCTCCACGCGGCAGAGCAGGGGCGGGCGGCGGTGCCGCACGAGCGCCTCGAGCGTCGTGTCGTCCTCGTCGCACATGATCTCGATCTGGAGGTCGCGGCAGCAGGCGGCGCCCGGCCGGTGGTCGCTCGTGCGGCAGGGGACGCCGGCGCACGGGTTCGCCGACTCCGGCGCGGTGCCGATCACCGGCAGCATCCGGGTCGGCGCCGGGAGGCGCCGGTCCACGACCTTCGCGCGCTCCACCACGCGGAAGCGGTCGCCGCCCAGCTGGCGCGGCTGCGGCCGGCGGCGGGGCACCGGCGGCACCGGGCCGCGGAAGCCGTGCGCCGCGCACCGGGCGCGGCCGCGGTCGTCGAGCTGCAGGTGGCGGCAGGGAACGTGGATCACCGCCTCGGCGTACACATCCCCGTCGTGGGTCCACAGCGAGGTGAAGTCGATCCGCTCGGTGTGACCCAGCAGCCAGGTCGCCTCGTGGTCGGCGGCCTCCGGGCCACCCTCCAGCGTGCCCACGTGCAGCGTGACCGCGAGGGCGTGGCAGTGGCGTCCCATCCGTCGGCAGGGCGGCGGCGTCATGTGCGCTCGAGGCAGGTGGTCCGGGGTATCACGGATCGGCTTGCGAAGTCTGGCGAAGGATCACACATTTCCACGTCGCAATATAGACTTGTGAATTGTTTCACAAAGTCTCCCCTGGCCGGGGACAGCAGTCCGCACAGGCCGTTCAATCCCTCGTGGAGGAAGGTTCGCGATGCGTTCGACTTCGATGGTGGCGGGTCTGGCAGTGATCCTGGCGGCGTGCGGCGGCGGCGGCGAGCAGAAGCCGGCCGAGGCGCCCCCGGCCGAGGCGGCGCCGGCGCCCGAGGCCGCGGCGCCGGCCCCGACGACGGGCACGGTGCACGAGGTCAAGATGGTGCTCGAGGGCACGAAGTACCTCTACGTGCCGGCGGAGCTCACCATCAAGGCCGGCGACGTGGTGAACTTCGTCAACGTGAGCGGCGGCCCGCACAACGTGCAGTTCTACCCCGACAGCATCCCGGCCGGCGCGGCCGCGGTGCTCGACGCGGCGATGAAGGACCGCATGGGGCCGGTCGCGGGTCCGCTGATCGCGGAGCCGAACGCCGTGTACTCGATCTCCTTCGCCGGCGCCCCGGCGGGCGAGTACAAGTTCTTCTGCCTGCCGCACCAGGCGCTCGGCATGAAGGCGAAGCTCACCGTCCAGTAGGCCGCCCGGACGGTGCGTGGTGCGCCGGGGGCCCCGCGAGGGGCCCCCGTTGCGTTTCCCCCCCTCGCCGTCGCGCCACGAGCGCGACGACCGCGAGCCCCACGGCGACCCCGGCGAGCGCGTCCACCGCGTAGTGCATCTGGCAGTACACCACCGCCACCGTGAGCAGCGCCGCGGGGAGCACGAAGCTGCGCCCGAGCGCCGGCCACCCGCGCCACGCCGCCCCGGTCGCCGCGATCGCCGCCGCGACGTGCGACGAGGGGAAGGCGGCGCCGTACGCGCTCCCCGTCGCGAGCGTGGCGTACACGAGCCGGGCCGGGGCGTTGTCCACGAAGGCGCCGGTCGGGTGCGGGAAGGCGTAGTACGGCCCGGCCACGGGGAAGAGGATGAAGACGAGGTAGCAGGGCACGAACGTCAGCACGATCGCGAGGACGAACCGCTCGAGCGCCGCCCGGTCGCGCCGCGCGAGGAAGGCGAGCACCGGGAGGGCGATCATCGGGTAGTAGGCCCAGTACGCCGCGTGCAGGATGGTGCTCCAGGCCGGGCTCGGGTACGCCTGCCACCAGTCGCGGCTCGGCTGCAGGCCGAAGAGCGCGGCGTCCCAGCGCTGCACCAGCGCGTCGTGCGTGGGGATCCCCGCGCCGAGGGTGAGGAGTTCCACCTCGCTGTACATGGCGGTGAGGAGCACGAGCGGGTAGGTCGGGGCGAGGGCGCCGGCGATGCCGTCCGGCGGCACGCGACGCACGAGCGCGACGAGCGCGCCGACGAGCAGGTTGGCGGCCACGAGCCACGGCAGCGCCGGCACGCCGCGCCACGCCGCCACGAGGACCACCGCGGCCGCGTACGCCAGCACCAGCGCGTCCGCCGGCCGCAGCGCGCGGCGCGCCGCGGCGCGGCTCACAGCCAGCCCGCCTCGCGGTACCAGCGGAGGGTCTGGGCGAGCCCCGTCGCGAGGTCGTGGCGCGGCGCCCAGCCCGTCGCCGCCATGAACGGCGACGGGTCGGCGGTCCACGCCTCGGCGTAGAACTCGTGGATCTTGTCGGGGTGCAGGATCGTGGCGCGGCCGAGCAGCGTCGCGGCGCCGCCCACCAGGCCGAGCGCGGCGCGGGCCACGCCGCGCGGGAGCGGGAGCAGCGTCACCCGGCGGCCCAGCGCGGCCGCGACCTGCTCGACGAGGGCGGCGCTCGTGACGACCTCGGGGTGGTTCACGTAGAAGGCCCGGCGCACCACGTCGGCGGCGGTGCCGGCGCGCACGATCGCCTCCGCGAGGTCCTCCACGTGCACCGCCGAGAGTTCCATCGTGCCGTCGCCGAAGACGGGGACGACCCCGAGCCGGGCGAGCCGGAAGAGGGCGAGCAGGTTGTCGCGGTCGCGCGGGCCGTACACGGTGGGCGGCCGCACGATCGTCCACGGCAGCTCGCCGCCGCGCACGACCGCTTCGGCGGCGAGCTTGCTGCGCCCGTAGGCCGTGACGGGCGAGGCGGGCAGCTCGCCCGCGTGGGGCCGGCCGCGAACGGCCGGGCCACCGGCCGCCATGGAGCTCACGAGCACCACGCGCGCGCCGGGCGCGGTGCGCCGCGCCGCGTCGAGCACCGCCGCGGTCCCGTCGCGGTTGGCGCGCAGGAACGCCGCCTCGTCGGGCGCGCCGGTCAGCGCGGCGACGTGGTAGATCACGTCGGCGCCCTCGGCGGCCCGGGCCAGCGCGTCGGCGGAGGCGAGGTCGCCCGCGACCACGGTGGCGCCGCGCGCGGCGAGCCCGGCGGCCCGCGCGGGCGAGCGCGCGAGCACCGTCAGCGCGTCGCCGCGGCGCAGCAGCGCCTCCGCGACGTGCCCGCCCACGAACCCCGTGGCCCCCGTGACGAACGCCCTCATGCGGGGCGGTCGTACACGCGGTAGGTCTTGTAGTGGGTCCAGCCGAACTTGGTGAGCGCCGCGTTCATGCCGGCGTTGTCCTCCAGGATCCACCCCGCCTCGCCCCAGCGCTGGCCGCGGGCGTAGCCGCGCTTCCAGATCTCGTGGATCAGGAAGGCGTCGAGCCCCTTGCCGCGCCACTCCGGCCGGGTGCCCAGCAGCAGGATGCGCGTGCGGGTGATCGTCCTCGTCTTCACGCCCCAGAGCACGCGCAGGAGGCCGGGGAGGAAGGCGCCGCTGCGGTTGCGCCGCAGGGCGTCGTACAGGTCGGGCATCGCCCACGCGAACGCGATCGGCCGGCCGTCCTTCAGGATGAAGGGCACCAGCTCGGGCACGATCACCGCCTGCAGCTGGTCGGCGATGTGGGCGATCTCGCGGTCGGTGATCGGGATCGAGCCCCAGTTCCTCTCCCACCCGGCCCGCAGGATCTCCTTCACCGTCTCGAGCTCCTCGCGCATGCGCGAGGGGTCGAGCGTGCGGGTGGTGAGCCCGTAGCGCTGCCGCACCAGCGCCACGCCGCGCTCGATCCGCTCGGCGGCCTCGGCCGCGGGCTCGCCGCCCTCGTAGCAGAGCAGGTCCTTCGCCTTCACGAACCCCGCGCGCTCGACCAGCGGGACGTAGTACGCCGGGTTCTGCCCCATCATCAGCGTGGCCGGCTTGTCGTGCCCCCACACCACGAGCCCGAACTCGTCCCACACCGAGTAGCTCGCGGGGCCGCGCATCGTGTCGAAGCCGCGGGCGCGGAGCCAGCCGGCCGCCGCGTCGAAGAGCGCGTCGGCCACGGCCTGGTCGTCCTCGCACTCGAAGAAGCCGAAGAAGCCGACCCGGTCGTGGTGGGTCTCGTTGTGCAGCCGGTTGCTGATCGCCGCGATGCGGCCGGCGACGCGGCCGTCGCGCTCGGCGAGGAAGAAGGCGGCGTCGCCGTGCTCGAAGAAGGGGTTGGCCCGCCGGTCGAGCATCGCCTTCACGTCGCGGCGCAGCGGCGGCACCCAGACGGGGTCGTCCCGGTGCAGCCGGTAGGGCAGGTCGATGAACCGCGCGAGGTCCGCCGGGCCCTCGACGGCCCGCACACGCACAGCGCTCAGATGAGGCCCTGCTCGCGGCCCACCTTCGCGAACTGCTCGAGGCAGTAGTCGATCTGGTCGAAGGTGTGGGTCGCCATGACGCTCGTGCGGAGGCGGCACTGCGAGGGCGGCACCGCGGGCGGCGCCACGGGGTTCGTGAACACGCCGGCGTCGTAGAGCTTCCGCCAGACGAGGAAGGTCTTCTCCAGCGGGCCGATGAGCACCGGGATGATCGGCGTCACCGTGGGCCCGATCTCGAAGCCGAGCGACCGGAACCCCTCCTGCAGCCGCCGCGTGTTGGCCCAGAGCCGCTCGCGCCGCTCGGGCTCGCCCCGCATCACCTCGAGCGCCGCGAGCACGCCGGCGGTGTTCGACGGCGGCAGCGACGCGGTGAAGATGAGCGGCCGGCTGTGGTGGCGCAGGAAGTGGATCGTGCTCTCGGCGCCGGCGACGAAGCCGCCGATCGAGGCGAGCGACTTCGAGAAGGTGCCGGTGACGAGGTCCACCTCGTCGGTGAGGCCGAAGTGGGCCGCGGTGCCGTCGCCGCGGGGCCCGAGGACGCCGAGGGCGTGCGCGTCGTCCACCATGAGGGCGGCGCCGTGCCGGCGGCAGATCCTCACGAGCTCCGGGAGCTCGGCGATGTCGCCCTCCATGGAGTACACGCCGTCCACGGCCACGAGGATCCCGCGGCCGGGCTGCTCCCGCTGGAGCTTCCGCTCGAGCTGCCGCAGGTCGCCGTGGTTGAACCGCTCCGTCTCGCCGTACGACATGCTCGCGCCGTCCACGATGCAGGCGTGGTCGAGCTTGTCGAGGTACACCACGTCGCCCCGCCCCACGAGCGCCGAGACGAGGCCGAGGTTCGCCTGGTACCCGGTGGTGAAGACGAGGGCCGCCTCCTTGCCGGTGAACTCCGCGAGCTCGGCCTCGAGCCGGCCGTGGAGATCGAGCGTGCCGTTCAGGAAGCGGCTGCCGGTGCAGCCGGAGCCGTAGCGGTGGAGCGCCTCCCGCGCGGCCTCCAGCACCTTGGGGTGGTGCGTGAGCCCGAGGTAGTTGTTCGAGCCCAGCATGATGCGCTGCTGGCCCTCGATCGTGACGACCGTGTCCTCGGACTCGGAGATCGGCTTGAAGTAGGGGTACAGCCCGGCGGCCTGGAGGTCACGGGCGCGCGTGAACTGCCGGCACTTCTCGAAGAGCGCGACGTGCTGCAGCGTCTGGCTTTCCACGGGCCTCCCTCGGGCGGTTCGGACGGGCGCCCCGCGGCGCAGGCGGCCGTTACAAAGCAGTCATATTAGCGTCCTGCAGAACCCCGCACAAGAAAAATGACGGGGTGACGATGACGGGGTGGCGGCGCGAGGTCAGCGGCGGCGCACGAGGTAGAAGGCGCGTCCCAGCCCGCGCTCGGTGGCGGGGATGAGGGCGAGCCAGGCCTGGAAGGTCCGCAGCGTGATGCCGCCGGGGTCGGCGACCCACCCGCCGATCCCCGGGTCGAAGAGGGGCAGGGGGACCGGCCGGCGGGTGACGACGGCGATGATCGCCTGCTGCGACTCGTCCACGTCGTCCGGCAGCTGCGGCCGCAGCTCCACCCCCTGCACGATCCACTCGCGCAGCGGGAAGAGGAGCGGCACCCCGGCGGCCACGGGGAGCTGCGGCACGAGCCCGTTCGGCGCGAGCACGGTGAGGTCGCGGCCGGTGCCGCCCGAGAGCAGGGTGAGGTAGCCCGATTGCTCGCTCGTGATCTGGAGGAACATCGGGTCGGACTCCTCCGGCACCTCGCCGACGCGGTACTCGGGGGCGTCGGTCAGCACGCGCACGGGGAAGCCGCCGCCGGTGGCGATCCGGGCGAGCGAGTCGGCGAACGGCGACGGGGCCACCTCGGCGCCGGGCTGGTCGCGCCAGCCGAAGCGCGCCCGGCGGCGCAGGCGGTCGAGCTCGCGCATCCGCTCGGCGCGCTCCTCGGGCGGGAGCGAGTCGGCGGGGCCGCGGTCGGGGGGGACGGCCAGCACGGCGCGCTGCGCCACGAGCGGCGACGCGGCCCCGAGGAGGGCGAGGGCGAGGGGCAGCGCGGGGACGGTCCTCATCACCGGTCGGGTATCGGCAGGAGACGTGCCGGGCTGGAGGGCGGCCTTGCTTGACACCTCCCGCGCGGCCGGTGAGCTTCCGGATCCGGGCCCGCGGCGACACGCGCCGCGGGCGCCCCGCAGGAGGCTCCATGGACCCGCGCCCCACCCTCTCCCGCCGTGCGTTCGTGCAGGCCGCGGCCGCCACGGCGGGCGCCTTGGCCGCCGCGCCGTCGCTCCATGCGCTCGCGCCCCGCGCGCGCGCGGGCGACGACCCGCCGCCGATCCCCAACGAGATCGTCGAGCGGGTCATGCGCGAGCGCTTCGGCGACCGGCCGATCCGCACCGGCCACGTCGAGCTCGACATGCCGCTCTCGGCGGAGGACGGGCGGGTGGTGCCGGTGATCGTCGCGAGCGACCTGCCGATGACGCCGGCGCGCCACGTGAAGACGGTGCACCTGATCGTGGACTTCAACCCCGACGCGCACCTGGCGGCGTTCCACCTCACCCCGGCGATCGGCCGCGCCGAGATCACCACGCGGATCAAGATGAAGCGCGCGACCTGGGTGCGCGCGATCGTCGAGACGAGCGACGGCGAGCTCTGGGCCGACTATGCCCGGGTGAGCGTCACCCTCAACGGATGCGGCTGATGCGGCGCGACGTGGGCGAGGCGCGGATCCGGGTCCCCGACCAGATCCGCCGCGGCGACCTGATCCTGGTGAATGCGATCGTCTCGCATCCCATGGACACGGGGTTCTTCCGGACGCGCGACGGCGCGCCGATCCCGGCGTGGTACATCAGGGACGTCCGGGTGCTCTACGGGGGCGACGAGGTCGCCCGCTTCGAGTGGACGAGCGGGATCAGCCGCGACCCGGTGGTGAGCTTCCACCTCGTCGCCGACCGCGAGGCGCCGCTCGTCATGCGCTGGACCGACACGAAGGGGAGCACCTTCGAGCAGTCGGTGGACATCCGCTTCACCGCGACCTGACGTGCCGGCGCGGGCGGTCCCGCCGCGCCGGCGTCCCGCGGTCCGCCTGCCCATCGCCGCGCTGGCGGCCCTGAGCCTCGCCCTCGCGCCGCCCCCCCGGGCGGCGCCGCTCCCGGCGCGGTCACTTGCGCCGGGAGTGTGGCTCGTGCCCGGCGACACGGGCCGCGGCGCGGAGGGGCGCCCGAACGCCGGCTTCGTCGTCACCGGCGACGGCGTGGTGGCCGTCGGCGGCTTCTGGAGCCCCGCGATGGGCGACTCGGTGGTGGCCACGATCCGGGCGGCCACGCGGCGCCCGCTGCGCTGGGCGGTGCTCTACGCGCACCATCCCGACATGCAGGTGGGGACGATCGCGCTCCGGCGCGCGGGTGCGCGCGTGGTCGCGCACCCCGACACGCGGGTGCTGGCGAGCGAGGGCGGGCTCGACAACCTCGTGGCCAACTGGACGCCGGTCGTCGGCGTCGCGGCGATGCTCGGCTTCGAGGAGGCGAACGTCCCCGACCGTCCCGTCACCGGCACCGACACGCTGGTGCTGGGCGGGCGGCGGCTCGTGCTGATCCACCCGGGGCCCGCGCATTCCGCCGGCGACCTCATGCTCTGGCTCCCCGACGAGCGGGTGCTCTTCGCCGGCGACATCCTCGTGGAGGACGGGCTCACGATGGTGGTGGACGGGGAGTCGGCGACGCTGCTGCGCACGCTCGACCTGATCGACTCGCTGGCGCCGCGCGTGCTCGTCCCCGGGCACGGCCGCCTCCCCGCCGACCCTCGCGCGCTCACCGCCGCGACGCGCGCCTACGTCACCGGGTTGCGCGAGGAGATGCGCGCCGCGGTGCGGGCCGGGCGCTCCCTCACGCAGGCGCTCGCCACGCAGCCCGCGGCCGACCCGCGCCGGCCGGTCGCCCCCGACAGCCGGCGGCGCCGCAACGCGGTGCGCGTGTACCTCGAGATGGAGCGCGCGGAGAACGGGCTGCCGGAGGCCCCCGGCGCATGAGGGGGGCGGGGCGCGCGGCGCTGCTCGCCCTCCTCCTCGTGGCGCCGCCCGCCGGCGCCCAGGCGGCGCGCCTCGTCTCGACCGACTCGCTCGCGCGCTGGCTCGCGCGCGAGCCGGTGCTCCTCGTGGACGTGCGCAGCGACCCCTTCGCCTGGCTCGAGGACCACCTCCCGGGCGCCGTCTACCTCAACGTCGAGACGCTCCGCGCCACGCGCGACGGCGTGCCGATGCAGCTCCTCGAGGCCGACGACTACCGCCGGCTCTTCCGCCGGCTCGGGATCCGCCTCGACCGGCCCGTGGTGGTGTACAGCGCCGGCGAGACGCGCAACATGGACGCGACCTTCCTCGCGTGGCTCCTCCAGGGGTTCGGGCACCCGCAGGTGCACCTGCTCGACGGCGGCTACTACAAGTGGCAGCTCGAGCAGCGCCCCTTGGAACGCCGCTACCCGCGGGTGACGCCGGCGCCCGGGTGGGAGCGGCGGCCGTTCCGCCCCGCGCTCGCCACGCTCGAGGAGACCCGGCGCGCCTCGGCGACGGGCGACGCCGTGCTCGTGGACGCGCGGCCGCCGGCGCAGTTCCGCGGCGAGGCGGGGGCCCAGCGCCGCCGCGGCCACATCCCCGGCGCCGTCAACCGCTACTGGCAGGACGACCTGCACACCGAGGGGTTCGGGCGCGTCTTCCGGCCGGCGGAGGAGCTGCGCCGCGAGTACGCGGCGCTCGGCATCACCCCCGACCGCCCGGTGATCGGCTACTGCAACAGCACCACCGAGGTGAGCCACGTGTACTTCACCCTGACGTCGCTGCTCGGCTTCCGCGACGTGCGCCTCTACGCCGGCAGCTGGACGGAGTGGGCCGGTCGCGACGACCTGCCCGTCGCCACGGGGGAGCGGTGAGCGTGCGGCGCGCCCTGCTCGCCGCGGTGGCCGGCCTCGCGGCCTGCGACGCCGGGGCCGGCCGGCCCGGCGTGCCTGCCGCGCCGGTCGCCGCCACGCCGGAGCAGTACCGGCGCGGCGAGTCGGTCTACCAGTCGTACTGCGCCGGCTGCCACGGCGACCGGATCCAGGGCACCCCGCAGGCACCGCCGCTCACCGAGCCCCGCTTCCTCGCGCCGGCGCTCGACGAGCGGGCCTTCGAGGCGGCGCTGCGCGACGGCAAGGCGGCGCTCGACCCGACGATGCCGCCGATGCCGGCCTTCCCGATGCTCTCCGCCGACGAGGTGGCCCACGTGCGGGGCTACGTGCGCTGGCGCCAGAAGCAGGAGGCGGCGGCCGCCGTGCCGCCCGCGTCGCCCGGCTCGTGACGGGGCGGCCGTCGCGCTTGACCCGTCCCGGCCCGGGGCATTGATTCCCGACTGCTGCACCCACACCCACTCCCGGCACAGGACGACAGCGATGGTCACGGTCACGATCAACGGCGAGCGCCAGTCCCTCGACGTCGCGCCGGACACCCCCCTGCTCTGGGTGCTGCGCGACACGCTCGGCCTCACCGGCACGAAGTACGGGTGCGGGATCGGGATGTGCGGCGCCTGCACCGTGCACCTCGACGGCGAGCCGGTGCGCTCGTGCCAGCTGCCGGTGTCGGCCGCGGAGGGGAAGTCGGTCACGACGATCGAGGGGCTCGCGCCGGCGGGGTCGCACCCGGTGCAGCAGGCGTGGATCGCCGAGCAGGTGCCGCAGTGCGGGTACTGCCAGTCTGGCCAGATCATGGCCGCGGCGGCGCTCCTCGCGAAGACGCCGAAGCCGACCGACGCGCAGATCGACCAGGCGATGGCGGGGAACCTCTGCCGCTGCGGCACCTACCAGCGGATCCGCAGGGCGATCCACCGCGCGGCAGGGCAGGCATGACCGCCGGCGCATGCAGCCGGCGCGACTTCCTCCGCGCCTCCGCCACCGCCTCGGCGGGGCTCACGCTCGCGTTCTGGCTGGAGGGATGCGGCCGCGAGCCGGTGGCCGGCGGCGCGGCCTCGGCGGCGGGCCCCGACGGGCGCTTCGCCCCGAACGCCTTCCTGCAGGTGGACCCGAGGGGCGGGGTCACCGTGATCGCGAAGCACCTCGAGATGGGCCAGGGCGCGTTCACCGGGCTCGCCACCCTCATCGCGGAGGAGATGGACGCCGACTGGGCGAAGGTGCGCGTGGTGGGCGCGCCGGCCGACGCCGCGAAGTACGCCAACCTGAACTGGGGCGGCGCGCAGGGCACCGGCGGCAGCGACGCGATGGCCAACTCGTACGAGCAGATGCGCAAGGCGGGCGCCACCGCGCGCGCGATGCTCGTCGCGGCGGCCGCGCAGGTGTGGGACGTCCCCGCCGCCGAGATCACGGTGGAGCGGGGGATCGTGAAGCACGCCGGCAAGCGGCTCGCGTCGAGCTTCGGCGAGCTGGTGCGGGTGGCGGCGACGCTCCCCGTGCCCGCCGAGGTGACGCTCAAGGACCCGGCGACCTTCACGCTGATCGGGAAGGACGGCCTCCCGCGGGCCGACCTGCGCGACAAGGTGGACGGCTCCGCGCGGTTCACGCAGGACGTGGCGCTCGAGGGGCTCCTCACGGCGGTGGTGCTCCACCCGCCGCGCTTCGGCGGCACGGCGCGCCGCGTGGACGCGGAGCGGGCGCGCGCCGTGCCCGGGGTGCTGCACGTGGTCGAGATCCCCACCGGGGTCGCGGTGGTGGCCACCGGGTTCTGGGCCGCGAAGCGGGGGCGCGACGCGCTGGCGGTGGACTGGGACCTGTCGCGCGCCGAGGGGCGCGGCACCGCCGCGCTGCGCGACGAGTTCCGCGCCCTGCTGGCCAGACCCGGGCTGCCCGCGCGGCGCGACGGCGACGCGGAGGCGGGGCTGCGCGGCGCGGCGCGCACGGTCGAGGCGACCTACGAGGTGCCGTACCTCGCGCACGCCGCGATGGAGCCGATGAACTGCGTGGTGCAGCTCGGGCGCGACCGCTGCGAGCTGTGGTACGGCGCGCAGTCGCACACCGCCGACCAGGCGGCGGTCGCCGCGCGCCTCGGGCTCGCGCCCGCGCAGGTGACGATCAACACGCTCTACGCCGGCGGGAGCTTCGGGCGCCGGGCCGCGAAGGGCAACGACTACGTGCTCGAGGCGGTCGAGGTGGCCCGCGCGATCGGGGGGAGCGCGCCGGTGAAGCTGGTCTGGACGCGCGAGGACGACATGACGGCCGGCAACTTCCGGCCGATGTTCGTGCACGCGGTGCGCGGCGGTCTCGACGGCGCGGGGAAGCCGGTGGCGTGGCACCACCGCGTCGTGGGCCAGTCGGTCCTCTCGGACACGCCGTTCGAGGGGTTCGCGGTGAAGGACGGGATCGACGGCGCGTCGGTCGAGGGGATCACCAACCTCGCCTACGCGGTGCCCGCGGTCGCCTGCGAGCTGCACACGCCGAAGGTGGGGGTGCCGGTGCAGTGGTGGCGCTCGGTCGGCCACACGCACACCGCGTTCGCGGTCGAGTCGTTCATCGACGAGCTGGCGCACGCCGCCGGCCAGGACCCGGTGGCGTACCGGCAGGCGCTGCTCGAGGGGAAGCCGCGTCACCTGGCCGTGCTGAAGCTCGCTGCCGAGAAGGCGGGCTGGGGCTCGAGGCTGCCCGCCGGCCGCGCGCGCGGCGTGGCGGTGCACGAGTCGTTCGACTCCGTGGTGGCGGAGGTCGCCGAGGTGTCGGTGGCGGGCGGCGTGCCGCGGGTGCACCGGGTGGTGTGCGCGGTGGATTGCGGGATCGCGATCAACCCCGACGTGATCCGCGCCCAGATGGAGGGCGGGATCGCCTACGGCCTGAGCGCGGCGCTGCACGGTGCCGTCACGCTCGAGGACGGGGTGGTGCAGGAGCGCAACTTCGACCGCTACCGCTGCCTCCGCATCGACGAGATGCCGCAGGTCGAGGTGCACATCGTCCCGTCGTCCGCGGCGCCCACGGGCGTCGGCGAGCCGGGGCTGCCGCCGATCGCGCCGGCCGTGTGCAACGCGCTCTTCGCGCTCACCGGGACGCGGGTGCGCTCGCTCCCGATCCGGCTCGCCTGACGATGGGTCGGCGCACCCTCTCGCGGCGCGACTTCCTCCGCGCGGGCGCGGCGGCGGGGTCGCTGCTGGTCGCGATCCGGCCGGCCCGGCTCGCCGGCGCCGCCGCCACGGGCGGGCTCTCGCCGAACGCCCTGCTCGAGGTGACCGCGGCGGGCGACGCCGTCGTCTGGCTGCCGCGCAGCGAGATGGGGCAGGGGATCTGGACCGGGATGCCGATGATGGTCGCCGAGGAGCTCGCGATCGACTGGGCCCGCGTCACGGTGCGCCAGGCCGATCTCGACCCGAAGTACGGCAACCAGACCACCGGCGGCTCGGCGAGCGTGCGGCGCAACTGGGCGGCGTTCCGCCGCGCCGGCGCGCAGGCGCGCGAGATGCTCGTCGCCGAGGCGGCGGCGCGCTGGGGCGTGGCGGCGGCGGAGTGCCGTGCGGCGCGCGGCGAGGTGACGCACGCGCCGAGCGGGCGCCGCGCGGCGTACGGCGAGCTCGTGGCGGGCGCCGCGACGCGGCCGGTGCCGGCAGCGCCGCGGCTCACGGAGCCGGGGGAGTTCACGCTCATCGGCACCTCGCCGCCCCGGCTCGAGATCCCGGCCAGGGTGACGGGCGGGGCGCGCTACGGCCTCGACGTGCGGCTGCCGGGGATGCTCTTCGCCACGCTGCTCAAGGCGCCGGACTACGGCGGCACGCTGCGCCGCGTGGACGCGGCGGCGGCGCGCGCGGTGCCCGGGGTGCGGCGGATCGTGGAGCTGGGCGACGCGGTGGCCGTGGTGGCCGAGACGACCTGGGCGGCGATGGAGGGGCGGCGCCGGCTCGAGGCGGAGTTCGCGCCGGGGCCGCGCGCGTCGCTCTCGTCGGGCGAGATCGAGCGGATGATGCGCGACCGCGCGCGGTCGACCGGCGCCATCGGCCGCAACGACGGCGACGCCCCCGCCGCGCTCGGCGGCGCCGCGCGCCTCGTGGAGGCGGCGTACGACCTCCCCTTCCTCGCCCACGTGGCGCTGGAGCCGATGAACTGCACCGCCCGGGTGGCCGGCGGGGCCTGCACCCTCTGGGCGCCGACGCAGAACCCGCAGCGCGCGCGCGAGGACGTGGCGCGTGCCCTGGGACTCGCGCCCGAGCGCGTGGCGGTGCACGTCACGCTGCTCGGCGGCGGCTTCGGCCGCCGCCTCATGGCCGACTACGCGGTGGACGCCGCGCGCGTCGCCCAGGCGCTCGACGGCGCGCCGGTGCAGGTGCTCTGGCCGCGTGACGAGGACGTGGCGCACGACTGGTACCGGCCCGTGAGCCATCACCGGCTGGCCGCGGCGCTCGACTCGCGCGGCCGCCCGGTGGCGTGGTTCCACCGGTTCGCGGCCCCCTCGATCGTGGGGCAGCAGTGGCCCGAGCGGGTGCGCAACGGTTACGACCCCGGCGCCTTCGACGGCGCCGACGCGATCCCCTACGCCATCCCGAACGTGCGCGTCGAGTACGGGATGCTGAACACGCCGGTGCCGGTGGGGTGGTGGCGCTCGGTGTACGCGAGCCAGCACGCCTTCGCGAACGAGTCGTTCGTGGACGAGCTGGCGGGGGCGGCGGGCCAGGACCCGGTCGCCTTCCGGCTGGCACTCCTCGCCGACCGGCCGCGCGAGCGCGCCGTGCTCGAGCTGGCGGCGCGGCACGCCGGCTGGGGCACGCCGCTCCCGGCGGGGCGCGCGCGGGGCGTGGCGCTGCACACCTCGTTCGAGAGCCACGTCGCCGAGGTGGCCGAGGTGTCGCTCGAGGGCGGCGCGGTGCGGGTGCACCGCGTGGTGGCGGCGGTGGACTGCGGGATCGCCGTGCACCCGAACGCGGTGCGGGCGCAGGTCGAGGGCGCCATCATGGACGGGCTCGGCGCCGCGCTCTTCGGCGAGGTGACCATCGAGGGCGGGCGCGCGGTGGAGCGGAACTTCGATCGCTACCGGCTCCTGCGCCTCCCCGAGGCGCCGGCCGTGGAGGTGCACCTCGTGCCGAGCCGCGAGGCCCCGGGCGGGGTGGGCGAGCCCGGCCTGCCGCCGGTGGCCCCGGCGGTGGCGAACGCGCTCGCGGCCCTCACGGGGGAGCGCCTCCGCCGCCTGCCGATCCTGAAGGCGCTGGGCCGCAGCGCCTGAGCGCGGCGCCCCTCAGGGCGCCGCCGTCGTCACCTTCTCGCCGCTGCGGGCGTACTTGCGGTACCAGCTCTTCGGCCGGAGTCGGGTACTCCCGTCGGGCTCGTCCGATTCGTGCTCCTCCCTCACTCCCAGACTGACGGTTCACGCTGCGACCACCGCGGTGTTGCCCGTTTCACGCACGGTGCGCCGTTGAAGTGCTTCAATGGAGCCGCGCCTCAATGAGCGCGGAAACCCGTACATGGGGGCAGGCGGGTGGAGCGCCGCCAGCGAGCTTCAATGGAGCCGCGCCTCAATGAGCGCGGAAACCGGCGCTGATCCGC
>Ga0073932_1002136_pt1 | contig 32495 bp, 24 predicted proteins | sample DewCreD2012metaG_FD_76967 | JGI IMG/M metagenome (GOLD analysis project Ga0073932, IMG submission 76967) | Hot spring sediment bacterial and archeal communities from British Columbia, Canada, to study Microbial Dark Matter (Phase II) - Dewar... ...
CGACACGATCGACGTGGAGACCTTCTCGGCCGACCTTGCCCTGCTGAAAATCCAGGGCGTCAACATTCACCCTGGAATCGCCAAGGGGCGGATGGTCAACGCCCTGCGCGTGGCCGCCGATTTCATCGCCCGATTGCCGCGAACCACCGCGTGTCCGGAAGCCACCGAGGGGCGCGAGGGGTTTGTCCACCCCTTCGAGATCAGCGGCGGCGTGGCGGAGGCGAAGCTTCAGATTCTGTTGCGGGACTTCGACTCGGCCGCGCTGGCCAGGTGGGCCGATTTGTTGCGGCAGACCGCCGCGGCCACCCGAGCGGCGTTTCCCGGTTCGAAGTTCGACCTGACCGTCACGAAGCAGTATCGCAATATGTCCGAGGGCCTCGCTCGCGATCCGCGTGCCGTGGCCTACGCCCAGCGGGCCCTGAAGCGACTCGGCCGCACTGCCACTCTCGCCAGCGTGCGCGGCGGAACCGACGGCTCGCGCCTGACCGAAATGGGCCTTCCCACACCGAACCTTGCTACCGGCGAACACTCGCCGCACTCGCCCTTGGAATGGACATGCTTGGAGGAGCTCATCGCGACGGTGGAATGGGTGATCGCCCTGGTGGAGACTTGGGCTGACTCGGTGGAAAACCATGGATTCGAGGCATAGCGAATCTGGCGACTTTGGGCACCTTGAAAGGTCCCCCCCCAGCCTTCTGTCCCACCGGGCCTGACCGGCGTTCGTGTAAACTTGGGCATCTGGTTGAACCGAATATATTCACGCGGGACGGCGCCTTCGCCAAGGTCGCTTTATCCCCTGTCTCCGCTCAGGTTTCCCAAAGGCGATCATCGCACAAGCCTCCCGCGCTCCGTTTAGACCCTCTATCAGGCGATCGAGTGTGGCCCGGCTGGCTATCATAATTCCCCACACTGGGGATGTTTCCGCGCTCGAGGACACGTTGGCCTCGGTCTTGGCTAATCGGCCGGACGATTGCGAGATCATCGTGGTGCTGGCGCGACCCTACGAAGACCCCTACGATGTGAAGGGAGAGGTGGAGTTCGTCACAGCGCAGCCCCAAGGGGGGCCGGTCGAGGCCATGAACTTGGGGATTCGCCGGGCCAGGGCTCCGTTGATTCACGTGCTTCGCTGCGGGGTGGAGGTCGAAGAGGGCTGGGCGGACGCGGCGATCAACCGATTGCGCGATCCGCGCGTCTGGGCCGTGGCTCCCTTGGTCGTGGAGTCGGAGAATCCGGCCCGAATCGTGGCGGCGGGTGTGGCCTATCATGTTGGGGGATCGGTCGTTCCGTTGGCGGCAGGGGGGGCAGCAGACTCCGTGGGCAATCGCTGCCGTAGGGTATTGGCGCCGCATCCCGCGGCTGCTTTCTACCGAAAAACCACGTGGGAATCGCTCGGGGGCTTCGACCCCGGCCTTGGCGATCAATTGGCCTGGGTCGACGCTGGCTTGGCCTTGGAGCGCTGCGGATTGCTCACCGTATTGGAGCCTGGGTGTCGGGTGCGGGCCTCGCGGCGCTGCGCGGCGCCGGCCAGCGCGTTTCGCCAGGCATTGGAGTCGGAACAACTTTTCTGGCGTTGGGCGGGGCGTCTTGGTCGCGGCCGGTCAGTGGCTGCCCATGCCCTCATGCTCCTCGGCGAAGCGGCGCGCGGCATGTTGAACCTGTCCGTGGCGCCGCGCACGACAGGGAGACTCGCCGGGGCGTGGCTGGCGATGAGGCGACGCGCCCCATCGCGTCCGGATCTTCGGAGTCTCTCGCCCCCGCCGTCGGCCAACGGTTCGATGCCGTCCTCGCGGGCCGCGTGAGAGGCCCGCGCATCACCTGGGGAGCGTCGCCCCGGCGAAGGCCGGCCTGGAAGGCCTCGCAGCCGTTTCCGCTTCGGCGAAATCTCTCCCCGACGGATCCGAAGGGCCCTTGTTGGCGTCGCCGCCGGTCCGTCCGACAGTCCCTCGACGCGTCGGCGGATAAAACAGTTCCACGGCGGCAAGGAATGGCTCCAAGTCCGCGGAATGCAGGCCGCCCTCGCACTCCGAGAGGAACTTCTCGCGGAGTTCGTAAACCTGGCATCGGCCGAGCGGCCATCGGACGGTCATGATGGCGTTGATTTCGCCGAGCAACTGGTACACTCGGGCGCGGGTCAGGCCCAATCCGCGGGCGGCCTGGCGCACGCTGGCGACCGGCCCGTGCATTCCCACCCGGCTCTCCGCCAGTTGGACGATCTGGCGCGACGCGTCGCAGCGGATTTGCTCCACCAAGGGGTGAAGGAAGGCGCTGAAGATTTCCTCGCGGCTGGGGAGGCCGGGCCGCCGCAGCGCGGCGCGAACCCACGCTTCCACCGCATCGATTCGGCGCGGCGCGAGGCGAACCGCGAGATGGTCCTGGGGGCCGACGTGGGCGAGCACTGCGTGGATGCCGTGGAAGACTTCCAAGATGGCCCCCACCCGTTTCTCACCGTGCGTCTTCATCGCCCGCATTTCGGCCAGCGTTCTGTCCGCATAGTGCTCCAGCGGCGTGTTCCAGATCACGCGGCTGACGTCTTTCAGGCTGGGCGCCAATCGCCCTAGCAATTCCTTGCCGAGGCCGTGCCGCACCACGCTTGCCCGCCATTGGTCCCAAACCAGCTCGGACACTGCGGACGCATCGAACCCGTTGCCCTTGGATCCATCGCCCACGGGGCCTCGCCCCGCTTCGGCCGACGTGGAGAGGGAGAGATCGTCGGGCAGGTCGGCGGCATCGGTGCGGGCCGCGCGATCCAAAAGCTTCATCAGCGAGCGCATCTTCTTGCGCCCGATGCCCGGCGTGGCCGCCAATTCCGCGTAAGGCGTCTGGAGAAGGTCGCGGAGGGTCCGCCCCAGGAACGCCACGGGGAGACGTCGGTCGGAAGGCAAAGCCCAATAGGCCAATGGCCGCTCCCGATGCCGGGCATACCGCTCAGCCGACAACAGGCGGCGAAACGTCTCGAAACGGCCAATCAATTGAAGCTGTTCCAACGAAGCCGTTTGCATGGCTTTCATGAGATACCTCCATTGGCGGGGCGAGCTTACCCCGCCGTGCAAGTCCTCCCATGTCGCCCCGTGGTCGCGTGCTATTGTTGCCTCGCCCGAAAGGCCTGGTCAAGCCGCTACTTCCCGAAAAGCAGCCGCACGCCACCCAATTATCCCAGACACCCCAGATACCCTTGTTTCGCGAGTGCGGTCAAACTTCACGCTGATGGAGACAATGCCCCCTTTGCACGGGACGGGTCATGGCGTAGTCTGTGCCTGTTAAGCACGCACGGCGACGGCCAACCGGGGGTCGGGAATGTCCACCTGCCGAATTCAGCGGATTTTGGAGGAAATCGGCGCCCTGGCCTTCCCGGGGGTCTACGACACGCTCTCGGCCAAGATCTGCCAGCAGGCTGGCTTTCCGATGGGATTCATTTCCGGTTATGGCGTGTCAGCTACGACGATCGGCGAGCCGGATCTGGGACTGTTGACCCAAACCGAGATGATCGACCGGGCGCGGCGGATCGCGATGAGCGTCGAGATCCCGATCCTCTGCGACGCGGACACGGGCTACGGAAACCCGCTAAACGTCTTCCGGACCGTCCGGGAAATGATCGCGGCCGGATTGGCCGGATGTTTTCTTGAGGACCAGGTGTGGCCCAAGCGATGCGGGCACCTGCGCGGCAAGCGGATCATCGAGCGGGAAGAGTATGCGCAGAAGATTCGGGCGGCGGTCGACGCCCGCGCCGGCCGCGACTTTTTCATCGTCGCCCGGACCGACGCCCTCGCCGTGGCCGGCATGGACGAGGCCGTGGCTCGCATGGATGCGGCTCGGGCGGCCGGGGCCGACGCCTGCTTCATCGAGGCCCCCGGTTCGGTCGAGGAGTTGGCCGAAATCGGCCGGCGCGTCCCGGCCCCGCGGGTCGCCAACATGATCCAGGGCGGCCGCACGCCCGTCCTCGGCCGACAGCAGCTCATCGATCTGGGATTCCAGTTGATCCTCTACCCCTTGGCCGGTCTCCATGCGGCCGCCCAAGCCATGCGAAGCGTTTTCGAGTCGCTTCGCCGCACCGGCTCGACCGACGGCTGCGAGGCCAAGATCATGTCTTTCGACGAATTCAACCGCCTGATGGGCGCGGATGCCAAATATGCCTTGGCGGAACGATACGGCGCATAGGCCGGAGGCGGGCAACACGGCCGAGGAAACCCCCAACACACACCTCGACAAGCAGGGAAAAGAAGGCGACCCTCGAGAGCACGTAGCCGAAGCTCGCGCAGGGACGCGGGAGGAAGAAACGCCATGGGTCGGGTCAGCCAAAAACTCAGGAACCGTTTCCGCAAGTTGTTGAGCGGGGCCAAGAGGTCCTCATCATCGGCCTCGCCAACCTCATCCGTCCCGAATTTCGCGGGGATGGGGACCGTGGAGGGCGTGAAGGATGTGGCGACGCTTATCCAGGAGGGAGGGGACCCGATCCTCTCGATCTATGTTCACGTCCAGCATCTCGCCTCGTTTTGCGCCGAACATCTGTCCGGACTGCCGGAACTGCGCGAATACCGGAAGATTGCGGGAAACGCGGAGGAAAAATACCTGCCCCAGGGGCCGCCGATAAGCCCGCTGACCATCAGCTATTTCACTACGTGGGCGTTCTTCGATTTGCGTTTCGGCCCTGACAGGGAAACCTTGGGCACCTGCATGATCGATCTGGCCGATGTGCTGGGTTTCGACGATCGATTGAAGGAGGCCTTTCAAGCCTTCCAAAAGAGCCGGATGGGCATTTACGAGCACCGAGGCGTTTTTGGGGGAAGAGTTCGTTTGCGGGAGTTGATTAGCGACCGGGAGGTGGTCTGCTATTGCGTCTCGGGATACGGCGGGCGACCTGGCGAATTGTGGTATGTGCGTCTCTGCCCGCCGCTTTGGGATTTGGGCGCGTACTGGGTCGCGGTGACCACGCCGTACGTGCTCCGGGGAATGTCGAAAAACGATTGGATCGCCTACCTCCGTCGGGCGATGTTGCAGGTCGAGAGCGACAACGCGGAAGCGAAGCTGGAACACCTGATGAAATACGGCCTCAACACGCACCACTGGAACGAATACATCTTGCAAGCCTACGTCGACCATCAGCACGATGCAGTTTTTCTGACAGGCCTGCCGGACGTGAAGGGCAGCCTGCCGCACGCTTAAGGAGACGCCCATGCCGAAATCGCAACCGAAGCCTTGGCTTGTCGGCCGCTGGCTGATCGAGTCCATGGACCAGTGGGATCGGGAGTACATCGACGAGGAAGTCCGAGGCTATTTCCAGTTCGACGCCGACCAGGGGGGAGACTTCCAGTTTGGCTACGTTCGCGGCGACATCGACTACCGCCCGGGCAACCGGGACGGCAAGCCCGCTGCGGAATTCTCGTGGAGCGGATACGACGCGGGAGGAGGGGACGAGTGTTCAGGCAGGGGGTGGTTGACGCTCGACGGCGATCGGCTCCAAGGCATGTTCTATTTCCACCTCGGCGATGAATCGGGAATCGTCCTGAAACGAGCGCCCGCAAAGAAGCCCTCCAAAGGCCGGTGACGAGCGAGCCGATCGTGGAGCGTTCCGCCGAGGCCAAGCCGCGCTTCAGCCGTTCCCGCGGATCCCCCCAAGCAGCGCCAGGCCCAGCACGATTGCGGCAACAGCCAACCGGTACCAGCCGAACGGCTCGAGCGTGTGGCGGCTGAGGAATCGGACGAAAAATCTCACCGCGGCCCACGCCGCGAGGAACGAAACCGCGAAGCCGATTGCGAAGGCCAAGGCGTGATCCGCCGCGAGCAGATCGCGGCTCTCGTAGAGTTCGTGGAGCGTGGCCGCGCTGAGCAACGGCACGGCGGCAAAGAAGGAGAATTCGGTGGCCGTTTTCCGCTCCACGCCGAGCATCATGCCGCCGAGGATCGTGGACGAAGACCGCGACATGCCCGGCCACAGGGCCAGACACTGAAAGAGCCCGATGCCCAGGGCGTCTTTCCAATCGAGGGCGTCGATTGCCTCGCGGCGCGTGCGTGGCGATCGCCGCTCGACGGCCAGGATCCACAGGGCCCCGACCGCCAACCCCACGGCCACGGTCAGGGGTTGGAACAGATGGGCCTTGATGGTTCCGCCCGCTAGAAAACCGAGAACGCCGCCCGGAAGCGAAACGACCACCAGCAATCCGATCCCTCGCAGCCCCGAGAACCCGTGGTTGTTGTCCAGTCGCAGCAGCCCGGCAAACCGGCGGGGATAGGCGACGACGACGGCCAGAATCGCGCCAAGCTGGATGAAGATCTCAAAGGTCTTGGCCGCCTCCGCGCCGACCAATCCGTCGAATCCCAACAAATGGCCGACCAGGATCAGGTGTCCCGTCGAGGAAACCGGGAGGAACTCCGTGAGCCCCTCGACGAGGCCTAAACACACGGCAGCGAAGACCAGGGCATGGGCGATGTCCGGCATGGATCGGAGGCCTGACAGGGGTTTCCCCACCAAGGCAAGGGATCCAAACACCGGCAATGCCGTTCAGCGGTGGGGGCTATGCTACTAATCTAGCGTGGATCAAACGCTTGTCCACGGGTAAACGGGTCCCAGCAGGCCAACAGCCCAGCCCAACAGCCCTGCAAAACCGGTCTTGGCCCGCGCATCGCTTTTCTGCGACAATATCCGCGGTGCGTCGCGGCGATTGCCGCCTGAGGCCGGCGCGCACCGCCCGGCGGATTTCGGGCGGGCCTTGCTTGCCTTGGGCGAGGATCCTCGGACCTGCGGGAGAGCCATCGCCGCACTCCAACGCCCCGTGGAGATGTTTCCCATGCGACGGAGCGCCGTAGTCGATTATCTCGTTTACCTCGCGGTTCGGGTGTTGATCTGCATTGCGCAGGCGATTCGCATCGAGACCGGGCAGCGCTGGGCCCGGGGTTTGGCTTGGGTGGCCAACGATCTCGTGCGGATCCGCCGCGGCGTCGTCGATGACAACCTTCGCCACGCCTTCCCCAGCCTCTCCGACAAGCAGCGGCTTCGGCTTGCCCGAGGGATGTGGGAACACCTGTTCCTGCTCGCCTTGGAAGTGGCCCATGCCCCGCGCAAGATCCACGAAACGAATTGGCGCAGTTACGTGAGGCTCGGCGACGTTGCCGAGTTGATGCGTTCCTTGCTTGGCGACCGGCCCACGGTGATCGTCACGGCCCATTTCGGCAATTTCGAGATTGGCGGATTCCTGCTCGGCCTGCTGGGCTTTCCCACGTACACCGTGGCCAGGAACCTCGACAATCCTTTCCTGGATCGCTTCGTGAACCGCTTCCGGGGCGCGACCGGCCAGCACATCATCGCCAAGAACGGCGGATACGACGAGATCCTGCGCGTGCTCGGCGCGGGCGGAACGATGTCGTTTTTGGCCGACCAATACGCCGGTCCGAAGGGTTGCTGGGTGGAGTTCTTCGGGCGGCCAGCCTCGGCCCACAAGGCCATCGCGCTGTTGTCCTTGGAGCACGACGCCCCGACGGCCGTGTGCGGCGCGCGGCGTCTGGACCGGCCGATGCAATTCGAGATGCAGGTGATGGGCATCGCCGACCCGCGCCACGCCGGCGACGGGATTGGCTCGGTCCGCCAGTTGACGCAATGGTATTCGGGCCTCATGGAGGCGATGATCCGTCAAGCGCCCGAGCAGTACTGGTGGCTCCACCGCCGCTGGAAAGACCCCCGTCCGGCCAAAACCCGTCCCGGCAAAGCCGCGTAGACGCCAAGCGCCATGCGTCGCCGGCGAGAAGGCGGCGTGGACGGCCCAGCGTCCCGAGACGGCCAGGTCCCGCCAGGCGTCCGTCGGCCCACGCGGGATCGAATCGCGTCCCGGATTCCTTCCGCCGCCGGGAGCCGCGGATGCCCGACGGCGCGCCAGGGCCGTTCCGCCTTCGCCTCAGGCCCGCTAAACTGTCCTGCCGGGTCGCCCGCGCTCCGCGCCGCGAATCGGCGTGGGAAGCGGTCGTTTTCGTCCCTCGACTTGGAGAATCGTTCATGCGGAAAACGTTCTGGGTAATGGCCTTCGGCGGAGCGGTCGCGTTGCTTGGGGTTTCCGGGCGCCAGCCCGCGGCGGGAGAGCCGAACAACCGGCCGGCCACGGTGGCCGAGTTGTTTGGATTCGGGCCCGACGAGCGATTGCTGATCCTCCACGCCGACGACGCGGGGATGTGCCACGCGCACAACCGGGCAACGATCGACGGGATGGAGCGGGGCCTGATCAATTCGGCGAGCATCATGATGCCATGCCCGTGGGCCTTGGAGATCGTTCAGTACGCCAAGGCGCATCCGGAGGCGGATTTCGGCATCCACGGGACGCTGACCAGCGAGTGGAAGGTGTATCGGTGGCGTCCGGTGACGCCTTGGGATCAGGTCAAGGGCCTTCTGGACGCCGAGGGTTTTTTGCACCGGGGCGTCTTGGAGACGGCCCTCGCCGCCAGCCCGAGCGAAGTCGAGACCGAACTCCGTGCCCAAGTGCGGCGGGCCTTGGATCTCGGTCTGAAGCCCACCCACCTCGACACGCACATGGGAACCGTCTTCGCGCGGCCCGATTACTTCGCCGCCTACCGCAAGGTCGCCAACGAATTCGGATTGCCCTGCATGATCCCGCGCATGAACGCCGAGGAGCGACAAAAGCTGCCAGCGCCGCTCCGGCTGGTCGCCGAGCAAATCGGCCAGGCGCTGTTCGAGCAAGGCGAGGTGACGATCGACCATCTGGACGGCGGGTACTCGGGCGGCGGCGGCCTGGAAGAACAGCGCGCGTACTACCGCGACGCGATCCGCACGCTGCGCCCCGGCATGAACCAGATCATTCTCCATCCGGCCTACGACGGCGACGAATTGAGGGCGATCTGCGGTTCGCACGCCCGCCGCGACCGCGATCTGCGGGTCTTCACCGAGCCGGAGATGGCCCAGTTTCTTCGCGACCACAAGGTCCGCCTGATCACATGGCGAGAGATCGGGCAGCGCCAGGCCGCGTATCGCAGTCGATTGGACAAACGCCGCTGATTGCCCGATCCCGGGAACTGCACCCTTTGCCCGCAAGGGGCGAGGCACGTCTTTCGTCCGAAACGGCCCGAACAATGTAACCGTTCACGCGGACTGTCCCGATTTTCGCGGCGAAGTCCGCGAAAACGGGACTGTCCCCCTGGCCAGTAAAGAGACAAGCGCATTTTTCGGCGCGAAACAGCCCGAAAAACCAGCCCGTCTTCGGCGGGGGAACGGCTCACGCCCCTGACTGCCCGCTCCCGCGCCGTACGACGCGGCTTGCTAACCCGAATGCGTCGCTCGCGCCCAGGCAAGGCCAGGATCCCGAAGGAGCGGGAGGGCCGCGAGGCGATCGGGCGATGGCGACGGCGCGAAGCCGGTCTGGACGTTGGGCTCGCCGGCGGGGGTGGGGCCGTATTCGGCCCCTTCCAGATAGAGAAACACCGTGCCGATCGCCAGGGCGAGGAAGGCGACCAACAAGAGGACGGTGTACAGATCGGGGCCCGGCTTCCGATAGAACCCGGCCGATGCGTCGTCAGAGCTTGGAAGCGACATGATCGCCCTTCTGGATCGCGCCCTTCTGGTATTCGGGGATAATCTTGCAGACGGACCGGTCAGGCACGGTCTCGACCACTTCAACACGGCCCAGGTAGGTCGGACCGCTCGGGCCTGTGCGGAAGACCTCCAACCGGTGCCCTTTGTGAAGGCCCGCGTCGGCCCCCAGCGAGATTTCGACCAGACCGTTGCTCGGATTGGTCATCACGCGGGCATAGACCTCGGGCGGGGTTTTGTGCAAGGCCGCATCGACGTCGGAGATGTTCAGGATCAGGGCCAGGTCCTTGTACTTTTGCAGGTCCTGCACAATCGTGATGTTCTTTTCCTTCAACGCCCGAAGCTCGTTGGCCGCCTGGTGCAACTGGTCGGTCAGCTCGACGGTCTTCTTGAACGAGTCTTCGCGTTGTCGGCGGGCCTCGGCCAAATCCTTGCGCAACTGATCCCGTTCGGCCGTCAGGGCGGCGGCCTGGTTCTGGGTGGCGGTCATCGCGGCCACCGCCTTGCGCTCCCGTTCCTGAACTTCGGCCAGCGCCTTTTTCTGTTCCGCGTCCGCCCGGCGAAGATTGTCCGCCTCGGTCTTCAACGCGGCGGCCATGTCGCGGGCCGCCTTCCTCTCGGCGTCGCGCTCGGCCATGAACCGCTCCAACTGGCTCTGAAGCTCCTTCTTGGCATCGACTTCCTTCTTCAATTGGGCTTGAAGACCGGTTTCCGGGTTCATCACCTTGTCGCGCCAATTGGTGTGCGTCGCATAGACCGCCAGCGCAAAGGTCATGAACACAAGACTGAAAAGCGCGATCAGGGCGGTAAGAATCTTGCCAACCAGATTCATGGAACGACCTTTCCCGGTGCCATGAGAGGAGCGCGGACACCTGCTTGGGGAGCCCACCCGACGTCACTGTCTTGCTAGTATAACTTCGCCCAAATTCCCCTGTCAATCAAATGCCTCCAATCGACCAACTCGACAGGGGGAGGGGCCAGGGGATTCACCCCAGCGGCCACCTCTTCCGATGCCCTAGCACGTTCTTAAGTCTTTGCCAATCCAATAGTAACACAAAACCACATGGCGCTTTCGGCGACCATCACGGCGGCGGCAATGGTACGGGAAACAACGAGGAAGACAAAAGAACCGTTTGGATGGGGGGAGAACCAGGCGCCGGCCCGCCAAGGTGGGGCTTGTTCCACTTCATCGCGCAGTTACCGTGGCCACGCGCCCAGGTCCAACGGGAGAATCAGGACCCAAGGGGAGGAATGGTGCGGGAGCCTCTTGCCAAACGTGGAGAAGCCGGGGCGTCAGCCGGTCGAGGTGTTCCCGAGGGATGCAAACCGCCGGCGCGTGCGACCGGCCACGGCCACCACGGCCAACATCAGGCAGACGGCCAGGCAACTCCCCGCAAACCAGTCCCCGTATCTCAGATAGGGACTCGACCGATGTTCCGCGGCCACGCGCGCGAGGATCGTGCCGGTCTCTCGGCGCGGCCCTCGTTCGACGATCCTTCCGTCCGAGTCGATCCATGCGGAGAAGCCGGTATTGGCCGCGATGAGAAGGGGTTTGCGGCACTCGACCGCGCGAAACACGCCGCAAACCAGGTGCATGTCCAGTTCGCTGGAGCCCCAGAACCAACCGTCGTTGGTCAAGTTGATCAACACATCGGGTTCCTCGCCGCGGTCGGCTAATTCGCGGACGTGGCGGCGGATGACATGGGGCAGGACCGTCTCGTAGCAAATGTTCGGCGCGATCCGCAGTCCGGCCAAGGGGAACGACACCGGCCTCGCGCCGGGCGCCAGGCTGATCGGCAAGGGAGTGAACCGTTGAAGCCAGGGGAAATAGTCGGCAAAGGGGACATACTCGCCAAAAAGCACGCGGTGCATTTTGTCATAGCGTCCTCCCAGGCTCCCGTCCCGGCGGACGAGGGCGGCCGAATTGAAAAACCGCACCCCCTCCGCGGAAAACGCTTGGGTGTCGAGCCCCAGAAGGAGCGAGGCGTCCAACTGCCGGGCCAGGGAGGCCAGCGCCGAGAGCGTGCGATCGGCGGCGTAACGCAGGGCGCGATGGAAGTCGGCCTGCGACCAATCGCGCACGTTGGGCAACTCCTCGCGCCACGCGTTGGGCAAGGCCGCCCGTTCGTCGAACACCACCAGGGTCTCGCGAAACATGGTCTCCGGCCAGACGATCAGGTCCACTTGCCCAAACCGGGCCACGGCCTCGCGGGAAAGCTCGAGGTAATGTTCCTGAATGAAATCGCGTTGGGAAGGGTCGTTCTTCAACTCGATGTCGATGGAGCCTTGAATCAACGCGATTCTGGCAGACGGTTGCGGCAAAGACGCCGCCATGTTCGCGCGGCCATAGACGAGCGCGGCGGCCAAAAGCGCCGCCGCGGGAAGCAGCGGCCAAAGGGCCATCCGTTGCCCTTCGCAAGGCACGATCCGCGCGAGACAAGCCCCGACGCCCATCACCACGAAACACACGCCGTATCCGCCGACCAGGTCGCTGATCTGGATCAACTCGATCCAGCGATATTGCGTGTGGCCGAGGCTGGCCATGGTGAAACCGGTGAGGAGATGGGCCCGGGCCAGTTCCAATCCCGCCCAGACCACGGGCGCCGCGACGATCACCGACAGGCGGAGCCGATGCACGGCCACGCGCGTCAACCCGACAAACAACGGCAAGTACCACCCCAGATATCCGGACAACGCCACCCACCCGATGCTGGTCGCCCAGTGCGGCAGGCGCAGCCAATGAATCGCGGCCATCCAAAAGAGAAATCCGACCAGCCATAAGGCCGCATAAGGGCGGCGTCCCGGCAATTCGCGACGGCGAACCAAGAGAAGCCATCCGACCGGCGCAATCCACGCGGCAGGCCAGAGGTCCAGCGGCGGCAACGCAGCCCAAAACAACGCCGCGCTGGCCAGCGCGGGTCCGACAACGGAATGCGAAGCGGCAAAGGGCAGGCGGGACTCAAGGTTCATGGATCGAGGCGCGAAGACCGAAAGATGGGCTCGGGGGCTTCCGAATCGGGCGACGGCGCCGCAGGCCGATCATGGACTCGGGGTCGGCGTCGCGCGCGTATCCTGGACTCCAACGATCGGTTTCAATTCCAGGAACCGCCTTAACAGCACCGGGCCCACCTCCGTCAAGAAACTCTCCGGATGGAACTGGAGGCCGTACAGCGGATACTCCTTGTGGCGGATGCCCATGATGACGCGCGTGCCGTCTGGCGAGACGCTCCAAGCGCACACCGTGAAGGCGTCGCTCAGCGTGTCGGGACGAATGACGAGGCTGTGGTAGCGCGTGGCCTGAAAAGGGTTTTCCAGCCCTTCGAACAAACCTTGATTGTCGTGGTAAATGCTGTCGACTTTGCCGTGCATGAGCCGATCGGCCCGAACGATCACTCCCCCAAACGCCTGGCCGATCGACTGATGGCCGAGACAGACGCCCAGAATCGGCACCCTGCCCGCAAACCGCTTGACGCATGGGACGGAAATGCCCGCCTCGTCAGGGGTGCAAGGGCCTGGGGAAATGATGAGGTGACTGGGATTGCGGCGCTCGATCTCATCCAGCGTGATCTGGTCGTTGCGATGCACCTCGAGTTCCAACGAGGGATCAATCTCGCCGAGGCGCTGGACCAGGTTGTAGGTGAACGAATCGTAATTGTCGATCAGCAGGATCATGTCCGTCTCGCTTGGCAACGTGCTCTAATGAGTTTACCCTCTTCCCTCGCTCGCGAGAAGCCAACCACGCTTCGGGGTGTTCGCCGTTCCTCTTGGCTTCCGACCGCCCGAGGTCCACGGCGCCCCCGGGGCGTTGATGGGCCATGACCGCCGCGGGGCTGAAAGCTCTCTTCGTGCTGCCTTGTTTGCTGGACAACTCGCCGCTTTCTCACCGGGTCGTTCGGCCGATTGCTTCCGCGGAGAAAGTCCTTTATTCTTGGCCGGAAGCGAAGGAAGGATGAGCACCAGCGGTTGCCGAGCACGCGCCATGGCCACGCCGATTACGATCCAGGAAGCAACCCGCGCGATCCGGGCGGGAAGGCTGACGCCTGGGGATTTGCTCGAGCGATGCCTCGCGCAGATTCGCGGGCACGAGGCGGCGGTTCGCGCCTGGGCGTTGGTCGACGAGGACGGGGCCCGGCAAGCGGCGGCCGAGCGGACGCGCGAAGCAGAACGCGGCCGCTGGCGCGGCCCTTTGCACGGCATCCCGATCGGCGTCAAGGACATCATCGACGTCAAGGGGCTTCCCACGCGGGCGGGTTCGCCCCTTCTGGGGCACGAGCCCGCGGCAGCCGACGCGCCGGTTGTCGCGGCCCTGCGGCGCGCCGGGGCGGTGATTCTGGGCAAGACGGTCACCGTCGAGTTTGCCTGTTTCGATCCTTCGCCGACGCGCAATCCGTGGAACCTTTCCCACACGCCGGGCGGTTCCAGCAGCGGTTCGGCCGCGGCCCTCGCGATGGGGATGTGTCTGGGCGCGCTGGGAACGCAGACCGGCGGGTCCCTCGTGCGGCCGTCGGCCTACTGCGGCGTGGCCACATGCAAGCCGACCTTTGGGAGACTGAGCACCCAGGGCATCGTGCCAGTCAGCGCGAGCCTCGATCATCCCGGTCCCATGGCGCGCACGGTGGGCGACGTGGCGTTGCTGTTGGGCTGCCTCTTCGGCAAGCCCAACTGGCGGCCGCTGGGGCCTGCGTCGGCCCCTCGACTTGGCCTAGTGGAAACCACCTTGCTGATGGACTGCGATGCGGCGGTGCAGCGGACGACGCAAGCGGCGATGGAGCAGCTCGCCCGGGCCGGGGCCGACATCCAGCCGATTGCCTTGCCCTCGCGATTCGCCGAGGCCATGAAGATGCACCGGTGCATCATGTCGGTCGAGGCGGCGGCGGAGCACCGCGAGCGGTTTGCGGCGCATCGCGGTCAGTACGGGCCGTTGATCGCCGCGCTGCTTGACGAAGGTTTGGCGATTTCCGCCGTGGACTACGTGGAGGCCAAGGCATGGCACCGGGACTTTCGCCGGGAGGCGGCGCGGCTTTTGGACGGCCTCGACGCCTTGGCCATGCCCTCGACCCCCACGACCGCCCCGCCCACCCTCGCAACCACCGGCACGCCCCATTTCCAGGCCCCCTGGAGCCTCGGCCGCCTGCCGGTGGTCAGCCTTCCGTGCGGCCTTGCCGACGATGGGCTGCCGGTGGCCCTTCAGCTCATTGGGCGCAGAAACGGCGAGGCAAGGCTGCTTGAGATCGCCGCCTGGTGCGAGGCGTCGTTGGGGTTCAACGCCCTGCCGACGTTGTGGGAATCGGACTCGGCTCGCAAACCTACCGATTAGAGGCGCGAAGGCATGACACGATCGAACCGACGAGCATTCTTGACCAAGGTTTCCGTTGCCGGCGGGTGCCTGGCATGGGGCGGCCTGACCAGGTCGCCTTGCCTGGCCGACCCGAAGCCCGCGCGGCCTTCGTCCTCGACGGCCCCCACCGCAGGCGCTTCCAACGCCCCGGTCGTGGTTGTCGCGCCCGCCGTCTCGGCGGACGTGGATCCCCGCGCGCCGGCTTGGATCTATGTGGTCGAAATCCTCCGTCGCGCGGGCGTGTTCTTCGAGCTGCTCCCGCCCGCCGAATTGCCCAATCTCTCCCGGCGGCCGAAATGCGTGGTGGTGCTGGCGGGCAACGTGCCGCTCGGGTCGAACGAGCGCGAGGCCCTGGCCGCCTGGGTCAAGCAAGGCGGTGCGCTGCTTGGCATCGGCGGCGTCTCGACGCTCCCCGAAGTGTTTGGCGTCAGCGGCGAGACCCCCTTGTCGGAAGGGTGGATGAAGGTCGTCGCCGCCGACCATCCCGTGACCGCGCATCTGCGCAGCTCGCTCCACGTGTTTGGCGGATATGCGATGAAGCGCGGCGCGGGCGCCGTGCTGGCCGAGGTTTCGTCGGGCAAGCAGGGGGCCCAGGGCAGCGCCGTGCTGGAGAACCGGTTTGGGCAAGGCCGGGCGATGGTGTTGGGGCCCGACCTGCTTTTCTCCATCGTCCACATCCAACAGGGCTTGCCCGTCTTCCAGGACGGCCATCCCTCCCCGGACGACTCCGCCCCGATCAACGAGGGCATTTTGAAGGCGGAAGACGGGCTGGTGCTCGACTGGCAGCGCGACCGCACGCCGCTGCCGCCCGACAACAAGCCGGTTTTTCTGGAGCCGATCAGCGACGAATTGCGGGAAATCGTGCTGCGGGGGGTGTTCCATCTGGCGCGGGAGCAAGGCGTGGCCCTGCCGGTGCTGTGGTATTGGCCGCGCGGGCTGAAGGCCGTCGGCCACATTTCCCACGACTCGGACGGCAACGACCCCCAAAAAGCCGCGGCCCTCCTGGAGGTCATGAACCGCTGCAAGATCAAGTCCACCTGGTGCATGTTGTATCCCGGCGGCTACCCGCGCCAGTTCTACCGTGCCCTGGCCGAGCAGGGATACGAAATCGCCTTGCATTACGACGCGAGGACCGGGGGCAAGGAGACTTCGTGGTCGAAGGACAACTTCCTCCTCCAGCACCGATGGTTGCTGAAGGAGGCGGGCCTGCGCGAACTGGCCGGGAACAAGAATCATTTCACGCGGTGGGAGGGCCGGCTCGACTTGTATCGGTGGTGCGAAGCGACGGGCCTCGTGTACGACCAGAGCCGGGGACCAAGCAAGCAAGGGACCATCGGATTTCCCCTCGGCGGCTCGCAGCCCTACTTTCCGCTCGACGACGAGGCGGCGACGCCTCGATTTTTCCGGGTCATGGAAGTGAACATGTTGACGCAGGACCTGGTGGTGGTGTGTCCGGCCGAGTACGGCAAGCCGCTTCTCGATTCCGCGCGGCGGCATCACGGCGTGGCCCACTTCCTGTTCCATCCGGCCCATATCCAAAAGCCGGGCGTCGCCGACACGATCGCCGCCCTGGTCGATTATGGACGCGCCCAGGAAATGGAGTGGTGGACCAACGAGCAAATCTGCCGATGGGAATCGCTCCGCCGCGAGGTGGAGGCCCGGTTCACCCCTTCCGGCGCCGTCGCCCTGCGCGCGTCCCGCCCGGTAAGCCAGGCAACGCTCCTTGTGCTGAAACCCGCCCAGGGGCCGCGGGCCATCACGATCAACGGCCGAGCCGTCAAGACCGACCCGTGGACGCTGTACGGCTTCGAGTTCCAAGGGGTGACCACGGACCTGGCTGGCGAGGTCCATTTGCACATGGGATGAACGCAAGACCATCGCTCGGAGGCCGGAAAAAGTCCCATTCTTGCCGACTTCGCCGTGAAAATCGTGACAGTCGCCGTGAACGGCGAGATGCATCGCGGCGGGGGACTGTCGACGTTTGGGGAGGTGTTGGAGGTTTCCTCGATGAGGCCGATTCGATGTTCGCGCCGGAGGTGTCTGGGCTGGCTGGCTGCGTCCGCGGCAGCGGCGGGGGGCGGCGGGAACCTGCTCGGCTTCGCGGCGATGGGCGAGAAAGACCAGCGCGGCGGCGACGTGCCCTGGCTGGCCGAGGTGCAGCGAGCCCCGGCCTCGGTCCCGGCCGACGCGCCGCGCCTCGCCCCCCTTCTCGTCGACGCCCGCGGAACGCCCATCCAGTCGCTGGACGCCTGGGAGAAACAGCGACAGGCCATCCGGCGATGGTGGCTGGAGTTCCTCGGGCCTTTGGCCGCGGTTCGGCAACCTGCGCCTCGACTGGAGGTCCTCGAGGAAGATCGACCGGCCGGGGCGATTCGCCAGTTGGTCCGGTATGAGGTGGAGCCAGACGTCGCAACCGAAGCGTATTTGCTCCGACCGGCGCTCGGAAGCGGCCGCCGGCCCGGCGTGGCCGTGTTCCACCAGACGATCGCCGAATCGATTCGCGAACCGGCAGGCCTGGCGGGTTCGCCATCCCTGGCGTTTGGCCTCCGACTTGCACAACGGGGCTGCGTCGCCTTGTGTCCGCGCAATGTCCTTTGGTCCGACAATCGAACCTTGTCCATTCCATCCGAATTGAAACGCTATCAGGATCGCCATCCCCAATCGAAAGGCATGGCCAAGATGCTCTTCGACGCGATCGTGGCGGTCGACATCCTCGCCGCGCTGCCCGACGTCGATCCCAAGCGAATCGGCGCGGTCGGCCATTCGCTCGGCGCGAAAGAGGTCCTTTATCTGGCGGCGTTCGACGAGCGGGTTCGGGCAACGGTGAGCAGCGAAGGCGGCATAGGCACGCGGTTTTCCAACTGGCACGATCCGTGGTATCTGGGCGAGGCGATCCGGCGCCCCGACTTCACGCGCGAACATCACGAACTGTTGGCCTTGGTCGCCCCGCGGCCGTTCTTGCTCCTCGGGGGCGATTCCGCCGACGGCGCGAAAAGCTGGCCGTTCATCGAAGCGGTGCTCCCCGTCTTTGCCTTGTACGGACTACCGGCTCGCGTCGGCCTGTTGAACCACGGCAAGGGGCATCGCGTCCCGCCCGAGGCCGAGACGCGGCTCTACGAGTGGCTCCTCACCTACTTGGGGCCGTAGCCCCGGCCCACCCCCCCGCCTCGCGCGGGCCCGGCTCCATGCGAGGTGCTCATCTACCGACAACGCTCGCTCGCGATGCCCGGATCGATCAACTTGGACAAGGGGCCGATGCGGCGGAAAGATGGGCAAAGCTTACCGATGGCGAAGAATAGGCTCGAAACGACGGAAAACCTCACTGTTCCGTGTGTTCGGGCCGAAGATTAGATCGCGGACTTCTCAAGGCTTCTCATTGACCATGATGTGCCGGGTATGGGGGGTAGTCCACTGGTCAGGCAAGGGCGGGAAGCCATCCGACGGGGCTTGTTGAGAAGGCCGGGCGCGGCGATGCTGCTGGCCGGTCTCGTCTTGGGATTGCCAGGTTGCTGCTCGTCGGGCGGCGTGCCCCATGTCCAGCCGCAGTCAGTTTCCGCGGATGGCGCCTCGGGGGGCCCGACCACGCTCGCCTTCCCTGAGCGGCTTGGACAAGGATATACGGTGGTCTTGCCGGGCGTGATGGGCAGCGCGCCGTTGGACCACGGGATCGTCAAAGGCCTGGTCGCCGCCGACGTGCCCACCGCTGTCGAACTCTATGACTGGACGGCCGCGCCCTTTCGGCCCGTCCACAACCTTCGGGCCCTGAGCCGCAACCGCGCGGAGGCCCAGAAAGTCGCCGCCCGAATCGTCGCTTATCAAGACCGCTTTCCCGGACGGCCAGTTTATTTGATTGGTTACTCGGGCGGGGCGGCCGTGGCGGTGCTGACCCTCGAGGCGTTGCCGCCGGACCGAACGATCACCAAAGCGGTGCTGCTCGCGCCCACGTTGGCCCAGGATTACGATCTCCAATTGGCCCTCAGCCGCACAGACGAGGGGATCCACAGCTTCCACTCGGCGATCGATGTGCCGGTGATGGTCGTATTGGCGACGGCGGTTGGCACGACCGAAGGGAAACACGCCTTCACGGCCGGGGCGTTCGGATTTCAACGGCCCAGGGGCCCCGAGGCGTCCCAGCGACGGCCCGACTATTTCCGGCTGACGCAGCACGCCTATGAACTGAAGATGCTGGAGTCGGGGCACGCCGGGGGCCATTTCGGCTGGGCCAACCGCGACTGGGTGGCCCGGTGGGTCGCCCCCTTGCTCGAAGGAACGCCCCCCACGGAGCAGTCCTGGCCAGAGCACGTGGCGGTCCACGAAGATCGAGGCGACATGCCGCGTGCGCAGCCCGCGGCGTTCTCGAACGACTCGCTTGCTCCCTTGCGTTGACGGCCGCGGCCGCGGCCGACTGGTCGGGCATTACGCAATCGTTCACGGCCCGGGGACTGGCAGATTTTTCTGGCCGTTTCGGACCGAATCAAGCGTCGGTCCCCTTCCAGGCAAACCGGACCGTCCCCATGAACGGTTGCGGCATTACGGAAAGGGGGCTAGAAATTGGGCGGGTTTCCGTCGCCGCCCAGCCGCTTGGGCTTCACCCCCCCCGCGCTGGCGACGACCCGCCAATACGCGTGGCGCGTAGGCAAGTCGACCTCGCGTTCCAGCGACAAACCGACGAAAAAGGTCTTCAGCCCGTCGCTGTCCGGAAAGGTGACGGCAAAGGTCTGATACACGCGTTCGCGAGCTCCGTCGGTCCACTGGGACTCGGTGTCGTAGAACCGGACGATGGCCCGGTCGCCCAAGGCCAAGAGCGTGCGGACTTCGGGTCGGACGAGATACGCCCGAAGCATCTGTCGCGCCTGCTCGTCGCGGTAGGACTCCCACAGCTTCTTTTCGTTCAGCGGCTCGCGCGAGGTGGGACCGATGGTTAGTTGATGAGCCCAAATCGGTCGATCCGCGCGAAGATAGTCGAACCACATTTCCGCGAACTGCCGGGCCTCGCGGCGGACGGAAAGCCGGTACAGGAACCAATCGACGGGCACCGCGCAGACGGCGAAGACCGAGAAGGCAAGCCCTGCCAGGGCGGCCTTGCGGCCGAGCAAGGCCGGCTCATTGGCGGCGATCCATTGCAGGGCCTTGAGGTTCACGATCACCGCCACGACGGCCACGACCCACAACAAGGGCGCCGCCAACGCCAGAAGCGACAGCGCGCCGGCCAACAGCCCCGCGATCGCCAGCCCGCTGATGGCTCGATATTGGGTTGCATCGGGATCGTCGGTCAGATTCAACCGCGACTGGTACACCTCGCGATGGACTTCAAACGTATTGCTGTTCGCCATACCCCAACCCGCTGCCTTGGGAACAAATCCCCTCTTCGACGGCCGCCGAACGCACTGGAAGGCGGCGACGGATCATCGCTTGGGAGCTTCGCCCGCGCCCACCCGAAACGATTTCTTTTCCTCCACGTGTTTTTCCAGGCTGCCGCGCCGATTGTTGTATGTCACCATGAATTGATTGTTCTCGTCGAAGACGCGTTTTTCGCTGCGGGCGAAGGGTCCCTTCGACGCGTGCTGCACGAACCCGAGCCACTGTCGGTCCGGACCGACCACGAGCATGCGCCGCGAGGGATCGAATCCTCCGAAGAGGAAGCGGGCGGCCAGGGGGGCGGTGTGCAGCGTGGCCATGACGAAGCACACCATCACCCAGCCCACCAGCGCCGCGAACAGCGCGCTTCCCGTGCGGTCGACCACCTTGAGGAACCGCACCTTGACGCGCGAGATCGAGTCGGTCGCCACGCGCATGACGATCATCGAGACGCCGAACAACGCCCATAGGGAAATGAAATCCCAGAAGTAGGTCGCCGAGGCGAACCAGTCCCCCCAGGTTTCGATCCATCGGGCCAGCGGCTCGAAATAATTCATCGCGATCAGTCCGGCCGTGACCACGTTGACCAGCCGGATCGCGTTGCTCCAAAGCCCCTCGGGATAGAGCACGCCGACGCACGCGGCGAAAATGACCAACATCAACAGGGGAAGGATGGCGCTCATGGTTTGGGCATTTCGGCTTGAGGATTCGCGGTTCAAGGCCCGGAGGCTGCTTCCCACCTTGACGGACGGCCCGGCCTCCGGCCTTCGACTTGTTTCCAGGACTTTGAATCTGGGACTCGACGGAAAACTTACTGTTTAAGCACTCGCATCAGCTCTTGGAGCGACGTGACGCCCTTGGCGACCAACACAATCCCTTCCTCCTGGATGGTCCGCAAGCCGGCCTTTTGCGCGGCCTGGCGGAAGACGTCCGGATTGGGATTGGCGGCGAGCATTTGCCGCAGGGCGTCGTTCATGACGAGAAACTCGAAGACCCCCGTGCGGCCGAGGTATCCCACGCCGTTGCATTCAGGGCAGACTTCGGAGCGTTGCTGGGGGGGCCGATACAAGGCCTGCACGCGGCCCGCCGGGATGCCCAACTGGGCCAACACCTGCGCGGTCGGCGCGTAGGCCTCCTTGCAGTTCTCGCACAGCTTGCGGACCAGCCGCTGGCAGAGGACCGCATTGAGGGCGGGGGCCAAATCGGCGGCGGGAACGCCCAACGCCAGCACCCGATAGATCGCGTCGATGGAATCCTTCGCCCGAATCATGCTCAACACGAGCCGCGGATGCGAAACCTCGGCCAGGAGCATCTCGACCGTCTCGGCGTTAACCAGATCGCGCACCACCACCACCTGCGGTTCCGTGTGGAACACGTTGGGCAGCACCGTGGCGGGCGTCTGGCCCTCGACGGATTTGTAGGTGAAGACGGGAAGGTTTTCGATGGGTTCGTAACGGTTGTTTTCGTCCTCGACGGACACGAACTCGCGCGTGAAGCGGTCGGCCGTGCGGAGGACCACGCTCATCGTGCTCCGCAGCCCGCCCCCCGGGATCGCCGAGAAGAGAATCATCCCGCCGGGCCTCCCCATCACCTCGCGAAGTTCTTCCTGCATCTTGCTCCGCATGCCGATCTCGTCGAGATTGGCGAAGCGGGTCTTCTTGATTTCCAGTTGGAGAACGGCCCGCTCGCCCGTCGGCGTCCCTTGCGACATCAGCGTGATGCCGCAGGCCATTTTGTCCAGGGCGCGGTTCGGGTCGACTTTCTCCGCGCCGCGGAGTTGGGGGAGGTCCTTCAGTTCGACCGGCGTCCACGGGCCGATCGGCGAGGCGAACCGGCTTCGCGTCCGCTCGTCGCTGGCCAGCTTGATTTTCAACTGAAGCTCGGCCGGACTGACGCCGGGGGCCGCGAACTCCTTGGTCAACTGCGGGGCCAGCTTTTTGCGGTACGCATCCTTGGCCTTTTCCACCTGGTCGAACACCGATCGCCGAAAGACCGTGTATTCGGCCGCCAACTTGCCCTCCTGGCGGCTTTGCCGGTCTTTCGGGTTCAAACCGGCGAGGACTTTGAGCGATTCGAGCACCGGATCGCCGATTTCGCGGTCCATCGGCTCGCCGTTCTGCCAAATGCCATCGACCAGCAGGCGGATCGCCACGCCTTGCTGGCTGTAGTCGAGCATCACCGCGTCGGCGCGGCGGCACAAGGCGTCGTAAACCAGTTTCTGGGCGTGGGGGAAGCCGGGGGTTTGGCGGGCCGCAAGCGTCCTCGCGGCGTTGTCGCGATCATTGCCGGCGGCGGGGGTCAAAATGACCGGCACGGACGCCAGCACGGGGTCCCGCTTCTCCACCTCGATGTTCGCCCCGAACTTGTTCAACAACGTCGCGGCGCAATAGCGCAAATGCGAGGGAGTCAGCACGCGCTCGCTCTCGTCGACCTTCTGGTTGCGGACCACGATGTAGGTCCCCAGCGGCACGAGCCAGGCAAGGACCAGGATCGCAAACGACACCCAGAACATCGGCAGGAACCAGAGAAGCACCTGGGCGACCAGAAAAACGCCGACGACAATCGGATTCCACCGCAGATAATCCATTTCGACCGCCTGCGCGTCGCGGCTGACCCAGTCGGTCGTGCCCACCCAAAAAAGAAACACAAGCCAGGCCAGCAGGATCTTCAGCCAGTCGAGGTAGAACCCCGGCCCGCTCCAACCGTCGGACAACGGCGAGACCGACCAGCCGCCATCTTGGGCGGCAAGCTCTCCCGCGCCCGGGCCGAACACCGCGACGACCAGCAGCGCGGCCAACCAGATCGGGCGCAAGCCCCTTTGCGACGGAAATCCGGAAAGCAACGAAGTGGGACGACTCAGGCAGAGGGAGGCAAAGGGGCGCATCATAGAATTCCGGCTTCCTTCACTTGGATGCCCTTGAGGGCCATTTTCAGGGCTTCGGGGTTCGGGGCGACCTCGAACGCCGTGGCCCGGTCGATCATCTTCGTTTCCACAAGCTGCTTCAGGCTCATCGTGAAGTCCTGCATCCCCTCGTTGGCGCCGATGCGGATCGCGTCGGCCAACTTGTCGTCCTTGCCGTCTTGAATCAGCTTCCGGACCGTGGGGTTGAAGGTCATGATCTCCACCGTCGGCACGCGCTGCACGCCCTCCTTGATCGAGGGCAGCAGCTTCTGGGCGATGATCGCCTTCATGTTGAACACCAGCGCGCTGCGGATCGCCGAGTGCATTCCCTCGGGGAACAAGTCCAGGATGCGGCCGATGGTGCTGGGAGCGGTCGACGCGTGGATCGTGCCGAACACCAGGTGGCCCGTCTCCGCCGCCTGGATCGCCGTCTCGAAGGTCTCCCGGTCCCGCATTTCGCCCACCAGCATCACGTCCGGGTCTTCCCGCACCGCGTGCTTCATGCCCACCATGAAGTCGCGCACGTCCTGGCCGATCTCCCGCTGGTTCACCAGGGCCTTCTTGTCGGTAAAGACGTACTCGACCGGGTCCTCCAGGGTGAGGATGTGCACGGCCTCGTTGCGGTTGATCCAGTCGAGCATCGAGGCGATCGTGGTGCTTTTCCCCGAGCCGGTCACCCCGGCCAGCAAGATCATGCCCTGATCGAACTTGCAGAGTTCCTCGAGCACCGGGGGAAGGTGCAGGCCGGCGAAGTCGGGGATCTTGTTGTTCACCCGGCGGGCCACCAGGCCCATCGATCCCATCTGCTGCAAGATGTTCACGCGGAACCGCCACACGGTGCCGTCGACCTCGACCTTGTGCGCGAAATCCACCCCGCCGTCCCGGTCAAAGATCTCGCGGCGGCGATCCTTCAGCCGGGGATCGCTGTCGATGAGGGCATAGAGGATGCGGGTCATCTCTTCGTCGTCGATTGGCCCCCGGTTGAGCGGGCGGAGCGAGCCGGCCACGCGCACGTGCGGCGGCAGGCCCACCTTCAAGTGCAAGTCGCTCCCCTGGACCTTGACCAAGGCACGAAACAGCTTGTCGATTTCCAGTTCCTTCGGCGGTTTCGCCGGGCCGATCGGGGCCCCATTCTCCGCAACCGTCGCCATAAAGCCATCCTCTCCAAGATCCATCGCGTCAGGTCTGAAGGCTGCCGGTCAGGCCGCTTCCACCTCCGCTCCCGATTCCTAAAGGCGCACGGGGATTCCCCGTTGGCGCATCAATTGCTTCGTCTCCTGAATCGTGTATTGACCGTAATGGAAAATGCTGGCGGCCAAGGCTGCGTCGGCCCCCCCCAGCAAGATAGCGTCCACAAGGTGTTGGGGGCAGCCAGCCCCCCCGCTAGCCACCAGAGGGATGGAGACCTCCCCGGCCACGGCGGCGGTGATTTCCAAATCGTAGCCGTCCTGGGTGCCATCGGCGTCCATGGAGGTCAGGACGATTTCGCCGGCGCCCAGACGCTCCACCTCTTTGGCCCACGCGACCGCTTCGAGGCCGGTGGGCACGCGCCCCCCGTTGATGTGGACTTCCCAAACCTCCCGCCCGTTCTTACGAACTCGCTTGGGGTCAATGTTCACCACAATGCACTGACTGCCAAATCTCCGAGCGGCCTGGTACACGAGATCCGGATTGCGACACGCCGCCGAATTGATGGAAACCTTGTCCGCGCCGGCGTTCAAAAGGGCGCGGATATCTTCCAGCGTTCGAACCCCACCTCCGACGGTCAGCGGCATAAACACCACCTCAGCGGTGCGTCGTACCACATCCAAGAGGATGTCGCGTTCCTCGTGGCTGGCGGTGATGTCCAGAAAGACGAGTTCATCGGCCCCTTCGCGTTCGTAACGAGCCGCAATCTCCACCGGGTCTCCGGCGTCGCGGAGATTCACGAAATTCGTGCCCTTGACCACCCGGCCGCGATCCACGTCGAGGCATGGGATGACGCGTTTGGCAAGCATGGAATCCGCTTCAGTCCAACTCGGCCGACGCGCGCCTCGCGATGCGCGCGAACCGTCCCACTGGGGCAACCGGATAAACCTCTACTCTACGCTCGGGAAAGGCGCTGGTCAACCGGCCGATGGATGCGGCTGGACGACGAACGGGGCGCGGGCATTCGGCGATTCCCTGGCGAGGCGAGTCTCCCCAGAAGACGCTCGCGTGTTCATGGAGCCTCCGTGTCGCCAGGCTCCACCGAGGCGGTCCGCAAACGTGTCGGCGTCCCGCACGCCGAGCCCCAGGCGCTGACGCGCGGCTCGCACCGCTGTAGCCGTGAGATCGAATGATCGGATATGGGGCCGCCATCCCGGCGAAAGGCGCACCGGAACTCGATGGACCACATCCCCTTCAATGGCCTATTGCTTCTCGTCCAGCGTGGTCCCCAGCACCAGCAGACGCCGCCGTTTCTAACAGCGCCACCCAAGCTTTGGGAGACTCGTCCAGCGGTCCTTGCCGTCAAAGTCTGCCCCATCGGATTGAACCATGCAATTACCATCGCGTCTTCAGGCCGTTTTTACCGATGAATGAGTTAGGCGGTGATAGACCGTCCCTCGAGGGTTGGCCGTGGTGCGATCCTCGAGTCTCGATACACGTTTGGATTGCCCCCCATTGGTGCAGGTATGCGAACAGCCCCAAGCCACGCGCGGTCGCTCGTCGGCGCGATCCTCGTGCTGGCCAACGCGTCGTTGGCCTTGGCCGAGTCGATCATCGAGGTCGCTCCAAGCCAGGTAATCGAGTTTGGGCCGTGGGCGGGCGGCGAGAAGGCGCCCGTCCTTTCGAGCCTGGCCTTGGATCCCCAGGGGAAACTGCTGGTCACCGCGGGCGACGATCACCTGGCACGGCTTTGGGACGCGAGGGCGGGGCAACTGGTGCGGCGTCTGGTGGGCCACCAGGATTGGGTCCGAGCCGTGGCCTTCAGTTCCAACGGCGCTATGGTGGCCACGGCGGGCAATGATCGCACGATTTTCCTCTGGGACCTGTCCGGCGCGAGTCCGCCGAAGGCCCTGACGGAACAGGTCGACGGCATTTGCGCCCTGGCCTTCAGTCCCGACAACAGCTTGCTGGCGGCCGGGGGATTCGACAGCCGGGTGCGGGTATACGAAGCATCGACCGGGAGTCTTCTGTTCGCCATGCCCATGCCCGGCAGCGACATCCGTTCGCTGGCCTTCTCGCCCGACGCCAGGCTTCTGGCCGCCGCGGGCCGAGGCGAGCGGGTTCGCGTTTGGAGCACCAACAACGGCCGTACAGTGTACGATCTTGCGGGCCACCGCTTGCGGGTCAATGCCCTGGCTTTCTCGCCGGACGGCGCCCAGTTGGCTTCCGCGGGCGACGAGCGCGTCATCCGCGTTTGGAACATGGCCAGCGGCAGCCAGGCGGCCGCGCTCGGTCCCAGGCCAGGTAAGATCTTCAGCCTGACGTACTGCGGCTCCGATCGCGTGGCCGCCGGTTCCAGCGACAACGTGATCCGCATTTGGGACATCCCCTCGGGAAAGGACGTGGCCCGGCTGGTCGGCCACACCGGCTCGGTGAGCAGCCTGATCTGGGACGGCGCCGCGGGCGTGTTGATTTCGGGAAGTTTCGACACCACCGTCAGGATCTGGCAGGTGAAACCCCTGGGAGCATCCACCATCTCGCAGCGGTAAAAGCGTCCAACGAACCCAACCGCCTCGGGGGTGGAACGCCTTGGCGCGAGGCTCGCTTGCCGCCCTCGCGCCGCGGGGCCAAGACGCCCTCAAGGAAAAGCAAGGACTCGATTGACACGGAGGTTGTCAGTGGGCTTGTTCAGTCGATTGCACGCGTTGCGCCGCGCATGGCGGCGTTCCCGTCCACAGGCCGCCTCGGCGCGCACGCCGGCACTCGGACCTCGCGCTTGCCGTTTCGAGGAAATGGAGCCGCGCCAGTACCTGTCGGCCGCGCCCATCCAGATCGGGTCCGTGTACTACGAGGACTCGACCCAGGACGACCGCAACGGCGACACGATTCAGATCACCTGGTCCGGCGGGGCCCCCGGCACGCAATTGACCGATCTGGTCATCGACACCGATAAGCTCGGCGATGGGTTGACCCTCGGCGATTGCCTTTTCGACGTCGCCCCCGGCGGCGTGGGCGCCTTTGGTTACCAGCCGCTGCGGATCGTCGGCCAGGAGGGAATCGAGCAGGTCGAGTATTCCGTTGTCGACGGGGGCACCCGACTGGCGTTTCGGTTCACGGGCTTCGACGCCGGCGAGCGCCTGGTGTTCACCATCGACGTCGACGAGATGGGCTTTCTCGGCGCCAACGCCGTGGCCGAGGGAAACGAGTGGGAGGGAACGAAGCTTACCGCGACCTTCACCGCTCCCCACTACGAGACGGCCACCGGCAGCGACGTGTATCTGGACTTCTACGACGCCAAGCTGAGAGCGTCGGGCCTGGCGCTGCCGCCGGACGACTACGTGCCGCCGAACCAGAATCCCTCGCCGGTGTTCACCGCCGGGGCGATCTTCTCGCTCGAGCAGAGGCCGCTGCCGATCACCTTGTCCGGCACGGTGTTCGAGGACTTCAATGGAAACAACTTGCAAGAAAGCGGTGATCCTGGCATCGCCGGCGTGACGCTCGCGCTGTATTCCCTGCAAGGCTCGCAATACATCGCCACCGGGCTGACCGCGACGACCGACGCGAACGGTTTCTACCGTTTCGACGGGCTGATGCCGGGCACGTACCGCGTGGTCGAGACGCAGCCCGGCGGATACCTCAGCGTCGGGGCCCGGCCCGGGACCGTCGGGGGCCAGACCCGCGGCGTGGTCACCGACGTGAACACGCTGAGCGACATCGTTCTTCAAGGCGGCGACGACAGCCTGCGCAACGATTTCGCCGAGGCCCGGCCCGCCAGCATCTCCGGCCACGTCTACGCGGACGACAACCGCAACGGCTTCAAGGACCCGGCCGAAAGCCCGATCGCCAACGTCCGGTTGACGCTGCTGGACGCCCAAGGCAATCCGACCTCCAAGACGACGACCACGGACGCCAACGGGTTCTATCTCTTCACCGATCTGCTTCCCGGCGTCTACGGCGTTGCCGAAACGCAGCCCGAGGGATATTTCGACGGCATCGACCGGCCGGGCACCGCCGGCGGATCGGCGCTGGCCGACGGCGACCAGATCGCCGGGGCCGTGCTTCGATCGGGGACCAAGGCCCTGGACTACGATTTCGGCGAGATCCGGCCGGCGAGGCTCAGCGGCAGGGTCTATCTGGACCACAACAACAACGGCGTGTTCGACGCCTCCGAAAAACCATTGGCCGGCGTCACGGTGTATTTGCTGGATGCCTCGGGAATCCGGGTCGGCGCCGCGGTCACCGACAGCCAAGGGACCTACCGGTTTGAGAATCTCGAGCCAGGCGTTTTCGGGCTCGAAGAGGTTCAGCCATCCGGCTATCTCGATGGCAAGGACTCGCTGGGAACCGTCGGCGGCGGGACGGACGGCAACGACCGGATGAAGGACATTCATCTCGCGCCCGGCGCCAGCGGCGAACGATACGATTTCGGCGAGTTGCTGCCCGCCAAAATCTCGGGCTATGTCTTCGTCGATCTCCCCGTCGTGACCTACGACGAGGGCACACCGCCGCCTGATCCGATTGAACTGCTCCGGACCCGCGACGGCGTCTTCGGCCCTGGGGACCAACCGCTCGGCGGGGTGGTGATTCGCCTCGGCGACGCGAACGGCGTGCCCGTGCTCAACGCGGCCGGCGAGCCGATCACAACGGTCACGCGGTCCGACGGCTACTACGAATTCACCGACCTGCTGCCCGGCGTGTACACGGTCATCGAAACGCATCCCGACGGATACATCGACGGCCTCAACACCGTGGGGACCAAGGGCGGTTTTGCCGTCAACGCCCTTTCGATTCTGGAAGACCCCGGGATTCTGGCGGGGCTGGCGCTGGACGCCTCGGAACAGGCGATCGTGCGGATCGTGTTGCTGGCTGGGGATGTCGGTCAGTTCTACAATTTCAGCGAACTGCTGGTGGAATCGGTCCCCGTGCCGCCTAAGCCGCCGCAGCCGCCCGTGGTCCCGCCGGTCCCTCCCCCTTCGCAGCCCCCCCTCCAGCCGCCCAGACAGCCGTATTTCCCCGAGCCCGTGCCCTCGCTGGCCTTCTTTGGAGCCGGCGTGGGGAGCAGAGAGCTGATTCCGCTCTATGGCGGCGGCGGATACGAAGAGGACTACACCTGGCATCTGAGCGTGATCAACGCCGGTCGGCCGCGGCAAGACGTGGAGAAACGCGACCTCGTGGCCACGGCGGAGGAAAGCTCGTTGTTCAGCCCCGTGTCGTGGAGCGGCGCGGATCTCAGCGGCGGTCAGTGGCTCCTGGCCGACTCCGACGGGAGGGTCACGGTTCGCTACGTGTTCGGGATTTTCGACGCCATTCCCGTGGTCGGCGATTGGAGCGGGGACGGGACCTCGAAGGTCGGCGTGTTCTATGACGGCTTCTGGTTCCTGGACCTCAATGGCGACGGCCGCTGGGACAAGGAAGACCTTTGGGCCCGCCTGGGCCAACTTGGCGACCGTCCGGTCACCGGCGACTGGGACGGCGACGGCAAGACCGACGTCGGCATCTTCGGCCCCTCGTGGCACGGCGACCGACGCGCCATCGCCTCCGAGCCAGGGCTGCCCGACGTCAACAATCGCACAGCCGCCGAGGTGCGGGCCCGCTACAAAAACATTCCCCCCGACCCCGATCAGGCCACTTCGGGCTGGCGCTCGCTGAAGCGCACGGCCTACGGGAAGTTCCGCAGAGACCTGATCGACCACGTCTTCCGCTATGGCGACTCGAAATGCGTGCCCGTGGCCGGCGATTGGAACGGCGACGGCGTGACGAACATCGGCATCTTCCACGAGGGCAAGTGGTACCTGGACGCGGACGGCGACGGTCGGTGGTCGGTTGGCGACGTGGAGATCACCCTCGGCCAACCCGGCGACACGCCCGTCGTGGGCGACTGGAATGGCGACGGTCGGACCAAACTCGGGGTCTACCGCAACGGCATGTGGTTGCTGGACACCAACGGCGACAAGATCCTCGATGCCCGGGACCGCGTCTTCCGCCTGGGCGAACCGGGCGATGTGCCGGTCACCGGCGACTGGAACGGCGACGGCGTTACGGAAATCGGCGTGTACCGTCGAGGCGCTCCGGCCGCGCCACGCCAGGCTTCAAGCCCGGCCGCGCCTCATGCCGCGCCCCAGGCGGCCGAGCCGTTGTTGAAACGGTAGTTCGCGGTTTCCCGGACTGGCCGTTCGGGAAGTCGCACGCAACGCAGGGGCACGACCATCACTCGGCGCCGGGCCGTCGAGTCCTCAAGGTCAACGCGTCCAGCGCACGGCCACGCCGCTCGGCAGCGCCCGGCCGGTCGCCGTGCGAAGCGTCATGATCCCGGACGAGAACCTCCCCTCCGTGGCTTCGGCGAAGGCCTCGCGGATCATGGCTTCCAATCGGGGCGGATCGTAGCCCGGCGTGTGGCACGTCAACAGGATCCATCGGCACTGCCCCGCCGTCAACTCGCCGCAAGAGGCCAGCAGTCGCGCCAGGTCACGGCTCAATCTCCAGACCTCGCCGCGCGGGCCGTGGCCGTAGCTGGGCGGATCGAGGATCACGGCGTCGTAACGGCTGCCGCGGCGGGCCTCGCGGCGCGCGAATTTCAACGCGTCTTCGTGGATCCACCGGATCGGCGCTTCGGCCAGGCCGGAAAGCTCGGCGTTTCGCCGGGCCCAGGCGACCACGTTCCGCGCCGCGTCGACGTGGGTGACTTCGGCCCCGGCCGCCGCGCACGCCAACGTGCTGCCGCCCGTGTAGCCAAAGAGGTTCAGCACGCGAAGCGAGCCTCCCCTCTTCCCCAGGAGATCGGCGAGCCAGTCCCAGTTTGCAATCTGCTCCGGAAACACGCCGACGTGGCCCGATTCGGCGCGCTTAAGCTCCAAGACAACCGGGTCGTGTCGCAGGGTCCATCGCTCAGGCAGATCCCCGCGCGACTCCCATCGGCCCGCGTTCGCGCTGATGCCGGAAAACCGGGCGTCGGCGGTGGACCAGAGGTCCGGTTGCTCTGGCCGCACGGCCTCGGCGTTGGCGCACGGCCGATCCAATCGCAACGGGCCGAATTGCTCCAGCTTGCGCCCCCCGCCGAAGTCCAACAGATCGTAATCCCGCATGGTGTGCGCAATCCGATGCCTCGCCGACTCCGCCGCGGCGCAAAACGCGCGAGTCCCCGGCCTGTGAACGGTTGCCTTCCAACGGTTCGTTCTGGGAACGGTGTTCCCCCTCTTTCCCATGACACGAGACCGTTGGAATGGCCCTAGAACGCGATTCTCGCAAATCGCGCAGGTTCGGGATAGCCGGGCTGAGCAAAGGCCACGGCGTGATCCCGACAGGCGTCCAGAGCGCGGGGCCGGAGCGGTTCGGCAACGTGGGTCATTGCTCACGGGCACTGTTCCGGTTTTCGCCGCGAAGTCCGCGAAAATCGGGACTGTCCCCCTGGCCCGAACAAGCGCGTCGTGACGAAGGGCTTTTCGGAAACCGGTCGCGTCGGTTAGGCTCAAGGTGCGCGCCAGCGGTCCATACGCCCTTTCCGCTATGGCGACTCTCTGTTGACGATACGAGGGGGTCAGACGCATTTTTCGGTTCTCATCCTCCAACGGGGAGTGTCCCCGTTGGGGGACGGCCTGTAAGGAGGGTTCTCATGAGCGCAAGAGTTCTCGCGGCTGTGGTGTTGGGATTCTGGATAGTTGTGGCGACCAGCCCGCTCGCCGCCGAGCGTCCGCCGGTGCTCGATCCGGCGCCGGGTCCGACGCAAAAGCCCTACTCCCCGGCCGACGATCAGGTCGTCGAGGTGACGCCTCCGCCGTTCATCTGGGTGCCGGCCGCGAAGGGGACCGTGTACGCCCTTCAGGTGTCGAGTTCCTCGGACTTCAGCGCGGAGAAGACGCGAACCTTCTCACAACTGCGGCGTTCGGTGTTTGTTCCGCGCGAGACCTTGCCGCCTGGGCGGTGGTTTTGGCGCTACGGCATCGAGACCAGCGGGAAGACGGTCTTCGGCCGAACCCGCTCGTTTGTCGTGCCCGACGGCGCGCGGCCGTTTCCGTTTCCCGACTGGGACCAGGTCGTTTCGCGCATACCGCGAAGCCGGCCTCGGCTGTTCTTTCCGGGCCAGCGACTGGAGCAGGTGCGCCAGTGGGCCCGCGGAGCATTGAAATCGGCGGTCGATGCGATGGCCGCCTCCTGCGCGCGCCACGTGGGCGAGGAACTCGTGGCCGAGCCGGGCTATCAACCCAAGGGCCCGGAATTCGGCCCTTGGGCGGTTCGCGTCATGCGGACCA
>Ga0073932_1002141_pt1 | contig 32464 bp, 31 predicted proteins | sample DewCreD2012metaG_FD_76967 | JGI IMG/M metagenome (GOLD analysis project Ga0073932, IMG submission 76967) | Hot spring sediment bacterial and archeal communities from British Columbia, Canada, to study Microbial Dark Matter (Phase II) - Dewar... ...
GCCCGCCGCTCCTCAGGCGGGCTTTCCGTTTTGCGCGGCGCGCAGAAGCGCAACCCCCTCGCGCTGGGCGCAGGCGAGGCCCAGCAGGACCACGGGCACGATGTTGACGAGGTGGGCGACGACGGCGAAGGAGAGCGCCTCGGAGGGGGGCACGCCGAAGAAGGCGAGCGCCAGCTGGCAGAGCACGTGGTAGGTGCCCACGTAGCCCGGCGTCGAGGGGACGACCACGCTCAGGGTGGTGAAGACGAGCACCACGAGCCCGGCCGTCCAGGGGAGGCCGTAGGCGGCGACCAGGCCGAAGGCCTCGAGGCAGGCGTGGTTCATCGCCGCGTAGCCGAGCCAGATGGCGAAGGAGAGTGCGGCGGCGGCGGCGTAGCGGGAGGGCTTCCCCAAGGGGACGACCCCCGCAAAGAAGCGGCGGGGGAGCTGGGCGAGCTTTTCCCGCACCCGCTGCGGCAGCGGCCGGGCCAGCGTCCCGAGGAAGGCGGCGGTGCGGGCTTCCTGGCGCTTGCCGAAGAGAAGCAGGGCCGACAGGGCCGCCGAGGCGCCAAGCAGGATCCAGCCGCTCATCACCACCCAGTCGGGGAAGGGGTGGACGATCACCACGAGCCCCATGACCGCGGTGAGGAAGATGACGTCGAGGATGCGCTCCACGACGATCGTGGCGAAGGCCGCCGAGGCCGAAAGGCCGGGATTGCGGCGGGAGGCGACGTAGGCCCGCAGGAACTCCCCCAGGTGGGCGGGAAGCAGGCTGTTGGCCGCGTAGCCGATCATGAGGGCGGAGAAGAGCCCCTCGGCGCGGCGTTGGGTCAGGGGGGCGAGGAGCAGCCGCCAGCGCAGGGCGCGAAGCAGGTGGGCGAAGAGCAGTGCGGCCGTCGAGGCGGCGATCCAGCCCGGCTCGACCTGCGCCCAGGCGGCGCGCATGCGCCCGAATTCCACGCCGCGCAAGGCGAGTGCAAGGCAGCCCGCCCCGATGACCAACCCGAAAACGGCCTGGATCCAGTTGCGGCGGCTCATGGCCGGGCCTTCCGGAAGGGGGCGGCCCCCGCGGCGGCCGGAGCCGCGGGGCCCGGCGCCGGGGGGGGCTGAGCCGTCAGGAAACGCGGCTCTTGACGAGCATGGTGGTCGGGTCGAGGGCGAGCCGGTCGCGCGCGGACGGCAGGGAGGCTCCTTTCAAGACGTTCACCTGGACTTCCTCCGCCGCCGGCACGAGGCTCAAAGCGACCTCGAAGAGATCCTCCACCTCGGCGATCTGCCGCGGCAACCCGCCGGCTGCGGGTTCCTCGTCGCGGTGGGTGCGGATTGAGAACCAGACCCCCAGTTCGTTCAGGCGGGCGTAATGCTTCAGGCCGGCGAGCGCCTCGCGCTGCGGCTCCTCGAAGGAGAGCCCGTCGATGATCAGCATCCGCGGCAAAAAGATGTGCTGCTCGATCAGGTCCGTCAGGCGCTCCTCGAGCTTGGGCACGCTGAACCCCTCGGTGCGGAAGGTCATGATGAAGCGGTGCGGGAGGATCTCTTCCCAGAGCGCCTCCGCCCGCTCGATCTGCAGCTCGCGGGCGATGTGGCCGAAGATCTCCCGGTACCAGAGGTTGGTGCGGGTGACGGGCTGGTTCAGGCTCACGTGAACCACGTTGCGGCCGTGCAGCATGGCGTGGAGCGCGATCTGGACGATGAGGGCGGTCTTGCCCACGCCGGCGCGCGCGAGGATGCCCCCGAACTGGCCGGCGTGGAGGATCGATTCGGCTTCGCCGGCGAGGGTCTGGATGGGGTTGCGCAGGATCAGATCTCGTTTGAGCATGGACCACATCCTTTCGCGAAGGCGGATGAGGCGCGGCGGCCGGCCGAAAGGGGCCGGCCCCGCCGGCGCGGGTGGCGCCTCGCGTCGAATTGCCCCGTTTTCGTGCATCGGGCGGCTCAGGCGACGTTTTTCTTTTGGGCGGCGGCCTTTTTCTCGAGCTCCTCGGCGATCGCCTGGGGAACCTGGCGGTAGGCCAGGAATTCCATCGTGAACTGCGCCTGGCCCTGGGTGAGGGAGCGCAGCACGGTCGAGTACCCGAACATCTCGGCGAGCGGGACATGGGCCTCGATCACGCAGAAGCTGCCCTCGTCCTGGGAGCCGACGATCATCCCGCGGCGCTGGTTGAGCGAGCCCATCACCGCCCCCTGAAAGCCGGTCGGCGTTTCGACCACGACCTTCATGATCGGCTCCTGGATGACGGGCTTGGCCTTGAAATAGCCCTGGTGGAAAGCGCCGCGCGCGGCCTGCTGGAAGGCGAGGTCCGAGGAGTCGACGGGGTGGCTGGCGCCGTCGTGGATCACGATCTTGATCCCCGTTACGGGAAACTCCATCTTGGGCCCCTTGGCCAGGCATTCGCGGAAGCCCTTTTCGCACGCCGGGATGAACTGCGTCGGGATCGCCCCGCCCACGACCTGGTTTTCGAAGACGAAGTCGCCCTCGGCCAGGGGCTCCATCCAGCCGGCCACCCGGCCGTACTGGCCGGAGCCGCCGGTCTGTTTCTTGTGGAGGTAGTCGAACTCGGCCCGCTGGGTGATCGTTTCGCGGTAGGCGACGCGGGGCGCCCCCACCGTGACCTCGGCGCCGTACTCGCGCTGGATGCGCTCGACGTAGACCTCGAGGTGCAGCTCGCCCATGCCCGAGATGATCGTCTCCCCGGTTTCGGGGTTGGTGTGCGTGCGGAAGGTCGGGTCCTCCTTGGCGAAGCGGTTCAGGGCTTTGGAGAGACCGATTTCGGACTTGTGGTTTTTGGGGCTGATGGCCAGCGAGATGACCGGCGCCGGGACGAACATGGAGGTCATCGTGAGGCTCAGGCCGGGGGAGACGAAGGTGTCGCCCGAGGCGCAGTCGATCCCGAAGAGCGCTCCGATGTAGCCCGCCGGGATGGAGTCGATCTCCTCCATCTGGTCGGAGTGCATGCGCACGACGCGGCCGACCTTGATCTTGCGGCCGGTGCGCACGTTGACGATCGTCTCGCCCTTGGCGAGGGTCCCCTGGTAGACCCGCACGTAGGTGAGCTGGCCGTAGCTGCGGTCCTCGAGCTTGAAGGCCAGGGCGACGAGCGGGTCGTCGGCGTTGCTCGAGAGCCGGACGGGCGCCTCGCCGCGGTCCATGTCGAGCGCCTCGTTGTCGATGTCGGCCGGGCAGGGAAGCAGGGCGCAAACCGCGTCGAGCAGAGGCTGCACCCCCTTGTTCTTGTAGGCCGAGCCCAGCAGCACCGGCGTGATGCGCCGCTCGAGGGTGCCGCGCCGCAGGGCGGCGAGGATCATCTCCTCGGAGACGGGGCGCTCTTCGAGGATCGCCTCGGTCAGCTCGTCGGAGAAGAGCGAGGCGGCGTCGATCAGCGCCTCGCGCTGGATGCGGGCCGTCTCGCGCAGCGCCTCGGGGATTTCCTCGACCCGCACCGTCTGGCCCTTGTCGCCGTCGAAGTAGAGGGCCTTCATGCGGACGAGGTCCACGACTCCCTGGAAATCGGCCTCCAGGCCGATCGGGATCTGGAGCGCGACGGGCGTGTGCCCCAGGCGCTGGCGCAGCTGGTCGAGCACCCGCTGCGGGTTCGCCCCCGAGCGGTCGAGCTTGTTGATGAAGGCGAGGCAGGGGACCCGGTAGCGGCGCATCTGCTGGTCGACGGTGATCGACTGCGACTGCACCCCGCCGACACCGCAGAGGACCAGGATCGCCCCGTCGAGGACGCGCAGCGAGCGTTCCACCTCGATGGTGAAATCGACGTGGCCCGGGGTGTCGATGATGTTGATCTCGTGGCCTTTCCACTCGCAGAAGGTGGCCGCCGAGGCGATCGTGATGCCCCGCTCGCGCTCGAGCTCCATGCTGTCCATGAAGGCGCCGACCCCGTCCTTGCCCTTGACGTCGTGCATCGCGTGGATGCGCTGCGTGTAGAAGAGGATGCGCTCGGTGAGGGTCGTCTTGCCCGAGTCGATGTGGGCGCTGATGCCGATGTTGCGAACGAAGCGAATGTCCTTTTTCATGGGTCCCTGCTCCGGGGAAAAATCCAAGCCAAGCGAAAAAAAAACCGCCTCGGGCGGTCCGAAACGGGTTCCGGGGGTAGAAGAAGAAGACCGGTAAACAACCAGTATATTCAGAAATCCCGGGAAGTCAAGAACTTTGTCCTGTCCGGCCGCCGCCCCCGGGCGGAGGGCGGCGCCTTGCGCGGCGGGCCGGCGTGCGGCGCAAAAGCACGGCGGTCGCCCCCCCGCCCCCGTCGCAGAGCCGGGCGCTGGCGTAGGCGATCACCCAGCGCCGCCAGGGCCCGGAGTCGAGCCAGCGGAGGATCCCCGTCTTGAGGACGGGCTCCCCGGGCGAGGAGAGCCCGCGGCCGTGGACGATCAGCACGGCGCGCTTGCCCTCGCGGAGCGCCCGGCTCAGGAACTCCTCGAAGCGCAGGCGCGCCGCCTCGAGGGTCAGCCCGTGGAGGTCGAGGTGGTCCTGGACGGCGAAGGCGCCCCGGTGCAGCCGCTCGGTCAGCCAGGTCGCGGCCCGGCCTGCCGGCCCCGCGACGTACTCGGAGGTGAGGCAGACCTCGAAGCCCTCCCCGTGTTCCACCAGCCGCCGCAGGGGCTCCGCCTCGTCTGCGGGGGGAAGGCGCAGCGGCGGCCGGGGGGAGGCCGGGGGCGCCTCGGCGGCCAGGCGGTTTGCGGCGATGGGCCGGGTGTCGGCCACGGCCCGCCGAAAGAGCTCTTCCTCGGTAAGCTCTCCCGCCTGCGTGTCGGCCGGTCGGGGCGGGGGAGGGGCCGGGGCGGCGGGCGCAAGGGAAGGCAGGCGGCGTTCGCGCAGCAGCCGCTCCAGGCCGGCAAAGGGCCGGTGGAACCCTTGATCGCGGAGGGGTTTCATGAGCGCTTCCCGCGGCGGTCCGCCATCCTACCCGGCCCGGGTGTTCCGGGTCAACCGCCCCTCGCCATGCGCCGCGATTCCTGCTATAGCAACCCCTTCAACGCCCGAGCCCCGGGGGTGCGACCCCGGGAGAACCCAGGAAAGCCGGCACATGGACTGGACCCAGACCTACGCTTCCAAGATTCTCAACGCCGCCCAGGCGGTATCCCACATCAAGCGCGGCAGCCGGGTCTTCATCGGCACCGGCTGCGGCGAGCCCCAGCACCTGATCCGGGCCATGGCCGCGGACTGGAACCTCCAGGACATCCTGATCTACCAGATGCTCTCCTTCACGCTCGCCCGCTTCATCGACGACGAGCAGTTCCTCAAGCGCTTTTCGATCAAGAACTTCTTCATCAGCCGGCTCATGCGCAAGGCCGCCTTCGAGGGCAAGATCGACTACATCCCGGCCTACCTCTCGCAGATCCCGGGGCTCTTCGAAAGCCACCGCATCGGGCTCGACGTGGCCCTCGTGCAGGTGAGCCCCCCGGACAAATACGGCTATTGCAGTTTAGGGATCTCGGTCGACATCACCCGCGCGGGGCTGGACCACGCGCGGCTGGTGATCGCCCAGGTGAACCCGCGCATGCCCCGCACCTGGGGCGACAGCTTCGTGCACGTCGATGAGATCGATTTCCTCGTGCCCCACGAGGAGCCCCTCGTGGAATCGTTTCCCAACCTCCCGGACAACGAGGTGATCCGCCGCATCGGCCACTACATCTCCCAGCTCGTCGACGACGGCTCGACCCTCCAGGTCGGGTTCGGGAACCTCCCCTACCACATCATCAAGCACCTCGACGGCAAGAGGGATCTCGGGCTGCACACCCAGGTGCTGACCGACGGGTTTTTGCCCCTCTTCGAAAAGAAGGTGATCACCAACAAGCGCAAGACGCTCCTGCCGGACCGCACCGTGGCCTCCTTCTGCATGGGCTCGCGCCGCCTCTACGACTTCGTGGACAACAACCCCGCCTTCTACTTCCGCTCCTCGGAGTTCGTGAACGACCCCCTCGTGATCGCCCGCAACGACCGGCTGATCTCGATAAGCGCGGCCCTCGAGGTCGATCTCACCGGCCAGGTGTGCTCCGATTCGATCGGCAACATGTTCACCAGCGGGATCGGCGACCAGGTCGATTTCCTGCGCGGCAGCGCCATGTCGAAGGGGGGCTTCGCGATCATCGCCCTGCCCTCGACGGCCCACGGCGGCAAGGTGTCGCGCATCGTGCCGGTCCTGAGCGAGGGGGCGGGGGTGGCGACCACCCGCGGGGACGTCAACTTCGTGGTCACCGAGTACGGGATCGCCGAGCTGGCGGGCAAGAGCATCTACCAGCGGGTCATGGAGCTCGCCCAGATCGCCCATCCCAAGTTTCGCGAGGAGCTGATCGAGATCGCCCGCAACCGCCATTACATCTTCGCCGACCAGCTGCCGCCCTCGACCGACGACCTGATCTTCATCGAGGCCTACAAGAGCTCCTTTGCGCTGCCGAACGGCAAGACGATCGAGTTCCGGCCGCTTCTGCCCTCCGACGAGTTCGCCTACCGCAATTTCTTCTACTCGCTCCAGGACAAGACCATCTACCTGCGCTTCTTCTACAAGATGCGCAACTTCACCCACGAGGTCGTCCAGAAGCAGTGGGCGAGCCAGGACTACCGCCAGAACCTCTCGATCATCGGGCTCGCGCAGAAGGGCGGCTACAAGGAGATCATCGCCATCGGCTCCTACGCCAAGGAAGACGAGGAGCGGGCCGAGGTCGCCCTCGTCGTGCGCGAGGACTACCAGGGCAAGGGGATCGGCAGCTTCCTGCTCGGCTGGCTGGAACACATCGCCCGCCTGAACGGCTTCAAGGGGTTCTCCGCGACCGTGCTCAAAGAAAACAGCGCCATGCTCCAGGTCTTCCGCAAGCGCTACCCCCACTGCGAAATCCGCCCCAGCGGCGGAAGCGAGCTCCTGGTGCGCATGGACTTCGCCGACGCCCGCCCCGGCGAGACCCCCCGCCCCCCCGCCGCCGCCTCCACCGCCACCCCCGGCTCCTGACCCCGCCCACCCCTTGGGGGGCGCCCCTCAAGCTTTTTCCGGCTCCCGCCGAAAATACCGTATTGAAAGGATTGCCAACTCTTGCAACGGAGGGCCGGAGCCGTGTCCTACACCCTGGACCAGAGGCAGCTCGACCGCATCGAGGACATCCTCAAGGCCGACCTCGTCGACAACGGCGTGCGCTGCGTCTTCCTGATCGACATGGCGGGGAACATCATCACCCACATGGACAACGGCGAGAAGCAGCACGACATCTACTCGCTCGCCGCGCTCGCGGCCGGAAACTTCGGGGCGGTCAGCGCCATGGCCAAGATCATCGGGGAGAACGAGTTTTCCCTGCTCTTTCACAAGGGCAAGAAGGAAAACATCCACTTCAACAAGATCTCCTCGGAATTCCTGCTGATCACGATCTTCGGCAACGAGATCTCGCTCGGCTTCCTGCGCATGAAGGTCGCCGATTCGGTGGAGCAGCTCAAAGGGATTCTCGAACCCCTCGTTCCGGGGACGGACGGGTAGGGCCGGCGCGGTCTCGGGGGCGACGGGCGGGACGATGGCGTTCATCAACCTCAAGAACAAGGTGATCCAGGTGAAGATCGTCTACTACGGCCCGGGGCGGGGCGGGAAGACGACCAACCTGGAATACATCCACCGGCGGTTTCACGACCGGATCCACGCCGAGATGGTGACGGTGAAAACCCACGGCGACCGGACGCTCTTTTTCGATTTCATGCCCTTCGACCTCGGCCTGATCCACGGCTACCAGATCAAGGTGCAGCTCTACACCGTCCCCGGCCAGCCGAAATACAACGCAACCCGCAAGCTCGTGCTGCGCGGCGTGGACGGCATCGTCTTCGTGGCCGACTCGATGGCCGTGTGCCGGGAAAGCAACGTCCAGTCGCTGAGAAACCTCCAGGAGAATCTCGCCGCCTACCGCAAAAATCTGGCGACCCTCCCCTGGGTGCTGCAGTACAACAAGATCGATCTCGCCGAGCAGGGCATTCCCGTGCTCTCCGTGGACCAGCTGGAGCAGGACCTCAACCGCGGCTTCGGGCGGCCCGCTTTCCCGGCGAGCGCGCTCAAGGGGATCAACGTGGCGGCGACGCTCAAGAAGATCATCTCCCTCGCCGTGACCTCGATCCGCGAGGAATTGATGTGAGAGGAGGCCGCGGATGGCCGAAGCGATGCGCAGCGACCCCCTGGAGAACGAGTTGGAACGGCGCCTCGACCAGCTCTTCCCCGAGGACCGAAGCCCTCCCGCCGCGCCTGCCCCCCCGCAGGCGGGGCATGACCCGGGGCTCCTTGCGGAATTGAAGAAGACCGTTCTTTCCATCGACTGGGAGATCACCCCCGAGGCCGTCGCCGCCTTCGTGAACCAGGTGCGGCTGCTCAAGGAGGCGCTGCGGGAGGACCGCGTGGCGGGGGTGCTGCTGAACATGCTCGCGGCCTTGGGCTACTACGTCCAGTCGAGCCGCAGCCAGGTGCACCCCTGGACCTTCCCCGTCCTGAACGCGGTCTTCGCCCGGCTCGAGGAGGTGACGGCGCTCGCCGGCGAGCCCGAAGCCGAGCGCCGGCGGCGGATCCAGCCCGAAATCAACGCCTACCAGCAGCTGCGCGACAAGATCGCCCAGGGCCGGGCGCCGCGCCCGAAAGCGGCGTCCCCGGCCGAAGGGGCGGAATCCCGGCAACCCGGGCGGCCGGTCACGGCCGAGATGCTCGAGCGGGCCGTGGCCGAGCTGAAAGAGCTGATCCGCAGCGAGGTGCGCGCGATTTTGCGCGTGATCGAAACGAAGGGGCGCACGCCATGAGCCTCTCGCCGCCCACCGGCGCCGGCGAGGCCGGGCCCGCGATCCTCCTCGTGGACGACGACCGCGAGATGCTCTCCGATCTGGGGGCGCTTCTCCGGTCGCGGCTCGGCGGCGCCTGCGACGTCCGGGTCGCCGCCGAGGGGGAAACCGCGCTCGGGCTGCTTGCGACCGCGCCGGTTGCGGCTCTGGTGACCGACCTCAAGATGCCGGGCATGGACGGCTGGGAGCTCCAGCAGCGGGCGGCGGAGGCCTGCCCCGACGTCCCCGTGATCGTGATCACGGGATATGCGACCCCGGAGACGGAAGGGGTCCTCCGGGGCCGCGGGGCGGCCGCCGTGCTCGCCAAGCCCTTTCTCGTGGGGGAGCTGGTGCGGCTCCTCCGGGAGCTCCTCGGCCGGGAAACCGAGGGCGGGGTGGTCCGCGGGATTTCCCCGCCGCTTTTCCTGCAGATCGTGGAAATGGAGCAGAAGACCTGCACCGTGCGGCTGGACGGTCGGCCGGGGGCCCTGCGCGGGGTCCTTTTTTTCCGGGAGGGGGCGCTGATCGACGCGCGCCTGGGGTCGCTCCGGGGGGAGGCGGCCGCCCGGGAGATCCTCTCCTGGGACCAGGCCGTCCTGAAGATCGAAAACGCCTGCGCCGTGCGGGAGCGGGCCATCCGGCGGGACCTCCACGGCCTGATGATCGACGCCGCCTGCCGCCGCGACGAGCGGGAAGCCGAAGGCGAGGGGGGGGCGGCGTCCGGGGGCGGGGAGCCGCAAGCGGCGTCCCCGGCCGGGGACGCCGGCTTGCCCGCGGCGGTCGCCCAGACCGGGCCGCCACGCCGCGACCCCCTCTGGGCCGAGCGCGCCCGGCGCCTTTCGCGGCTGGGGGAGCGGCTGGGCCTGGGCGGGCTGATCGGGGCCTTTCTCGACCGTGGCGAGGAGCGCGATTTCCTCCTCGGCGGGGGCGCCGATCCGTGGGTCGCCGAGATCCCCAAGGGGACCCCGCGGGACACGCTGCTTCCGGTGCCGGAGGGCTGACGGGCGAGGCAAGGGGCGATGCAGGATCCGCTGGCGATGTTGCTCGGCCTGGAGGGGGTGCGCGGCGTGCTTCTGTTCCGGGCCGGGGGCGAGGTGCTTTTCCACCGCTTTCGCGTCTCCCTGAACGGCGGGACGACGGCCGACTGGTTCGGGCTGGCGCTCGCCCTGGGAAACACCCGCGAGGCGGAGATGCTCTTTGAGCGCGGGCGCGTCTACCTTTTCCGGTCGCCGCGCGCCGTGCTCCTGGTGCTGACGGGGGTCGTGGCCCCGTCGGCCGTGATCCGCATGAGCAGCGCGGTCCTGCTCGCGGAAGTCGACCCCGGACCGGGGGAGCCGGGCGGGGGCCGCCGCCGGCCGTAGTGTCACCGGCCGCGCGGCCCCGCACGCCTCCGAACCGACGGGCTCGGGAAGGGCTGGCCATGAAGACGAAAACGGATATCGAAACCCGGATCAACGAAGCCGAAGTCTGCCGCTCCATGGGACTCTTTCTCGAGTCGCTCGCCATCTACGAGAAGGTGCTGCCCCTGGTCCCCGCCGATGCCGGCGATCTCCACGAGCGCATCCGCAGCCGCATCGACCTGTTGCGCCAGGAGATCGCCAAGGAGGAGTCGGGGGGGGGACCCGGCGTTTCCGCCGAGGAGATCTCCTGGATCCGCGAGGCCATCTCCGCCTCCGACGACGAGTCCGCGGTCCTCGACAGCGCCTCGGCCTTCCAGGAGATGGGGCTCTTCGAGGAGGCGCTCGGCGAATACGCAAAGGCCCTCGGCGAGCCCTCCCTGCTCGAGAGGGCGGTCCCCGGCGTCGTCGCCTGCCTGCTGCGGAAGGGGCCCCCGCAGGCGCTGATTCCGGGGCTCGAGGCGCTTCTCGAGAAGGCGTCGCTTCCGGCCCAAAGCGAAGGCCGCGTGCGCTACCTCGCCGGCCTCGAGATGGAGAAGCGGGAGCACCGCGCCCAGGCCCACGATCTCTACCGCGCGGCGGCGGAGCGGCTGCCCCAGGACCCCGAGATCCGCAAGCGGCTCGAGGATCTCGCCGCCACCTTCGCCTCCGGCTCCAAGTACGATTACCTGCTGCGCGAAAAGCTGGTCACGACCGATCAGCTGCAGAAGGCCTTCGTGCTTGCGCGCAAGGCGAACCGCAGCGTGGAGCAGATCCTGATCGACACCTTCCAGGTCTCCAAGGAGGCGATCGGCAAGTCCTTCTCGCTCCACTACGGCTGCCGCTTCCTCGCCTTCGACCCGGGGCTGCCGCCGCCGCTTGAGCTGCTGCAGAACCTGAAGAAGGCCTTTCTCCTGAACGAGCTCTGGGTGCCGATCGGCTGGAACAAGGACGGCATCGAGGTCCTGGTCGACGACCCCCGCAACCTGAACAAGACCGACAACATCAAGGCCCTGCTGAAGACCGGCAAGATCATCGTTTCGGTCGCGATCCGCGAGGACATCCAGGCCTTCATCCACCTGTTCTTCGACCCCGGCCGGCAGCAGGAACTCTCCGGCCCGCCCCCGGAGGAGGTCACCGACGACATCGACATCCCCGACATCACCTTCGAGGAGGAACGCGAGGAGCTCCACGTCGAGGAGGTCGACGAGAGCTCCAGCCAGGTCGTCAAGCTGGTCGACCAGGTGATCATCGCCGCCTACCGCAAGAACGCCTCCGACATCCACATCGAGCCCTCGGTGGTCACCAAGGCGACGACGATCCGCTTCCGCCTCGACGGGGTCTGCCAGGAGTACATGAAGATCCCCAACGCCATGGTGCGCGCGGTGATCTCGCGCATCAAGATCATGGCCAACCTCGACATCGCCGAGCGGCGGCTGCCTCAGGACGGGAAGATCAAGTTCCGGCGCAAGGGGGTGCCGGCCTTCGAGATGCGCGTGGCGACGCTGCCGACGGCGGGGGGCTTCGAGGACGTCGTGCTCCGGATCCTCGCCTCCTCGGGGGCGATGAAGATCGACGAAATGGGGCTGACCGAGCGCAACTTCCGGATCATCCAGAAGATCGTGCTCAAGCCCTACGGGCTCATCCTCGCCGTGGGCCCGACCGGCTCGGGCAAGACGACCACCCTGCACGCGCTCCTCGGCTACATCAACAAGCCCGGGATCAAGATCTGGACCGCCGAGGACCCGATCGAAATCACCCAGCAGGGGCTCCGGCAGGTGGAGGTCAAGCCCAAGATCGGGCTCGATTTCGCCCGCGTCATGCGCGCCTTCCTGCGCGCCGACCCCGACGTGATCATGATCGGCGAGATGCGCGACGAGGAGACGGCCTCGATCGCCATCGAGGCCTCGCTCACCGGCCATCTTGTCTTCTCCACGCTGCACACGAACAGCGCCCCCGAGACCGTCACCCGCCTGCTGGACATGGGCCTGAACGCGCTTAACTTTTCGGACGCCTTTCTCGGGGTGCTCGCCCAGCGGCTGACGCGGCGGCTGTGCACCAATTGCCGCAAGGAGTACTTTCTCGGGAAAGACGAGTTCGAGGAGCTGCGCCAGGATTACGGGGCGGCCTGGTTCGACCGCACGGGGATCGAATACGCCGAAACCCTCAAGCTCTACAAGCCGGTCGGCTGCGACACCTGCTCCAAGACCGGCTACCGCGGCCGCATGGGGATCCACGAGCTGATGGAGGGGACCCCGGAAATCAAGCTCATGATCAAGAAACAGGCGAACACCGAGGAGATCTTCCAGATGGCCATGCGCCAGGGGATGAGCACCCTGAAGCAGGACGGGATCCTCAAGGTGTTCCAGGGCGAAACCGACATCTCCGAAGTGCGCCGCGTGTGCATCAACTGACCCCGATGGAGATCGGCTCCGCGCCGTGGCGGCGCGCGATCCGCGAGGGGGCCTCCGCCTGGGGGCTGGCCGTGGGGGAGCGCGAGCTCGAGCTCTTCGCCCGCCACGCGCAGGAAATGCTCCGCTGGAACGCGGTCACCAACCTGACGGCGATCACCGATCCGGCGGCGGTCGCCCGCGACCACTTTCTCGACTCGCTCGCCGCGGCGCCCTGGGTTCCGCCCGGGGCGCGGCTGATCGACGTCGGCAGCGGGGCGGGGTTCCCGGGGGTGCCGCTCCACGTGGCGCTGCCGGGGCTGCAGACGGTCCTTCTCGAGGCCGCCCGCAAGAAGGTGAGTTTTCTTCGCCACCTGCTGCGCGCGCTGCACCTTGCGGGCATCCGCGCCGAGCAGGGGCGGCTCGAGGATTTCGCCGCCGCGCCTGAACACCGCGGCGCCTTCGACGTGGTCACCTGCCGGGCCGTGGCGAGCCTGGAGCGCTTCGTCCCCCGGGCGCTTCCCCTGCTTGGCGAGGGGGGAGGGCTGATCGCCCTCAAGGGCCCCGGCGCCGAGGAGGAGGTTCGCGGCCTGGAACGGCGGCTGCAGGCGCTCCCGGGGTGCGGCCCCCTGCGGGTCGAGCGGTTTCCCTACCGCCTCCCCGGGCTGCGGGAGGAGCGTGCCGTCTGCCGGGTCACCCGGGTTCCCGGGGAGGGAGGGGCGCTGCGGCCTCAATCGGGCAGGTAGATCAGCTCGGCCTCCGCGCCGCCGTCGCGGATGCGGATCAGGCCCAGCGTGGCCGGCTCGCCGCGCCGCGGGAACCCCGCGCTTCCGGGGTTGAGGTAGAGAACCCCGTTTTCTTCGGCGATCTGCGGCCGGTGGGTGTGGCCGCTCACCACCACGCGGGCGGCGGCGGGTTCCCCGCGGCGCAGATCCGTGCGGTCGTGCACGACGAGGATGCGCACCGCCCCCGCCTCGAGCACGGCCTGGTGGGGCAGATTTCTCGCCCACGGGCCGACATCCATGTTCCCGCGCACGGCAAGCAGCGGGGCGATGGCCCGAAGCGTCTCGAGCACCTCCGGCTCGCCGATGTCGCCGGCGTGGAGGATGGCATCGACGCCGGAAAACCGGCCGGCGATCCCGGCCGGGAGGACGCCGTGGGTGTCGGAGAGGACACCGATGCGCAACGAGGGGCGGGGGGGAAGAACGAGCGATGCCGCCATCGGTCGAGGTCTCCTTGCCGGGGGGCGCCTCGCGGGGTCCGCTGCGGCCGACGCTTCGGGCCCGCAAGGCATTTCGCCGCCAGCGTAGGCCCGGCGGCCGGCGCTGTCAAGGCGGGCCGCGGCGCGGGGAAAACGCGGCCGCGGTTTTCGTTTCACGTGAAAACACAATGTCTTGCGCCCGTCCGCGGCTTCCTGCGCCACGGGTCGTGGCGCGGCGTCCCCCGCTCCCGAGAATGGGGCGAGGCGGCGGGGCGGTTTGACAGCGGCCGGGGTTTTGGTAGATGATCGGCGCACGAAGACGGCCGCCGCCGGCGGTTTTCCCCCCCCCTTTAAAAACCCGTTGAGGAGAACGCGATGAAGATCCTGGTCGGCTACGACGGCAGCAACTCCGCCAAGCAGGCCCTGGAGACGGCCCTGCAGCACGCCCGCGCCTTTGGGGCCACGGTCGATGTGGTCACCTCCATGGAAAAGGGCTCCGAAAACGAGCAGAACGCCATCGCGGAGGCCGAGCGCGCCCTCGAGTGGGCCAAGAGCCTCTTCGCCGAAAAGGGGATCCCCTGCACCACCCACCTGCTCATCCGCGGCCTCACCCCCGGGGAGGACCTGGTCGAGTTCGCCCGCGAGCACGGGAGCGACGAGATCATCGTCGGCGTCGAACGCCGCTCCAAGGTGAGCAAGCTTCTCCTGGGGTCAACGGCTCAGTTCGTCATCCTGAACGCCCCCTGCCCCGTGGTCACGGTCAAGTAGCGCCCGCCGGGCGGCATCCGGGAGCGGCGCGGAGAAAAGCCCCGCGGCGTCCGGAAGCGGAAGAAACGCCCCGGCGACATGCCGCGCGGCGATCTTCGCCGCGCGGGAGGCGGAGAGCCCGGGGGAGGAGCGGTCGCGCAGGCGGAAGGTGAGGTAGGCCGCGAAAAAGACATCCCCCGCCCCGGTCGGGTCGAGCGGTTTCTCCACGGCGGGCGCCTCCCAGGGGTGGACGCCGCCGCCTGCCGTGTGGACCGCGCCCCCTTCGGCCCCCGCGCTCACGACCCATTCCGCGACCCGGAAACGCTCAAGGAGCCTCTCCAGGCCGAGGCCGAGCGCCCGGCAGGCGCGATCGGCCTCGCCGCGGCCGGACTTCACGACCGTGGCGAGCGCGAGGGCCTCGGCCAGGTCGGCGGAGCCGCCGGGGAGAACGCGGCCGCCGTCCACGCGGCGCACGAGCCCTTGGAGGTCGAGGGCGACGACCGGCGGGAGGGGTTTCCCCGCGCGGTAAAAGGCGGGGTCGATGTCCCCGGGGTGGAGCGGCCCGAGGTGGAGGAGATCGGCGCCGGCCGCGGCCGCGACGATCGCCTCGGCGGCGATGGGCGCGGCGAGCGCAGGGGCGAGCTGCCGGCAGACATCCCCCCGGTGCTCGTTCACGAAGACGGTGGTGCGGGGGCTCGGCGAAAGGCGGCAATCGATCCCGGAGGCGGCAAGCGGCGCGAGAAGCCCCCGGTCGGCCGGGGCGAGGCTCGTCACCGCGAGGACGGAGAGGCCGAGCCGGCGGTAGGTGAGCCCGGCGTGGCAGGGGACCCCGCCCGGCCGGAGGAGCCTGCGGCGGCCGACCCGGTTCACGTCGAGCGTCACCGCGCCCGCCACCACCACACGGCGCAGAGGCGCCGCCGGGGGGAAGGTCGTCCTTGCGGCGGAAGCCCCGGCGCTCATGGCCGGGAGCGGTCTTTCTCGGCCTCGAGCGCGGCGCGCAGCCGGTCGCGCTCGCGCTCGCTTGCGCGCAGGAGGGCTTCGCGCCGCGGCCGCTCTTCGGGCGGGCAGGCCTCGAGTTCGCGGCGCAGCCGCTCGACCTCCTGCTGCAGACGGTAGAGCTCGCGGGCGAGGAGGCGGATGGACATGGGTCTTTCCCGGAGGTGCGGGAGGCGCGGTCGCAAACGGCGTCGCTTCGCCGTATAGCATGAACCGCCCGCCTCGATCCAGGGGAGGGCGGGTCGGCCTCCCGCAGCGAGGAGCCGAAGATCGCGAGAGCGTCCATGGAACCGGAACCCACCGCCGGCGCAACCGCGCCGTTGCCGGAAGCCCTTCCCCGGCTTCTCCGGCGGGAGCTTGCGATCGGGGGGCGGAGCATCCCGGGGAGGCTTGTCTTCGCCTCGATGAGCATGCTCGGCCACGTCGCTTTCCGCGAGCTTCTCGACGAGTTCGGCGGCTGCGCGCTCCTTTTTTCGGAGATGTGCAGCGCGAGGACCATCCCCACGGAAAACCCCCGCGTCTCGAACCATTTCCGCTGGCGGCCGCAGGAGCTGCCGCGTCTGGTCTGCCAGATCATGGGCGCGGAGCCCGAGGCCATGGCCCGGGCCGCCGCCCGCATCGAGGCCGAGGGCTTTTTCGGCGTGGACCTCAATTTCAGCTGCGCGGCGGCGACGATCTGCCGCCGGGGCGGCGGCGCGGAGCTTCTGCGGCGGCCGGAAGCGGCGCTGTCGATCCTCGAGCGGGTGCGCCGCACCGTGCGCATCCCGGTCACGGTCAAGTTCCGCATGGGCTGGCGGGACGACCCCGAGGCCGCGGCGGCGATGGCGCGCGCCTTCGAGGCGGCCGGGGCCGATGCGCTCACCTTCCACCCGCGGGTCGCCCCGGATCGCCGGGCGCGGCCCGCGCGCTGGGAGGCGATCGGCCGCGTGAAAGCCGCGGTGCGCATCCCGGTCTTCGGCAACGGCGAGGTCGTCGACGCCGAGGGCTGCCTGCGCATGCTCCGCGAAACGGGCTGCGACGGGGTCGCCCTCGGCCGGATCGCCGTCGCCCGGCCGTGGGTCTTCGCCGCATGGACCGGGCTCGCCCCGGCGGGGAGGGCGCCCTGGCGCGAGACGGCCCTGCGGCTGCATGCGCTTCTCGAGCGCCATTTCGCCCCCCGCGACGCGCTTGTCCGCCTGCGGCGCTTCATGTTCTACTACGCGGCCAACTTCCAGTTCGGCCACGAGCTCTTCCGCCGCGTGCAGGGCGCAGCCGACATGGGGGCCGCGCATCAAGCCATCGAGGATTTTTTCGCAACCTCCCCGGGGGTTTGCCGGGTCCCCAACCGCAATTATTTTCAATGACAGGCGACCCCGTCCCTGTGCCGGACGGGCGGAAAGGAGGACGCCACCATGAGCAGACATCTGCCGACGGCCGGACGGACCCGGAGAGGGGTGTGTTGGCTTTCCCTGCTCGCCCTGGGGCTTCTGGCGGCGGCCGCGCCGAGCGCCGCGGCCAAGAGCGCAAGCGAGATCCAGGCGGCGGTGAAGGCCTGCCTGGAGCGGTTCGCCAAGCAGGTCAGCGGCGGCCGCGAGCTTACCGCCCAGGCGAAAGGCATTCTCGTCATGCCGGGCGTCATCAAGGCGGGCTTCATCCTCGGCGGCGAATACGGCGAGGGGGCCCTGCGGGTCGGGGGGAAGACGGCGGGCTATTACCGCCTCGCCTCGGGGTCGATCGGCCTGCAGATCGGCGGCCAGGCCAAGGACATCGTCATCCTCTTCATGACCGAGGAGGCGCTGCGCGGCTTCCAGGCAAGCGAAGGCTGGGAGGTCGGGATCGACGGCAACGTCGCCCTCGTGAACCTGGGGGGCGGGGAGCGCGTGGACTTCACCCGCATGAAGGAGCCGATCATCGGCTTCGTCTTCGACGTGAAAGGGCTGATGGCCGACATCTCCCTGAAAGGGGCGAAGTTCAGCCGCTTTCATCCCAAGTGAAGGACGCCTGCCGCGGCGGGGGATGGCGGCGGCGCCTCCTGCCGGGGAGGCGGCCGGGGGGCGCGGGGCCGCCGGCCGGGGGGGCGGCGGCCGCGGGCGGGGCCGGGGGCTCCTCGTAGGAGACGACCCAGAGGTCTTCCGCCTCCCGCCGGGCCGCTGCGGGAAGCGGAATCCAAAGCTCGCTCTCCTGCCGCGTGATCACCGGGAACCCGTAGCGGCGGCTTTCGTGGAGCATCGTTTTCCCGGACGCGCGGCGCGCTGCGACGAAGGACCGATGCTCCTCGAGCCGGGATGCGGCGCGGTGCCTGGCCGCGGGCAGCCAGCGGGCGGGGTCGGCGAAGATCTCGGCCCGCAAGTCCTTCTCGATCTCGCAGCCCACGGAGTTCCGGCCGGCCGCGGCCGCTGCGCGCAGCGTCGTCCCGGTCCCCAGGAAGGGGTCGAGCACGGTGTCGCCGCGGATCGTGTGCATGCAGATCAGGCGGTAGGCGAGCTCGAAGGGAAAGGCCCCGCTGCGGTCCCGACCCGAGGCCGACAGGCGCTCCTGCCGGGTGCCCTTGAGATCGAACCAGACGTCGGAATACCAGCCGTTGCGCTCTTCCCAGAAGAGGGCGCTCTCGTGGCGCCGCCGTTTTTCCTCGATCGCCGTGAAATCCCGGGGGGCGCCCTTGCGGGCGATCAGGATGTGCTCGTGCTCGAGGGTGACATAGGCGCCCGCCGGGTACATCCCCGAGCCCATGAACTTCGTGGGCGCGTTGGTCTGCTTGCGCCACAGGATCGAGGGCAGCGGGGTGAAGCCTATCTCGAGCAGCGCCTGGAGGATCCGCGCGTGGTTGGGGTAGAGGGCGAAGCGGCCCCGCAGGCTGCGCACGGCGTCGCCGACGACGATGCAGGCGAAGCCGCCCGGCCGGAGCACGCGATGGGCCTCGCGCCAGACGCGGTCGAGCGCATCGTGCATCCGCCCGAAGGCCTGCCAGCCATCCCCCTCCCGCAGGGCCGAGGCGACCTGCCGGTCCCGGCGGCTGAAGGCCTGGTCCCACATGGCGATCATCGGGTAGGGCGGGGAGGTGAGGACGAGTTCCACGCTCTCCGCGTCGAGAAAGGAGAGATCGGCGGCATCCTGGAAGACGACGCGGTGCCGGGTGCGCATGGCGCGGTTTCACCACGGGCGGGCGGTGAAGTCAATCCGCGCCGCCCGCTTGCGCGATGGGCCCGGCGCGGCCTACAATGGATGGGAACCGGCCGAAGCGGCGGCCGGGCGTTTTCCTCCTCGAACCCACCCCCACGGAGGCAGGCGATGAGCAAGCTCACGATCGAAGACCTGGAGGTTCACGGGCGCCGTGTCCTGGTCCGCGTCGACTTCAACGTCCCCCTCAAGGAGGGGCGGGTCGCGGACGACACGCGCCTGCGCGCCACGCTGCCGACGCTGCGGCTGCTCCTCGAACGCGGTGCGCGCGTGATCCTCATGTCGCACCTGGGCCGCCCGAAAGGCAAGCCCTCCCCGGAGTTTTCCCTCAAGCCCTGCGCCGAGGCGCTTGCCGGCCTTCTCGGCCGGCCGGTCCTCTTCGCCGCCGACTGCGTGGGACCGGAGGCCGAGGCGAAGGCCGCCGCGCTCCGGGACGGCGAGGTGCTCTTGCTCGAGAACCTGCGCTTCCACCCGGAGGAGGAGGCCAACGACCCCGAGTTCGCGAGGAAGCTTGCGCGCCTGGGGGAGGTCTACGTGAACGACGCCTTCGGGACCGCCCACCGGGCGCACGCCTCGACCGAGGGGGTCACGCGCTTCTTCGGTCGGTGCGCGGCCGGGCTCTTGATGAAAAAGGAACTCGACTACCTGGGCGGCGCGCTCGAGAACCCCCGCCGGCCCTTCGTCGCCGTGCTCGGGGGGGCCAAGATCTCGGGCAAGATCGACGTCATCGCGCGGCTCCTGCCGCGGGTCGAGCGGATCCTCGTGGGCGGCGGCATGGCCTTCACCTTCTACAAGGCCGGCGGCTTCGAGACGGGCTCCTCGCTCGTCGAGGAGGACCGCGTCGAGCTCGCCCGGAGATTGACGGCCGAGGCCGGGGAGAAGCTCATGCTGCCGCCCGACGTGGTCGTGACCGACCTCCTTGACCTGAAGGCGGGGCGGGTGGGCGCGCTCCGGGCCGTCGCCGCCGCCGAGATCCCCGCCGGCTGGGCGGGGGTGGACATCGGCCCGCAAAGCGTGGAACGCTTCGGCGCCGTGCTCCGGGAGGCGAAGACGGTGCTCTGGAACGGGCCGATGGGCGTTTTCGAAATCGAGCCCGCGGCCCGCGGGACGCTCGGGATCGCCCGGGCGCTCGCCGAGGCGACCGCACGGGGTGCGACGACCATCGTGGGCGGCGGGGACTCGGCCGCCGCGCTCGAGCGCGCGGGGCTCGCGGCGAAGGTCTCCCACGTCTCGACCGGCGGCGGGGCCTCGCTCGAGTTCCTCGAGGGCAAGGTGCTCCCCGGGGTCGCCGCGCTGACCGACCGGTAGGGCGCCGTGCGGCTCGAGGTCGTCGTGTTCGACTATGACGGCACCCTCGTGGACGATCTCCCGCTGGTGGTCGAGTCCTACCGCGAGGCCTTGCGCGAGGCGGGCTTCCCGGTCGCCCGCGAGGAGATCGCCCGCTGCGTGTCGCTTCCGCCCTCGGCCAAGCGGCAGGCGCTGCTCGGCGAGGAGGTCACGGAGAGCCGGTGGGAGGAGATCCTCCGGCGCCGGCGCCGGATCTACCGCGAGCTCGCCGCGGGCGGGGTCCGCCTGTTCCCCGACACCCGGGAGGTTCTCGGGGCCCTTGCGCGGCGTTTCCGCTTGGGGCTCGTTTCCAACACCTTTCGCGAGCTCTTCGAGGCCTTTTTCCCCCAGGCGCTCGCGCGGCTTTTCGCGGCGAGCCTCTTTTTCGGGGAAGCCCCACGCCCCAAGCCCTCGCCGGAGGCGCTGCAGGCGATTCTTGGGCGCCTGGGGGCCGGGCCGGAACGTGCGGCATTCGTCGGGGACGCGGTCGAGGACATGGCCATGGCCCGTGCGGCGGGGGTTTGCGGCTACGGCGTGCTCACCGGCTTCTCGAGCGCCGGGGAGCTGCGCGCGGCCGGCGCCGTCGCCGTCCTCCCCGACCTCGCGGGCATCGCGGGGCTTCTTCTCGGGGAGCGCAAAAAGGCTTGACAAGCGGGCCGCAGACGGGGGAAAAGGAGCCTCAAGCTTAGGAGAGAAAAGGCGATGAAGCGGGCGCCCCGGGGCTTTTGGAGCACGTTCTTTTATTATCGCCGCAAGGCCGGTCCGCCCGCGGTGCGCTGATCCCCTAACCCACCAAACAAAGAATCTCAGACCGCGGGCGGAAAAAAGCCGCCCGCGGTTTTTTTTGGGAGCCGCGGGCGGTTTCCACCCCCGGCGGTTTCCGAAAAGGAGGGCCGCCATGCCTACATTCACCGATGATCTCCGGGTCGCGGGCTACGGGAGGCTGGTCTCGCCGCGGCGGATGAAGGAGGACATCCCGGTTTCGGCCCAGGCCGGCCGGACGGTCGTCGAATCCCGCCGGGCGATCCAGCGGGTCCTCGAGCGCCGCGACCCGCGGCTTCTGCTCGTCGTCGGCCCCTGCTCGATCCACGAGGAGCAGAGCGCGCTCGAGTACGCCGAGCGGCTTCGCGGGCTCCAGCGGCGCGTCGCGGAGGTCTTCCTGGTCGTGATGCGCGTCTACTTCGAGAAACCGCGCACCACGGTCGGCTGGAAGGGCTTCATCAACGACCCCCGGCTCGACGGCAGCTGCGACCTGAACGAGGGGCTGCGGCGCGCCCGCCTGCTTTTGCTGCGGATTCAGGAGATGGGCCTTCCTGCGGGAACCGAGATGGTCGAGATGGTGACCCCGCAGTACCTCGCCGATCTCGTCAGCTGGGGGGCGATCGGCGCGCGAACGGCCGAGAGCCCGGCCCACCGGGCGCTGGCGAGCGGGCTTTCGATGCCCGTCGGCATCAAGAACGGGACCGACGGGAACATCCTGCCCGCGATCCATGCGCTCATCGCCGCGCGCACCCCCCAGAGCTTCCTCGGGGTCGACCCCGAAGGCTTTACCGCCGTCGTGCGGACGAAAGGAAACCCCGCCTGCCACCTGGTCCTGCGCGGCGGCCGCAGGCCGAACTACGATCCGCTGAGCATCGCCGAGGCGCGGCTTAGCCTGATCGCCCACGGCCTGCCCGAGATCTTGCTCGTCGACTGCAGCCACGGCAACAGCTGGAAAAAACACCAGGGGCAGGAGATCGCCTGGAAAAGCGTGATCGAGCAGCGGCTCGCCGGGACCGGGAGCCTGGTCGGGCTCATGCTCGAAAGCCACCTTCGCGAGGGAAACCAGCCGTTCCGGGGAAAGCCCGAAGGACTCGCCTACGGGGTGTCGATCACCGACGAGTGCATCTCCTGGGAGACGACGGAGCGGCTGGTGCTCGAGGCCGCCGAAGAACTCGCGGCCGGGCCGCGGCGCCTCGCGGCCGGGGGGGCCGACGCATGAGCCCGAGGGCGGAGGCCAAGCCGGCAGGCCCGGAGGAGAGGATCCTGCGCGGTTCAGGCCGCGCCTGCCGCCTGCGCGTGGGGGGCCGCATCGAGGAGCTGGACGAGCTCACCGGGGGTGCGCCGCGGATCGTGCTCGCCGACGAGACCGTGCTCCGGCTCCATGGCGGCCGCCTCCCAGCCGGGCCGGTCCTGGTCGTGGGGGAAGGCGAGCAGGCGAAGACGTTCGCCAACGCCGAGCGCCTCTACGAGGAGCTGCTGCGGCTGGAGGCGGACCGCGGGACCTTTCTCGTGGGCTTGGGCGGCGGCGTCGTCTGCGACGTCACGGGCTTCGTCGCCGCGACCTACCTGCGAGGCCTGCCGGTCGGTTTCGTGCCCACGACGCTGCTTGCCCAGGTCGATGCCGCGATCGGCGGGAAAAACGGGGTCAACCTCCGCGGCTTCAAGAACCTCGTCGGCACCATCCGCCAGCCGGAATTCGTGCTCTGCGACCTCGGGCTCCTCGAGACCCTGCCGCCCCGGGAACGCAAAAACGGGCTGGCCGAGGTGGTGAAGCACGCGCTCATCGCCGACCCCGCGCTCTTCACCTTTCTCGAGGAAAACGCCGCCGCCGCATCCGCCCTGGAGCCCGGGGTGACGCGGCGCCTGGTGCGGGACTCGATCGCCGTCAAGGCCGCGATCGTCGAGCGCGACGAGCGCGAGGCGGGCGAGCGCCGCCTGCTCAACTTCGGGCACAGCTTCGGCCACGCCATCGAGAAAACGACCGGCCTCTCCCACGGCGAGGCGGTGAGCGTCGGCATGGCGGTCGCCGCCGGGCTCTCGGTCGAGCGGGGGCTCCTGCCGCGGCCGGAGGCCGAGCGGGTCTTCCGCCTGCTCGACGCCCTGGGGCTTCCGCGGCGGACGGAGGCCGACGCCGCCTCGCTCTTCGAGGGTCTGCGCAAGGACAAGAAGCGTTCCGGGAGCCGGATCGCCTTCATTTTCCTCGAGCGCATCGGGCGGGGGGTCGCCGTGGAACTCGAGCTGGACGCCCTGGAGGCGCTTTTTTCGGCCTGGGTGCGATCGGCGGAGGGGAGGAAGGCGTGGGAACATCCGTGAAAAGGGGAAGGCCTTCCGCCGGCGAGGGGGAGGCGGAGCGCCGGGCCGACGAGCGACGCCTGGCCGAGCTCCGCGCGGAGATCGACCGGCTGGACGGCGAGATCCTGCGGCTCTTCAACGAGCGGCTGGAGCGGGCACGCGCCGTGGGGGCGGTGAAGCGGCGGCTTGGGCTCCCCGTGCGCGACATGCGGCGCGAGGCGGAGATCTTCCGGCGGCTGGCCGAGTTGAACCGCGGACGCCTCCTCGCCGACCGCCACCTCGTCCGGGTCTTCGCCGCCCTCATGGCCGCCGCGCGCGAGGTCCAGTCCGACGGCGCGCACCCGGCCGACGGCTTCGGCACCCCGGCGCTCTTCGCCGTGTTCGGAAACCCCGTGGTGCACAGCCTGAGCCCGGTCATGCACAACGCCGCCTTCGCCGCGACCGGCTATCCCGGGATGTACGCCGCGATCCGGGCGAAAGACATCCGGCCCGCCATGGCCGGGGTGCGGGCGCTCGGCTTCCGCGGGGCGAGCATCACGATCCCCCACAAGGAAGCCGTGCTCGCCTGCCTCGACTTCATCGACCCCCGGGCGCGGCGCATCGGGGCCGTGAACACCGTCGTGAACGACGCCGGCGAGCTCAAGGGGTTCAACACCGATTGGGAGGGGATCGTGCGGGCCCTCGGCGAGCGGGTCGCCCTCGCCGGCCGGCGGGTCGCCGTGCTCGGCGCCGGGGGGGCCGCGCGGGCCGCCGTCTTCGGCGCAAGGCACGAAGGGGCCCGGGTCACCGTCTACAACCGAACGCGCGACAAGGGCGAAGCCCTCGCCGTCGCGCTGGGGGCCGAATTCCGGCCGCTCGAGGAGTTCGACCCTGCGGACTGCGAGATCCTCATCCAGGCCACCCCCGTCGGCATGAGCCCCCGCACCGCGGAAACCCCGCTCCCGGCGGAGCGTCTCCGGCCGGGGCTCGTGGTGATGGACATCGTCTACACGCCGCTCAAGACGCGGCTTCTGTCCGAGGCCGAGGCCGCAGGATGCATGACCGTGGACGGGCTTTCGATGTTCCTCTACCAGGGGGCCCGGCAATTCGAACTCTGGACCGGCCTCGAGGCCCCGCTCGACATCATGCGCCTTGCGGTCGAAACCGAGCTAACCGCCCGCGGATGAGGCCGGGGGGCGCCTCCCGGGGCCTCCGCCGGGAGGGAAGGAGCCGTCGATGAGGGAAATCCGGCCGCTTGGCCCGATGCGGGTTTCGCTTTCGGTGCCGGGATCGAAAAGCTATACCCACCGCGCGTTCATCGCCGCGGCCCTGGCCGAGGGCTCATCGGAGATCGAGGGCGCACTTTGGAGCGAGGATACCCGGTTAACCCGGGAGGCGCTTTGCGGCTGGGGCGCCCGCTTCACGGCCCGGGGGGACTCCTGGGCCGTCGCGGGAACGGGAGGCCGGCTCGTCCCCGCCGCCGGCCCCGTCCATCTCGGAAACTCCGGGACCTCCATGCGGCTTCTCACCGCCGTGGCCGCCCTTGCCGCGGGGGAGAGCCTGCTCGTCGGCTCGCCGCGGCTCGAGGCGCGGCCCGTCGGGGAGCTGGTGTCCGCCCTGGCCGCGCTCGGCGTGTCGGCCGAGTGCCTGCGCGGAAACGGCTGCCCCCCCGTCCGCGTGCGCGGCGGACGCCTCCCCGGTGGGCGCGTCCGGCTCGACTGCTCGCGCAGCAGCCAGTTCCTCTCCGCCCTCCTTCTGGTTGCGCCCCATAGCGAGCGGGGCATCGAGATCGAGGTCGCCCGCGGGCCGGTCTCGCGGCCCTACCTCGACATCACCGTCGACGTTCTCAAGCGCTTCGGGGTCGCGGTGGAACGGAAGGGCTGGGAGCGCTTCCGGGTCGAAGGCGGCGGCCGCTACCGGGCCTGCCGCTTCGCGGTGGAGGCCGATTGCTCGCAGGCGGGCTATTTTTGGGCGGCCGCGGCGGTCACCGGGTCGGCCGTGACCGTGCGCGGCACCCGGCGGGACTCGCTCCAGGGCGATGTCCGCCTGCTCGACCTCCTCGCCGCCATGGGCTGCCGGGTCGAGGAAGGGGAGGGCGGGGTGCGGGTCACCGGGGGGGAGCTGCACGCGGTGGATGCGGACCTTGGCGATCTGCCCGACGCCGTGCCGACGCTTGCCGTCGTCGCCGCCTATGCCCGCGGGGAGAGCCGGATCCGCAACGTGGGGCACTTGCGGGACAAGGAAAGCGACCGCCTCGCCGCCGTGTGCGAGGGGCTTTCGCGCATGGGGATCCGGGCGCGTGTGGAGGGATCCGAGCTCCGGGTCACCGGCGGCCGGCCGCGGGGGGCCGCGATCGATTGCCACGACGACCACCGGATCGCCATGAGCTTCGCCGTGGCCGGGCTGGGGACCCCCGGGGTGCGCATCCTCGACGAGGCCTGCGTCGCCAAGTCCTTCCCCGGCTTCTGGGGGGTTTTCGAGGAGCTCTACGGGTGCGCTGCGGCCCCATCGGCCTGATCGGCGTCGGCCGCTTCGGCGCCTTCCTGGCGCGGCACCTCTCCCCGCGGGCCGCCATCCGGGCCTGGGACCCGGCCGCCCCGCCGTCGCGCATCGCGGCCTGCGGGGCCGTGCCCGCCGACCTCGCCCGGGCGGCTTCCTGTCCCGTCGTCGTTTTCGCCGTCCCGGTCTCCGCCCTCGAGGAGGCGCTGCAGGCGGCTGCGCCGCACTTTCGCGGCGGGGCCCTCGCGGCCGACGTCTGCGCGGTGAAGGAGATCCCGCTCCGCTGGATGCGAGAGCACCTGCCCGCCGGGGTCGACCTTTTGGGGACGCATCCCCTCTTCGGGCCGGACAGCGCGGCCCGCGGGCTTGCGGGGCGCAAGATCGTCCTTTGCCCGGAGCGGATCTCCCGCCGCCGCCTGGCCTCCGTGACCGCCTTCCTGCAGGGCCTGGGGCTCGCCGTGATCCCGGCCGACCCCGCCGAGCACGACCGGCAGACGGCCTGCTCGCTCGCCCTGCCGCACCTGCTCGGCCGGGCGCTCGCCCGGGCGGGCTTCGGGCCCCTGTCCCTCGACACGCTGAACTGGAGACGGCTTGTGCGCATCGCGGCCAGCGTGCGCCGAGACGACCCCGGGCTCTCGCTGGACCTGCAGCGCTTCAATCCCCATGCGGCGAAGATGCGGCGGGCCTTCGCCGCGGCGCTGCGCCGGGTCGAGGGCGACCTCAGGGGCTCTCCCCCCGGGCCAGGTCCGCGAAGTAGGCGTGGAAGCGCAGGTCGCCGGTGAGCTCGGGGTGAAAGGCCGTGGCGAGCAGGCGGCCCTCCTGCGCCGCGACCGCGGTGCCGTCGGCGAGCTGGGCGAGGACCCGGGCGGAGGGCCCGGCGCGGGCGATCCGGGGGGCCCGGATGAAGACGCCCGGAAAGGGCTGCCCGCCGTCGCCCCGCAAGGCGTCGACGGCCAGGGGCTCCTCGAAGCTATCGAGCTGGCGGCCGAAGGCGTTTCTCTCCACGGCGATGTCCATGAGCGAGAGCACGGGCCGGCCGCCTTCGACCTCCCGGGCCATGAGGATCATGCCGGCGCAGGTTCCCCAGACCGCGCGGCGGGCGGAAAAATCGCGCAGCGCGGCGACCATCCCGTCGGCGGCGAGCAGCGAGCCGATCGCCGTGCTCTCCCCGCCCGGGAGGATGAGCCCCTCCAGGCCCTCGAGCTCCGCGGCGCGGCGCACGCGGCGGCCCTCGACCCCCAGCCGCTCGAGATGCCCGAGATGCTCGGGCACCCCTCCCTGAAGCGCAAGCACGCCGATGCGCAAGGGGCTCCCTCCTCAGCGGCCGCGGCCGGCGAGGCGCTCCGCCGGGGAAAGAGCGCCGGCAGCGATCCCGGGCATCGCCTCCCCCAACCCCGTGCTCACCTCGGCGAGCCGCAGCGGGTCGTCGAAGTGGGCCACGGCCAGGACGATCGCCCGGGCGCGGCGGGCGGGGTCGGCGCTCTTGAAGATGCCCGAGCCCACGAACACGCCGTCCAGCCCGAGCTGCATCATCAGGGCGGCGTCCGCCGGGGTCGCGATGCCGCCGGCGGCGAAGTTGACGACCGGCAGGCGGCCCAGCTCGCGGGTCTGCCGCACCAGCTCGACCGGGACGCCCATCTTGGCGGCATAGTCCGCGAGGTCGTCCTCGGCAAGCGCCCGCAGGGCCTCGACGCCGTCGTTCACGGCGCGGGCGTGGCGCACCGCCTCGACGATGTCCCCGGTGCCGGCCTCCCCCTTGGTGCGGAGCATGGAGGCCCCCTCGGCGATCCGCCGCAGGGCCTCGCCCAGGTCGCGGCAGCCGCAGACGAAGGGCACGCCGAAGGCGTGCTTGTCGATGTGGCGGGAGTCGTCCGCCGGGGTGAGGACCTCGCTTTCGTCGACGTAGTCCACCCCGATCGCCTCGAGGATGCGGGCCTCGACGAAATGGCCGATGCGGCACTTGGCCATCACCGGGATGCTGACCGCCTGCAGGATCTCCCGGATCCGCTGCGGGTCGGTCATCCGCGCCACCCCCCCCTGGGCGCGGATGTCGGCCGGGACACGCTCGAGGGCCATCACGGCGACCGCCCCCGCCTCCTCGGCGATGCGCGCCTGCTCGGCGGAGACGACGTCCATGATGACCCCGCCCTGGAGCATGCGGGCCAGGCCGGTCTTGACGGTCGCGCTGGAGGAGCGCCGCGGGGTTCTTCCGGGTACGGTGTCCATGTCGGCCTCCGTGACGGAACGAGGGTTCGTCGCCTGCGTCTCGACCGTTTCTACCCGGTGTGCTAAGAAAAAAACAGACACAGTTTTTCAAAAAAATGAGCGGTACAGTTTGCCCGGCCTCATTGCCGTACGGCGGGGAGGAGATTTCGTGGGCGATGGGCGATCGCGGGCGGCCGGCCCCCCCATGTTCCGCTACCGCCGGCTCGCCGCGGAGCTGGAGCGCAGGATCCGGGCGGGCGATTTCCGCCCGGGGGAGCGGCTGCCCTCGATCCGGCGGCTGCACCGCGGCACGGGCCTGAGCATCTCGACCGTCCACCGGGCCCTCCTCGAGCTCGAAGCCTGCGGCCTGATCGAATCCCACCCGCGCTCCGGCTACCGGGTGCAGCCGGCGGTCTGGCCGCCGCTCGAGCCCCCGGCCATTCGGCGGAGCGACCCCGCCCCGCAGCCGATCCAGCTCGCGCCGGCCGTGCACTCGGTCATTGCGGCGATCAGCGACCCCGCGTTCGTCCCCCTGGGCAACACGGGCATGGACCCCGCGCACGTGCCGGCCAAGGCCTTCGGGCGCCTCCTGCGGGGGATGAACCGCGCCGAGTGGCGCGCGCTGCTCGGCTATGTCGCCCCCGAGGGCCTCGGCGAGCTCCGCCGGCAAATCGCCCTTCTCGACGTGGGGGTCCCCGGCCGCTTCGCCGCCGAGGAGATCGTCGTCACCAGCGGTTGCACCGAGGCGATCGCGCTCGCCCTGCAGGCGGTGGCCCGACCGGGGGACACGATCGCCGTCGAGTCCCCGACGAATTTCGCCGTGCTGCAGTTGCTCGAGGAGCTCGGGCTGCTTGCGGCCGAGGTGGCCGTGGACCCCCGGGAAGGTGTCGACCTCGAGGACCTCGCCCGCTGCCTCGAGGCCCACCCGGTGCGCGCCTGTTTTCTCATGCCCCATTTCCAGAACCCGACCGGCGCGCTCGTGCCCGAGGAAAAGAAGCGTCGCCTGATGGATCTCCTCGCCCGCCGCGGGGTCCCGGTGATCGTGGACGACATCAGCGCCCCCCTGTACGTCACGGGAAAGCGACCGCTTCCGCTCTCGGCCTTCGACCGCGAGGGGTTGGGCATGTACTGCGCTTCCTTTTCCAAGACCATCGCCCCCGGCCTGAGGATCGGCTGGGTCGCCGCCCGGGGGGAGTTCCGCGAGCGCATCCGGCGGCTCAAGGCCGCGACCTCGATCTGCACCTCGAGCCTCGACCAGGCGCTCGTTGCCCGCTTTCTCGGCTCGGGGGCTTACGACCGGCACCTCGTGCGGCTGCGCGCCACGCTCTCCCGCCAGCTGCTCCAGACGGCGGACCTGATCCGCCGTCATTTCCCGGAGGGCACGCGGCTTGCGCTGCCCCAAGGCGGCACACTGCTCTGGATCGAGTTGCCGGGGGAGATCGACGGGCTCGAGCTCTACCGCCGCGCCCACGCGCGCAGGATCGCGGTGATCCCCGGGGTGGTCTGCGCGAACGCGCCGCGGTTTCGGAATTTCCTTCTCCTGAGCTGCGCGGGCCCGGTGGATGCGCGTGCCGCCCGGGCGATCGCCGCGCTCGGGGAGATCGCCCGCGGGCTTGGCCGACGGCGGCGCCGGCCCCGGTGAGGGCGGCCGGGCCGGGGGCGGTGCTTGCGCCTCAGGCGCCCCGGGGGGAGGGGCGCGTCCGCTTGCGGGCGCGCGCCGCCGAGGCGATCGCGTAGGTGGCGAGCGCGCGGGCCACGGCGCGTCCCGAGCCGTCGAAGACGGTCGCCTCGCCGACGGCCGTGCGGCGGCCGCGGTGGAGAATGCGCGCACGGGCGACCAGATCCTCGCCGTCGACGGGCCGCAGGAAATTGATCTTGAGCTCGATGGTCGCGATCGGGGCGCGGTTTTCGATCAGGCCGAGGAGGGCGATGGCGATCGCCGAGTCCGCGGCGGCGAAGACCACCCCGCCGTGGACGACGCCGTTGGCGTTGAGCAGCCCGGCGTCGTAGGGGACGCGGATCACGGCCTCCCCCGGGGAGGCCTCCTCGACGTGCATCCCGACCCGGCGCCAGAAAGGCACCTTGAGGCGCCGGTAGCGCTCGAGCCAGGAGGCGGCGCCGCGGGCGGCGGGCGGGCTCATCGCGGGTTCGCCTTCCCGGCGACGCCCGGCGGCGGGGCGGCGCGGCCGCGGAGCCGCGCGAACTCCTCGCGCACGAGCTTGCGGTAGAGGTGGTAGAAGAAGAGGCTCATGATTTCCACGAACTGCGCCCCCTTTTCGGCGTGGTCGTCGCTGGGGAGCGCCGTGAGGCGCTTTTCGTAGTAGGCGCGGTGCGAGCTGCGCACGAAGCGCCGCAGGAAGTCGGCGACCCGCTTGAGCTCGCGCGGGTTGTAGCCGTCCTTGGGGCCGAAGCCCAGGCGGTCCATGTCCACGATCAGCCGCCCGAGGATCACGTCGTCGCGCGCATAGGCGGGCCGTCCGCCGCGGGATCCCGCGGTGATGATCCCCCAGGACTCCATCACCTCGAGCCACTTGCGGCCCAGGCCGGTCGCCTCGCAGAAGGCCCGGCGGCCGACCACCTCGCGGGAGAGCAGGCGGTCGAGGGGACGGAAGTAGCGGTTGTGGAATTCGGACACCGCACGGTCGGAGCGGGACTGCCGGCGGTTCTGGCGGAGGATTTTCTTGATCTCGGGGATGGGGAGAAAGAACTCCTCCCGGAGCTCGCGGATCCAGAGCACCCGTCGGAGATGGGCCTCGGTGTAGTCGGGGATCCGCCCCCGGGTGCGCCGGGGCTTGGGGAGAAGCCCCTCCCGGATGTAGAAATGGAGCGTCTCCTTGGGGACCCCGGTTTTTGCGACCAGCTCGCCGATGCGCATCGATCGTCCGTTCCCGGCCCTCTCCCGGCCGGGAGCAGGGCGCGGTCCATCCCGCGGGGGGCGGCCCCGCGCGGAACCCGGCGATAACCTGCCGCAGGCGGGGGCGGTTGTCAATCGAATCGTCGTTGACAAGGGCGGGCGAAGCGGCATAGAGTGGCCGTGCATCGTGCAATGCGTTGCACGATCTTCCGCACCGATTTCCGGGAACCTCGCAAGGGAGGCGTGAGGGGCGATGAGGACGGACTTTCGATCCATCCGGGTGGAGACGGCCGACGGGATCGCCGTGTTCCGCATCCACAACCCGCCGGTCAATCAGCTGTCCGAACACGTGGTCCGCGAGCTGGCCGACGCCTTCGCCGGCGCGTTCCGGGAGGCCACCGTGCAGGCCGTCGTGCTGACCGGGAGCGGGAAGAATTTCGTCGCCGGCGCCGACATCACCCAGATCAAGGACATCCGTTCGCGGGAGGCGCTGCTCGCGCTCCTGCACGAGAACAACCGGCTGCTCAATTCGATCGAAACCGGGCCCAAGCCCGTGGTCGCCGCGATCAACGGCGCCTGCCTCGGCGGCGGCCTCGAGCTCGCCATGGCCTGCCACTACCGCGTGGCCGCCCCCGGGGTCGATCTCGGGCAACCCGAGGTCCAGCTCGGGCTCATCCCCGGGGCGGGCGGAACCCAGCGTTTGCCGCGGCTGATCGGGTTGCCGAACGCCCTCGACATGATCACGACCGGCAAGCCGATCCGCTCCGAAAAGGCGCTCGAGCGAAGGCTCGTCGACGAGATCGCCCCCGCCGAGACGCTGCTCCAGGCCGCGATCCGCGCCGCGAAAGGGTTTCTCGAGGGCCGTCACCACCTCGCCCTGCGCGCAACCCGCGCCCGCCACGAGCGGCTGCCGAGCGCGGCCGAGAAGAAGGCGCTGCTCGATTTCGCGAGGCTCATGACCGCCGCCAAGGCCAAGGGGTACATCGCCCCGTTCAAGGCCCTCGACGCCTTCGAGCGCGGGCTGCATTTCGACATCGAACCCGACCTCGCGATGGAGGCCGAGCTCTTCGCCGACTGCCTCTTTTCGGACGTGGCCCGCAACCTGATCGGCATCTTCCTCCACACGCGCGCCGCCGGGCGGCTGCCGCGCATCGAGGGCTTCCCCCCCGCGCCCGTCCGCACCGTGGGGGTTCTGGGCGGCGGGGTGATGGGCTCCGGGATCGTTCATTTGCTTGTGAACGAGGGGCTGAACGCCGTCCTCTGGGACATCGACGACGCGGCGGTCGACCGCGGCATGGCCGGGCTGCGCGCGACCTTCGACTACCACCTCAAGAACAAGAAGATCACCCCCGAGGGGCTCGAGGCCCTCTTCCGGGAGCGGCTCACCTGCACGACGGATCTCGCGCGGCTGAAGGAGGCCGACCTCGTCATCGAGGCGGTCGTCGAGGACATGGCCGTCAAGCAGAAGCTCTGGAAGGAACTCGAGGGGATTTGCCGGCCGGAAGCCGTCTTCGCGACGAACACCTCGGCCCTGCCGATCACCGAGATGGCCTCCGTGCTCGAGGACCCCGGCCGCATGATCGGCCTCCATTTCTTCAACCCTGCCCACCGCATGCAGCTCCTGGAGGTCATCTGCGCCCGGAAGACCTCGGATGCGACGCTCGCGACCAGTGTCGCCTTCGCGCGGGCGGTGCGCAAAATCCCGATCGTGGTCAACGACGGCCCGGGCTTCTACGTCTCGCGCCAGCTTTCCGCGTTCATGGGAGCCTCGGTCTTTCTCATGGCCGACGGGGTCGACCCGGCGGCGATCGAATCCGCGGTGGTCGATTTCGGCATGCCGATGGGGCCGGCCGCCCTCTCGGACCTGACCGGGATCGACATCAACTACCGCGTGAACAAGACCTTCGAGATGCGCCTCGGCCC
>Ga0073932_1002142_pt1 | contig 32452 bp, 21 predicted proteins | sample DewCreD2012metaG_FD_76967 | JGI IMG/M metagenome (GOLD analysis project Ga0073932, IMG submission 76967) | Hot spring sediment bacterial and archeal communities from British Columbia, Canada, to study Microbial Dark Matter (Phase II) - Dewar... ...
ATTCCGCAAAAGGCGAATTCGAGTGCGTGGTGGCTGGTCCCGAATCGTTCCCGGAAAGCCTGCGCACCGCCGCGTCCATGCCGGCCATCGAACCGTCCGATTTCCCCAGACCGGCGCCGGTGCGCAGGCTTTCCGGGAACGATTCGGGACCAGCCACCACGCACTCGAATTCGCCTTTTGCGGAATAGACCTTTACGCGGGGCAATCCTTTCTCGCAGGTGACCACCCGGCCATCCGGCAGCAGGGCGATGTTGATCGGATTGCAGCAGCCGCAGAAGCCCTCGATGCCCATCGTCGGCTTGCCCCAGGCAAACTCGCGATCCCCGTCAAAGGTGTAGGCCTCCACCAGGTGCCGCCCCGGGTTGGTGACCCGCAGCAGGCCATCCCGGGCGATTTCCACATCCAGAAACGGGCTGGGGCAAATCAGGCCGGGAATGTTGCGGGCGGCGTTCTTTTCGCCAATTCGGCCCAGCAGTTTGCCGGCCGGGTCGAAGCGTAAAACCACCCGGTTGCCGGCGTCCGCGGCAAAAACATCGTTTTCCGCCACCGCCAGGCCGGTCAGCCACGTTTTCGCGGCGCTGATTTTCCACGATTGTTGCGGCTTGCCGGCGGCGTCCAACCGCACGATTTCCTCGCGCAAACCGGCATAGACCACCCCATTGGCGGCCATCGCCAGACAGCGCACCGGTTGACCAAGGTCCGATTCAAAACGGCGGTTCAAATTTTTGTCCAAGCCGAAAACTTGGTTTCCAGCGGCCAGGCAAATGGCGTCTTCCGGGCCAATGACCACCCGCCGGGCGTTCTTGCCCGGAACCGGGTACCGGCCCGCCTGCTCGTATTGGATCAGCTTGGCATCAGTCTTGAACAGGTGATCCACCTTGTATTCGTAAGGATTGCTTTTTTTTGCCGGCGCCGCGGAGGCCGTCGCGCCGGCGGCCAAGACGCCGGCGCCCGCTTTTAGAAAGCCGCGACGGTTAAGAGCCGTTGGTGTTTTAACCGGTTTCACGACGGACCTCCTTTTGTTTGATTCCGGGCTTCCCGGGCCAACGGCAGTCCGCAGGTTTTCCAAGCGCGGCAGCTTTGACAAACCGCCGGCCGGGAAAAGTTGGCGGCACAGGCCCCGGGACGGTTGCGCGCATACAAAAACCCCGCCAGGGCGCCCAAGGCTCCCAGCGTCAAACCGCGGGCAAGATGTCCCACGAAAGCTCGACGTTCCAAGCGCGTGTTCATTCTCTATATCACCAGCCGCGCCAACCGTGTGCGCAACGGGTTGTTGCTTGTCAATTTACCCTAATTACGGGCGGCGACAATATCCTTTCTGCGCAAAAATTAACATAATCGCAAGGCTCAAGTTTCAAATTCCCATGCTGGACAGGACTGGTCTGCTGATGAGTGCTTGGGATAGACGACAGGCGCCCCCTCACCCTGCCCTCTCCCCCCGAGGGGGGGAGAGGGAGAACGTCGCCCACGGTGACTAATTTTGTATTGCATCCCGGAGATCATACAGTAAGCAGGGTCGCTTCACCGTTTCCTTGGCCGGCAAGACCCGGTGGGGGCCCACACTATCGGGTTCATTGAGGTTGTGGATATTGAGTGTCGCTGCCGGAGTGCCGGTTCTTGGCGAAAGCATAGCGGCCCCGGGCGGTCGCCTTGCCACCCGTTTTCGGTTTGACTTACGGCTTGTAGATGACAGCATTTCCGCAACAAGCGAAAGGAAAAATCCATGCCCCAAGCAATAATGGATCCTGAGGAAGTGCGGCGGTTCGCCGACGAGCTGCAACGATTCAACCGGGACTTGCAGAACCGCCTGTCCTCGTTGCAGGCGCGGTTTTCCGCGCTGGGGGACACCTGGCAGGACCAGGAGCAGACCAAGTTTGCCGATGAATTCAAAACCACCATCCGGGCGCTGAAGAAATTCATTGAAATTGCCGACCAGCACGCACCCTACCTGATGCGCAAAGCCCAGCGCATCGAAGAGTATTTGCGACAAAAGTAAAGCGCCATGGCCGAACAAGCCCAAGTCACTTCGATCGAAGCCATTGAAGCCTTCCGGTCGGACCTCATTGTCTATTTAAGCCGGGCGCGGCCGCTGTTGGAGGACATCTGCGACGAGGTCATGCGCACGCGCGTCTGGCTGCAAAATGAGCAGCGGCTGCATTGGGAGGCCCAGGTGCGCAAGCGCCTCAAGGCCCTGGAAAACGCCCAGCAGGCCCTGTTCAGCGCCGGCATGGCCAACCTGCGCTCCCCAACCGTCGCCGAGCAAATGGCCGTGCAGCGGGCCAAGCACGCCCTGGACGAAGCACAGGAAAAACTCAAACGGGTAAAGCAGTGGAGCCGGGAATTCGACAACCGGGTGGAACCGCTGGTTCGGCAATTGGAATCCCTGCGCACCTTGCTGGCCAGCCAAATGCCCAAAGCCGCCGCCACGCTCGCCCAAATCATCAAAGTCCTCGCCGCCTACACTGGCATGAAATCGCCCGCCTTTAATGACGTGATGGCCGCCGCCGAGGAAGCCGGCCTCGGCGAACCGTCCGAAACCGCGCCGGACGCGGCCGGCGCCGCGCCAGAAACCCCCGCCCCATGAGCATCAGTTCCAACGGCAAACGATTGATCCTGACCACCAAGGATTTGTTCCTGAAATGGGAACAAACCAAAAACTTCTGGAAGGACGCCCGCAGCCGGGAATTCGAACAAAAATTCCTCACCGAACTGCAGGCCAACACGGACAAATCCGCCGAAGTGATCGAGCAATTGGACAAACTAGTGGCCAAAATCAGGAGCGACTGTGAGTAAGTTTCCAGGAATACCCGAGGTTTTGGCGCTGCTGGACGAGCTGAAAAGCACGGTCACCGACTTCGCCGCGCGCGAGCGAAAAATCGAACAGGATTTCCGGGAAAAATCCGCCGCGGCCCGCAAGCATTTGCAAGAGGACATCGCCGAACTTGAGGAGGCCCTGGCGGCCGAAATCCGCGCGTTGGAAACCGCCTGGCAGGCCGACCGGCAAAAAATCCGGAACGGCCATGAACAGCGCAAAAACCGCATCCGGGACGCGCATCGCAACAGCCGCAAGCGGGCTTTGGAGCGAATAGACCAGCACGAAGGACAGCGCAAATACGACCTCCAGAAGACCCAACTGGACGCCACCCGGGCGCACGACGACGGGCTGGTCAATGCGGAAGCCGCTTACGCGCAATTTAGCTCCCAGTTGGCCGAAAACCGCGCCGGCTTTGAAGCGCTGGAAGCCGACGCGCAAAGGGCCTTCGGCGGCTACCGGCGTTTCCTCAAATTGCTTGCCAAACCGCCCCAGACTCCCGCCCCCGACGCCGCCAAGGATGAATACCAACTGCTGGACGAACTAACCCAGCTTTACGCCCAAACCAAAGCGGAACTCTCCCGGTTCCGCAAACGGCCGGCGCCGTTCTTTTTCCGGGCGCTGCCGCCCTGGTTTATTTTTCCCCTGCTCGCGGCGGGCTTGGCCTTGTCGGTGCTGACGCAACGCGGCGATCCGCTCGCGCTTAAAAACATTTTCGAGCTGCTGAAAATCACCCCCGCTCAGGCCATCGTCGGATTCGCGTCCGCGCTGGTTTTGACGCTGGCGGCCTATTTCCTGGGCCGCCGCTCGGGCGCCGCGCCCGCGCTGGCGCTGGCCCAAAAACTGGAAAAAGCCCGCCAGGCCCACAATCTTGGCCTCGAAAAATCCGCCGCCCGCCGCGTCCGCGAAATCGAGCGGATCGAAAAGGAATTTGCGGACACCAAGCAAATGGTGGCCGAAAATTGGGAGGCGACCCTGAAGGAGGCCGAGGATTTGCGCGAATCGTGGCCGCGGCACCTGGAAGAAAAGTTCACGCGCGCCAGCGCAACAAACGACGCCCAACTGCAACAGCGTCTGGAGCGGCGACAGCGGGAGCATGAGGCGGAGGCACGAGGGCGGCGAGAGCGGATGGAGGCGCGCCGGCAGGCATTGCAAAGCGCCTGCGACGGGCGCCTGGCCGCGTTGAGCGCCGCCCACGAAGCCAGTTGGCAGCGTCTGACCGATGAATGGCATCGGCGCCTCCAGCCATTGACAGAGGCTTTGCAGGCCGCCCAAAAGGCGGAAGAAGCCCTCTTCCCGCCTTGGAAAAGGGAGCTATGGGAGAATTGGAGGCCCCCAACGGAGTTTCTGAACGTGGTGCGTTTCGCCCGGCTGGAAACCGACCTGAAGCGGCTTTGCGAGGCGGTTCCTGTCAGTCCGCGGTTGGCCTTTCCCCTATCCGGAAGCTTCGGTCTGCCCCTGGCGTTAAGCTACCCGGATCACGGCTCCATTCTCTTTGAAACCACCAAGATGGGCGGAGACGATGTGGTCGGCGCGCTTAACAACATCATCCTGCGCCTGTTCACCATCTTCCCGGCGGGCAAGCTCAGCCTGACCATCATTGATCCGGTCAAGCTCGGGCAAAATTTCGCCGGGGTGATGCACCTGGCCGACTACGAGGAAAACCTGATCAACGGGCGCATCTGGACCCAAACCCAGCAGATCGAGCAGCATCTCACCGATCTCAACGAGCACATGGAGAAGGTGATTCAGATGTATCTGCGCAACGAATACGAGACCATCGCCGAATACAACGCCCAGGCCGGCAATCTGGCCGAGAAATACCATTTCGTGGTCGTGGCCGATTTCCCGGCCAACTTCAGCGATGCCGCCGCCCGCTCCCTGTTGCGCATCGCCGCCAGCGGCGCGCGCTGCGGCATTTACACGCTTATTCACTGGGACCACCGCCACACGCCTCCGCAGGATTTTGTCCCGGCCGAGCTGCGCAAAAGCAGTCTTTGCCTGACCTGTCACGGCGACCATTACCGCCTGGTGAATCAATACCGGCCCGGCACAAGACTGGTGCTCGATGCCCCGCCTGACCCCGAATTCGCCACTGAATTCCTCCATCGGGTCGGCAAGTGCAGCGTCGGTTCGACGCGCGTCGAGGTGCCCTTCGCCCAGGTCGCCCCCGCGGAGACCGAACGCTGGACGGTCGAAACTTCCGAGGAACTTCGCGTCCCCATTGGCCGCACCGGCGCCGCCAAGCTGCAATACCTCGCCATTGGCAAAGGCACCCGCCAGCACGCGCTGGTCGCCGGCAAGACCGGTTCCGGCAAATCCACCCTCTTTCATGTCATTATCACCAACCTCGCCCTCTGGTGCCGTCCCGAACAGGTGGAGTTTTACCTGGTGGACTTCAAAAAAGGCGTCGAGTTCAAATGCTACGCCACCTGGCGGCTGCCTCACGCGCGCGTGGTGGCCATCGAGAGCGACCGGGAATTTGGCCTGAGCGTGCTGCAGCGGGTGGATGACGAACTCAAGCGCCGCGGCGACCTTTTCCGCAAACTCGGGGTGCAGGACATCCCCGGCTACCTGCGGGCCGGCGGCGCCGAGCCGATGCCCCGCTGCCTGTTGCTGATTGACGAGTTCCAGGAATTCTTTGTCGAGGACGACCAGATTTCACAAACTGCGGCGGTATTGCTGGACCGGATTGTGCGGCAAGGCCGCGCCTTCGGCATCCACGCCATGCTGGGCTCGCAGACGCTGGGCGGCGCTTACACGCTGGCCCGCACCACCATGGGCCAGATGGTGATTCGCATCGCGCTGCAATGCAACGAGGCGGATGCCTATCTTATCATGGACGAAAACAACGCCGCTCCGCGCCTGTTGTCGCGCCCCGGCGAAGGCATTTACAACGACAGCGCCGGCACCATCGAAGGCAACAGCCCCTTTCAAACCGTCTGGCTGCCGGACGACGAGCGGGACGCCGCCCTGGAGCAGGTGCGAACCATCGCCGGGCCCATTTCGAAATACCCGGGCCCGATCGTGTTCGAGGGCAACGCCCCGGCCGACGTGCGGGAGAATCACCTCCTGCGCGCCTTGCTGGAAGCCGGCTCCTGGACGCCGGCAACCCTTCCTCGCGCCTGGCTGGGAGCTCCCAATTCCATCAAAGGCCCAACCGAGGCGGCCTTCCGCCGCCAAAGCGGCAACAACTTGCTGATGGTGGGGCAGCGCGAGGAGGCGGTCCTGGCTATTGTCTCCGTCGCCCTCATTTCCCTGGCGGCGCAATACCGGCCCGGTCAGCTCCGGTTGATCGTGCTGGAGAGTTTCGCCCCCGGCTCCACGGAGAAGGCTTGGATTGAGCGCGTCGTCCGGGCGATTCCCCACGAAACTCTCTTGGCCCGGACCCACGAGTTGGATGGCGTTTTGGCCAAGCTGGCCGGCGAATTGAAAGAGCGCCTCGAAGGTGAACCGGCAACCGCCGACCGCACCACCTTCCTTTTTATTATCGGCCTGCAGAATTTCAAAAAACTGCGGCAGGACGACGATTTCAGTTTTGGCCTGGGCGGCGGCGACGAGGCCGGCAACGCCGCGGCCAATTTGAGCAAAGTGGCCAGCGAAGGCGCCAGCCTCGGATACCATGTGGTGGCGAGCGTGGACACCTACAACAATGTAAACCGTTTTCTGGGCCGCAAGGCGCTGACGGAATTTGAAATGCGCGTTTTGTTTCAAATGAGCGCCAACGATTCCGCCAGCCTTTGCGACAATCCAAAAGCCAGCGGCTTGGGATTGCATCGCGCCCTGTTCTACAACGAACAGGAGGGCTACCTGGAAACCTTCCGGCCCTACGCCCTTCCCGCGGCGGAATGGGTGGAGGAAGCCGGTCGGAACCTGGCCCGCCTCGCCGGGTCCGCCACGCCCCCAACCCCCGCCGCCCCATGAAAGCCGTAGCCCTGACCCAACTATGCCGGCTGGAGCTCGTCGAGATTGCCACGCCGCGAATTCGCAGCCCAGGGGATGTCCTGCTCAAGATCGAAAAAGTCGGCGTTTGCGGCTCGGACCTCCATTACTTCGAAACCGGACGGATCGCCAGCCGTCAGGCCAGTTTCCCTTTCGTCCTTGGCCATGAATGCTCGGCCACGGTGGTGGAAACCGGTCCGGCGGCGCGCCGCGTGCGTCCCGGCGACCAGGTCGCGGTGGACCCGGCCATGAGTTGTTTCACCTGCGACCAATGCCGCCAAGGCCGCCCGCACACCTGCCGACATCTGCGTTTCTTGGGGTGTCCCGGCGAAGCGGATGGCTGTTTAAGCGAATATCTCGTGATGCCGGAGCCGAGTCTCTACCCCACGCGCGGCCAGTTATCGCCGGAGCAGGCGGCGCTGTGCGAACCGCTGTCCATTGGCATCTATGCGGTCAAACTGGCCGGCCTCACCGCCGGCATGAACATCGCCATTCTCGGCGGCGGCCCGATTGGCCTCTGCGTTTTGCTGGCCGCCCGCCGCACCGGCGCGGGAAAGATTTTTCTCACCGACCGGGTGCCCGAGCGGGTGAGTTTCGCGCGCCAGGCGGGAGCGGACTGGACTGGCAACCCGGACACGGAAGACGTGGTCAACCGCGTGTTGACCGCGTCGCCTGAAGGCCTGGATTTGGTGTTCGAGTGCGCCGGCCAGCAGGCCGCGCTGGATCAAGGGATTGAACTGCTGAAGCCGGGTGGACGCCTGGTCATCGTGGGCATCCCGCGCGAGGAGCGGGTCGCTTTTCACATTGACTCGCTGCGCCGCAAGGAGATTGCGGTGGTGAATGTCCGCCGGCAGAACAACTGCGTCTCCGCAGCCATCGAGGCGGTGGCCTGCGGCGCCATCCGTCCAGACTTCCTTGTTACCCACCGTTACCGGCCGGAAACGGCCCAAGCGGCCTTCGAAACCGCAGCCGCCTACCGGGATGGAGTCATCAAGGCGCTGATCGAGTTCTAAATGAACTCGTTGATGAGGTTCTCCAAAAACTCCTGGCGTCCGCTGGCATTGGGAGCGGCCTCGCCCTTTCGCAGCGCGTAGCTGGCGAGCTGCTTGAACCCGACTTTGCCTTGCTCGATTTGCGCGCCAATGCCTTTATCCCAGGAGGCGTAACGCTGCCGCACAAACTCTTCGAGACGGCCATCCTTGCGAATGGCGGCGGCAATCTTCAAACCCCGGGCAAACGTGTCCATGCCGCCAATGTGCGCATGGAACAAATCCACCGGCTCGAAACTTTCGCGGCGCACCTTGGCGTCGAAATTCACGCCGCCGGTGGTGAACCCGCCGTATTTGAGAATGGTCAGCATGACCTGGGTGGTCAGGTAAACATCGGTCGGGAACTGGTCGGTGTCCCATCCCAGCAGGGTGTCGCCCGTGTTGGCGTCAATCGAGCCCAGCGCGCCGGCCGCGCCGGCCACCTCCAGTTCGTGCTGCATGGTGTGGCCCGCCAGCGTCGCATGATTGGTTTCAATGTTCAGCTTCAGGTGCGGCAGCAGGTCGTATTCGCGCAGAAAATTGAGGCAGGCCGCCGCGTCCGAATCATATTGGTGCTTGGTTGGCTCCTTGGGCTTCGGCTCGATGTAAAACTGGCCCTTAAAACCAATCTCCTTCTTGTAGTCCACCGCCATGTGCAGGAATTTCGCCAAGTGGTCCAGTTCCCTTTTCATGTCGGTGTTGTAGAGGGTCGAGTAGCCCTCGCGCCCTCCCCAAAAAACGTATCCCGCCCCGCCCAGTTCATGGGTCACCTCCAGGCATTTTTTCACCTGCGCCGCCGCGTGGGCGAAAACATCCGCGTTGCAACTGGTCGCCGCGCCGTGCATGTAGCGCGGATGGGCAAACAGGCACGCCGTGCCCCACAGCAGCCGGACGCCGGTGCGCTGCTGCTGCTCCTTGAGCACTTTCACCACCGCGTCCAGATTGCGGTTGGTTTCGCTTAAATTGCGGCCTTCCGGCGCGACATCGCGGTCATGGAAAGCGTAAAAAGGCGCGCCCAGCTTGGAGATAAACTCGAAGGCGGCCCGCGCGCGCCGTTGCGCGTTCGCCACCGTCTCGGTGCCGTCGTCCCACGGACGGATCATCGTGCCCGCGCCGAAGGGGTCCGCGCCGCGCCCCCGAAAGGTGTGCCAATAGACCACGGAGAAGCGCAAGTGCTCCTTCATGGTTTTGCCTTCGACCACCTCTTCGGGGTTGTAATGTTTGAAGGCCAGCGGGTTTTTTGACTGCGGGCCTTCGTAAACGATGCGGCTGATATCAGGAAATGCGGCGGGCATAAATGTGTTTCTAATTTTTTGTTATCTGCGTCTCGCGCGCAGTTAAAGGCAAAATAGGGGCGCCAAGCAAGCCCTTTTTTCCACGGGCATGAAGTCCGCCCCTTTCCGGCCAAGGGCGCAAAAAAGGGACCGTCCTGGGAAGGCGGTCCCTGTTTGCAGGTTCGGTTTAGGCGCGGTCGCGCGAATCGTCAAACCGGCGTTCGCGGTAGCCGCCGCCGGGCGGGCGGGGCGGGCGCTCTTCACGCGGACGGGCGATGTTGACCGTCAAGGACCGCCCTTGGAATTCCTTGTTATGGAACTGTTCCACCGCCTTGTTGGCTTCCTCCGGCGTGGAATACTCGATGAAGGCAAACCCCCGGGATTTGCCGGTGAATTTATCCAACATTACGTTGACCGAAGTGACGACCCCCGCCTGGGCAAAATAGTCATGGAGGTCGCTCTCGCTGGTCTTGTAGGACAGGTTGCCCACAAACAGTCTGGACTCGTTCATACTCTCGATATGCTGCCGTTCAAAAGAAAGGCGTTGGGGTTTCTGCACTGGCACGAAACTTGGCGCCATGCCTATCCGGCTCTTTCCGGCACCAGTCTTTCTGACACCAACCACACAATTCTTTCAACTGACGGGAGTTTTCTTATCATAAATCCCAGGCAAGTCAACAACCCAGTTGCGGCTAGGGCGAGGCGAGCGGCGTCCGGCTTTCCCCCAGCATCTCGATCGCCTTTTTAAGCCCGCTAAGTTGAAAGGGCTTGGCCAGATACAAATTGCCGGTGGATTCGAGGAATGTCCGCGTCTCCTCGTTGACCGTGTCGCCCGTGAGAAAAATGATGCGCCGCGCCAAGGCCGGCGAGTGCTCCTTGACCGCGAGGAAGAACTGCCGACCGTCCATCGTCGGCATGCGCATGTCCGAAATCACCGCGTCGAACCGTTCTTGCTTTATCAGGGACAACGCCTTGGGCGAGGAGGAACAGCAGACCGGCTCGTAACCCAACAAACCCAGCATTTCCCCGAGCATGTCGGCAATCACCTTTTCATCGTCCACCACCAATACTCGCTGCGGAGCTCTGGACTGGGCGCCGGCAACCGGCCCGCGCTCCACCACCGGCGCCGAAGGCTGGCTCTCCTCGGCGGTTTTGGCCGTCGCGGGGGTTCCCTCCAACAACGGAAATTCCAGCACAAAACAAGCGCCGCCGTCCGGCGGATGCTCGAGGCGGATGGCGCCTTGGTGCTCGGTCATAATACTGTGGGCGATGGACAGCCCCAAGCCCGTGCCGGCGCCAACCTCTTTGGTGGTAAAAAACGGCTCGAAAATTTTGGCTTCGAGCTGCGGCGGAACCCCCGGCCCATTGTCACGGACCGCCACGCGCACCCCGCGGCCGGCCGCTTGGGTGGCGATGGACAAACGGCCCATGACCCCGCGCCCGGCCATCGCCTGGATGGCATTGTTGACCAGAATGACCATCACCTGCTGCACCTGGTCGGCATCCGCCAACACCGGCGGCAGCGCCGGGTCCAAATCCATCTCCACCTCCACCCCCGCGACCCGCACCGCGTATTTGCGCAGGTCCACCACTCGCTGGATGATTTCATTCAAGCTCACCTTTTCCCGCTGCGGCGGATGCTCGCGGGCAAAGGCGAGGAAATTCTGCACCAACCGGGCGGCGCGGTTGCTTTCCTGGGCAACTTTTTCCAGACTGGCGCGCGTTTCCGGACTCAAGGAGTGATGGCCAAGAACCACTTCGAGGTAGCCTTTAACGACCGCCAAAGGATTGTTCAATTCATGGGCCACACCGGATATCATCTGGCCCAAAGCCGCCAGTTTCTCGGCCTGCCGCAGTTGCTGCTCCAACTGCGCCCGCTCGGTCAACTCGTGCAGGAACAGCATCAGCGCCGGCCCGCCGCCGCAATGGGTTTCCAAAATTTGGATTTCCACCGGCGCGACGTTCCCGTTGCCAAACCGCACGAACAACGGGCGCTGTTGACGCGCCCAAGCCGCGAATTCCGCCCCGCCGGCGGGCGCCGGCCCGCCACCCGGAGCGGGCTGGCAAAACATGCGGAAATTCAGGGCGCGTCCTGAGTTATCGTCCGCCCGCAGCAATCGCGCGGCCGCCTGGTTTATTTCCAACACCTCGAGGTCGGCGGCCTTGACAATGACAATGGCCTCGCCGGCATGATGGAAAAGGCTGTGGTATCGTTCCTCGCTGGCGGCGGCCCGGCTTTGCCAGACGGATTTGGCGTCCGCCTGGGATCGCAGGTTTTCGAAGGCCATCGCGTGTGTTTTGCGCGCCTCCTCGAGCACCAGCACAATCATGCTCACCGCGATAAAAAGCTGCAAAACGGTGGCGGCAAAGAAACCCGCGCCAAAAAGCTCGGGCACCCGGTAGAGAAACGGGTGGCCGGCATGAAACAGGCCCCAAAGCAGAAAACCCACCGCCAGCAAACCCGCGCCAATAAAACGGCGGTTGCGCCGGTAAACAAAAAAACACCACGCCACCCGCCCGCTAGCCAGCGCGATCAAACCGAAAATGGGCAGCCGCATTTGCAGTGGATCATCAAGGTAATGCGCTCCGTAGAAGCTCCAAACATAAAGAAACGCCATGAACAGGCCGAAGGACGCCTGTCCGACCCGCTGCCCGAGAAAGCGCGCGCTGCCCCAGAACAAAAACAGGGCCACCGTGCTAATGCAACTCTGCTTGAACGTTTCCAGCCAGGGATAAACGGCCTGGTAATCAAGGCTGAAATTGAGGGTCAACCATAGGGCGTAAAAGAGCCAGCCGGCCGCCCAAATAGTGAAATAGCGACGCTTCGTGTAATGGTTGAGGTAGAAAAAAAGGCCCACCAAAACCCACACGCTCAGAAGCGACACCGCCAATGCCTGCTTCAAATACTGACCAGGCACAAACAGGTCAAACCCCAGTTCTTCCGCCATACAACTTGGTGCGTAAAACCGCCTTACTTTTATGGCAAATCGTGGACGCTGCCAAATAAAAAACGACGGCTGGTTTCCCAGCCGTCGTCTTTGCAAAACCGCCAATCCGCGGTGGCTTATGGATTCAAGGTGACTGTCAGGCTGTTGGTGCCGCTGAATGCCCCGGCGGAGTCTTTCATCCATACATTGACCGTCGCCACAGCCGGCGCCACCAGATTGGTCACGGCAGGTGACAGTTTGTATTCCAAGGCGCCGGTAGCCTTGTTCACCTTGGGCAGAGCGGCAAAGATGGCCTCGCCGTTGGTGCTCACATAGTATTGCCCCACTGTTTGGACGAGTTCATCCAAGGCCGTGGGCGGGCCGTAGGTTATCGAGCCCAAGTCAACCACCACATTCGTCTTGTTCGCCAAGTGGGCGGACAGAGGTCCGTTAATTTCAATGTCCGGATTGCTCACCAGCGCGAACGATGGGGCGTCATTCACCGGCGAGACCGTCAGGGCCACCTTCACCTCCGCCCGGCCTTCCGGGCCATTGTCGAAGTTGTTGTCCCGCACGGTGAATGTCAGCAGGGTCTTGCCGTTGACATCCGGCTGCGGGGTTACCGTGATCAGGATGTTGGTGGTATTCACGACGTTGGTCGGCGGTCCGGCCGAGACGACCACGTCCGTTGCCGGATTGATGACGTTGTTGTTGGTGCTGGCTACCTCCACGATGAGGTTTTCCAACGGATCATCAATATCCGTCACATGCAACATCCAGCTTGTCGAACCATCCTCCAGGATGGTTTGCATCGTGACCTTGGTCTTGTTAATGATCACCGGCGCGTCGTTGATATTCGTGATATTGATCGCCAGTTCCACCGGTTCGGACAAATCCTGGCATCCATAGGCCGGATATTTGGTCTTGCCGTTGTCCATGAGCACGAACTCGCCAACCACCGGACCGCCCACAAGGAAGGTGTTCGGCAACGCCTCGAAGCTGAGCACGTTGAATTTGTTAGTGGCCGGTCCCGCCACCGATACTTTGGGATAACCCATAGTGCCTTTGAACAAGTTGGACGGGAAGCCCGACGGGAGGAATTTGTAGGTCTGTTTGCTTTCGTTAAACGGCACCCGGATTTCGTTGGGATCGCCCAGCTTGATGTTCAGCGCGTAATTGGTGATTTTAACAGATTTGGCGTCCTCCCCCACCGTGACCGATGCAAACGCCGGCTGCCAGGACGGCTGGTCGTTCACCTCGAGTATCTTGATGGATATGGTCGCCCAAGCGGAGGTCTTGGTGCCGTCGTCCACGTAGAACCGGATCGAGTCCCCACCGTAATTATTGGTAATCGGGCGATAGAAGCCGGCCGGGCTTTCCGTCGTCGGTTCCGGTGCCGCCAGATTGTAATTAGTGATGTCCAGCACACCGTTGGTGGGCGGCTTGACGATGTAATAGGTCAACGGGCCGCGAGTGCCGCCTAACACCATCGGGAACGCGTGATCCTCGTAAACCGTCCAACTGGCTTTGTAGGCGATTGGTTTCCAGTTGTTGAGCAGGAGGCTGACGGCGTCGGAACCGTCCATCGTGTTCAAATTGGCCACCGCCACATCCGGCAGCGTGTCCTTATTGAAGTCCGCCGCCGCCATAGCCACCGGCCCCGGCCCCACCTCAAAGTAGGCGCCCGGATCCTGCCAGAAGAATTCCAACACCGGCTTGTTGTTGGTCAGGCTATGCCTCCCGTTGCCGGTGAATACGGACACATGATTGTCCTCGGCCAAGGCCACCGCCACGTCCAGATTCTTGTCCTTGTTAAAGTCCGCGATGGCCAAGGCCCGCGGCCCCAGCCCGCTGGAGCCAGCCCCGAAAGCAAGCGAGTTGGCGCCCAAAAAGTTGTTGTTCGCATTGGTGATAACTGAGATGTCGCCGCTGTCGTAGTTGGCCACCACGATGTCGTTCAATTTACTGCCGTTCAAGTCGCCCAGAGCGATGGCATGCGGCCATTCGCCCACGGGAATGTTGGCGGTTAGGATCGGCGCCCCACCCGCGTTGGTCAGCAGGCTGCCGATAGTGCTGAACAGGATGGTGACGCTGTTGTCAGCGGCATTGACCACCGCCACGTCGGGCTTTTGATCTTTGGCCCCTAAAAGGCCCGCCGCCAGATCACGCGGGGCGGCACCCGGCAGAACCGCTGTTTCAGCGGGCGCGCCGTCGGTGAACCCGCCAACCAAGGGACCACGATTCTTCCACCATTCCACCTGGCCGTTGCCCGGCGAGTCATCTCCCGCGCAGAGCACCAGCAAGTCCAGATACGCGTCCCGCATCTTGGCGGCCGCCAAGGCCTTGGGGTTGTCGCCCACCACGTTCAGGGTGTTCCAGATAGCAAAGGAAGCGGATTTCGCCGCAGCGGTGTTGGTCCAGATTTGCACCTGTTTGGTTCCTTCGCATAGCACGGCCAAATCGGTCTTCTTGTCTCCGTTGAAGTCCTGCGCTACCAAGGCGATTGGCTTGATGCTCCCGGGAGTGGGGAAGGCCGGTAACATGAGGCTTTGCGCCAAATCCAAAATATTGGTGGTGGTCAGCTTGTTGGTGCCATTGCCGTAAAGCAGGCTGACCGTGCCGTCATTGTAATTGGCCACCGCCACATCCATCTTCCCGTCGTTGTTAAAGTCGCCCGCCGCGATGGCCCTGGGCGCCATGCCGCCGTCCTGCGGGAACGCCACATCAAAGATATAGGGCAGCACGTCGTCTTGCGACTGAACTTGAATCGTCACCGTGGCCACCGCCGAAGTCAGCGGCCCGCCGGGGGCGTTCGGGTCCACCACAATGAAACTGTATTGGTCTGTGCCGTTAAAACCGGGGATTGGCTGGTATTGGAAGCCGCCCAGAATCGGAACCACCACCCCATTCACGTTCGTATCCACTAGGTAGAATTCCAAACCGGTCAAGGCATCGGGCGAGGTCCACAGGTCGCTGAACCCAACGGTCAATGCCGCGTTTTCGCCGCTGTTGGTGATCACGTTGACCGCGGTCGGAGCGTCATAAGCGTTGTCCACCGTGATTTCGATCAGCGTCGGCGCGCTGGTCAAAGCGCCGCTGTCGTAAGCGACAAAGACGAGGGAATCTAAGCCATTGAAGTTGGTATTGCCCAGATACTCCAGCCGCGCCCCTACCGGTCCCATAGACCACAACTCAAACGTATTGGTAGCCACATTGTTTTCATTGAGACCATACAAAGTACCGTTGGTCGGCAAAACCTGCACCACATAGGCCAATTGCCCGCTGTGATCGTGCGGATCAAAGGCCACCAAATCAATGAAGAACTTCTGATCCTCAAGACCAACCGCCGGGAACGGCTCTCCGACTGGACGCCAATTGACATTCAACACGGTGAAGGCGTATTCCTCATTCACGCCGTCCGATACGGTGATCTCGATTTCCGTAACTCCGCTCATGGGCGTGATGATCGTTCCCGCCGGGGGATCTTGCGTGATGGTTACGGTGGCATCGGGGCAGGAATCGCTCGCTGTCACCTGCGGAACAATGTTCGGGATGACCGCCCCATTGGTTTCATTGGCCGAAATGTTCACACTGGCGGGCGCGCTGGTGATCGTCGGCGGAGTGGTGTCCTCCACCGTCAGGATAGCGGCGTCACTGGTGACTGAACCAGCCTCGTTGCTGATGATAACCCGGTAAGAACCGGCTTTGGACGCCGTCATGTTGGGGATGATCAGGGTGTCGCCCGTGGCGCCCGGAATATTGGTGCCCGCATGCTGCCATTGGTAACTGAGGGGCCCGTTCTGGGCGATCACCTCCAGGAAACCTTCGTCCCCGCATTCCACCGTGCTGGAAGCCGGCTGCTGGGTGATTTCCGGCAGCGCCAAGCCCGTGATTTCCAAACCCCAACCTTCCAGCACATGGATGTCACCGGCTTCAAGGTCCGCCACAAACAAGACCCACTCGCCGTTGGCCTGCTCGCCGTTGAACACACTCAGCATGGCTGGCCGGGCATCCCCGATTACCACCGCCGCCGGATCAGTAGCGCGGCCATCCGGCTCCCAGTCGCCGGTGAGCGGTGACAGCGGGGTCAGGCCGACCGCATGGTCGCCATTCAAGGTCAGCCGGTAAACATGGATGTCCCCGTTGGCGACGCCGTCCTTTAAGCGGACGTTCAGGCCGTCATCGGCATAGCCCAAGTTGTCGCCGGTTCGCCGTCCTGTCCGGTTGACAAGGTGCGAGATTTTGCTCTGCTTGGTAAGATAGACGTACAAATCGCCATTAAACGTGCCGGAAACATTCAAAAGCACGTTGATGGAAGTGATCTGTCCCACCGGGCAGCCTTGGATGTTCATAACGCTGGCCAACCCGGATGAATCACCATCCGGGATGGTTGCACCCACAGTAAGGCTGTTGGTGTAGCTTACAATGCTAGGCTGAGCCTGAAGACCCGCCGACATGGCGACCACCATGCATCCGGCAACGATGAGGCTGCTGATTTTTTTCATACTGTTCTTTATTGGTTGTGGCTTGTTGGGAGTCAATCTACTGGTTGACCATTTTTTTGCAAGCATTTTTTTTATTTTTTTTAAAAATACCGCCAAGCTCCATTCGGGCAACAGTTCGCTTGTCTATTTAGGCGCTCGATTGGGCGATTCTGCCTGTTTTATAATTTCGCGCAATAAAAAAATGCCGGATGGCTCGGCATTTTTCCCGATCCGCGCAATAATTATTCGCAAGTAGCTGATAGATAAATTGTTGCGAGCATAATTCAAGTTGGTTTGTGTTTTCAACGCAATTGCACAGAGCGAGTTCGCGTCTTGCCACTCCTAAATCGCATCGGAGCCGAGGCGAGGAGGCTCTGATATTATGGTGACCACGACTTGGCGCAAATTCGAGCTTTCTTACGTCGGCTCCTTCAACCAAGGGGTTCCGGGGAGGGAACAATGGCAGGCGAAAAGGCCTTTCGAACCAACCTCAGCAATTGCATCAACCGCGCCCACCCCTAAGCCGATGGACCATCGGCCATCAACGGTTATTTTGGGTTCTTCGCTGTTTTCGGTGGAATGGCTGGCCGCCAGCTCCGTCAGGAGCGACATGTTTATAGCCCGCCACGGGCCCCACACCCCCCTCCGCCGTTTGGGGCGGCCTGATTAAGGGTTTTCTTACTTGCGAGAACGAGGAACCTTATTATTGGCCTTTGGCCTTGCCCTTGCCGCCGCCAGCCGCAGCGGCATCGGTGAAGGGCGCCTGCTCAAAGGGACAAGGAGCGGCGGTCACACGCGGGTCTCCGGCTTCCGTGAGCACCTTGAGCAATTGGGCGGCCAGTTCACGTTTCTTTTCTGCGTAAACCGGATCACCGGCGACGTTGACGGTTTGGTCAGGATCCTTGCGCAGATCAAAAAGCTGTTCGGCCGGACGCTTGCCAAAGGCGTAATCGTAATGCCATTTCCATTCCGGCGTGTGGCGCTGGCCGAACAGCCAGGCCTTGGTCGGGCTGGCGTCCATGTCGGCAAACGTCGCAAAAGTGTTTTTCTCCACCTCGCTGATGGCCGGCGCGTCGGTTTCGCTGGTGAATTTAGGATCGCCCATGGGCCAGCGGTCGGGGGCGAAATTGCGAACATAAAGAAAATCCCCGGTGCGCAAAGCGCGGTGGGGATAGGGAAGGTTGCCTTCGCGGGCGGCGCCGACATGGCGCTCGCGGCCGGTGACCACCCAAGTGCGGGCCGGGTCCACCTGCCCCGATTTGTCCGCGCGCAGGACATTCCAGAAGCTGCGGCCGGTCATCACCGCCGGCGGTTTCACGCCGCCGATTTCCAGGAAGGTGGGCGCGAGGTCCATCAGATTGACAAAATCGCTGATCACCCGCCCGCCCTTGCCGCCCGGCACGCGGGCGAGGAGGGCGACGCCCACGCCGAAGTCGTAAAGGTTGCATTTGCCGCCCGGCACTCCCGGCATGCCATGGTCGCCGCTGACCACCACCACGGTGTTATCCAGTTCGCCAATCTCCTCCAGTTTTTTTATCAGGACGCCGACGCCGGCGTCCCAGGCCTGGATTTCGCCCATGTAATCGGTGAAGTCCTCGCGCACCGCGGGCACATCGGGCATGAACTTGGGCAGCCGGCCCTTAAGCGCGTCCGGCTCGATGCCCCAGAGCGCCTTGCCCGAGCCTTTTTCCCAGGTCCGATGGGTGAGAGTGGGGCCGAACCAGTAGCAGAACGGCTGGCCGGGTTGGCGGTCGGCCAAAAAGGCCTCGAAGTTGCCCCGCACCTCGCCGAGCAGTTTGTCGCGCGCCGCCGCGAAGGTCTGGCCTTCCCGCACCATTTTCGTGACGTTTTCGGAAAAATTGTTGAAACCGCCGCCGGCCTTTTCATAGGCGTATTTGCCGGCGCCGTAAGGGGCGTCGTTGGGGGTGCCGGGACTCCAGACCTTGTAGGTTTCGCCAATGTGATAACCGGCGTCGCGCAGCAGCAGCGGGTAACTGGGGATGGCGGGGTCCCAGACGGCGCCCTGCAGGATCGCGCCGCGCCCGGTGCGGAAGAAATACTGGCCGGAGAGCAGCGAACTGCGGCAAGGGGTGCAACTGGGCGAAGTAACGAAGGCGTTTTCAAACAGCGCCCCTTCGCGGGCCAGCCGGTCCAGGTTGGGCGTCTTGAGCAGCCCGTTGATGGAGGGGCGGCTTTCCAGGGCGGCGTAGGCCCTGGCGTGGCGGCCCCAATCATCCGCAAAGCAAAACAGGATGTTGGGGCGCGCGCCCGGTTTGTCGGCGCTCAGGCCGGGCCAAACGAAACTCAGGATTACCAACGGCAACAATAGCTTTCTCATAATTGGCTCGCTGACGCCCGGAAATAGCACACAGCCATGCGGCGCGCGAGCAAAATAATGGCGTTCCGCGCCGCCCTGGCCGCGCCCTGGCCCGAGTGAAATAGCCGGGGATTCAACCCGGAGGCGGCCAGCCGCTCCCCTTTCTGCTGGCCAGCGCCGGACGGGCTTCGCATAATTCCCGCGGCATGATTGGTCCGATTGAATTGCAGCCGGCGGCCGGCGACTTGATCAAATTGGTCGAGGAAATTTTTTCCCCGACCGGGCTGCTGTCGCGCGCGAAGAATTTCGAGTATCGCGAGCCGCAGCAGCGGATGGCGGTGGCCGTGGCGGAGGCGCTGCTGGCCAAGCGGCACCTGGCGGTGGAAGCCGGCACGGGCGTGGGCAAAAGCCTGGCCTACCTGGTCCCGGCCATCTTCTACGCGGTGGCCCATCATAAGAAAGCGGTGGTGTCCACCCACACCATCAATTTGCAGGAGCAACTGGCGAACAAAGACCTGCCGATGCTGGCGCAAATCCTGCCGGTGCCGTTCCAGTTCGCGCTGCTCAAGGGACGGGCCAACTACCTATGCACGCGGCGGCTGCACAAGGCCATGCAGCAGGCCGCCAGCCTCTTTACCAACCCGGAAATCGAAGAGCTGAAACGCATCCACGAATGGTCGCAAAAAACCCGCGACGGCAGCCTGTCCGATTTCACGGACGAGCCGGACCCCAAGGTCTGGGCGCAGGTCTGTTCCGAGCGCGGTCTCTGCTCCCCCAAGCTGTGCGGGCACCAGTCGGACTTTGCCAAAGACCACGCCCCCTGTTTTTTCCAACGCGCCCGCGGCCGTTTCTTGTCCGCCGACGTGCTGGTGCTGAACCACACGCTGTTTTTCACCCTGCTGGGGGGGATGGACGAGGAATCGTCGGGCGGCGTGCTTTTCCGCAATGACTTCGTGATTTTCGACGAGGCGCACAACCTGGAAAAGGTCGCCTCCCGGCACATCGGGCTGAGCGTGTCCAACAGCCAGCTCCGGTGGTCGCTTCAGCGCCTCTGGAATCCGCGCAATGAAAAGGGCCTGCTGGCAACCTTGCGCCGCGGGCGCGAGGTCCGGCTGGTCGCCGATTTGCTCGCGGAAGGCGACAAGTTTTTTGGCGCCATCGAGGAGGCCTGCGACCGCCTCGCCCAAGCCCGCGACGCCGAGGATGACGACCGCCCCTCGCGCGCCCGCGGCAAAAAAGACCGGTCGCGAATATGGACGGAACTGCGCATCCGGCAGCCGGACCTGGCGCCGGACAATGTCACCTTGCCGCTGCAACGGGTGCGCGAGGCGGTGAGCGACCTGGTGAAGATGAGCGAGGACAAGGACATGGGCCAGGAACTGACCGAGGTCAACCGCCGGCTGGTGGACCTGCGCGAGGGCATCGCCATGTTCCTAGGGCAGACCGCCGAGGACCATGTTTACTGGGTGGAACGCACCGGCAAAGCCCAGCGCCAGATCACCCTTAATGCCGCGCCGGTGGACATCGCCGGCTACCTGCGCCGCCGCCTGTTCGAGAGCGACACCTCGCTCATTATGACCAGCGCCACGCTGGCGGTTTCCGACGCGCACGCCGCCGCCAGCCCGAATCCACCCGCGCGGGGGCGCCGCGCTTCCACTCGTCCCGCCGGCCTGCAATACTTCGCCAGCCGAGTCGGCGCCGAATCCGCCCGCCTGCTGCAAGTCGGCTCGCCGTTTGATTACCAAAAACAGATGCGGCTTTACGTGGTCAACCAGATGCCCGAGCCCCAGCAGGACGGCTACCGCCCGGCGCTCGTCCGTTGGATCGAGCACTTTGTCCGCCTGACCCACGGCAAGGCCTTCGTGCTCTTCACCAATTTCAAGCTCATGCAGGAAACCGCCGCCGCGATGGAACCTTTCTTCGAAAAAATGGGCCTCGAATGCCTGGTGCAAGGCGCCGGCAAACCGCGCTCGCTGATGCTGGAAAAATTCAAGGAAGACGTGGATTCGGTGTTGTTTGGCACCGACAGTTTCTGGCAGGGGGTGGATGTGCCGGGAGAAGCGCTCTCGAACGTCATCATCACCCGTTTGCCGTTCGCGGTGCCGGACCACCCGCTCATCGAGGCAAGGATCGAGGCCATCGAAGCCCGCGGCGGCGACAGCTTCAATGAGTTTTCGCTGCCTGAGGCGATTCTGAAGTTCCGCCAGGGGGTCGGCCGGCTAATCCGCACCAGGAACGACTCCGGCATCGTGGTGATCCTCGACAACCGTGTCCTGACCAAAAACTACGGGCGCGCTTTCCTCGATTCGCTGCCGCCCTGCCCGGTCGAGGTCGTCTGAGCCTGTTCCGCCGCGGCGGGCCTCGATCGCCCGCCTGGCTTTTCTTCCGCGTCACGGCCGCGGCATGATCAGCCGAAAATCAAATTGGCCGCCTGATTAAGGTTGCCTTGGCGTCATACGCCCCTTTGGCGCGGCCTTCACCCTTTTTCCTTGCCCCAATCGCCCCGCTCGTGTTGAATGTCCGCCATGCCGGGCGCCAAAAAAAATGTTTTTTTCCTCTCCCCTCCCCAGGGCAAGGGCCAGGGTGCCGGTCACGCCATTCAGTCCTCAGACGCCAAGCAATGAAACAGTGGAAACACAACATGAACCGCCGAGACTTTTACCGAACCACCGGCGCATTGGGCCTGGGCCTGATGGCCGGAAAAACCGCGTACGCCGGTCAGGCGGATGACCTTCCCGAACCGGGCTTTTACACTGAAAACGCCAGAAAACTCCCGGCGCGCGAATTTGATGTGGTCGTGGCCGGCGGCGGAACCGCCGGGGTCATTTGCGCCATTGCCTCGGCCCGCGTCGGCGCCCGCACCGTTTTAGTCGAAAACAAAGGCTACGTGGGCGGCGTGGCGGTCGAGGGGGGCACGGCCCTTCACAGTTTTTTCAATTTGTGGAAGGCTTTTCCGGGCGTCAAAAAACGGCAACTGGTGCGCGGAATCCCGGCTGAAATGGTGGACCGGCTGACCGCCCGCGGCGGCGCCACGGGCTACGCGGAAATGGTGAAGCACTTCGAATACGATTCGGTTTGCACCGCCATTGACACCGAAATGTATAAGCTGAACGCCCACGAAATGCTCGACGAGGCCGGGGTGTATGTGTGCGTGAACACGCTCCTGGCCGGCGCGATCCGGCAGGGCGACCGCGTCAAGGGGGTAATCCTCGAAAGCCGCTCCGGACGCGAGGTGATTATGGCCAAAGCCTTTGTTGATTGCACCGGTTATGGCGATCTGGCCGCCCACGCCGGCGCTGAATACTCCGAACCCAACGATTATCCGGTGGTCAACAGCATGGGGCTGGGAAACGTGGATATTGAAAAATACCACCACTACCTCGCCGAACAGAATGCGGTGGGCCAGTTGGCCTACGGGGTGCGCAGCGGGATGCCCGGCCGGATTATTCGCCTCGGTTCCGAGGGCGCGGGCGGCTACCCCCCGGCCTTTGTCCAGGGGGCGCGCCAAATCGGCCTCTCGGCCATTTCCACCACCACCCAGGACAACTACCTCATGTTCATCAAAATGAACCTCAAGCTTCGCGAATGCCCCACCGACCGCGATGCCGTGGCCAAGGCCGAACTGGAACTCCGCAAGCGGATGCAAAAGGGCGTCGAACTTTTTCGCCAGCACATCCCCGGGTTTGAGCGGGCGTTCATCGCCCGCACCGCGCCTTCGCTCGTCATCCGCCGCGGCCGGCTGATCGCCTGCGATTACGACCTCACCCACGAGGATGTGCTCAACGGACGCCACTTCGAGGACGATGTCTTCGTGTACGGTTTTCACGATATGGCCCCCAGATTTCAAATCAAGGACGGCGGCAGTTACGGAATTCCTTACCGCGCCCTTTGTGTGAAAAAAATTGAAAACCTCTACGCCGCGGGAATGATGATCACCACCGACCACCGCGCGCACATGTCCACCCGCAATACCGTGAGCTGCATGGGTCAGGGGCAGGCCGCCGGCACCGCCGCCGCTTTGTGCGCGCTGAACCATTTCAGTTCCCGCGCTTTGCCCTATAAAATCCTGCGCCAGGCGCTCGAAAAAGGCGGCGTGTATTTTGAATGAACCTGCCACGCTTGCGGCCAGTCCGTGACCACCACCTGCGGGTTCAACAAGGCGGTGTTCACGGTGGCGCAGAAACTCAGATCCATCTGGCCGTCCGCGACCGTCACGCGGATCACGCGGCCGCCAGCCGCCCATTCGCCGCTCGGCGGGCGGGCGCGGGCGGGGGTGAGGAGAAAAGGCGCCACCGACGACCCGGGCACACACCGGTTTGGAGCGCCCCGCTAATTTTCCTTTCCGTCCTGCCCCGCCAGGATCAGCCGCAGTCGCCGGTCCGGGGTTAGATGGGCGGACAACTGGCAGCCGAGGAGGGCGGCAAAGGATTGCGCGAGCGAGAGGCCGAGGCCCAGATGCTCGGCGTCGGCGCGGGCGGCGTCCTTGCGCCAGAACCGGTCGAAGATGCGCGACACATCCTGCGCCTCCAATCCTGGCGCGGGATTGCTGACCGCCAGTTCAAAATGGCCATTGTGGCGGAGGAAACTGATTTCCACGGTTTCGGCGGGAGGCGAGTAATCCACGGCGTTGCCGACCAGGTTGGCGAGGATGCCGCGCAGCAGCGTTTCGTCGGTGGCCAGCGCGGCGTCCGGCGGCAGGCTGGCCCGCAAGGCAAGGCCCTTGGCCGCCACGAGGGATTGACGGGGCTGCAGGACCGCGTCCAGCAAGGGCTGGAGTGGCACGCGCTTGATCTCGAGCGGAAGGCTCTTTTGTTCGGAACGCGCCAAGGTCAGCAGGCAAGCGGCCAGGCGCTCCATTTGCGCGGCCAGCTCGCGAACCGCGAGCCAGGAGTCCGGCCCGGCTTGGTCCGGCCATTGCAGGGCGACTTCCGCGGTGGCGCGCAGGCCGGCAATGGGCGTGCGCAGCTCATGGGCCAGATCGGCGCTAAAGCGGCGCTCCCGTTCAAAGGAGCCTTCCAACCGCGCCAGGACATCGTTCAGGCGATGGGCGATGGGGAGAAGTTCGGAAGGCATGGAATGGGTGGGAAAACGGGTCCGCAGGCGGGAGGCGTCTATGCCGGCGGCCTGTTGGGCCAATTGATCCAACGGCGACAGCCCTTGGCGAAGCAAACGGGGCACGATCAGCGCGGTGGCGAGCAGGGTCAGGGAGCCGGCGCCCAGCAGAATCAGCAGCAACTGGTTCAATTGGGCGCTCACTTCGGCCCGGCTGGTCGCCACCACCAAACCGATTGGCAATGGCGCCGGCGGGGCCTTGAACTCCCGCCCCAACTCCTTTTCTTTCTTCTCTCGTTCCTTTTCTTTTTCCCACTCCCGCTTTTGTTTTTCCAGCTCCCGCTCCCAATCCTTTTCCTCGCGGATGGGTTTGGGCTTGGGGGGCGGGGGCTTGGCCAGGAATTCAAGGCCGATGGCGCGGCCTTGGGTTCCATCGGGCAGTGTCAGGTTCCAGAACTGGGGGGCATTCAACGGGCCAAAGCGGGGAGTCAGGGGGACGTTTTGCAGCGACGGCGAAGCGGCCAGCGCCACGCCATTGGTGGAAAACAAAGCGTAATGCTCGACCAGCCCGGCGGCGCCGCTCATCGTCTGGGAGCGGCGCGGCAGTTCGACCTCCAACTCGTCGCGACCGGGCTTGGTAAAGACCGCCATCGCCAAGGCCTTGAAGGTGAGCTGGCGATCCAACTCGCGGTAAAGGCTGATCCGCGCGGAGAAATAGATGGCGGCGGCGCCCGCCCCCAACAGCAACGCGAAAGCCGCCAGGAACCGACTGGTAAGCTGTCGGCGAATCGATTTCATGCGTCTTCGGCGGCCAAAGTGTAGCCTTGGCCATGCCGGGTATGGATCAAGGGCGGAACGCCCAGTTTGCGCCGCAGCGTGCAGATGGCCGAATCCACCACGTTGCTCATCAGCGCGACCGTGTCATCATACAAATGGGCCTCGATGTCCCGGCGCGACACCAGTTCCCCTTCCCGCAGGGCCAGGTATTCCAGCAGGGCGAATTCACGGGGCTTGAGCGGAATTTCCCGTCCGCCGCGCCGGACGGTTTTCGCGGCTTGGTCAAGTTCGAGGTCGCCAATAAGCAGGCGGCTGGCCTTGCGGCGATACTGCCGGCGGCAGAGGGCCTGCACCCGGGCCAGCAGTTCCTCGAAGGCGAACGGTTTGACGAGGTAGTCGTCCGCTCCCATCTGCAAACCGCGCACGCGGTCGGATACGGTGTCGCGCGCGGTTAGCAGCAGCACGTGGGTCTGGCGGCCTTGCCGGCGCCATTGCTGCAAAAGCGTGAGCCCGTCCACTTCCGGCAGCATGATGTCCAGAATGATCACATCATATTCGTTGGACTCGGCCAGCCATCGTCCTTCGGCGCCGTCGGCGGCGGTGTCCACCGCGTAACCGGCGCGGCGCAATCCTGTCGCCACGGCTTGCCGCAGGTGTTTGGCGTCTTCGACCAGCAATAGTTTCATGCAATTAGCGGCAAATTAACACCATTTCTTGCTTGCGGGTCAAATTTTCTGTTTGACGCAAGCGAGAACCCCAAGCCCGGCGTTATGCGCCGCAACTCGTTTCCCACCATCCCACGGGAAAGGTCGAGGGCCCACAAAAAGATCGCAAGGCGTTGTTCGGCGGCGGCGCGGAGGTTTTTCATTCTTCCTTTGGCTGGGCCGGCGTGGGCAGGATGAGTTGGTGGAATTCGAGGTCCAGCCAGCGGCCGAATTTGAACCCCGCCTGTTTGATGCTGGCGCAGCGGGTGAAGCCCAGGCGCCGATGCAGGGCGATGCTGGCGTGGTTGGCGGCGTCAATCGCCCCGATCATCACATGATAATCCCGCGCCTGGGCCGCCTCGATCAGCGCCAACAGCAGTTGCCGGCCAACGCCGCGCCCGCGAAACCGCGCGTCCACATAAACGGAATGTTCCACCGTGTATTTATAGGCGGGAAAATGGCGGAAGGGGCCGCAGGCGGCGAAGCCCAGCAGCGTTCCCGCCTCGTCCTCGAGGCCCAGCACGGGGTACTGGCCTTGTTGTTTGGCGGCAAACCAGAGCCGCATCATGTCCGGGGTGCGCGGCTGGTATTCATACAGCGCCGTGGAGTGGCGGATGACTTCGTTGAAAATGGCGCGGATCGCCTCCAGGTGTTTTTCCCCGCAGGGAATGATTTGCGGCGGTTTCATGGCCGGCTATTTCTTGCCGGCTTTGGGCTGGCCTTGGAGCGCCTGGCGCAGGTTGGGGTCCATCATGATCAGCAGGCGGGCCTTGGTTTGGTCCAGGGTGGCCAGTTGGCCGGGGTCCTGCAATTGGCCGCGCAGGAGATCAAGCAGTTGCACCCGCGCCTGGGCCAGTTGCAAGTCCGCCGCCGTGGGGTTGTTCCGGTCCTGAAAACCGCGCGCCTCGAGTTCCTTGATGGCTTTTTCGCGGACTTTGTCCGCCAGGTTCGGGTTCAGCGCCGATTCATACCAGAGCTGATTGGCCGGCTGGCCGGTGCCGGCCAGTTCCGCGACCATTTTCATGACATCTTCCTTTTGCTTTGGGTCGGTGATTTGAGGATTTTGCAGCAAGCTCTGCAACAACGGCAGGTTCTCCTGTTTTAGCGTGGTTTGGAGGTATTCCAAGGCGTCTTTGTTAAGCCGTCCATCGGCTTGAATCAGTTGAGCGCGGGCCTGCTCGACATAGGAGGCGTCGCCATACATCGCCAGTATTTCGTAAGCCCGATTCCCTCCTTTGATCTCGCTTCCCGCGGCTGCCGCGTTCAATTGGGCCTGGGCGGCGGCCACCGCCGCCTCTTTGTATTTCCCGGGCGCCATCTCTTCGAGGGACCGAGCCAGCCGCAACATCTCGTCGCCATTGGTGGCGCCGCGCAGGACTTCGGCCAAAAGCTGCTCCGCGGGTTCGCCGCCGATTTCCTGCACGACTTTTAACAGCTCGCCGCGGAGGGAGCCGGTAAGCAGGCCGTCTTTTTTGCCGGCCTTGCCTTTGCCGAGGGGTTCCAGCGCCAAGTCCTGGTTGGCGGCCAGGAATTCGCGGATAGCCGGCAGCGACGCCGGGCCGGCGCGAACGAGGTCGTCGAGCAACCGGACCATTTCGCGTTGGGAGGCCGCGCCGCCTTGGGATTGCAGGGCTTTGAGCCGGGCCAACAGGTCCGCCGGCGCGGCCACCGCGGCCCGAACCGCCGGGGGTGGCGCGGCCGGGTTGCCGGGCGCGGCCGGGAGCGCGACGGCGGGCGCTCCCAGGGCGGACGGCGCGGCGGGCGGGCGGGCCCGGCTGGCCGCTTTGGCGTAGCGCGCCTCCCATTCCTCTTTCTCCGCCTGCCATTCGGCGCGCAGTTTGGCCATCTGCGCGGCGTGTTCCGCCTGCAGGCGTTTGCCAACCGTCAGGTAACCGGCGAGGAATCCCGCCCCGCCGACGGCCAGAATTGCCAAAATTGCTTTTTTCATAAAATTATTTTTTCCCTTTGCCGCCCTTGGCCTCCATCAGGGTGCCATCGGACGCCAACCGCAACGGTGGGAGCTTTTCCCCATCCGTCAATCCCCGCAATTCATAAACCACCGATATGCCGGCCCCGGTCGGGGAGGAAAGTTTTTTGCACTCGAAGGTTTTGGCGTCCGGCTGCGCCTGCGCGGCGGCGGCACGGATGGCGGCGGGCAACGCCTCGAAGGCCAGCGCCTCTTTGGATTCCAGCAGCTCCCCATCGTTGGTCAATTTCAACTCCTTTTCCGATTCCTTTGCGCCCCATTTCGCCGAATAAACACTTCGCCCATCCTTGTTTTCCATTTCAAGCTTGGAGAACTCCGTGGTCGCTCCCTCTTTTTCCAGCGTGTTTCTGACCTCTGGCGGCAAATCCGTCAAGGCCACCGGCTGCTTTTTTCCTTTGCCGCCCTTGGCGGCCTTGTCGGCCGGTCCCGCCAGACCCGCCTCCAGACCTTTGGGCGGTTTGCCGCCACCTTGGCCGTCCAAGCGGTCCAAGTCCTTGAGCATTTGCTTGGGCATAGGGGGAAGCGGGGCGTTTTTTACCGTCGGCTCAAACAATTTCAGCGCCTGGTGAATAACCGCGGCGGGAATCAGTAACAACAGAATAACCATCATCACCGTCCAAAACTGTTTCATTTTTGCATCCTTTCCAACCCGGTCAGTTGTTGTTTAACAGAAATGCGCGCCGCTTATCCGCAAAGGTCTTCAAACTGATGGCCACACCGGCCAGCCGGCCATTCTCATAATCAGGCTCGTCGGCAAATGCCTGGGCAAAAGCTTGATAGGAATAAAGCTTGCGTGTATCGGCCTTAACCTCGGCCTCAATCAATTCCCGGTATTGCAACGCGAGCGGGCCGAGGCGATTCCAATCCAGCCATTGGTTGGCAATGTCGCGCACATATCCGAGGTAGCGCTCGCGCAGCGCCGGCGCCTGCAGCAGTTTGGAAAGCAGCGGGCGGCGAACATCCGCGACCGCGACCAGGGGATCAAGTCCAACCAGGTTGGGAGCGTGGCCGGTTTGCGTCGCGGCTTCCGCCATCCCCTCGGGCCGGGCCATCGGGGGCCCTTTCTTGCCGCCGCCGGGCTTGTCTTTGCCGCTCCGCGCATAGAAAGTTTCATTGGCATCATAAGGGACCAAATGGAAGATTCCTTTGTCATCCAGGTATAAGTTGTGATCGCTCCCTTTGGTCCAATAGCCGTCCTTGTTCATCAGCACGTTTTCAAGGGCCAAAAATTTCAACGTTTCGTCCACGGCCAGCAGCGGGGCCAGAGTTTGCTCCAGGCTCTCGGCCGGCGTTTCTTGCAAGGCCCGGCATAGGCGTATCAAGTTGGTCCAGGCTTGAGGTTCGTCCTTGCTTTTTATCTCGTAGGAACGCCGATAATCCTCCGGGTTTTCGCCCAGGTAAACAAGACCGCCCTGCTGCCCGCCCACCACCTTCCAGCGGCTGCCCTTGGTGGTGCCATACCATTCTTTCAGAAAGTCCTTGTTGAAGTGCTGCACATTCACATAGATACCCCAGCTTTCCCCGTTGATCACCAACCGCGCCAGGTTGGCCTTGGGGGCGGGAATGTAGTGCCGGGAAATTTGCTGGGATAGCACCGTGCGCAGGAAACTCGGATCTTCATGGGCGTTCAGCAATCGCAGGGTCCGATAACCGTAAAGGCGCTGATCGTCATGGACGAAGTCCAAGGAAATCACCAATGACCGCTTGTGGCCTTCGCTAATTTTGTCGAATGAAGAAGCGCCGTGGAAATGCACGCCCACTTGGTCCAAGCGCCGGCCATCCACGATCAAGGTGGCCGGGATATCCACATCGGTGCGGTGAAAGGCGGACAGTTCCTTTTCCCAATCCGGGCGGTCGAATTCCAGGAAAAAGGTCCGCAAGGTGGCGGGGTCGTAGAGTGGCGCGTTGGTGCAAAGCTGAACCGCCGCCGGGGTGAGCTTGGGACCGGGCCGGGCCGGTTCGAGGTTTTCACCAGGCTTGCCCCCCTTGCCTCCCCCCTTGCCTTTTTTGGCTGTCTGCGCGGCCAGCTCGTAGGCGGCTTGGCGCTCCTCGGCGTTAAGACGGCCGTCGCCGTTCCGGTCAAACTGCGCCACGAATAAACGCTGCCGCCCCTGAACGACGGCGGAGGCGGCCTTCAGGGGCGGCTTGGCAATGTCGGAGGGCGGCGGATTTTCAGCGTTCAATTGTTTCGCCGCCACGAGAGCTAACGCGCTCCACAACGCCACCAGCGTGGCTGCGACCGTTCTGGCTTTTTGTCTCATGCCTTTTTAACGCGGCGGCGCTTCATTTTTATCTGGTTTTGGCGGTTTGCCGGGGCCGCCTTTGCCCTCCATCAACGTCCCGTCGGCTTTGACGCGCAAATCCGGCAATTTGAGGCCGTCGGCTTTGCCGCGCAGCTCATAAAACACCACAGAAACGCCTTGGTCGGTCTTGGTGATTTTTTTGCACTCGTAAACGCCGCCCGCGGGATGGGCTTTGGCCACCGCTTCGAGGACCGGCGCGGGCAACGATTCGAAGGCCACCATTTCCTTGCCTTCAACCACCTGGCCTTGCTCGTCCAGTTTCAATTCGCGGTCGCCGTCCCTGGCCGTCCACTCGGCTTTGTAAAGGTCGCGCCCGTCTTTGTTTTCCTTTTCCAGTTTGTCGAAGGTCGCCTGGCCCGCTTCTTTGTCGAGGACCGCTTTCACCGCCGCCGGCAGGTCGGCGAGGGTGATGGCTTGCTTTTTGCCTTTGCCGCCCTTGCCGGCGGCGGCAGGCGGACCTCCTTTCTCTTTGGGCGCGGCCGGGTCGCCGGGCTCCGCGGCGTTGAGGTTGAGGATCAGGCCCGCCAGGGCCAGCCCTGCTCCGACCAGCGGCCGGAAGGCCAGCGGGCCGGGTTTGTCGAATATTATTTTTTTCATAATTTGACGCCCATTTTGCGCCTTCGGACATTATGAGTTCATTACCGCCGAAAAATTTTTTTTGTCCAATTTTATTGCCGAAAGTTTGGCCGGACGGCGCCCCCCAGCGCGGATGTTGAACGCCGCGCCTTGGTTGAGGAAGCGTTGGGAGCGGACGAAGAGCCTCCGCTAACTTGAGGAAACGCCCGCGCCAAACCCGCAATTTGTTTTGCGCGATTGCCGGTTTCTGTATCATGGGCCTGTCCGAACAGGCTTATGATACATCTGCTTTTGGAAGAACAGTTGCGGGCGGCGGTGGCGGCGGTGCTGCCCGACGCCGCTTTGAGGAATGTGCTGGTGCGGCCCTGCCCCGATCCCCAATTCGGGGATTACCAGTCCAACGCCCTGATGGGCCTGGCGCGCGAGCGCAAAATGAATCCCCGCCAATTGGCGGCCGACGTTCAAGCGCGGCTGCAAGTCGGCGAGTGGTGCGCGGGCGTGGAAATCGCCGGGGCCGGTTTCCTGAACTTCCGGCTCAAGCCCGCCGCCCTGGCCCGGGTTCTGTCGGCGGCCGCCGGCGGCGGGCCGCTTTTTTTCCAGCCGGCCGTTCAACCGCGGACGGTGGTGATTGATTTCAGTTCCCCTAATGTCGCCAAGCCGATGCACGTGGGGCACATCCGCTCGACCATCCTGGGAGATTCGCTGGCTCGCACCCTGCGGCTGCTGGGACACCGCGTGGTGACCGATAATCATATCGGCGACTGGGGCACCCAATTCGGGATGCTGCTGCACGGCTGGAAAACCCGGCTGGACCCCCAGGCCCTCCACGCGCATCCGATCGCGGAACTGGAACGTATTTACAAGGCCGTTCAGGCCGCCGCCAAGGAAGACGCGACCGTGCTGGAATCCGCCCGCCGCGAGCTGGTAAAGTTGCAAAGCGGCGACGCGGAAAACTTGGCGCTCTGGCGGGAGATGATCCGGTTGTCGCAATCCGAATTCGACACCATTTACGCCCGGTTGGGCATCAAGTTCGATTTCACTCTGGGCGAAAGTTATTACAACCCGCGCCTGCCGGCGGTCGTCCAGGACCTGCGCGCCAAAGGGGTGGCGCGGGAGAGCGACGGCGCCCTCTGCGTATTTTCCGATGGCCAGTTGCCGCCCAAAGAGGACCCCTTCCTGATTCACCGCGACGGCTCATGGCAGCCCAATCCGCTCCTGGCGCTCAAGAGCGACGGGGCCGCCAATTACGCCACCACCGACCTGGCCACGCTGGCTTACCGGATGGAAACCTGGCAGCCGGACGAGATCATTTACGTGACCGATGGCCGGCAACAGTTGCATTTCCGACAAGTGTTCGCGGCCTTTCGGCGCTGGCGGCCGGAGGACGCTGCCCGCGTAAAACTGACGCATGTCTGGTTCGGTTCGATCCTCGGGGACGACGGCAAACCCTTCAAAACCCGCAGCGGCGAGGTCGTCAAGCTGGCCGAACTGCTGGACGAAGCCGAGGAGCGGGCCTTGGCGCTGGTGACGCAGAAAAACCCGGACCGGCCCGAGGCGGAACGCAAAGAAATCGCCCGGGTGGTGGGGATCGGGGCGGTGAAATACGCCGACCTGCTGCCAAACCGGCAGAGCGATTACGTGTTCAGTTGGGACAAGATGCTTTCCTTGCAGGGCAACACCGCGCCTTATTTGCAATACGCCTACGCCCGCATCCGCAGCATTTTCCGCAAAGGCGGAGAAGCCGCCGCCCCCGGCGGTTCAGCCGCCATTAGCCTGGAGGCCCCGGAGGAACTGGCGCTCGCCCGCCATTTGTTGAATTTTGGGATTTCCCTGCAAGCGGTCGCCGAGGAATACCGGCCCAACCTGCTCGGCAATTACCTTTACGATCTGGCTGGATTATTTGCGCGTTTCTACGAAAGCTGCCCCGTGCTCAAGGCCGGCGAGGCGAGCCGCCAATCGCGCCTGGCGCTGTGCGACCTGACGGCGAGGGTATTGCGCCAAGGCCTGGAAGCCCTTGGCATCGAGGTGTTGGACCAGATGTGAATTTGACGTTGCCAGTAGAACGTCATTGGCGAGACATACGATTGTGCCGCAGACTTCCAGTCTGCTGTATCGCGGGTTTCCTAACCCGCAGGGCTTTCCCTTGACCCGACAGCTTGGGATCATCCCAAACCTTGCCGGCTGGAAGTCGGCGATATCCGCCTGCCTGGCGGCGGGCAGGCAGCAGGTTTGGAAACCTGCGGTACAACCTCGCGGAATTACCACGGCG
>Ga0073932_1002147_pt1 | contig 32403 bp, 30 predicted proteins | sample DewCreD2012metaG_FD_76967 | JGI IMG/M metagenome (GOLD analysis project Ga0073932, IMG submission 76967) | Hot spring sediment bacterial and archeal communities from British Columbia, Canada, to study Microbial Dark Matter (Phase II) - Dewar... ...
ACCACGCGCGCCAGGTCCGAAAGCGGGATGTTCCACCCCGGCCCGCCGGTCTGACGGTCCGGGATGTGCAGGCGCATCCGGGCAATCTGCTCCGCGGTCTGAAACTCTCCGAGGACGCGGACGGCGAAATCGCGGCGTCCCTGCTTGATGCTACCGCCGGGAACGTTCAGGTTCTCGCTTCGTATGGCCGCCGCCACCTCGCCGATGGTAAGGTTGTAGGCGGCCAGCCGGCTCTTATCCACCAGCACCTGGATCTCGCGCAGGTCGCCGCCGCTTACGGCCACAGAGGCCGTACCCTTCACACGCGCCAGACGGTCCTTGACCACGTCATCGGCCAGCCGGCGCAGCTCGCGGGCCGGCAGCGGGCCCTTCATCCCGATGGTCATGACCGGGATGGCAGAGATGTCCGCCTTGGTGATGGTGGGAACTTCAGCATCCTGTGGTAGGGAGTTCCGGATGGCGTCAACCTTCTCGCGCACATCCGCCGCGGCCGTAGGAAGGTCAGTGCCCAGTTCGAACTCCAGCGAGACCACGGAGATGCCATCCTGCGAGTTGGAGACAACGTTCTTCAGGTTGGCGATGGAGCTGACAGCATCCTCGATGGGTTTGGTGATGAGCGTCTCGATCTCCTGAGGGCCGGCCCCCTGGTAGATTGTCACGACGGTGACAAACGGGAAATCCACCTTCGGAAGCTGTTCCACGGGCATGCGCATCATAAAGACCAGCCCCACGACGATCAGCGCGGCAAACACCATGCTGATCAGCGTGGGACGGTTTATCGCGGCACGGGTGAGCCACATTTACTGAGCCTCCGCCCTTTCGTCCACCACGCGGATCTCCTGTCCGTCCGAAAGGTAGTTTTGACCGGAGCTTACCACGCGCATCCCTTCGCGCAGTCCGTTCATCACCGCCACCATCGAGTCTCCCTGCAACCCTGTGCGGATCCGCGTCTTCCGGGCGACGTCTGCCACCACCTCGATCATCGCAGGCTCGCCGTCGCGGGAAGGTTTTGTCCCTTCGCCGGGCGGAGCGGGTCTGCGCACCTTGCCTTTCTCCACGACGAAGACAAACTGTCCGCCCGGCTCCTTCAGAATGCAGTCCGCAGGGATAAGCGTCTGATTGACGCGGCGCTCAGTGACGATCTGCACCTTGGCGAACATTCCGGGCTTCAGATCCCTTCCCGGGGCTTCCACGGAGATGCGGGCGCGGAAAGAGCGGTTGTTCGTATCAGCGGCGGGATAGACTTCCTGCACCGTTCCGCGGAACTCCCGTCCCGGGACAGCATCGCTGCGGATGACCGCCTGCTGACCCGGCGCAACCTGATCCACCACCGTCTCCGAGACGATGGCCTCGCAGTAGATCGTCGCCGGGTTGTATACGCGGATGAGAGCCACGCCGGGCGTGGGAGCAACCATCTGACCGGGCTCGACGTGCCTTTCGGCCACCAGTCCGGTGATGGGCGACCGGACAGAGCTGTCCGCAAGCGCCTGACGGGCCATGGCGAGCGCCGCTTCGGCCTGCCGGACCCCCGCCTGGGCGGCCCGCACATCCTCCTTGCGGACGGCGGTCAGCTCCGCATTCGAGCGTGCCTGCCGCAGCCGCTGTTCGGCCTCCTTCAGGCTGTTTTCGGCCACGCGGATCTCCTCCTGCCGGGCTCCCTCGCGCACCAGAGACAGGGCCTGCTCCGCGGACTGAAGGGAGGCCCGCGCCACCTCGAACATCCGCTCGTCGGCATCCAGCTGGGCGCGGGGAATGGCGCCCTGCTCGAACAACATCTTCGAGCGGTCCAGATTGCGCCGGGCGTTCTCGAAGGACGCCTTCGCAGACTCCACCGCAGCCTCCGCCTGCCTGCGCTCCTGCGGCCGCGCCCCGGTCCGCACTATGGCAAGCTGCTCGCGGGCGATGGCCACCGCCTGCTCCGCCTGCCGGACCCCGGCATCGCTGGTGACATCCTGCACTCTAAGCTGAGTTTGAGCCTGAGACAACCTCACCCGCGCCGCCGCCAGGGCCGCCTCGGCGCTCTTGACCTGGTTCTGAAGGTCCGTCTGCTCCTGCTGAATGACGACAGCCCCCTTTGCAACACGGTCACCCTCCCTGTAGGGCACCCGCGCCACGCGGCCTGCCAGCTTCACAGTCAGAGACACGTCCTCCAGCGCGCGGATGGTACCCGTCACGTTGACGACAGCCTCCAGGTCCCCGCGCGTCACGCGCGTGACCTCTACTGCGGCCCCACTGACCTGGGGAGCCGGAGCCGGCTTCCGGCCACATCCGGCAGCCGCCACCGCCAGAACGGCGGCACCCGCCGCCAGCACAAGCAAAGATCGGGATCGGCTCATATTCTGAATCCTCATCGTTTTCCGCCCGCGGGCGCCGCCGGGCGTTGAAAGATTGAATCCGGCAGCCCCGTATTGATGGCGTGATTGCTGAATATCAGGGTCGCGTTACCGTCCGCGCGGCTCTTCTCGCCGGGACGATTCCCGGGCGCGGGCAGCCCCCTGACCCTCAATGCGGTCTTGACGGGCAGCCAGTGACCGCCCGGAAACCTGCGGTATTCGAAGACCGTCTGCAGTTCGCTTCCTTCCTGTCCCTTCCCCGTGATGGCGACGGGCAAGGCCCGCTCGCGGTCCACGTACAGGCGCAGCGAGCCCATCGGCGATCCGAAGTCCTGGCGCGGCCGCAGGGCATATTTGGCGCAGAGAACGCCGTCCCAGCGCGCGTCGCCCAGCGGGGTCAGCTCGAAGCGCTGCAGCACTTCGTCCACAGGATCCCCGAGGAACAGCCCCTCCTTCGGCAGCAGCGCGAAACCCTCTTTCGCCGCGATATGGATCTTGCCGGGCCGCTTGTAGTACAGGGTCATCCGCATATTCGTGACAGAGAACCCCGGCAGCGATGCGTCCAGCCGGAGGTCGCACCGGTAGTCGCGGACCGTCGAGAGCTGCGAGCGCATCCTCTGGATGAGCGGATCCAGCCGGGCCTCCGCCACAGAGCCCACCGTCATCACGAGCGCTCCCAGGAGAAAAGTCAATTGCCTGTTCAACTCAGAATGTCCTTCCGGGAGAACACAATCGAGGCCAGACCGAACGCCGCGCCTGTCCAGGCGGCAAGCGCCGCAACCCCGCGCAACAGACGCTCCGGATCCAGCGGCACGCGGAACGCCTGCAGAAACAGATCTCCGTACGTGGTGAAAAAGAAGGGCTTCAGGCGCTCGAAATACGGGATCTCCCCCACCGCGCCCATCACCAGCATCAATGCGAAAGTCACCCCCACCGGCGCGAGCGAACTGTGCATGAACACCGAGAGGAGAAACGCCACGCTGCAGACGCAGATCTGATACGCTCCCGCCAGCGCGTAGCCCAGCGCCAGGCGTTCCATACCCTCTGCTACGCCGAAATAGGCGATCCCTCCGCCAAAGCTGACCAGCCCGCCTATCCCGAAAAAGGCGTATCCAACGGCGAAGGCGCTCACCCCCAGGAACACGGTAAGCCCCACAGCATACAGAACGGAGACCAGGTATTTCGCGCCGAGGAGCCTCAAACGGTGGACCGGTCTGGAGAGGAGGCTTCGCAGCGTTCCGTCCGCCGCCTCGCCCGAAATCTGATCTCCGGCCACAATGCTGACGAACAGCGGCAGGAACAGAAAGACCGTGGGCGGGAGCACCACCCGCGCGATAAACAGGGCATTGAGCGGAGAGCCGATCATCGTGACACTGGAGCCCACGTAGCGCTCCACCTCGGTGCCCATCGGGCCGTAGCGCAGTCCGATGGCGGTGGGAAGGACGATGGCAAGAAGACCCGCAGGGCCGATGTAGCTGCGTCCCCTGCGCATCATCTTCCAGGCCTCCATCCTCACCAGCCCGGCGAAGCTCAATGAACGGTTCCCTCCCGGTGCATCACGTCCAGGTAGAAATCCTCCAGCGTCTGGCGTCTGCGCTCAATGGCGCTCACATTGATCCCGCTGTTCACTAGCGCCCGGTTCAGTCCCGGGATTTCGGACTCATCCACCGTAACCCGGACACGACGTCCCTCCACGCTGAGCGAATCCGAACGGAGCAGGCTGCGGAATACCTCCAGCGCGGCATCCGGGCGATCCACCTCGAATTCGACGCCTGGCCGCCGGGAACGCACCAGTTCGCTCACCGGTCCGGCCGCCTGAAGCCTGCCCCGGGAAATGACCGCCACGTGTGTGCAAACTTGCTCCACCTCGTGCAGCAGGTGACTGGACAGGAAGACTGTCATCCCCCGGCTCTCCGCCAGCGAGCGGATGAGATCGCGCACCTCCTTGACCCCTTCGGGATCCAGTCCGTTGGTCGGCTCGTCCAGAATGACCAGTTCCGGGTCCGCGACCAGGGCGCATGCCAGCCCCAGCCTCTGCTTCATCCCGTGGGAGAACGTGCGGACCCGGTCATCCATCCGTCCTTCCAGCCCCACGGCGCGCAGCGCGGACACGATCTGCTCCTCGGTGATCTCCGCAGAGAGCCTGCCGAACAAACGCACGTTCTCACGGGCGGTCAGAAACTGATAAAACGCGGGAGTCTCCACCAGCGCGCCCACGCGGGCCAGGGCCTGAAGCCGCTCCCTTCTGACGCAGTGCCCCAGAATGAACGCCTCCCCGGCCGTCGGCCCGATGAGTCCAAGCAGCATCCGGATGGTGGTGGACTTACCGGAGCCGTTCGGGCCGAGGAAGCCGAACGTCTGCCCCCGGCCGACCTCCAGATCCAGCCCGTCCACGGCTGTGCGGACCCCGAACCGCTTGGTGAGGCCTCTGGTGCGGATGCAGAGAGAGTCCAAACGCGCTATTCCTCCGCCAGGGGCGGCAGCCCCAGCGCGCGCGCGAGCTGGACCTGCGCAAGATAAAGATCGTACTTCGCAGACACCACGTTGGTCTGCGCGGCCGTGTAGGCCACCTGAGCGTCGGTCGTCTCGACCAGCAGCCCCACGCCGCTCTCGTAGCGCACCTTCGCCAGCCGGAACGCTTCGGAGGCTTCCTTCAGAGTGGCCTCGGCCACATCCAGCCTCTTCCGGGCGTTCTCCACCGATGAGATGGCCTGCTCCACTTCCTGCCGGATGTTCAGCAGCACCCTTTCACGGCGCGCCCTGGCGGCTTCGACTCCGGCCTCAGCCTCCTCCACCTTCCCGCGCGTGACGCCGTTGTCGAAAATGGGGATGCTGACCGACACCACGGCATCCGCGGTGAAGGTTCGCGGCTGGAAAATGGTGGTGTTGCCGTTGTAGTTGTAGTTTGCGGCGACCTGCAGACTCGGACGCAGCCCGGCCCGCGCAATATGCACGCCGCGCTCTGCAGCCCGCACCGCAGCCTCGGCGCTTGCCACCTCCGGACGGCCCTTCACCGCCGCTTCCACGGCATCTTGCGGGTCGGGCGCCTCTGCGCGCACATCCGGCGGCGGTTGCAGCTCCAGGGATGGAGGAAGGGTCACCCCGATGACACTTGCCAGTCCCACCTCGGCCAGCCGCACGGCATTCTCCGCGCTGATCAGCCGCTGCTCCGCGGCAGCCAGCTGAGTCTGCGCCCGGAGCACATCGAACTGCGCCGCCGTGCCGGCCTCATACCGCGCCTTCGCCAGTTCCAGATAGGTCTTCAGGCTCTGGACCTCCTCGCGGCTCACCTCGCGCGCGTCGCGCGCGCGAAGGACGGCAAGATAAGCGCTCTGCACGGCAAGGGCGACATCGTAGCGAGCGGAGATGAGATCCAGTTCGGCGGCGATCTTCTGGTAATCCGCCGCCTCCACGGCGGCTCCCAGAATGCCGGAGATGTCTATCGGCTGCCGAAGGGTGGCGGTGGCCCGGCGGGCGTCTATCTGGCCGATCTTGATCTTCTGACCCGGCCCGATCTCGGCCTCCTCCACCTTGTCATAGCGGATGTAGGTGCCCGAGATCCCGAGCGAGGGGCCCGTCGCGCCTCGCGCGCTTCTCAGAGCGCCGGAAGCCCGCGCGAACTGCTGCCCGGCCAGCTTGATCTCCGGACTGTGCTCCATAGCCAGCTCAACGGCGCGGGTGATGGTAAGCGGACCATCAACGGGGGGAAGCGCCTGCGCCTCCGCCGCAACGGCCGGAAGCGACGGCGCAAGCAGGAAGGCCGCGAGGGCGGCTGCCCACTTACTCATCCTCGGACTCCTCCCCGGCCTTCTGCTCCGCACGGTTCACCCCCTCCATCAGTCCGGCGATAAACTCGCGGAACGCCTCGATGGAGCAGAGCAACAGACCGTTGGACGCGGGATGGCCGATGACCAGGAGCTTGTCGCCCGTGTTGATGTTGAGTTGCCTGCGCGCCTCGGCGGGAATGACGATCTGCCCCCGTTCGCCCACCGTGACGCTGCCGTAGAACTGCTCCTCCGGGGAGCCTGTGCATCCGGGCATGAGAACTCCAATCGGTATGAAAAGTATGAATCGCTTGACGCACAGGGATTTTGCGCCAGAGTGTGGGGGATTGTCAAGAGAAAAATCCCGGCTCTAGGCCGGGCTGGCTTCTGCCTCGCTGAGGATTCTGACCCGGCGGCCTTCGACGCGCAGACGGCCCTCTGCGAAGAGCCGGATGCACTCCGGATACAGACGGTGCTCCTCTTTCAGCACCTTCGCAGCAAGCGTCAGGGCGGTGTCATCGGGATCCACCGGCACCACCGCCTGCGCGATAATGGGCCCCGTGTCGTAGCCCTCATCCACGAAATGCACCGTGCAGCCGGAGACCTTCACTCCGTAGTCCACCGCCGCCTGATGAACCCGCTCGCCATACATCCCCTGTCCGCAGAAGCTGGGGATAAGCGCGGGGTGGATGTTCATGATGCGCCCGACGTAGGCCGAAACCACTACGGGAGGCAGCCGCTTCAGGAACCCGGCCAACGCGATGAGCCCGGGGCGGTACGGTTCCAGTGTCTGGAGTAGCCTGCGTCCGTATTCGTCCGGGTCGTCGTTGTTGTAGGGGACCACCTCGGTCGGAATGCCTTGCTCCGCAGCCCTCTCCAGCGCCGGCGAACCGGGCGCGGTGCCGATCACGCAGACCACCTCGCCAGGGATCTGACCGGCGCGGCAGGCGTCCACGATGGCCTGCATATTGCTGCCCCGCCCTCTGGCCGCCACCATCACCGCGATGCGCAGCTTCTGATCCGGCATCAGATGATCTGCACCTCCCTGGCTCCACGCTGCACTTCACCGATCTGCCACGCCACCTCGCCCCGTTCGCTGAAGAACTCGCAGGCTGCGGGGGCCTGTCCGCGTGACACGATGAGCACCATCCCCACCCCCATGTTGAACGTCCGGAACATCTCCACGTCCGGGATGTTGCCGGCGCTCTGGATCAGCGCGAAGATCGGAGGAGGCGTCCAGCTGCGGCGCTCGATGACCACGCGCATATCCGGCGGCAGCACTCGCGGGATGTTCTCGTACATCCCGCCGCCGGTGATGTGGGCCATCACCCGGATCCCCATGCCCGCTTCGCGGGCGGCCGAGACACTGGAGAGATAGCTCCGATGCACCGCCAGCAGCGCGTCACCGACGGTGTTGCCCAGCTCCGGAACAAACGAATCTAGCTGATAGCCGGCCACTTCCAGCAGCGCCTTCCGGGCAAGCGAGAAGCCGTTCGTATGCAGCCCGGTGGAAGCCAGACCGATGACGGCATCGCCCGCCTGCACGCTTGAGGGGTTCGGAGCGGCCTCGCGGTCCACAACGCCCACAATGCACCCGGCAAAGTCACACTCGCCGTCCCGGTAGACGCCCGGCATCTCCGCCGTCTCGCCTCCGATGAGCGCGCAGCCGTTCTCCAGGCACGCTTCGGCCGCGCCGCTGACAATCTCGGCGGCCGCCTCGGGATCCAGCCGGCCTGCGGCGAAATAGTCCAAGAAGAACAACGGTCGGGCGCCCGCCACGAGGATATCGTTGACGCAATGGTTCACCAGATCGCGGCCCACGCCGTTGAAACGACGCATAGCCGAGGCGACACTGATCTTAGTGCCCACCCCGTCTATGCTGGCGACCAGGCAAGGGTCGGCCATTTCGCTGAAGTCCGGACGGAACATGCCCGCAAAGGAGGTGGTGTCCGAAAGCACGCCCGGGGTGTGGGTGCGCAGGATGGCATCTTTCATCCTCTCAACGGCTTCGATGCCGGCATCAATGTCCACCCCCGCATCCCGGTAGGTCAGCTGTTCATCCATATACGCAGGTCCTTTCGCGGCCACCGGCTGTGTGCAGGCCCGGCAGGCCGGCCAGGAGGGCTGAGCGCTCAGTCCCGGCCAGTCTCGCCACCCACCGGCAGGGCCACCGGCGGAGTGGTCTCGAAGACGTCCTTGCTGAGCGTCTCCTCCGGCAGCGGAATGGGATAGCGCCCGTCCAGACAAGCCATGCACATATGCCCCCGGCTGAGTCCCACAGCCCTGATCAGCCCCCGCAGGCTGAGGTAGCCCAGCGAGTCGGCGCCGATGCTCTCGCGCACCTCGTCTATGTTCAGGCGCGCCGCGATCAACTCGGCGGGATTTCCCGTGTCTATGCCATAGAAGCACGGATAACGGTAGGGAGGCGCTGTGATGCGAACGTGCACCTCCACAGCGCCTGCCTCCCGCAACATCCGAACGGTGCGCGCCGTGGTGGTTCCCCGGACGATGGTATCGTCCACCATCACCACCCTCTTCCCGGCCAGATTCTCCCGCAGGGGGATCAGTTTCATCCGCACCCCCAGTTCCCGCATACGCTGATCCGGGTTGATGAAGGTACGGTGGATATACCTGTTCTTGATGACCCCTTCGCCGTAAGGGATGCCGGACGCCCTGGCAAAGCCAATAGCCGCCGGGGTTCCCGTATCCGGGATAGGAAACACGATGTGCGCTCCCGGCGCCGGATGTTCCAGCGCAAGCTCGTGCCCCAGTCTCTCCCGGACGGCGTGCACGCTCTTATCGTAAATCTTGGAGTCGGGGCGCGCGAAATAGATGTATTCGAAGACGCAAAGCGACGGACGGGTTGTGGGCATCACACGGCGCAGGCGCAGTCCTCCCTCATCCACCACCGCCATCTGTCCGGGCTCGATGTCGTACAGATAGACGGCCCCCACGGTATTCAGAGCGCAGGTCTCGCTGGCAAAGACAAGGTGACCGTTCGTCAGGCGGCCGACGCTCATCGGGCGCACACCGTAACTATCGCGGAAGATATAGAGCGCTTTCGGTGTGAGCAGGGCGACGGAGTATGCCCCGCGCACCACCATCATGGCGTCCGCGATGGCCTCCTCAATGTCCGAATGGTCCGATGCGGCGATGTAGCGAGCCAGCACCTCGGTATCGTTCGTGGTCTCGAACGTGACTCCGGCCAGCTCCAGTTCGCGGCGGATCTGAACGGCGTTCACCAGCCCGCCGTTGTGGGCGACGGCGATACGTCCCCATTTGGAGTCGCAAACGATCGGCTGCGTGTTGCACAGCGTGTTGGAACCCGTGGTGGAGTAACGCGTGTGCCCGATGGCGGCGAAACCGCGCAGCCCCTCCAGTGTGTGCTCGTCGCGGAACACCTGCGTCACCAGCCCCATGTCCTTGTGGACCTGCAGCGACGCGCCGTCCGCCACCGCGATGCCGGCGCCTTCCTGCCCCCTGTGCTGCAGGGAGAACAGGCCGAAGTAGGTGATGCGCGCCACATCTTCGCCCGGAGCCCAGACGGCGAAGACGCCACACTCTTCGTTCAGATGATCAAGGTCAGGCATCGCGACCGATGACACCCCTTACATTGTATCCATTGCCGCCGGGATGGCACTCTCCCAGGCTTCGGACGCCTGAGCTACAGCCACCCGCAGCAGTTCCGCCCCCTCCCCGCGAACAATGATATCCGGTCCGCCCACTCCTCCCATCTCCACAGCCATCACACCGTGGGCTTCGGCGGTCCGGATCACGTCAGATGCGCGCTCAGGCGGCGTGGACACCAGGATTACCCCTGCGGGCTCACCGTATAGAGACGGAACCACCGGTCCCGGCAGTCTCAGCTCCACATCCGCTCCCAGTCCCCCGGCGATACAGCTCTCTGCAAGACATACCGCCAGGCCGCCTTCGGAAACATCGTGCGCGGAGGATAGCATCCGCCCGGCCGCCATCTCCAACACCGCCGCAAACAGCGCCTTCTGCCGCGCGGCATCCAGTCCGGGCAGCGGGCCGTAAGGCTCACCATCCAGCATAACCTGGAGCTCAGAGCCGGACAGGCTGGGCCACGGATCCTCGGGCCATCCAGCGGCAAGCAAGATGATCCGGTCCCCCTCCCGCTTGAATGCGGAGGTCACGTGATTGGTCACATCGTCCAGCACGCCCAACATCCCCACCACAGGAGTGGGATAGATGGCGGACTCAGGGGTCTCGTTGTAGAAGCTGACGTTCCCTGACACCACGGGCGTGGAAAGCTCCTCGCAGGCATCCGCCAGTCCACGGACGGACTCCTTGAACTGCCAGAACGCCTCGGGCTTCTCCGGATTGCCGAAGTTCAGGCAGTCGGTAACTGCCACCGGCTTAGCCCCGGAGCACACCAGGTTGCGGGCGGCCTCGTAGACCGCCATCCGGGAGCCGGTATAGGGATCCAGATACACGATCCGGGAGTTGCAATCCGTCGTGACAGCGATCCCGGTCTTCACACCCCGGATCCGCAGCACACCGGCATCCGATCCCGGGAAGACCACCGTATTGGTCTGGACCATGTGGTCGTACTGCTCCCAGACCCATCGCTTGCTGGCGATGCAGGGACGGGAGAGAAGTTTCAGGAGCGTGGAAGAGTGGTCGTCAACCCGGAGACTCTGCACCGGACGCGAGCGCAGCCGCACAACATAATCCGGCTCTGAAGCGTCGAGCTGATAGGTGGGGCACTCATCCGCCAGGGCCTTCGCCGGCACCTCGGCCACCACGCGGCCGTTCTGGCGCACCCGCACCAGACCATCGTCCGTCACATGGCCGATGACCACCGCGTTCAGTCCCCAGCGCCGGAAGATGGAGGCGACCTCTTCCTCGCGGCCCTTCTGCACAATGGCGAGCATCCGCTCCTGGGATTCGCTGAGCATGATCTCGTAGGGGGTCATGCCCTCCTCGCGCTGAGGAACCAGCGCGACGTCAATCTCCATACCGGTGCCCGCCTTGGCAGCCGTCTCGCACGTGCTGCAGGTGATCCCCGCCGCGCCCATGTCCTGGATCCCGACGATGGCTCCCGTCTCAAGCGCTTCGAGGGTGGCCTCGATGAGCAGCTTCTCCGTGAAGGGATCGCCCATCTGGACGTTCGGCCGTTTGGACTCCGAATCCGGGCCCAGTTCGACGGAGGCAAAAGTGGCTCCGTGGATGCCGTCCCGCCCGGTGCGCGAGCCGACGATCAGCACAGAGTTGCCCACTCCGCGGGCGCAGGCGCTGGCGATGCGGTCCAGCCGCACCAGACCAAGAGCCATGGCGTTCACCAGAGGGTTCCCTGCGTAACAGGGATCGAAGAATACCTCGCCCCCGATGGTGGGAACCCCCACGCAGTTACCATAGAAACCGATGCCTGCCACCACGTGCTCGAAAAGATACCGCACGTGCGGGTCTGAAAGCTCTCCGAAGCGCAGGGAGTTCAGAGACGCGATGGGCCGGGCCCCCATCGTGAAGATGTCCCGGAGAATGCCCCCCACCCCTGTGGCGGCGCCCTGGAACGGCTCCACGGCGCTCGGGTGGTTGTGACTCTCCACCTTCATCGCGATGCCGTATCCATCGCCGATGTCCACCACGCCAGCATTCTCCAGTGCGCCGCTGTCCAGCTGCTCGCGGTAACGCTTGAAAAGCCGCAGCACGGGGCGGCTGTACTTATAGCCGCAGTGCTCGCTCCACATGACGGCGAACATCCCGAGCTCCGTGTAGGTAGGAGGGCGGCCAAGGATGCCCTCCACCTGACGGTACTCATCGTCGCTCAGCCCCATCTCGCGCCAGACTTCCGGCGTGATCTCGGGATCCCTCAAGGCGGCTTCCGGCATCAGGCGCGTCCTCCCAGAATGGAGTTCAGGATCACCAGGCCGTCCTCCGAACCTAGAATCGGCTCGCAGGCCCGCTCAGGATGGGGCATCATTCCCGCCACATTCCCTTCACGGTTCACGATGCCCGCGATGTTGCGGGCTGCCCCGTTGGGGTTGTAGCGATCCTCAATCTCCCCACCGGGACCGCAGTAGCGGAGGATGACCCGGCCGGAATCTTCCAGCTCGCGCAGCGTACTCTCGTCGGCGAAGTAGTTGCCCTCCCCGTGGGCAATGGGGATGCTGAGCACCTTACCCACTGTGCCGGACCGGGTGAAGGGTGTGTCGGCATTCTCAAGGCGCAGATGGACGTGGCGGCAGATGAAGCGAAGCCCCCGGTTCCTCAACAGCACGCCTGGCAGCAGTCCGGACTCGCAAAGGATCTGGAAGCCGTTGCAGATCCCGATGACCAGACCACCGGAAGCCGCGAACTTCCGCACCGCCCCCATTACCGGCGAAAGCGCCGCAACCGCCCCGCACCGCAGATAATCACCGTAAGAAAAACCACCCGGGATGATCACACAGTCCGCCCCGGCGAGGTCCGTGGACTCGTGCCACACATATTCGACAGGCTGCCGGAGGACGTTCAGCGCGGCGAAGTAGGCGTCCTGGTCACAGTTGGAACCGGGGAAGCGCAGAACGGCGAACTTCACCTAGGACCCCTCCACCTCGAAACGGTAATCCTCCACCACCGGGTTCGCCAACAGTTTTGCGCACATCTCGCGGACAGTCTCCTCCGTTGCGGCCGAGTCATCGAGATCCATCTCGATATACTTGCCGATGCGCACATCCCTGACCCCATCGAACCCGATGTTTGTGAGCGCCTGCTGCACAACCCGGCCCTGCGCATCCAGCAGGGTGGGCTTCAACGTGACATAGATCCTGGCTTTTCTGGGCAAGTGCAAATCTCCCGCTAAGCATTCGGGCCCGGTAATAAGGGCCGCCGCCTCACACCCCCATCCGCTCGAACACCACCTCCAGATTCTTGAGGTGAGAGCGGTAATCGAAGCATTCCTCGATCTCCTCGCGTGTCAGGCGAGAAGTCACCTCCGGGTCCTCCAGCAGGCAGTCCCGGAACGAGCGCCCCTCCCAGGCTTTCGCCGCATTGCGCTGGACGATGGTGTAGGCCTCGTCCCGCACCAGACCACTGCGGATGAGCGCCAGCATCACCTGCTCGGACACCACCAGCCCGCGCATCTTCTCCAGGTTGGCCAGCATGTTCTCCGGATAAACCACCAGCCCCGCCATCACGCGGTCGAAAGTGTGAAGGGCATAGTCCATAAGTGTTAGCGCGTCCGGAATAACCATCCGCTCCACGGAGGAGTTGGAAAGGTCGCGCTCGTGCCATGTGGCGATGTTCTCCAGCGCCGGGTACAGGTTGCAGCGGATGACCCTGGCGATTCCCGTTACCTGCTCAGAGAGGCGAGGGTTGCGCTTGTGGGGCATGGCGGACGATCCGCGCTGCCCGCTGCGGAACGCCTCCTGGACCTCCAGGATCTCCGTGCGCTGGAGGTTGCGGATCTCCGTGGCGAACTGCTCCAGTGAGCTGGCGCAGATGGCGCAGGCCGCCAGCACTTCCGCGTGCCGGTCCCGTTGGATAATCTGCGTTGAGACGGGACTCGGCTTCAGGCCCAGCTTCCGGCAGACATACTCCTCCACGCGTGGGTCCACGTTGGCGTAGGTGCCCACCGCACCGGATACCTTGCCGTACGAGATCTCCTTACGCGCCCGCTGGAAGCGCGCCAGGTTCCGCTGCATCTCGTCTATCCAGACGCACAGCTTGAACCCGAAGGTAATGGGCTCGGCGTGAACGCCATGGGTCCTGCCGATCTGCAGAGTCCATTTGTGCTCGCGCGCCCGGGAACGCAGGGTCTCGATGAGACGCTCGATATCAGCGATGATGATATCGCACGCCCTGCGCATACGGAGGCAGAGAGCGTTGTCCTCCACGTCATAGCTGGTGACACCATAGTGCAGCCAGCGGGCATCCTCACCGATGTGCTCCGCCACATTGGCGACGAAGGCCATCAGGTCGTGCTGGGTGGTCTGCTCTATCTCCTCAATGCGCTCCACGCTGAAGCGCGCGCTCTGCCGGATGCGCTCTGCCGCATCCCGCGGAACCACTCCCAGTTCCGCCCACCCCTCACAGATGGCAAGCTCCACCTCCAGCCAGGAGGCAAACTTGCTCTCCTCGCTCCAGAGATTGCTCATCTCGGGACGGCTGTATCGCTTGATCACGAGTACTGCTCCCGTACACGCCGGTCTTTGGCCATCACATCTTCCGCCTGGCGGCGCTTGAACTCACGGATCTTCTCCCGGATGGCCGGGTCGGAGGCTCCCAGGATCTGGGCGGCGAAGATGGCGGCGTTGCGCGCCGCATCAATGCCCACAGAGGCCACCGGCACCCCAGGGGGCATCTGCACGGTGGACATGAGGCTATCCAGACCGTCCAACGCGCTGGAAGAGATGGGAATGCCGATGACAGGCAGTGTGGTAAGGCTGGCAAGCACCCCGCCCAGGTGCGCGGCGTGACCGGCCACGGCCACCAGGACCCGCAGCCCGCGCTCCTCGGCCGTCTTCGCGAATTCGACCGTCGCCTCGGGCGTCCGGTGGGCGGAGATGATGCGCACTTCGAAGGGGATCCCGAAATCCTTGAGGATCTGCAGTCCGGCTTCAAGCTTAGGCAGGTCCGAATCGCTGCCGCAGACGAATGCTACCAGCGGATTCACGTCAGGCGGGCTCCTATGTCCTTGCGGTAGTGCATCTTCTCGAATGAGATAGCGGAGCAGGCCTGGTAGGCCCGTTCGCGAGCCTCCCGGAATCCGCTCCCCAGCGCGGTGACGCCCAGCACTCTCCCGCCGGCCGTGACAACCTCGCCATCCCGCCTGGCGGTCCCGGCATGGAACACGCAGACTCCCTCCATCGCTGCGGCCGCATCAAGGCCGCTGATGGGAAAACCCGTCTGGTAGGAACCGGGGTAGCCTCCTGAGGCAAGCACCACGCAAACGCCGCAGCCATTGTACCACTCCGGCCGGATTTCGTCGAGGCGGTTCCCCACCGCCGCCACCAGCACCTGACCGAAGTCGGTCTGCATCATCGGCAGCACCACCTGCGTCTCCGGGTCTCCGAACCGGCAGTTGTACTCCAGAACTTTCAACCCGTCCTTCGTGATCATCAGGCCCGCGTACAGGCACCCGAAGTAGGGCTGCCCCTTCACATCCATCCACTGCAGCACAGGCAGAACCGTTCGCTCGATGGCCTCCCGGTGAAGCTCCTGCGGCATCACGGGAACCGGCGAGTAGCACCCCATCCCACCGGTGTTCGGACCCTGATCACCGTCATAGGCGCGCTTGTGGTCCTGCACGGGAGGCATCGGGAGGATCTTCTCACCCGTAGCGAGCACCATGACGGAGGCTTCCTCCCCCTCCAGACGCTCCTCCACCAGCACCCTGTCTCCCGAGGAGCCGAACACGCGATCCACCATAATGGCGGTCAGCGCCTCGCGCGCCTCGTCCTCTGTGCTGCAGACGAAAACGCCCTTACCGGCGGCCTCGCCGTCCGCCTTGATGACCACCCCTCCATCGCGCTCCAGCCGCGCCTTCGCGGCCTCCAGCGCAGGCTCCGGCCTGTCGAACGCCTCCCACTGGGCGGTGGGCACACCGGCTTCCCGCATGACCTCCTTGGCGAAGATCTTGCTCCCCTCCAGCCGGGCCCCATACGCCAGCGGCCCGAAGAACGGGATGCCCGCCTCCAGGAACGCGTCTCCCAGACCTGCGATCAGCGGACTCTCCGGGCCGCATACCACCAGATCAACCTTCTCCTGAGAAGCCAGGTCCAGCAGCGCGTCCGTGTCCTTGACACCCACAGGCACACAGCGGCCGATCTCCTCCATACCGGCATTGCCCGGCGCGCAGATGACCGACCGCACCAGATCGCTTTCAGCCAGTTTGGCGGCGAGCGCATGTTCCCGCCCGCCGCTGCCCACAACAAGAACGTTCAGATCCTTATCCCGCACAGGCACTCCTCTCCGGAAAGATCCCTCCGGCGGTGCACATAGATTGCAGCCGCCTCAGGCGTCTTCCGGGATGTAAGCAAGATTCTCGAATGAAGCGTATTTCGGTATGAAGGATAGCTTGACGGTCCCGGTAGGGCCGTTGCGCTGTTTTGCGACGATGATCTCGGCCACCTCGCCCTCCGGCTCCTCGGGACGCTCCAGCCCACCGTCATCGTCCTCTTCAGCATCGGCCAGCCGCGCCTCACGCTGCTTGTAGTAGTCCGGGCGGTAAATCATCATGACCACGTCGGCCTCCGCCTCGATGGCGCCGGACTCACGCAGGTCGCTCAGCATCGGCTTGTTGCCTTCCCGGCGCTCCGTCTGACGCGAAAGCTGCGAAAGCGCGATGACAGGGACGTTCAGCTCGCGCGCCAGGCCTTTCAGGGCTCGGGCGATCTCTGAGATCTCCTGGTTGCGGTTCTCCACGATCCGATGCCAGCGCATCAGCTGCAGGTAGTCCACCATCACCAGCCCCAGGCCCCGCTCCGCCTTCAGACGCCGGCATTTTGCGCGCATGGCCATCGCGGAGATGTCCGTCGAATCGTCAATCAGGATGGGAGCTGCCTCCAGCTTGGTGCTGATCTGGACGATCTTCTCCCAGTCGCCGTCCCGCAGATACCCAGAGCGCATCCGGTGCCCGTCCACCTTCGCCAGCGACGAGATCATCCGGTGCACCAGCTGCTCGCTGGACATCTCCAGGCTGAAGATCGCCACCGGCTCCCTGGTCGCCAGGGCGCAGTTCACGGAGATGTTCAGCGCCAGCGCTGTCTTTCCCATGGATGGCCGGGCGGCGATAATGACCAGGTCGCCCTTCTGGAGGCCATTGGTCATCCGGTCGAGTTGTTCGAATCCCGTGGGAGCGCCGCTGGTCTGCCCCTTGTTCTGGTAAGCGTGGTTGATGGACTCCCAAGCCCTGTGCAGCAACCGGGAGAGATCCGAAAACTCCTTGCCCAGCCGCCTCCGGCCCACCTGCAGCACCATATGCTCGGCGCGGTCCACCAGCGAGGTAACGTCTTCCGACTCTGAGAACCCCAGCTCGTGGATCTCGGCGGACACGTCTATGAGCCGCCGGAGGATGGCCTTCTCCTCCACGATGCGGGCGTAATACTCCACATTGGCGGCGGTCGGCACGGCGTCAATCAGGGAGGCGATGTACTCCCTGCCGCCCACCTTATCCAGCTCACCCCGGGAGTCCAGTTGCTCGCAGACGGTGATCAGATCCACGGGGAGCCCACGGTCTATCAGCGTCAGCAGCGTGTCGAATATGGTCTGGTGCGCGGGCCTGTAGAAGTCGTCCTTCGTCAGGATCTGCGCCGCCGTCTCGCACGCCGCCGCGCTGAGCATCATGGATCCCAGCGTGGACTGCTCGGCTTCGATGTTCTGAGGGGGCGTCCGGCTGGCGGACGCCTTCATTTCGATCATCGGAACACCATTCCCGCCTGCCACCCGGAAACCCGGCCCAAACAGCCGCTCCGGGGACGAATCTTGCTTCCGGCGACTCCGGCCGGAGCCGCCTGCTCTACTCCTCCGGAACGACCTCCAGATGGACGTTCACAACCACGTCGCGGTGAAGCTGAACCGGCACTGTCACCGACCCGGTGGTCCGAATGGGCTTGGCGAGCGTGATCTTCCTCTTGTCCACCACCACCCCGGTCGCTTCCTTGATGGCGTCGGCGATATCCTGCGTCGTGATGGACCCGTACAGCCGCGTCCCCGCACCGGTGCGCGCGCGGATGGTGACCGTACGATCGGCCAGTTCCGAGGCTGCCTTCTCAGCCGCAGCCCGCCGCTGCTCCTTTAGCCTCTCCTCGATCTGATGCTGGCGTTCGATATTCTTCAGGTTGCCCGGCGACGCTTCGATCGCCAGCTTCCGGGGAAACAGATAGTTCCGCGCATATCCCTCGGCAACATTGGCCACATCGCCCTGCTTGCCGACGTTGGGCACGTCCCTGGTCAGAATCACTTTCATCGGGTCGCTCCAGATAAATGAGTGGTCCAGGCCGTATCAGCGCCAATGGCCGGAGAGCCTTTCAGAAGTTCAGAAGCGGAACTGCAGACCCGCCACAGGACGCTCATCCCCGCCGCCTATGGACTCCAGTCCAAGCCACGCCGCCACGTTCTCCCGGAGGCCGTAGCGCGCCTTGATGTCCAGTCTGGGATCGTTTAGGCGATAGAGGTCCGTCCGCAGCATCAGCGGGCCGTCCGCCTGCCAATCATACCCCAAACTCAGCCGTGACTGGTAGAGTCCCCAACGCAGAGACTGCCCTTCAGCCAGATTGCGCCCCATCTGCAGATTCACCCGGCTGGACTCCCCGATATCGAACAGCCCCATCCGGTAGAAGTAGCTTCCGCCGGGGGCGAGAGTGTATTCCGCGTCCACGCGAGCCTTGCCGCGGTCGGCGTCGTAGATGAAGTCCATCGCAGCCCCCGTACCGGAGGCCGGTTTCGGCGAAGGAGATCCGGCGGGTTCCTTCCTTCTGGCGCCCACCAGCTCCGCCAGACGCGCCATGGCGGCCTTTGCGTCCTCTGTGGCCTCACGCGTGTTCCGGAGGGTGGCGGAGAGATCTTCACGCAGCGTCGGATCTCCCGTAAGTTGCTCCGCGTTGGAGGCGGCGGCTTCCAGTGTCCGGGCCGCGCTCCTGAGCGATGACAGGATCTCCTGTACGTCCCTGCGGCTGACCCCGGCAACCAGCGCATCGGTCCTGTCCGCAGCATCCGCGATCTTCCGGCTGGCCTCCACAAGGTTGGCAGCGATGATCCGGACCTCGTCCTCGTTCTCACGGGCGATGCGCCGGACGTCCGTCAGGAGCGCCAGCGCCTGGAGCGCCGAGAGGTTGGCGTTCCGCATAGTGGAGCGCAGGTTCTCGCGGATGGCAGCGTCCTGCAGCAGAGACTGGAGCGACTCGCCCACCTTCTCGACGTTGTCCTGGACGGCCGCGCCGAGGGTATCCAGACGGTCCAGCGTGCGTGCTACCTTCGGAAGGAGGTCGTCAATCCCGGGGGTCTCGACCGACGGCAGCTTTGCCCCCTGCCGCAGAGGACGGCCGTCAGGCGGGCCGGGAAGGATCTCGACAAACCGGTCCCCCAGGAGCGACATACTGGCGATACGGGCACGTGATCCTTCGGGAAGGCGGGCGTCCGCCCGGATCCGCATTGCCACTTCCGCCCGGTTGTCCGGAGTCAGAGTCACGCGATCCACCACACCCACCTTGATGCCGGCCATTGTGACGGGCGTGCCACTCTCGATTCCGGACACCTCCCGGAATACGGCGCTGAACGGGACCATCCTGCCGGTGAACAGAAGGCTTCCCACCAGCCAGTATGCCAGCGCAAGGAGCGCGACGGACCCCAGCGCCGCCACACCCAGCTTGATGTTCCGGATCCGCTCCGCTCGCGACATTTCAGCAGTATTCTACCCTTCGGGCTGGCCAGATTCCTGCGGTTCCGAAGGATGCGCGAAGCGCGCCACCCGAGGATCGGGCGAACTCAGGAACTCTTCCGGCGTCCCGCAGAACACGATGCGCCCCGCCTCCAGCATCCCGATCCGGTCAGCGATCTGCAGCAGCGCCGGCACGTCATGCGATACCACCACGGAGGTCACCCCCAGGTTCCGGCGGGTGGCGCAGATCAGCTGGTGAATGGACGCGGCCGTAGGGGGGTCCAGACCGCTGGTCGGCTCATCGTAGAAGAGGATCTTCGGCTCCATCGCCAGAGCACGGGCGAGCCCCACCCGCTTGGCCATACCTCCGGAAAGCTCACCCGGAAGATAGTCCTCCACGCCTTCCAACTGCACCTGCGCCAGCTTCTGGCGAACCAGATCCCGCGCGCGCTGGCGGGAATATCCCCGGCGCCGCATGGGAGCCAGCGCGATGTTCTCGAAGACGGTCAGGGAATCGAACAGGGCCGAATACTGGAAGACGAAACCGATGTCCCCGCGCAGTTCCTCCGCCTTGTGCTCCGGGACGCCGGTGAGATCCTGTCCAAAGATGCGCACACTGCCGGAATCCGGAGTCAACAGGCCCGCCAGACACTTGATGAGGGTGCTCTTGCCCGACCCGGAACCACCCACCAGCCCCAGCAGCTCCCCCTCCTGGATCCGCACGTCCAGAGAATCCAGGATAATGCGCCCCTCCGCCGAGAACGACAGCGACTGCGCCTCGATGGCCGGCACGCTCACTTCTGTCCCCCGAACATCAGATACGCCAGGAAGAAATTGAGGATATAGATCAGCACGATGCTCACGACCACGGCGTTCGTGGTGGAGCGGCCTACTCCTGTAGCTCCGCCCCGTGTCCGCAGCCCCTGCTGACAACAGACCAGCGAGACCACCAGACCGAACGCCAGAGCCTTCACCAGTCCCATGCTGATGTCATACGCTTCCACAAAGCGCTCCGTGCTGTCCATGAAAGTACCGGCCGGGACGCCGCTTGCCACCGCGACCACGTATCCGCCGAGCGCCCCGGTGAAGTCGGCGAAGACGGTGAGCATGGGGAACACCACCAGACTGGCCAGCACGCGAGGGGCCACCAGATACTCCACGGGGCTGATGGCAAGCGAGCGGAGCGCGTCCACCTGCTCGGTGACCTTCATGGTCCCGATCTCAGCGGCGATGGCCGACCCCGAACGGGCCGCCACAACCACGGCCGTGAGCACCGGGCCGATCTCGCGGACGACGGACAGCACCAGCCCGCCCCCCACGTAGGAGGAGACGCCCCACCGTGTCAGGAGGGCGCTGGAATACAGGGCCACCACCGCGCCGGAGAAGGCCACCGTGATCATCACCAGCAGCAGCGAGTCTACCCCGATGCTGGACATCTGCGTGACCGCGTCGCGCCAGACCACCCGCCGTGACACAATGAACCTCAGGGACCCGGCGAGAAGCGAGATGCATTCTCCCACGCCTTCCAGGAATTCCAGAAGCTGGCGAAGGGCGAAGCGTGAAGGGAATCCGGCGGCACGGACCAGTCCCTGAGCTGTGCGGTCCAGGATGTCGGCAGGCTCGGACATGGCGGCTCTCGATGCGACCCGCGCGAGGAATGCCCTCCCGGGCGCAGTCCAGTATAATCCCGCGCAGCCGGGGTGTCAAACAGCCGTTGTATCAGCCCCTACGGTATTGAGAAATCCCCGACTACTACGGTGGTCGAGTAGCGCGGCGTAAGCCGCGCGTATCGAGACCATACACTGCAAGCTGTGGTTTCGACTCGTCCGGCTACGCCGGACGGCTCAACCACCGTAGGGGTGGGACCCGGTAACAGATTCGCGGGATCCCAAACGAAGGCTCAAATCCTGGTCTTGGCCCCCCCTCACCCAAACCTTCTCCCACCACAGGGGGAGAAGGCTTCTTACCTCCTCGGTATACCTTCACCATCAGCAGGGTGACAGATCCCTGGCAACCATGGGCAGCAAGCTGAAAACCCTCTCCTTGAGAACGGGAGAGGGTCTGGGTGAGGGCGAATTCCGACTCTGGACACTGGACGCTCAACTCTAGACTTACATGATAAGCTGGTCGAGTAGCGCGCCGCAGGCGCGCGTATCGAGACCAGGCAATGCAGGAGCGTGGTTTCGACTCGTCCGGCTACGCCGGACGGCTCAACCACCGTAGAAGAAAACGGGCCGCCCTACCGGGCGGCCCGAGGAAAAGATGCCGATTGTCGATGGTTCGCTTACGCCTGCCGGCGCAGGCGGAGCAGCCCCAGTCCGCTCAGGCCCATCAGCGCGCCCATCTGGAAGAAGACGGGCTCGGGGATCGGCCGCACGGAGAGAACCATCGGCCCTTGGTAGAATGTGCCAGCCGTGTCATCCCAGGTCGCATCACTCACGCCATATTCTTCTGTCGAGATCGCACGCAATGTCCCGGTCAGCGTGAACTCCCTAAGTCCGTTGGCCGCGAAATCGACGGAACCGTCGGACTTCTCGGTGTAAGAATCCAACTACCAAGTCCCTTCTAGCGTGAAAACATCGGGGTCGTTATACCCCAGGCCCCACCACTGGGATCCCGTCATGTCACTCCCAGCCACGCGGCATAGTTGTCGCGGAGTTCCGCCGAAGCCGTTGGTGACCGCTCGAGTCGCGGATGCGTGGAATACGTTGGGTCGAGAGCCTAGGACTTGGGACAGCTCTCACCCTGAGTATTTGTTTCTATGCCGTTCCATACCCCCCAGACCAGACCCTCTGCCCAATGGGGATCCAGGCTCCGGCCGGCTGAGTCAGCATCGCCGCCAGGACGGCGGCAACCAGTAACACGCGTTTCATAAATGATTTACCTCCTTCTTCGAAAGTATTCCGAGCGTGCTTCCTGACGCTTGAGGTGCTCCTCGACTGGTCAGAATTTACCGCTGTAATATAAAGCTACCACGGGCCATCCCTTGAGCGAAAACTTTACAAACCCGTATTTCTTACAGGTGGCAGGATGGCTGCTAAACGACGGGGATTGCGGCCTGGCGCAGGCGCTCGAAGATCTCCTCCCGCAGTTCGCCGAGCACCTGCTCCTGGAGGGAGGGGGGCACACTGCCCACCAGCTTCAATGTGACCTTCGCCGCATCGAAGGCCGAGATACCCTGCGAGCGGAAGGGAGACGCCAATCCGTGCCGCTGGGAAACGGCGGCTCCCGCCTCGTCCAGCACCGCGCTCGCCCGCTCGAGATCCGCGGATGCGGCGACATTCACCTCCAGTGACACAGTGACTTCGCCCCGCGAATGATTGCAGACCGTGGTGATGTCGCCATTGGAGAGGATGTAAAGCCTGCCCTGAGCGTCGCGCAGGCGCGTGGTGCGAAGCCCGATCTCGCACACCGTCCCCGTGACGGCCCCCACCGTGATGATCTCTCCCACGCCGAACTGATTCTCCAGCAGGATGAAGAATCCGCCGATGACGTCCCGCACCAGCCGCTGCGCGCCGAAACCGATGGCCAGCCCCGCGACGCCTGCAGCCGTGATGAGCGGCATCGGATCCACTCCCAGCGCCTTCAAGGCCAGGATGCCAAACACCACCGTCAGGGCGTAAGACGCGGCGCTTCGGGCCAGCCCGGCGAGCGTCTCGATGCGCCTCGCCCGGACCGGGTCCACCGTCAGCAGGCGGACGGGCCTTGAGACGCGGCGCACCGCCGCCGAGGCCAGCCACCTGAGAGCGACATACAGGATCGCCAGCTTCAGCAGCTGCATGGCGCCCGTCAGCGCCTGTTCCTGCATCTCCAGCCAGCGCGGTGAAGCCACAATGCCGGAGAACCAGTCGTGCATCGTCATCTCTCCTCGTGTCTCAATCCGGCCCGTATTCCCACTGTCTCGCACGCTCCTCCCAGTCCACTTCTCCGCCCTGGTAGCAGATCCGGTTGTATATGCAGCCCGCGCAGTGAGGGCCGAAGGAGGGCGGATAGGTCTCCTCAGCCTCGATGCGCCGGGCCACCCGGTGGATGTCCTCCTCCAGCACGTCTAACTCCTCAGGAAGAAATTCCACCGTGGCCCGGGAGCCGGACATCAGAGCATAAAGCGTGGCCCGCACCCGCCTCTCCGGAAAATGATGGCGCACCAGCAGGGTGTAGCATCCCAGAGCCAGGCTATCGCGCACGTCGTCCGGCGTCACATCCCGCGCGGAACTCTTGTAGTCAATGATCTCAAGCATCCCGTCCGGATGCTCATCCAAGCGGTCCAGCCGTCCGGTCAGGATGAAACTGCCGTAGTCCCGCCGGAACTGCTTCTCCAGGAAGAGTACCCGGCTCCTCGCGGCCGCCGCGGTTCGGTGGTAGCCCTGCAGCATCTGCCGTCCCGTTTCGCGGAACTGCCGTTCCTGCTCCGCAGACTCGAATCCCGCAGACACCCAGTTGGACTCCAGCAGGCGCTCCAGGTCTTCCAACCCCACCGCCGCCGCTCCGCCGCCTGAATGGAACGCCTGAAGGGTGCGGTGCATCACCGCGCCGAAGGTATCGTACGGACCGGGACGGTAATAGAGTCGCGAGATGCGGTCCACATACGTGAACCGGTACTGCAGGCTGCATTCCAGCCAGGACCGGATGCGAGTCGGAGAAAGGACCAGCCTGCGCTCTTTCTTCCGGGAGGCCATCGCGGGGACATTATATAGCCATGCGTAGCGCAGTGCGGATGATGCTGACAGCCGGAGGCGTATGGTTGGCGCTGGCCGCTTCTGCGGCGCCGGCAGGAGATGCGCCTCTCGACGCCGCTCGCGTGCGTGCGGCCTGCCTGAATGCTCTGGGAAAGCGGAGCGGGGCGATCGCGGTGGTGGACATACAGGGGGAACAGTGTCTCGCCTGTGTGCCTGATGGCGCCTGCGGCGTGAAACACCCTCCGGGATCCATCGCCAAGCTGGTTACAACACACGCCGGTCTCCTTTCAGGCCGCATCCGGGAGAACACAACATTTGAGTGCCGGGGCGCCATCCGCATAGCGGGCAGGATCTACCACTGCTCTGTTCCTGGCGGCCACGGACGGCTGCAATTACCGGACGCTCTGTCCCGGAGCTGCAACATCTGGTTCTATCAGGCAGGCCGGAGGATTGGAAAGAAGGCCATCCTGCGATCGTGGAAGCTGCTGGGCGTGACAGTGACCCAGGATAACAGCGACGGGATTCCTATCGAACGGCTTGCCGCCGCAGGCGAAGGTCTGTTGGTAAGCCCACTGGAGATGGCCGCCATTTGCCGGACGATTGCCCTGAAGAAGGACGTCCCGGGAAGCCCGTGCCGGACGCTGGCGGAAGGGATGGAAGAGGCTGTTGCGCATGGCACCGCGCAGGCGTTGGCCGGTTTGCCTGCAAGGCCGGCGGGGAAGACGGGCAGCCCCGAGCACTCCGCAGATCCTGCCAGGCGGCACGGATGGTTCGTGGGCTATGCCCCGCGCGACAGGCCTCGCATCGCCTTTGCCATCTTCTGCCTGGAAGGAAACGCCTATTCCAGCGCGGTTCCCGTGGCGGACAAGATGCTCCGGAATCTGTTCCCCGCAAAGCCGGGAGGCCCCAGGTGAGGCGTTTGCTGCCCTTTAGCCTTCTTCTGGCCATCGCGGCCCGGCCGGGGTGGACAGGCGCCCCGGAGACCATCTCCATCGGGCTGTGGGACGCCGCACGCGCGCCAGCGCGCGTGCGGGTATCCGGAGCGAGCATCCCGGAAGCAGGCACGGCGCGCGTCTGGACCGTTACGGCCTCCGGCGGCCGGCTGCACGTGGAGCCGGGAGGCCGCGCCGTAAGCAGACTGACGCTCCGCGGATCCCCGCAGATGATCATCACCGGGAACGGATCTCACGCGGCTGTGCCCGGAGAACTCGTGCTGAGCGCCCGCGGCGGCCGCCTGAAGGGCATCCTGAAGCTCCCTCTGGAAGAGTATGTTGCGCGCGTCGTGGCCCGCGAGATGCCCTCGGACTGGCCTGCGGATGCGCTGGCCGCTCAGGCAGTCGTGGCCCGCAGCTTCGCGCTCGCATCAAGGGGCAGACACGCACGCGACGGATTCGACGTCTGCAGCCTGACCCACTGCCAGCTCTGGTCCCCATCCCCTCCCACTGCGCGGGCCCGGCAGGCGGCCAGGAGGACAGAAGGTTGGATTCTGACGAGCGGGGGGCAGACTCTGCGTGCACCGTTCTGCAGTACGTGCGGAGGCTACACGGCGGACGGCGCTCCGTCAGGTCTCCCGGCCACGTGCGTGCCAGTCCGGGACGGACCGCCTGGACAAGAGTTCTGCCGCGCATCACCCCACTTCCGCTGGCAGGCCAGGCTGTCACCGCAGGAACTTGGCCGCACGGCGGGTCTTGCGGAAGGCCAGACAGCAGAGATCAGGGTCCTCTCAAGGGACAGAGGCGGGCGCGTCACACGGGCCAAGCTGGCGGCCACAGAAATGGACGGAGGAGCGCTGCTGATGCGCTTCGGACGCGCGTTGGGATGGGCAAGAGTGAAGTCCTGCCTCTTCACCTTACGCAAAGATGGGCCAGTCACAGTACTGGAAGGCCGCGGCCTGGGACACGGAGCGGGACTTTGCCAGTGGGGAGCCCGCGGGCGCGCACTGCAGGGTCAGGACTGGAAGGGCATCCTAAGGGCATACTTTCCGAAGGCGGAGCTGGTGAGAAGATGAAAAGACATACTCGCCTGATCCTTCGGGGACTCTTGATCGTCCCATCAGCGTTGATGCTGACTGTCATGGCCACCCCGGCGCCTCCCTCCTCGCCCCTGGAGGAGGCGGAACGGGCCCCCGCGACGATCCGCAGGCAGGCTTGCGCCCTGGCGCGATGGGCAGTGGAGCAGAAAGCAGCCGGGAAACCGCTCTCCCCTCTGCCCTTCCGGCCGCAGGGGGTGCTGGCGAAACCGGCGCCGTGCTTTGTAACCATCAACCTGGACGGACGCCGGCGGGGATGCACCGGCAGCTTCGAGCCCCAGACCGCAACTCTGGCGCAAGAGATCGTGCGGAATGCCGTCCGGGCGTGGACACTGGATCCCCGGGCTCCCCGGCTGAGGAGAGAAGACCTGCGCAGGGTGGAGTTCTCCGTCACCATTCCCGGAGCCCGCCGGAGCGTGCCGGATCCATCACCATATCCCCCCGCCAACTACGGGCTGGTGGTTTCTAGCGGCGGCGGAAGCGGCGTGCTGCTGCCCGGCGAGGCGAAGACCTCACGCTGGCAGGCGCGGGAGGCGCGGCGGCAGGCCGGGATACCGCAGGGCTCCTCCGTTACGTTTCAGGTATTCCGCGCGGTGACCTTCCGCGAGAGGGAGCAGAAATGATAGGAGGCCGGCGTTCCCCGTGGAAGACCGGCCTCCCATCTGGCAAGCAGGAGAAGAAAAGACGCTCTTAGCGGGGAGGCGGGCCTCCCGCGCGATTGCCGCGGCCGGCGCCGGCAGGGCGCTCGCCTCCGGCGGGCGGAGCGGGCCGCTCAGGACGGCAGTTCTCCCGCATCCACTCTCTGGCGGCCGCCCACTGGTCCGCCGTCAGGACGCCCTGCATCGCCTGATTGGCGGCGCGCGTCAGCTCCTGAACCTTCTGACGGCGCTCTTCCGGCGTCAGATTGGGATCGTTTCGCACCGCCTCCAGATCCGCACGGAGCTTCTCCTGAATGGCGTTGATCTTCGCCTTCTGGTCCGCGCTGGCTCCGATGGCGTCCAGCGCCTGCGTCAGGCACTCAGGACGCGGGCCGGGCCCCATCCCGGGCGGCAGCGGTCTGCCAGGGCGGTCGCCGGGAGGAGGTCCGGGACGATCTGCCCCGCAGTTCTCCGCTATATACTTCTGCACCGCCTCCCTCTGCTGAGGGTTCAGCACACCCAGGATGGCCTGATGGGCGTCACGAGTGAGCTGAGCCACCTTATCGCGCTTCTGCTCGGGAGTCAGGTTGGCGTCCTTCAGGACCGCCTCGATGTCGGACTTCAGCTTCTGCTGGATGGCCTCAGCCTTCGACTTCTGGTCCGCTGAGAGGCCGGCGCTCTTCAGCGCCTCCTGGAAGCACTGGATGCGCGGATCCGGGCCAGGCATCGGCCTCGGACGCGGACGCGCGCAGTTCTGAGCCATCCAGGTGCGGATGGCTTCGCGCTGCTGCGGCGTCAGAGTATTCTGGATGGCCAGAAACGCCTCGGCCCTCAGGTTGCGGATCTTGATCTGTTTCTGTTCGGCCGACAGAGACGGATCGTTCCAGACGGCCCGCACATCGTTTCGCAGCTGCTCGCGGATGGATTCGATCTGCGCCCGCTGGGCCGCCGCGACTCCCGCGGCGTCCATAGCCTGCTCGATGCACTCCTTCCACTGACCGCCCGCCTGCGGGTCGGCGCCCATTCCGAACCATTCCGGGTTCAGCCCCTGCGCCTGCGCTCCCGCTATAGCCGCAATGGCCAGAATCGGCAGCAACGCCAGCGCCAGCACTGTTCTGATTTTCATCTCTCTACCTCTTCCATCAAAGGGGATGGCGTTGAAGAGCTCTTCTCACCGGTGAGACGGGACGCGACGCGTGGTCCTTAACACAGTCCGGCACAGGCGTTGTCCAGGGGGTCGCCGGTGGGAGGAAAGCCCCCGGGTGCACAAAAAGGCCCTCGCCTTGCGGCGAGGGCCCTGCTAAGAAATCACGATCCAGATGCGCCTGGAGTCAACCCCGCCTGCGCATCCTCAGCATCCCGAGCCCGCCGAGTCCCGCCAGCGCCCCCAGCTGGAAGAACACGGGTTCGGGGATAACAGACTCGGAGACGGCGTATTTGACCGTACGGATCGTCCCTGTACTGCCACTTGACCTCTTGAACCTGTAGCTTCCATCCGCGGCCTTTTCGAGTTCGGCAATTTTGTAGCCGAGATCCCCGCTTTGCCCGTCCTGTACCGCATCGTCCCGGTAATAGACAAAACTCTTATCATCCTGCTCCCAGAAGCCGGCTATCGTCACGATATGACAACCCTTTTGCTCGCCAGGCGGCTTGTTCGGATTGAACCAGCAATAAGCCAGTTCCACGTCTTCGGTCTTGATCTCACGCTTGAGCCACTCGATCAGATCCGTGGTGCTATCCTCGGGAACACCTTCAATAGATCCCAAGACTCCAGCAGCATCTAGGACCTTGGTTGCTATCGAGCTGGAAATGCCTTTTGCATATTCGGCTTTTTTCTTAATGCGTTCCTCCTCCCTTAAGCGCTTTTCGAAGCCTATCCTGTCTTTCAGTTCTTTGTAAATATCCTGCGCATCTTTACCGTAACCTAGTTTATGCTTCTCATTCAGCCATCCCAGGCTACGGGCGAAAGCGCCGGGCATGCACTGGCAACAATCTTCGACCACACGAGGGACGCCCTCGTGAACAACAGGTTCCCCTTTTACGGTACTATCAGCACCAGCCGCCTTAAACCCGCCAGGGCTGCCAAACGGCCCCCGGAATACGTTGACCCCGTCTATAGTGGGAGCCCGATATGTCAGACTGCTGACGCTCACATTGGAAAAGTTCACGCTCGGCGCAGCGTCCAGCGGGCTGGTCGTCAGCTGGTAGCCGAAGTCAAAGGAACTGATCTGAGTTCCCGAGGAGAGTCCGAAGTCCGTCAGGTCAATGTCCACGCACAGCCCCAGCGTGCCAGAGACGGTCGTCTGAGGAAACAGAGGCAGGTTCTGCACCAGCCAGGGAGTGTTTGAACCGTATTGCCCGACGACGTTCAGATAGTAGACACTGGTGGCGTCGCCCGTGACGTCAAAGTCCATCCGGCCCCAGAGCGAATACTGCTCAAGAATGCCACCACCGGTAGAATCAACATCATACCAGTCAGCCTGCCCGAATTGGATGTTGCCAATGGACGCCTGCCCCCAGACCGGCCCTGTCAGGCAGAAAGCACAAAGCACAACCAGCAAGAATCTCACGGAGGGTTTCATGTCAGTCCTCCTTTCCCTTCCCACCTCCGCCGCCGGAGCGGCAGACTCTTGATCGCGACCTTCATTCTGACCTTCTCCCTCAATGGAAGAAGACACGAGTGAGAGCGGCTTCGTCCCCCTCTACAAAGGCCAAAGGCCCGGCGAGGCGATGCGCCTCGTGCCGGGCCAGTCAGCACAGGGTCATGATGCTGCACAACATGTGACGGCGCAAGGACTTCAAGGAAAATCAGGTAGAAATACCGACCCCCGACGGCTCTCCTGACGCCGACTGAAGGGACGCCGGAGACAGCCGGGGAAGCAGTGTGCCGGAAGCCGTCCGGACCTTGACACCGGATGCAAGCAACGAACCGGCGAAGGACACAAGACCATGGAAGCGCTGACCGTCAACGTCACCAACCTGACCGCACTGACCGGCCCACGCCCGGTCTCCGGAGGCGTGCCCTTGCCGGAGGGGATGGCCAGCGAGGCGCCGTTCGCCCTGCTGGACCGCTCGGGACGCCCTGTCCCGGTCCAGACTCAGACGCTGGCCTGCTGGCCGGACGGAAGCATCCGCTGGTTGCTGCTGGATTTCACCGCTGCCCCGCCTCCGCACGGGACGGCTTGCTTCCGGCTTGTCTGTGATACGCCGGGAAGGCTTCCGCTCCCGGAGAGGCCTGTGGAGGTGCTGCGGCTCTCGCCGCCCTGCCTCCGGAGCGGAGGGATTTGCATTCAGGCCGACACGTCGGGGCTGCTGGTGAACGGGGCGCGGATCTCGCTGACCGCTCGCTCCGAAAACGGGCAACGCTTCACGGCCGCGGGGGACTCTGCAGCGCTGGAAACCTGTGGCCCTCTGAGGACCACGTTGCTTCTGCGCGGTTCGCTCCGCTCGGCCAGCGGTGACCGGCTCTTCGGCTTTCAAATGCGGGCGTCGCTGTTGGCAGACTTCGAGGGTGTGCTGCTTGAGCCGCTTATCGTGGTGGACAGCGAGAACGATGCGCTGACCCTCCTGCGAGAGATGCGCCTGACCATCCAGACACCATCGCCGGTGACGCGGATGTCGGCGGGAGGGGACGAGGGAGCAACCCACTCCTTCGAGCCGCCTGTCCGGCTATTCCAGCACGGCGACTCAACATACGGCATAGAACCGGCCGGCCTGCACGGCCGCCGAGCTCCGGGGTGGGCCACCGCCGCCACCGCTGACGGGGCGGTCACCGTAGCGCTACGGGACTTCTGGCAGCAGTGGCCGAAGTCGCTGGAAACGGACTCCTCCGCCCTCTCCGTCGGCCTGTTCCCCGCCTTCCAGGAAGGGACTTTCGACAGGCTGGAACCGTGGTATAAGCATGACTATCTTTTTCACCAGAACTGCTACCGCTTGCGCTGTGGACAGGCCCGCCGCTGGCAGATCTGGCTCAGTCCGGGCACGGATGGCCCATCCCTGGCCGCGCACGCGTGCGCGCCCCTCTTCCCCGCGCTGGATCCCACGCCGAGTCTTGCCACGGGCGTCTGGGGAGACGTGGCGCCGGAGGGTTCTCCCGGTATGGAGTCCTACGACCGCCTGGCGCGCAGGATGCTCGAAGGCTTCCAGGCGGCGATAGACACCTGCGGGGACTACGGCGCGATGAACTGGGGAGACTGGTTCGGCGAGCGGGGGTGCAACTGGGGCAACAACGAGTACGACACATCCCGCCAGCTGCTGCTCCAGTTCGCGCGCACGGGAGACCCGCGCTTCCTGTTGGCCGGCCAGACCGCCGCGCGGCACACGGCGGAGGTGGATGTCATCCATCACGTCAACGACGACCTGCGGCGCTACTTTCTGGAAGAGGTCTGCGCTTCCTATACGAACCGCTCCATCATCGAGAACTACCCCATCCGCCCCGGTATGATGCACGCACACTGCGTGGGGCACGTGGGCGGGTTCCATACCGTGGAACGGGTGCGGGAGGCCTTTCAGGTGTTCACCCCGGATGCGACCGGCAAACCATACCTGTGCCTGGACCCCTATAACGTGGGGCATATGTTCGCGCAGGGGATGGCGTGGTGCTACTTTCTGACCGGCGACCCCTGGATCCGCGAGACGCTGGAGCGCATTGGCGAGAACCTGGCCCGCCTTGTGGAGGATCGCAAACTTTGCTTCACAGGACGCCCCTGTGCCGGGCGTGAGCTGGGCTGGACGATGCTGGCGCTGGCCGCCATCTACGAGCTGGAACTGGATGGGCGGTATCTGAACGCGATGCGGATTCTGGCGGAAGACGCGCTGGAGGAGCAGGATCCGCACTGCGGAGGCTGGCTGCAGGAGCTTTTCGGAGGACACTGCGATTGCCGCAGGCGCCATCACGTCGGTGAGGCAGGGTTCATCACCAGCATCCGCCTGAACGCCCTGATGCGCTATCACCAGCTTTCAGGAGACGAACGGATTCCCCCTGCGGTGCGGCGGGGTATCGACCATATGAACGAGGATCTGTGGCGCGACGAGAAGCGCGGATGGCGCTATACGAGTTGCCCGGCCAGCCCCCATATGGGGCAACCGGGCGTCACGATGATGGCCATAGCGGGCGCAGTGGCGCTCTTCGGGGAAAAGGAGCATCTGCGCCTCCTGCGCAGAGCATGGGCGGGATTCGAGTCGGCCTGGGAGAAGCTGCCCGCTCCTTCTCCCGGTGTGGGCAAGACCTATTCGTCATCCCTGTACGGCAGCGCCGAGGCCGCCACGCAGATAGCCAAAAACAGCCAGGAGGTCTAGCGCCCGTCGGCCCGGACACCAGGGAACGCCCGTCGGCGTGGAGGCAAGCCTCTCTGAATTCCCCAATGCTCCTACCCCGGCCGAGTAGCGCGGCGCCGACCGCGCGTATCGAGACCATGCCGACTCTTTCCATTGGTTTCGGCTCGCCCGGCTTCGCCGGGCTGCTCAACCAGCGTAGGGGAAAACGGGCCGCCCCGGACGGGGCGGCCCGCACAACAGGTCAGATCGCTGCGGTGGCCTCAGGCGGCCTTCCTCGCGGAAGTCCCCCGCACAGTCCGAAGCTCCACCGTCTGAGCCGGACCACTCGCCGTCAGACGCTCGTCCACCTTGAACTGGTTCAC
>Ga0073932_1002157_pt1 | contig 32261 bp, 30 predicted proteins | sample DewCreD2012metaG_FD_76967 | JGI IMG/M metagenome (GOLD analysis project Ga0073932, IMG submission 76967) | Hot spring sediment bacterial and archeal communities from British Columbia, Canada, to study Microbial Dark Matter (Phase II) - Dewar... ...
CGGGGGACCATGTCCGCCTTGACGCGGCCGTACGTGATCCGCGCGCCGCCCGCCTGCTCGATATCGACCAGGGGCTCGACAGCGCACATGCCGATGCAGCCCACGGTCGTGACGTGGGCCTCAATGTCCCGCTTCCTGAGCTCCTCCAAGATCGCGTGCATGGTTTCCCGTGCCCCGGCCGCGATCCCGCACGTGCCCATGCCGACCGTGATTTTGGTGCCGGTGTCCAACCGCACCCGGATGTCCCGCTGGGCCTCTTCCCGAAGCTTCTTGAGATCGTCCAGAGACTTCAGTTTGGGCATGGCTTCAACCTCCTTGCCTCGGCTCGTGGCTCATGGGCTCTCAGAGGCCAAGCCCCGAACCGCCTGCTCGCCTTCCTCGATATAGGACTCCAGCCACTCGCGGACCGCCGGGTGCGACAAGGGCACCGGCCCGAGTTCCCTTCGAACCTCTCGCGTGTCGAGATGGAAGCTTCGATCCGCGCACCGGCGGGTATACACCAAATCGCAGGACGGCTCGCTTAGCAGGAACGAAAGGATCGTAGCCGCCACGTTGCCCAGGGGCGCCCGGTCGATGTGCCCGAGTCGGAAAACGGCGCGGATCCGCGTGCCCCGGCCGGGCTCGGAATCGATCTCCAGCCCCCCGCCACACTGTTGGGCCGCGGCTGCGAACAGGGGCAGACCGAGCCCCACATGCCGGGTCTTGCGAGTCGTGAAAAAAGGATCCAGCACTTTCTGCACGGTCTGTCGGTCCATGCCCTTTCCGTTGTCCCTCACCTCGATCACCAGCCGGTCCTCGGCCGGATCTTCCTCGACGACAAGCTCCACTCGGGTCGCTCCGGCCTCCCGCGCGTTCTGCAGCACATCCAGGATATGCAGAGCCAGTTCGCGCACTATTTCAGGTCACGCAAAAGAGAAACCATTTTCTCGGGCACCAGTTTGCCCACCACATTTCCGTCCACGACCGCCACCGGAGCCAGGCCGCACGACCCCAGGCAATAGACGACCTCTGCCGTGACCCGATAGTCCGGGGTCGTTTCCCCTGGCCGAATCCCCAGCTCCTTCTCCATCCTGTCGATGATCTTGGCCGCTCCCCGGACATGGCAGGCCGTGCCGTCGCACTGGCGCACGATGTGCCTGCCCCTGCGGGTGAGATAAAATTGGGCGTAGAACGTCACGACCCCGTAGATGCGGCTCAAGGGGACCCGCATGCCTTTGGCAATCCTCTCGAGCACGGGCCGGGGCAGGTATCCGTAAACCTCCTGGGCCTTCTGCAGGACCGGGATCACGGCCCCTTTACGGCCCCGGTATTCCCTAAGAATCTCCTCGAGCGGGGCAAGATCGATCGTTTCCTGCTGCTGCTCCATCTCTCGACTCCTTCCACGCGCGGAGGTTTTCGCTTTTCCTGGTTTCAGCCCGTGCCGCAGCCTGCCGGCAGACGACGCTTCGGGGCCAGGATCGCCCGCGCCCGACTGCCTCGGCCTGGCGCTGTCCGGCAATCCTGCTTTTCCGCTTCCACGAGCCTGCGCACAAACTCGACCGCCGCTGCGGTGCTTCGGGCAAGGGGTTTCTTGCACATGCCATTTCCGGGCCCGGCGCCCTCCTTCGGCTCCCCGCGGCCAGCCTCGGGCTGGAGCCTGGAGTCGCTTTCACCGTTGTCTCGAGGCCGCCGGTCGACCGGGAGAAAGACCACAAAAATCGTCCCCAGGCCTTCCTCGCTCTGCACCACGATCCGGCCGCCGTGCTTGTCCACGATCTCCTTGACGATGGGCAGGCCCAAGCCGGTCCCGTGGGCCTCGATCGCCTTGGCGTTCTCGGCCCGATAGAACTCTTTAAACAGGTTAGGCAAATCGGCCTTTGGGATCCCGATGCCCGTGTCCCCCACTTCGATCCGAACGTTTCCGGCCCCCGAGGAGAAAGTGACACAGACTTTGCCTCCCTTGGGCGTATACTTGATCGAGTTCGAGACCAAGTTCTCGAGCATCTGCTCGATCATGGCCGCATCCCCGCGGATCGCGGGCAGCCCCTCGGGCACGGTCACTTTGAACTCGATCCCTTTCTGGACCGCCTCGTCCCGGAACGTGCGGTCCACCCTGCCGGCCACCACGGCAAGATCCACAGGTTCCTCGGCCACCCGGATCTTTTCGCTGCGGCTCTTGGCCAGAGCCATCAGCTCGCTGATCATGGCGAGCATGGTGCTCACCCGCCGATGGAGCCTTCGGAGGTATTCACTCTGCTGGTCGTTAAGTTCGCCCAAATAGCCTCCTCGGACCGCGTCCAGGATGCTCTGCATGGCAGCCAGAGGCGCCCTCAAGTTGTGAGCCACCCGCATGGTGAACCAGGCGCGCTCTTTGACGAGACTCTCAATTGCCTCATAGGCCCTGGCGTTTTCCAGGGCGATCGCCACAAGGCCGGCCGCTAGTCTGAAAAACTCGACTTCCTCGGCTCCGAACCGGTCGGGCCGGACGCAGTAGGCGCCCAGGATCCCGATCACCCGCTCCTCCACGGTGAGGGGAACGAACAGGACAGACTGGAGATTCGCGGCCGCCAGATCCTCGCCGAATTGGAACATCTCGCGCTGGGTCACCTGGCCGGTCACAAAGGGCTCCCCTTCCACGATGCGGCGATTCAGGGGGCTCTTCTCCACTTCCACGACACGGCTCCGAAAGATCGACTCCGGGAGTCCGTGGGCCGCCGCATAGCGCAGATACCGGCCGTCCTCGCTCAGGAGCTTGACCGAAATGCCCTTGACCTCCATGACCGAGGCGAGTTCGCGGACCACGGTCTGAAGAACCACGTCGAACTTCTGGGTGGACCCGATGGCTTGGATGACGTTGTATAGAGTGGTGAAACGGTCATTGAGATCGCTCACCTTCTCGGACAATTCCACGAGATTGTCGATCCTTTTTCGCACCATCCGCATGATGGAACTCGTGGCAAAGGCCGTGATGCAGACCGTGGCCGAAAAGAAGCCCCAAGCCGCAAGCAGATGGAAAGGCTGGTCCAGGAGATCCACGGCCCGGCCATGAAACAAGATCGGCCGATGGGGAATCCAGCCGGTCAGTTCCCCGAGGGCCACGAGCCCCATGCCGACCACCACGAGGGCCGAAAAGCCGTAGGCGGACCTGGAGGGCAGAAGAATCGAGGCGAAAATGATGTGGAAAATGAAGAAGAAAGTCAGGGGGCTGGCCACCCCGCCCGTGAAATGAATGAGCAGGAACATGGCCGCGTAATCGAGACCGACCTGCCAGTGGGCAAAGCGCCTGAGAGAAGCGGCGTCCCGGAGAAGATCCTCTCCGAACCGCTTGCTCCAGTAAAGGAAAAGCAGGTTGTAGGCCAGAATGAACCCGGCAACCGCCATCACCGCGGCCAGGGCGAACTGGGCACCGATGAGCCGCGCGGCGAGGGAACCGACGACGATACTCGGAGGCACGAGCCATCGGAGCCGGACAAACCAGTACGCCCGCTCCCTGAGCTCCCTGAGGAGGATCCGCTTGCGCTCCTCGAGCTCGCCGGGCAGACCCCGTCGAGCCGTATCCTGGAGCTGGGGGTTCATTTCCATCCTCGGCCGGCCCGCACCATCGGTCACGTCTCCTTGAGAATGCCCTCAATCTTGGCCAGGAGCTTCTTGGGGTCCACGGGCTTTTCGAAAAGCCAGTGGGCCGGCCATTGCTCGCCCAGAATAAACTCGAAGGGGCCGGGGCCTTCTCGCCGGACCTTGTCCAGGAAGCTCGTGAGCATGAGGATCGGAAGGTTCTTGAAGTCCGGATTGTCCCGAAGTTCATAGGCCAAGTCGAAGCCCTCGGTATCGGTCGTCATCATGATGTCCAGGATCATGAGGTCGGGCATCTTTTCCTCGAGGGCCGCCTTGGCTTCACGGCCGTTCGAAGCGGTCCGGACCTGGTAGCCGTTGCCCTCCAGGATGATTCGCAGGGAATCCAGGATGTCCGGATCGTCATCCACCAGCAGAATTTCGCCTTTTTCGCTCATGCTCGCCTCCTTGGGTCGTGGAGTCCCCATGCGTCAGCGTTCTAGGTAGCAACTCCTATGCCACCCGTCAGAAGATCGCCAGGCCCAGCCAACCGCGCGTTCCGCCGTCCAGGCGGCCCTTGGTTGCATCGCCAGGCACAGAAAATCCTGTCAGGTTTCTTTTCAGCCTGTAAAGTTTACCGGCCCGAAAGTCCTCCCCGGCGCGGCGATTCCTCCCCTCAGACTGTGCAACCCCTTTTTGCCTTCTAACCCAGCATGGCGCCGCAAGTAAAGGAAATCCTGCGACCCTGGCTGCCAGCCCCCTGCCGGCTTGCGCCCAGGACAGCTCTTCTCTATAGTGTGTACGGATTGGCGTCCACCCAGGAGCACGGTCGGCAGGAGGATGCGTCCCGCACATCTCTTGGGGCTGAGAACCCGCATCTATCTCCTTCTTGGAGCCCTCGTCGCGATCACCCTCGGCGGCGGCGGGGTGACCTTCTGGTATACGTACCGCATGGAGAGACTCCTCGGCTCGATCACCGGAAAGGATCTGGCCCTTTTCCACGTCGCCGACGACCTGGAAACAAGCCTGATCCACCAGAAGGGTTTCGTCTCCTACTACTTCATGGACCGGGATCCCAGGTGGCTTGTCGAACTCGCCGAATACAGGAAGGATTTCAAAGAAATTCTGGCCACGGCCCGAAAGGAGCCCGTCTCGAAAGAGGACCTGCAACTTCTGGAAAAGATCGAAGCCGAATTCGAAAGATACACGGCCAACAAGGACCGCGTCATCGAACTTTATGACCGGGGCGAGACCGAGGCCGGCGTCACCTTGCATCGGCAGACCCGCGAGGATTTCTCGAAGCTCATCTCTTTGACCGAACAATTCAAGGATCGTTACCAGCAGAAGGTCTGGGAAAAGAAGGAAAAGAGTGTTGCAGAAGCCAGCCGGCTCCGCCTCGCCGCGGCCTCTGCCGTGGGGGTTTCGCTCGTGCTCTTCACGATCCTGGCATCGGTGATGGCTTTCCAGGTGCTGGAGCCCATCCGCAGGCTCGCCCTGGAAACCGGCCGGGGGTCCAACCCCGGCGAGCGAGCCAACGAGGTGGCTACCCTGAGCCGGCGCGTCAAGGGCCTAATCGAAGACCGCAACACGACTCTGACCGAGCTCGAGCGCAGCCGAGAGAGGCTGCTCCAGTCCGAAAAGATGGCCCTGGTGGGCAAGCTCGCCGCCGAGGTGGCCCACACGATCCGCAATCCCCTCACCTCGATCAAGATGCGGCTTTTCTCTCTGGAACGGACCCTGGATCTCTCCGCGACCCAACAAGAAGACCTGGACGTGATCTCCCAAGAGATGCGGCACCTCGACAACATCGTGAAGAACTTTCTCGAGTTCGCCCGGCCGCCCAAGCTCAAGATGCAGGTCTGCAACGTGTCGGACATCGTGGACCTGAGCGTCCAGCTTCTGGAAAAGAGGTTTGAGCACCAGGGGATTCGGCTGGAGCGCAGGCGCGGGGTCTGGCTCCCCCATGTGTATGCCGACCCGGACGCGATCAAGGAAGTGCTGGTCAATCTGCTGCTCAATGCGTGCGACGCCATGAAGGAAGGTGGTTCGATCGCGATCTCGGAGGAGGAAGGAATCGCGGAGCGGATGGGCCGGGTCGTCCTGGTCCGGGTGAGCGATACCGGTCCCGGCATTCCCATGCACTTATGGGAGAAAGTCTGGGAGCCCTTTTTCAGCACCAAGGAGGACGGCACCGGCCTGGGACTGGCCATCGCCCTGCGCACCGTGGAAGAGCACGGAGGCCGCCTGGAACTGAGGCCCTCGGAGGGCCGGGGCGCCACCTTCGTCATGACCCTTCCTGTGCACACGGAGGAATCGTGAGTTCGATACTCATCGTGGACGACGACGACCAGCTTCGGCAGAGCTTCCAGAAGCTTCTGACCGAGGAAGGCTACGAGGTGCGCACCGCGGCCACGGGCGAGGCTGGCCTGGAAGCGGTCCGGCAGGCCGTGCCTGACCTCGTGATCATGGACGTGCGCATGCCCGGCATGAGCGGTCTGGATGCGTTCCAGGCCATGCGGGAAATCGAGCCCAAGCTGCCGGTCATCATCATGACCGCCTTCGGCACAACCGAAACCGCCATCGAGGCCACGAAACGGGGCGCTTTCGACTACATCCTCAAGCCCTTCGAAATTCCAGAAATTCTTCGCCAGATCGAGCAAGCCCTCCAAGCGGGCCGGTTCATGCGCTCCCGGGTCGAGATGGACGTCCGGCCCGAGTCCGCGGTCCCGGACGCGCTCATCGGCCGAAGCGAGGCCATGCAGCAAGTTTACAAGGCCATCGGCCGGGTCGCGCCTACGGACGCCACTGTTTTGATCCGAGGCGAGTCCGGAACAGGCAAGGAGCTTGTGGCCCGGGCCATCTATCACCACAGCCTGCGGGCCCACAAGCCGTTCCTCGTGATCAACTGCGTCGCCATCCCGGAGACGCTCCTGGAAAGCGAGCTTTTCGGCTACGAAAAAGGCGCTTTCACCGGCGCCACCACCCGTAGGGTCGGCAAGATCGAACAGGCCAACGGCGGCACCGTGTTCCTGGACGAGATCGGGGACATGCCTTTCAACATCCAGGCCAAGATCCTTCGCCTACTCCAGGAGAAAAGCATCGAGAGGCTCGGCGGCCGGGAGCCGATTCCGGTGGACGTTCGGATCATCGCAGCGACCAACCGGGACCTCGAAGCCTCTCTGGCCTCGGGTCATTTCCGGGAGGACCTCTATTACCGGCTCAAGGTCGTCACCATCGAACTGCCCCCCCTGCGCGAAAGGAAGGGGGACGCGGCGCTCCTTTGCGACTACTTTCTGGCGCGCTTCTCGGCGGAAATGGGCATCGACAACCCGGGCATAACCGAAGAAGCCAAGGCCTTGATCGAAAGCAATCCCTGGCCGGGCAATGTTCGCGAACTGGCCAACACCTTGCAGAAAGCCTTGATTTTCAGCCGGGGCTATCCGATCCGGCCTGAGGACATCTCGAAGGCTGTCCTGGGCACGAGCGGGCAAGGGCAGGTGAACAACGAGAGCGCGGACAAGATCCTGAGACAATGGGTCCGGGAGAGCCTCGCCGCCGGCATCCGCCAGGACATCTTCGCCTTTTTCATGGATCGCCTCACCCGGATCCTCATCACCGAAGCACTCGACCTGACCAAAGGAAACCGCTCCAAGGCCGCCAAGCTCCTGGGCATTTCACGGCCCACCCTCCACGACAAAATGGAGAAGTGCGGCCTGACGGAACCCGGCGAAGAAGGCCAGGGCTGACAGGCTCCATAACGTCCGTATCTCTTACAACCTGTAAAATCCTCCGGCAGGTCAGAGCGTTCATCAGGCTCCGGCTCTTTCGGCCCATCCTCGTAACCAGCGCTTTCTTTTGCAGTTGGCCTCTGGAGTTTCCACGGGCTGGCGCTGGCATGGCGATTGCGTCTTCCCCTGCGATGGCCAGACCAGGAGCGCCCATGTCCACGCCCGCACCGCCTTCTGACAAGTCCCGCAGAGCAGGCTCGAGCCCAGGAGAGGGCCCTGTCAGCGGTCAGTCCGAGACGAGAGAGTATTTCCGCAGGCTCCGCAGGCGGTTGCAGGTCTTTCTCGTCGCGGCATTCGTGGTTCCGCTGATCCTTCTGAGTGGCTATTTTCATCTTCAGTTCAACGTGACCCTCAAGAAAAGCAGCGAACTCCACTTGACCACCTTGGCCGAAAGCCAGCGCAACACCATCAACCTCTTCCTTCAAGAACGGGTGGTAAACATTTTCAATCTTTTCCGGAGTTCGGATTTCCGTCTTTCGCCGAGCCCGGACGAAATGCGGCGTTATCTGCAATACCTGAGGGAGATGAGCGACGCTTTTGTGGACGTGGGGTTCCTGGATCCCGCGGGCATCCAGATCGGTTACGCAGGCCCTTATGGCTACCTGCAGGGCCGGGACTACAGCCGAGAGGAATGGTTCCAAGCCCTCCAGGGGCACAACTATTTCATCAGCAACATCTACCTCGGGTTCCGCCAGAAGCCGCACTTCACCATCGCCGTCAAACAACTCATCGACGGCAGACCTTATGTGCTGCGTGCCACCCTGGATCCCGACAAGTTCTATCTCTTTCTGAGAACCATCGCAAAAGGCAAGGGCGTGACCTGTGCGCTCATCGATCACGAGGGGATCTACCAGGTCGTGGACCCGGACGAGGGAGAGGTCCTTTCTCAAAGCGGCTATCGGCCGCCCAAGGATACGGGCTCGGGGGCCCACAGGATCACGGTCAAAGGTTCGCCCGTTCTGGTCGGCTATGCCTGGCTCGAAGAAGTGCCCTGGGTACTCGTGGCCAGACAGCCCCTGGGCACCGCGTATGCCGAGATGTACCGGGTAAGGCGCATCCTGGTCTGGGCCAGCCTCGCTGTGGTCCTTTTCCTGGGGACGACTGTCTGGATCACCACCGACCGGCTTCTCAAGAAGGCCGAGCAAACGGAACTCTCCAGGAAGGAACTCAAGTCCCAGCTTCTCCACGCAGCCAAGCTCGTCTCGGTCGGAGAACTGGCGGCTGGCGTGGCCCACGAGATCAACAACCCCCTGGCCATCATCGCTTCCCAGAGCGGCGTGATCCGGGACCTTCTGGATCCTCAATTCGGCCTCGAGTGGACGCCCGAGGACATCCGCAAGGAACTCGACCAGATCGACGCCGCTGTCTACCGAGCCCGGGACATCACCCAGAAGCTCCTCAAGTCGGCCCGGCGAACAGAGCCCAGAATGGTCCGGTGCGACGTCAACCAGTTGCTCGAGGACGTGGTCAGCGGCGTCATCGAAAGGGAATTCGAGGTTTCGGACATCCGGCTCGTCCGGGACTACGACAAGGACCTCCCGAAAATCCTCCTCGATCCCGAGCAGATGCGCCAGGTCTTCCTCAACATCATCAACAACGCGGGCGACGCCATCCAGGGCGGTGGAACGATTACGCTAACGACGCGCCACGACAGCGAATCCGTCCGCGTCACGATCACCGACACGGGCGTCGGCATGACAAGCGAACAAATGGAAAAAATCTTTCAGCCTTTTTACACGACCAAGGAAGTCGGCAAGGGGACGGGCCTGGGCCTGAGCATCAGCCTGAGCATCGTCCAGTCCCTCGGAGGAAGGATCGAGGTCCAGAGCATGCCGGGCGCAGGCAGTTCCTTCACCGTGGTACTTCCCATTGTTCCGCACGAGGAGAAGATCGATGACAACAGAGCCTGAAACCATCCGAGAAGAGCACGAACCTGGAGCCAAGGTGCTCCTCGTGGACGACGAGGAGCAGTTCCGAGCGGCCATGAAGAAGCAGCTTGCCGTACGGGGCTACCGGGTCCTGGACACGGACAACGGCGAGGACGCCATCAAGCTCGTCCGGCACCGCAACCCCGAGGTCGTGATCCTGGACCAGAAAATGCCCAAGATGGACGGCATCCAGACTCTCAAGGAAATCAAAAAGATCCGGCCCGAGGTCCAGGTGATCATGCTCACCGGCCACGGCAGCACCGAGGCGGCCCGCGTGACGGGCAGGCACGATGTTTTTCATTACATGCACAAGCCCTGCGGCATCGAGGAGCTCGTGGACATGATCGAGGCGGCCCGCCAAGAGCGGGTCTATGCCCTGGCCCGCCACGAGATCCCGGAGATCAAGCGCAGGAGCCTCTGGGAATGGCTCGTGGGCGCCCACAATTTTCGACCAGGCGTCATCCTGCTCGGCGCCTTGATCTTTGCAGCCCTGTATTTCATGCCCGCACCTGAGCGGCTCATGACGTTCGTTACGGCCAAGAAAACCGATCCCAAGACGGACATCATCACCGGCTATTCGGACTATCGAAAAATGAAGCCGGGCCAGAGCATCGCGGAGTACTATTCCGAAAGAGCAAGCCTCTACCAGACCGTCGTGGGAGAAGACGGAAAGGAGGTCAAGGTTCCCCTGGGGCCCGAAGCCACCGCTCAGCGCGCGCGGGTTATGGTGGGTGTTCTCGCGGTATCGGCCCTGTTCTGGGCCACAGGCGCGATTCCGGTCGGCATGACGTCTCTTCTGGTCGGCGTGTTCATGTACTTTTTCGGCGTTCTGCCGCCGGATAAGGTGGCTCAGGCCTATGCCAAAGATTCGGTCATCTTCATTTTCGGAGTCCTTTCCCTGGCCACGGTCATCTCCAAGACCGGACTGGACCGCAGGATTGGCATTCTTCTCCTCGGAACGAGCACGTCCATCCCAAGGTTTCTGTTTTTCTTCCTTCCCATGCTCGCCGTGACGGCCTCTTTCCTGTCCGAGCACGCTCTCACGGCTTTCATCGCTCCGATCCTGCTCATGGTGTACGCGGCCGGCGTCCGGGGAGCGGGCATCGGAAAAGACCGGGCCCTGGCCGTGGCACTTTTTCTGTCCCTTACGTTCGCGGCCAACGTGGGTGGACCGGGATCTCCAGCCGCCGGAGGCCGCAACGCAGTCATGCTCGGCATTCTCGCGGATTACGGGATCCACGTTTCCTTCGCCCAGTGGGTAAAGATGGGTCTACCCTATGTGCCCGTAGCCGCCTTAAGCATCGGACTCTACTTCTATCTGTTCTGCCGCAGGGGGATCAAGGTCAAGGAACTCAACATCGCCGAGAACGTTCGCAGGGAGAGCGAAAAAATCGGCAAGATGACCGGCGCGGAATACCGGACCGCTGCGGTTCTCATCGGCCTGATCATTCTCTGGTCCACGGTGTCGGACAAGTTCGGCATGGGCGGTCCGGTCATCCTGGCCCTGGTGGCGCTCAATGTCCTCGGCATCCTGCGCTGGAAGGACATCAACTCGATCCACTGGGACGTCGTGGCCCTATATGCGGCCGCCACGGCCATGGGAACCGGGCTGGCCGCGACCGGAGGCGCCCTCTGGATGGCCGACTCCTTCGTGGGGATCCTGCCGGACTTCCTCAAAAGCGGCGAGGGCTTGTGCGTAGCCACGAGCCTCATTTCCGGCCTCATCACGAACTTCATGAGCGACGGCGCGACCGTGGCGGCCGTGGGCCCTATTACAGTTCCCATGGCAACGCTCTCGGGCACGTCGCCCGTCATGGTGGGCCTGGCCACGGCCTTCGCTTCTTCCTTTGCCAACATGCTCATCATCGGAACGCCGAACAACGCCATCGTGTACAGCTTCGCCAAAGACCCGGAAACCGGGGAACAACTCGTTACGATGAAAGACTTCCTCGTCCACGGCGCCGCGATCCTGGCCCTGAATTTCCTCCTGCTGTGGTTCTGGGTGATTTACGGGTACTGGCAATGGCTGAACCTTTAGGAACACGCCGGGATCTCCCGGCTTCAACCCCAAACGCGAAAACCCTCTGAAAAGAGGAACGGAGCCCGTCATGGAAAAAGATCCGATTCACCTGCTCATCGTGGACGACGAAGAGCAATTCCTCGAGTCCATGAAAAAAAGGCTCAGCGTGCGCGGCTTCGACGTGATCACCGTAAACCGGGGGGAAAAGGCTCTCGAGGAAGCCCGCCGCCGGCCCGTGGACATCGCCCTGGTGGACTTGAAAATGCCGGGCATGAACGGCGAAGCCACTCTGGAGGCCTTAAAGAAAGAGCATCCCTGGATGGAGGTCGTGATTCTGACAGGCCACGGCTCCATCGACTCGGCGGTCGAGTGCACCCGGAGAGGGGCCTATGAGTACCTTCAAAAGCCCTGCGAACTCGAGCGGCTTTTGGAAGTGCTCATGCGAGCCTATAAGAAACGCATCATGAACAAAATGAAGATCAAGGAAGAACGACTCGAAGAAATCCTCCAAAGCGCGGCCGGAGAGTCCCCTCTTGCCACGCTCAGGAAGCTCAAGGATCTCGAGAAGAAGGAAACCTGAGCTGCGGGATCCGAGGAGCCGCGTCGTGGGAACCGAAGTCTATCGCCGCACCCGACGGATGATCCTGAACCGCGTGCTGATCGCGCCCTTCATCGTCATGATGCTCGTGTGCGGCACGCTGGTCTATCACTTTGCCACGAGCCTCCGCCACCAGGTGACGGCCAAGCTGGTGCGGATCGTGGACGGCCACAGGCGGATCATCGAGCAGTTTCTGGACGAGCGGATTCAGGATCTGCAGTTCGTCGCAGGATCCGTGAGCTATGAAGAGCTCACCCGGGAAGGCGAGATCGACAGGGCCCTCAAACGCCTCCAGGCGACCTCCCAGGCTTTCCTGGATCTCGGCGTCTTCAACGAAACCGGGATCCACGACGCTTATGCAGGGCCCTACACGGACTTGGTCGGCAAAAACTACGCCGAGGCCCGGTGGTTTCAGGAAGTCCAGGACAAGGCTGTCTATGTTTCCGACGTATTCCTCGGATTCCGGAACATCCCCCACTTCGTCATCGTCGTGCGCAGGCAGGAGGGAACCCGAAGCTGGTTCCTTCGGGCCACGATCGACTCTTTGTTTTTCAACGACCTCGTGGGCAGCGTGCGGGTGGGCAGGACAGGAGAGGCCTATCTGGTCAACCGCGATGGGATCTTCGAGACGCCCCGCCGGTCCGGCGGTGGGCTCATGGAGCCCGATCCCGACTACCCGACCTATCGCGCCGACGATCGGGAAGCTCTTTCCTTTTCCGCACCGGACCGTTCCGGCGAGCGGTACGTGTATGCCACGGGCCGGTTGCGCCAGACTGGATGGTTGCTCGTGGTGCGGCAGGAGGCAGACGAGGCGTACGGGCCCCTCACAAGGGCTGTGTGGATCGCGGTCGGCCTGATCGTCGTGGGCGGCGGAATCGTGGTCTTCACCGCCTTCGTCCTCGCCTCGGGCCTGGCCAACCGTCTGCGGATCGCAGACCTCGAGAAACAAGAAATGGGCACGCAGCTCATCATGGCCGGACGGCTGGCCGAGGTGGGCGAGATGAGCGCGGGGGTGGCCCACGAGATCAACAATCCCCTGCAGGTCATGAAATCCGAGTACACCCTGATCCAAGAGATTCTCAAAGATGCCGAGCGCGCTGGCGGCATGCCCACCACGGAGGACCTCCGGCAGATCCGGGAATCCGTGGAGGAGATCAACCAGCAGATCGACCGATGCAAAGAGATCACCCAGGGCCTGCTCAAGTTTGCACGAAAGACCGAACCCACGATCCAGCCCATCGACCTCCCTTCCTTCGTGCACGAAGTGGCCTCCATGGTCGAGCACGGCGCCTTTTTGGAAAACATCCGGATCGTGGAAAAAAGCCAGCACGGCCTCGAGCCGGTCGAGAGCGACCCGGCGCAGCTCCAGCAGGTGTTCCTGAACCTCCTCAACAACGCCATTTATGCCCTCAAAGGAAGGGAGAACGCGGAAATCCGCATCACCGTCGGCAAGGAGGACGGATACGCCACCGTGGCCGTAGCGGACAACGGCTGCGGCATCCCGCCGGAAAACCTGGAGAAAATCTTCCTGCCCTTCTTCACCACCAAGCCGGTCGGCCAGGGCACAGGCCTGGGCCTGAGCACTTGTTACGGAATCGTGGAAAAACTCGGAGGCCGGATCGCCGTTTCGAGCGAATTGAACGTGGGGAGCGTTTTCACCGTGTACCTGCCTCTGGCAGGCCCCCCTGAGGAGGTCAGGCACGAGGCCAAGCTCACCGAAAGGAGAGGAGACACAAGATGAGCAAGATGCGCTTGCTCCTCGTCGACGACGAGGAAAGATTCCTGGCCACCACCCGGATCCTTTTGGAGAAGAGGGGGGTGGAAACCTTGACCGCGACCAACGGGTCCGACGCGCTGGCCCTCCTGGACGAGAAGCCGATCGACGTGGTGATCCTGGACGTAAAAATGCCCGGCATGGACGGCGTGGAAGTGCTGAGAAGAATCAAGCAAAAGCACCCTCTCGTCGAAGTCATCATGCTCACCGGCCACGGCTCGGTGGAGTCGGCCGTGGAAGGGCTCAAGCTCGGCGCCTTCGACTATGTCATGAAGCCCACGGACATCCCGGACCTCCTGGCCAAGGCGGAAGAAGCTCACGCGAAGAAGCAGAGCATGGAGGAGAAGATCCGCAGGGCCAAGGTCGAGAAGATCATCAGCCATCCCATGGCGGTCTTCGGCAAGGACAAAGAGGATGAAGACTGAAGGAGCCCGACCATGGAAAGCCCTGTGCCCATCCGTGTTTTGATCGTGGACGACGAGGAGCGCTTCCGGAGAACCACCGAGACGATTCTCCGGAAAAGAGGGTTCGTCGTCGGGTCTGCTTCGGACGGTCTGCAGGCCCTGGACACGCTCGGACGGGAGAGTTTCGACGTCGTGGTCCTGGACCTCAAAATGCCCGGAAAGGACGGAAACGAGATCCTACGGGAAATGAAGCAGCGCCACCCCGATCTCCAGGTGATTCTGCTCACCGGGCACGGCTCCTACGACGCGGCGGTGGCGGGCTTGCGAAGGGGAGCTTTCTACTACCTTTCCAAGCCCTGCGACATCGATGTCCTGGTCGACCGCATTCGGGAAGCCTTCGCCCGGAAGGAGAGCCTGGCCGAAGCCGAAAGGCGGGTCCGGGACATTATGGTGCCCCTTTCGGAGCTCAGCCGTATCCGGGAGGACCGGCCTGTGGCCGAGGCCGTGGAAATCCTGGCCCAGTCCTTTGCCAAGGCTGCGGCAGGGAGTCTGCTGGCCGAGACCGTGCACCGCACCGTTCTCGTCCTCGACCACAGGGGGAGCGTGGTAGGCGTTTTGAGCTTCCAGGACCTGTTGCGGGCTTTGCAGCCCCCTTACCTCCGCAGAGCCCTCGAAAAGCCTTACCCTCCGGAAGCCGTGGCCCTGGAGCCGCCGAGCCACGCGGGCATGTTCACGGTCATGACCCAGGAGGTGCTTAAGAGGCCCGTACGAGAACTCATGTCCGCCGTTCCGCCGCTCATCGACTCCGAGGCGAACCTCATGGAAGCAGCAGGCCGGATGCTCGTGCTCCGGGCGCCCAGGCTGCTCGTGGTGGAGGCCGAAAAGCCCGTGGGCGTCGTGCGCGAACAGGATCTTTTCTTCGAGATCGTCCGGATTCTCCGGGAGCAGGGGTGAGGCGCAGTGGACACAGAGTCGATTCGGGTCCTCGTCGTGGACGACGAGGTGCTCTTCGTGAAAACGCTGGCAAAGATCCTCTCCCGCAGGGGGATCGCAGTGGAATGCGCTTATGAAGGCGAGGGCGCTGTCCGGGCGGCGGCGAACGGAACCTTCGACGCCATCCTGCTCGATCTTCGGATGCCGGGCATGGACGGCCTGGAGGCTCTCAAGGAAATCCGGAAACGCGACCCTCTCACGCCCGTCCTCGTCCTCACAGGCCAGCTCGATCTCGACAGAGCGCGCCGGGCCATGAAGGCCGGAGCCACCGAAATCCTGCTCAAGCCCTGTCCGATCGATACCATCATCTCCGCCGTTGAGAATGCACGGGAGTGGAAAGCCATACACAAAGAGGTAAAAGAACAATCGTGAAAGGCGAGTCCCCGTGTCTAGCCGTTCCTGTCATTTTTGGCTTCCCCCCTTGTTCGGCGGCCTCTTGAAATCGTAGTCTCCTCGCAGGAAGGCCTCCTGGAAAAGCCGCACGCTCTCCTCGTCCACCATGGCCGCATCCATCTGGCGGAAGAACTGCAGGAGCGCTCCGATCGTCTCCAGGCCAGCCACGGACTCTTCGAGGCTCGCCTTGTTCATGCGGGCTATGACGGTGTCCTGCCGGACTTCGACGGCAAATCCTTTTTCTTTGAGAATCCCCGCGATCGCCCTGACCCTGCGGTTCCTGCGCACCGGATCCGCAGCTCCGCCTCGAAACAGCAGGTTGATATAGTTCTTGTTCGCCTTTCGGCTGCAATAGGTGTCGACCACGCTGAAGTGGTATCCGACCCGGGCCGTATAGTTCAGGTAGCAGTCCGAAACGAGCGCGTAACAGGGGTCCGAGAACGTGGCATCCTGCTCCGGATGGGTCACCGCGTGCCGCATCATGATGGAAAAGAACCCCCCGAGATCCATGGGCCTGGGGCCGAACCGAGGGATCTTCTCGTCGAGCATGCCCCTGAGAAGCGCCCGCAAAGGCACCGAGACCACTTCCTCAGGCTTGATCCGGTTCCCCTGGGGCTTCCCCTTGCCGTTCCCAGCGGGTTTGAGTCCCCCTCCGAGATCCAGGAGATAGAGGTCGATGGGCAGGAAAACGTCGAGCTTGTAACTGGCGCTCCGGACGTCCCCGAGCCTTTCGCCCATGCCGAACATCTCGGCATAGGATTTTTCGTGGATGAAACGAGCTAGGTCGTGCAGGGTCCGGCACTGGTCGGCGCGAAAAGAGGTAGACCTCGGGTCCGTGAGGTTGAGAGGTGAAACCAGGGCCAGGACCTTTTCCAAGTACTTCGCTTCTTCGGTCCGCCTGCGGCCGGAAGGACGCTCTGCCTTCGCCTTTTCCCCGTTCGCGGGCCCGCCGACCGCTGTCAACTCTGGAATCGCGCCCTCGTACACGAATCCGTTCGTCGCATCCACGGTCACCACAAGGCCTTGGGGGATCGACCGCGTGGCGGTCTTGGTATTCAGGAGCGCCGGTACACCAAGCTCTCTTGCCAAGGAGGCCATGTGGCCTGTGGTGCTCCCCGCGTCCGCAACGATGGCCCTTGCCCTGTCCATGAGACGGACGAACTTGGGGGAAGAACTCGGGGCAACCAGGACGCCGCCCTCGGGGAATCTTTCGGGGGGGTCGTTCTCGTCCATATGGACAGCCGGCCCAGTGCCTGCGCCCGGACAGGCTGTCTCCCCGCCTTTGAGGAGCACTCGGTATCCTTCCAGGGGCCCTCCGGCACGGGCCACTCTCGGAGACACTCGGAGAGGGCGCGCCTGCAGGAGCGTAAGCCCCCCGTCTCTGCCCAGGGCCCATTCCACATCCTGGGGACACTGGAAGTGAGTCTCGATTTTCTCGAGCCAGCCGGCGAGTTCCAGGGCCTGCTCGTCCGAAAGGCAGGAGGTAGCAGCAGCCCCCGCCGCAGAGGGTTTGTCAGGGCCCACCCCGTCTTCTTCGCCCGCTGCAGAGGCTTCCCTGAGCCTTGACGGCAGTCGCAGGACTCTCCTCTTGTCTCCCTCTCGAACCACCCGAATCTCCTCCGGCGAGACCCTTCCTTCAACCAGAGCCACCCCCAGGCCCCGGACCGCCTGGATCAGCACGATAGGTGAATCCGGCTGACCAGGATCCCTGGAGAAGGCCACACCAGCGGCCTGGGCTTCGACCATGGCAAGCACGCCCACGGCCATCTCGGCCGACTCTGCCGGAATGCCGTGAAGGAGCCGGTAGTGGAGCGCCTCGGGAGAAAAAAGGCTGGCCAACACCTCGCGGTAGGCGTCCAGCAACCCTTCAGCCGGCACGTCGAGCAAGGTGACGTACTGGCCCGCAAAAGAAAGATCGCTGTCCTCTCCCAAAGCGCTCGATCGGACAGCGAGCCGCGGCATCCTGCCCACACGAGCCGCAAGCCTTTCGCACGCTTCCCGAATCGCTCTCTCTAAGTCCGGCGGAATGCTTACTTTACGTAGGAGATCCTGGAGTTGCCGGCTGGGAAGGTCCAGATTTCCGCCTGCGGCAAGCAAATCCATCTGTTCGCTCTGAATGAAAGACCGGAGTCCTCCCTCCTCCAAAACCAAACGAAAGGCTTCGGTCGTGACGGCGAATCCGTCCGGCGTAGGCAGACCCAGCCGGTTCCGAAGTTCCCCCAAGTTGGCCATCTTGCCCCCGACAAGATCGGCGTGCTCCGCGCCAAGTCGAGACAGATCGAGAACGATCTCCGAGGCTGCAGGACCGGCATCCTCCTCGAGCACACGGCTGAGGTCAGAGGAAATGCGCTCGAAGCTTTCCCGAAGCGAGGCGTACCGGTCGCCCGAGATCCTGTTGATGCTTTCGACCATGGTGTGAATCTCGGAAGCGGCGCGAACGACCCGCCTTTTTACGTAGGCGCGGTCCAGGAACTCCTGTGTCTGGAGCTTGCGGGAAAGCTCGGCCGTGATTTCGAGAAAGCTGTTGTTCGCGGCCAAGAGGCGCCGAAACTCCGCGTGGTAAAGCCTGAACCTCGCGAGCTGAGCCGCCGGATCCACCCTCCGGTCCGACCGCAGGCCAATGATTTCGAGGAAAACGAGGATGCCTCTCCAGAGCTTCTGCAGCCCTTTGCGGACCCAGAGCGCAAAGAAACGCGGACGGTTCGCGATGGCTGAATTCCTGGACAAGGACGGAACCCCTCCAGGGACATTCTATCCCAGAAACAGCACCGCTGGAACGGATCAGCGGACCCGCGCCTTTCCGCGCACGACCTTCAGGAGCCTGCGGCCACTTTTTTTGCGCAGCGCGTGGACGGCCATGGGCTCTTCCGGAGCCGCGCCTCGGATCCGCACCTCGACCCAGCGGGTGGGAAGCAGAAGCCCGTGAAGCACGCCCAAGGCGCCCAGCAGCATGAGAAGGGGGCCGGTCACGGAAAGCCAGTTCTGGAAAGCGACCGCCACCGCAATGAGACCCAAGCCGACGCCCACTTCGCCCGACCGCACCCGCCTGCGGGTTTCAAGCGATTCGATCCGGTCGTAAGGGGTCGAATCGAGCTGGGCGCCTCCCGCGTCGTCGGCCAAAGGGGGCAGGCCTGCCCGAAGGGGGGAGCGGACCCTCCAGAGGCGCTTGTCCGTGGCGAAAAAGCTCACGGCCGTTTGCTCGGGCTCCCGGAGCATGGACTCGGTCAGGCGCGTGTGGGAAAAGACGACGTGATGTTCGGCCAGGATGCTCTCGCCCTGCTCCAGACGCCTCTCGACGAGCGCACGGTAGAGGCCTACCGTGCGCTCGGCAAGGGCGGGCTCGAACTCCTTGTCCCGGATGTCTCCCCGGGCGTGCTTCTCGGCGAGACTGCGGATCTCGCCCCGAAGCCGGTCCAGATCAGTCGTCATAAGGATACTCGCCCGGCGAGACCCGGCTCGCATGGAGCCCCGGCATGAGCATCAGAATGACAGCGACCAGGATCACGAAGGCCACAACAAAGGCGAACCAAGGATCCCATTCCTTGATGGTCGAACCGTACAGGAGCCAGAGAAGAAACCCATAAAGAACCGCATTCGCAACAATCTGCAAGAGCTTGTTCATGGCTTCACCCCGAGAAAGCCGCTTGCTTCAGCCAGAGCAGGTATACGGCCGCAGCCGTTCCCATGGAGATGGCCAGAAGCAGAATCCAGTAGCCGAGCATGGAATCGATGAACCACCGCATTGCCTTCGACTCCTCTTCCATTCGTTCAGTCGGCGGCTACGACCAGGGGGGGCACCCACGGTGGCACCCTCTTGCCCTGTTTGTGGCGCACCGAAAAGACCACAAGGGAAACGATGAACAGGCAAAGGAACAGCATCTCCCCGAGGGTAAAGACCACGGCAAAGAAGGACAGGAACTCGATCTTCTGGCCCGTAAGAACATACAGCAGCCGGAGAAGAGCGCCGGTCGTGGCCAGAATCAGGGAGTAGCTCAGGATGTAGCGAATCGCGGGCCCCCGCACATAGGCCGTTGCGATCGACCCGAACTGGGCGCCGATCATGGCTCCGACGATCATGAAGAGCACGGCCATCATGTCCACGTTCCCGGACATGGACTGGCGGAGCGCGCCGTAGCCGCCGGAGACCACGATCTCGACCAGATCCGTCCCCACCGAAATGTGCGTGGTGGCGCCAATGAGATACACGAGAGATGGAACCCGAATGAATCCTCCGCCAACCCCCAGGAAGCCCGCCAGAAGGCCGGTGGCGATGCCGATCAGGACCACGACCCACATGGAGACCACAACCCGGGCCGTGCGGCACCTCACGATCGGATAGAGGGGAATTCTCTGGAAGAAGTAGTGCAAAGTGCTGGTCTTGAGCTCGCGGCCCACGTCCTGGCCCGCATCCGCCACCTCTTCGATCTTCTTGTGGGCCCTTCGGGTTTCGATCTGGGTGTACAGGAACAGGAAAAACATGACCACGACCGAGCAGGCGAGCAGCACCACCCCGGCGATGCCGAGCTTCTTCGTGTAATTGAGCAGCCTCACGCCGAGCTCCACGCCCAGCATGGTGCCGCCCACCATGGTCAGGGCCAAGGTCCAGTCGATGTTGCCGAGCTGGCGGTGCCGAATGCTCGAGATCACCGCCTTGCCCGCGATGTGGGTGGCGTCGATGCCCGAGGCCATGTAGCCGGGGAACCCGAAGACGATGAGGGCCGGAGTCACCATGTACCCGCCGCCCACACCGATGAACCCGCCCACGATCCCGACGGTGAACCCGGTCAGGACGAGCAGAAAGATGGGGGCATGAATACCCGCAATGACGAAGTCGAACATGGCTCCCTCCTAATGGCCTTCAAAGTGCCGGATCTTGTGGATCTTCCAGCCGAGGAGATCCGTAAACCCTTCGGCCATGAACCCTAGGGTGATACCCAGAAGGATCACCATGGCCACGTTCCAGACGCCCGACAAGGGATCGGTCTTGACCCCCTTGTGCTTGAAGGTGTCCTTGTATTTGAAGCCTTTCGATTCCTTGATTTCCCAGGGCACGAGCACCTGGATCGTCTCTCCCTCCAGGCGGGCCCGTTTACCGGCTTCCAGAACCTCGTTGCTGATGATGCCGTTCGCGTTGACCGGCAGCCGGTCGCCTTTCTTCACAGGCACGGCCACAGGCCCCTCGATCTTGTCAAAAGCCCCGATTATGAGTGCCACAGGGTTTTCCTTTGTGGCCTGGCCGAAGGTGTTCGAGTTGATCGCGTAGCCGTCCACGGTCGCGGTGTGGTAGTAGGCCGAAGCCATCTTGCCCGTGGCGTAATACTCTGCCACATAGACGATCACCGCTATGGACGCAGCCGTCCAGAACAGGAACTTGATCGCCGCCCTTCCCTTTGATTGCTCAGCCAAGATCTTCACCTCCCTTCCCCAACTCTGTTCGTCTTGGGAAAAACCATTAGGCACCCACAGGCTCTTCGCCGGACGTATCACCCCCCTCCGAACTCGAGACTCCGCTGCATCGATGTGGCGTAAGGCAAAACCCGTACCATCGGGGGTCAGACGCAGTCCTCCAAGAGAAACTGCGAAAAAACACACTCCTCCCGTCGCGGAACCGAATAGGGATTTCGAGCGGTCGCCGGCCGGACTGTCGCGCTTCTTTCCAGAAGACCGCCGAGCGCAGCACATTGTGCCGCAAAAATTCGTGAGAGATGCAGCAAGGCAGCCCCAGACAAAAGCCTCCTGCATCCGGCCCGTGGGAATAGGGGAAAACGCTCTTGTTTCCAGGCGGCGCTGCCGCGTCGGGACGCTCGAACCGCTCCTCGGCCAGCCCTCTGGGCCCGCTAGAGCTTTCTCTTTTTCCTGCTGCATCGGCGTGGCTTTACAACTTGTAAAAATCCTCGACACGATATCAGGCCGTGCAGAGGCGCGGCCCGCAGAGCCACCGGAGACGATCCATTGCGTTTTGAAGGGCTTTCGGTCGACCCGGGCAGTCTCCACTCTGACCGCACCCGTGGCACAAAAGATGCTAGCCCCCAAATTCTCCAGAGACAGGCTCGTCGTCTCGGAATCCGGAAAAGCGCAAGACAACGAACAGCGATCGCTCGCAGCGGAATGGTACTCGCGTGCAAGGGTCGGTTCTGCGAAGGAGATCGTCAACTTGCCCTGAGGCGCGCACGCATGGAGGACGAGGAGGAAGACAACATGATGTTGAAGAAGATCTTGGCGGTTGCGGCCTGTCTGGCGGTTCTCTTGGGCTTCGGGGTTCGAGCATCGGCCCAGCAAGCGGCTTCCCAGCAACCTGCCGAGCTTAAAGCGTCGAATCCGGCCGAAGAACTCATTCAGAAGCAGAAGGCCATCCCGGTGGTGGCCTATTGGAAGAACGCCTTCACGCTGTCCACCCCGGACGAGGCCTATTGGCTCAAGATCCGCGGCAACGTCCACCTCGACAGCCGCTTTTACGGAGCCAACAGCGCCAACCCGTCCAATTTCGACATCCGCAGGGCCCGGATCGATCTGCAGGGGCAGTTCTACAAATACATTCAACTTCGGCTTCAGGCCGAATTCGCCGACAACCCCTATATCCGGAACGCGTACGTGGATTTCGCTTTTCGGGACTGGCTCCACCTGAGGCCCGGCCAGATGAAGCCGCCCTTCAGCACCTCGTGGTGGACCTTGGATAACAACGTGAACTTCATCGAGCGCGGCGCCGGAACACCCATCTACCCCTTCTTCGATCGCGGCTTTTGGATCTGGGGCGATCTTTTCGAGAAATCCGTGACCTACAACCTCTCGGTCTGGACCGGAGCCGGCATGGACCTCGACTACCAGAGGGGCGACGTCGATGACCACAAGGACTTCATCGGCAGGCTCTTTTTCTCGCCTTTCATCACCCTGAAGGACTCGTTTCTCCAAAACACCTATGTCTGCGTCCAGGGCAGCTACGGCATGCAGTCCATTCCCACAACCCGGTTCGAGACCAAGGGGTACCGGGCCGCTGTCTACGACGACCTGTACTGGACCTGGGAGACCCAGAACCCGGGCTACGGAGAGATAGGAGGCCGCAACCGGTGGGGAGCCGAGTTCCATTACATTTACGGGCCCTTCAGCGTGAGCACCGAGTACCTCGTCACGGAGTACAAAGACATCGACGTCTTCGACAAGAAGGACGGCGCTCTCGTGATCCCGAACGCTTACGGCAAGGTCAAGTCCTGGAGCACCTGGGTGAGCTTCTTCATCACGGGCGAGAGCAAAACCCTCTCCAACGAGGGCTGGAGACAGCCCAATCCCAGGAACGACTTCGATCCCTTCCACTTCAAGGGCCTCGGCGCATGGGAAGTGCTCGTCCGGTACACCCACACCAAGACCGACGAGGACCTGTTTCAGACCACGTCCTTCGGAGGCAAGGACTACCGGATCCTGGCCGGCGCCGATGACGTGTATGAATACACGGCAGGCGTGAACTGGACCTGGAACGCCCTGGTCAGGTGGCAGTTCAACTATGTGCACCTGGACGCCACGGGCGAGGGGATTCAGACGGGCGACAAGAACTACAAGGAGGGGATCAAGAAGGTGAAAAACGAAGACCAGTACGCTTTTCGCATGATCTTCAGATTCTAGCCAGATAGGAGCAGGGCCCGGGCGCGTCTGCACCCGGGCCCTCCAAAAGTACAAGCCATGAAGACCCGACCGCTCCGCCTCAAGACCAAGGAAAGACGCATCTTGGAATCTTGGGCGAACGAAGCCGAGACCGACTACAGACTCCGCCTTCGGGCCCGGATCGTCCTGGCCCTGGCCGAGGGCCGCAGCCACTCCGAGGCGACCGCTGCGCTCGGGATCCGCATGGCCACCGTGACCAAGTGGCGAAGGCGCTTCGAACGGGACGGGCCCAAGGGCCTCAAGGACGCGCCCCGCTCGGGCAAGCCCCCCAAGTATGGAGAGAGCACCGAAGAGCGGGTGCTGTACCTCCTCACCCAGCCGCCGCCCAAGGGGTTCAAGAGATGGAGCGGCCGCCTGCTGGCCCGGGCGCTCCGAAACGTCTCCCGCGATCAGGTCTGGAGAATCCTGAGAAAACGGGGGATCCGCTTGGGCGGCGGCCGCGCCGGTTCGGCCGGGCGCCTTTCGCCGTGACTTGCCACCCCCGTCTACGCGGACCTGTGCGAGACCCTCGTCGAGCGTATGGACCAAGGTTTCTTTTCCGGCGTGGTCACGCCGATTACGGCAGCCGAGATCCTCGTCAAGCCCCTCACGAAAAAGCGCCTTTCGATCGCAGACCGGTACCGCATGGCCATCCGAAGCCTGCCGGACATGTTTCAGGCGGCCGTGGCCCTCTCCTTCCCGGCCCGCACGCTGATCACGAACGACCGGGCCTTGCGAAAGGTCAGGGAAGTCCGGATCCTCCTCCTGGACGAGTTGTCCCCGTGACCCCAGGCAGGAGGTCGCAGAACCAGAACCGACCTTCCCTCACCACGACCTCGCCTCGTTCGATCGGAACGGGCCGGGCAAACACCGGGCCGTCCCAGACAAAGGAGTGAAATTCTCCGTTCTCGCCGCACGGGTCCACGCCAGCCGGCAGGTGTCGGAGAAACGACTCGTCGAAGTCCCTGCCCGCGAACCGGCCGTCCAGGGCTTGCGAGTCCACGCAGGTGATGACCGCCTTGAACCCGAGCTCCACGAAGGAGCGCGCCAAACTCCGCGTATCCCGCTTCCACAGGGGGAAGACAGCCTTCATCGAAACTCCGGCAAGACGGCTCTCCCGGTACTGCCTCAGATCCTCGAGAAAAATATCGCCGAAGGCCACCGTGAAAACTCCGGAGGCCGTCTGCTCCTCGAGAAGTTTCCGCATCCTTTTCTCGTAAACCTCGTTCGAGCAGTCCGCGGGAATCGTCACGCAGAGGAGGGCAAGACCAAGAGCCTCGGCCTGCTCCACGAGGAGCGCCTCTCGCACGCCGTGCATGCTTACTCTGCCATAGTCCTCGGTGACCGTCGTGACCAGCCCCACCACATCGTACAGGCCCGTGCGCCGAAGCTCGTAGAGAGCAAGGGCGCTGTCCTTGCCGCCGCTCCAGGAGAGAATCGCCTTTTCCACCGGTTTCTCCATCGATCGTCGTGGCCACGGGACCACGGCCTGCCCATTGCCCTGCATTGCGGCATCCCTCAGAGGGACCCGCTCCACCGCCTCATCTCCTTTCCCTGAAGGCCGAAAGGCAGAGAGCCACGCCCGGCTCAAAGGAGGACGAACCGGCCATCCGGCTCCTCTCCGACCACCCCCTCCCGCTCGAGCTTGCCGAGATGGCTCGCCAGCAGGGCCGCTCCCGGAAACACGTGCTGGGAAGGGGACCGGAACAGCTCGGGCAGCAGCTCGTGAAACGTTCTGGGGCCCAGACGAAGAGCCTCCATGAGCCTTTCCTCGCGGCGGCCGACCTTGGCCAGAGCGTTCTCGACGGCTTCCCGAGGGCTCTCGATGGGATCGCCGTGGGAAGGAAGGATCCGGCGCACGTCCAGGGCCAGATACTTCCGAAGGCTCGCCGTGTATCCCTCCACTCCCCCGGAACTCGGCGTGTAGAAAGGGACCTCCATGCCCACCATGTCCCCCACGAACAGAAGACCCAGCCGCCTTTCGTACAAGGAGATATGGCCCGGGTGATGTCCGGGCGTGTGGAGGACTTCAAAGGCGTAATCGCCGCATTCGATGCGGTCTCCCTCGACCACGGTCCGGTCCGGCTCGGTCTGGCTGATCGGGCAGAAGGCCGCGTAAAAATCGAGAATACTGAATCGGGTCCCGGGGAAACGCTCGGCCACGAGATCCGCGTCAAAGGCTTTTTCCAGAAGCGAGTTGTCCCTGAGATAGGGCGCGTCCAGCGCGTGGTCCACGACCGTCAGAGCCGGCAGCAGCCCGCGAAAGTGGGCGATCGCGCCCATGTGGTCCGCGTGGGTGTGGGAGATGATCACCGTGTGAAGGTTCTCGATCGCAAGTCCTGAGGCCTCGAAGAGCCCGAGAGTCTGCCGGATGTTCGCCTCCCCGCCCCCGCCGATTTCCACGCAGGAGAAGCCCTTCCGGTCGCGGATGGCCAGGAGGCTCGAAGAATCCACGACTCCTCGCTTTTCCACCTTGAGAAAGTGAAAACCTTCCGAGATCTCCATGGCTGGCGCTCCCTCCAGAATCGTCGCAGGCCGAAGTATACGCTACCCGCCAGTTTGCATCCACAGGAGCACAAGGGGGACGCGACCGTGCCCGTCCCTCTCCCTGTCTCGAGAGACCGGCTTGCGCCGAACCGGCCTTTTCAGGTATTCATCAAGGAAACATCCGGAGGGCCAGGACAATGAACGAGACCATTCTCATGATTCACGGCATGTGGGGCGGCGCCTGGAACTGGGATAACTACAAGAAGTTTTTCGAGGCTCGGGGATACGGGTGCGTCGTTCCCACGCTGCGCTATCACGACATCGACCCCAAAGGCGTGCCCGACAGCCGCCTGGGAACCACGAGCCTCCTCGATTACGCTCGGGACCTGGAGGCCGAGATCGCCAGGATCCCTGGAAAGCCCGTGATCATGGGCCACTCCATGGGAGGCCTTCTCGCCCAGATCCTGGGGAGCAGGGGCCTGGCCAAGGCCCTGGTGCTGCTCACGCCCGCGGCTCCGGCTGGAATCATGATGCTGAAACCCTCTGTCATCAGGAGCTTCGCGAACATCATGCTCAAGTGGGGATTCTGGCGCAAACCCCACAGGCTCCCTTTTGAAGCGGCCGTGTACGCCATGTACCACCTCGTGCCCCGCCAAGACCAAAGACCCCTTTATGAGCGCCTCGTGTACGAGTCCGGCCGGGCCGCGGCCGAGATCGGCTTCTGGCTCCTGGACCCGACTCGGGCCGCCGGGGTCGACGAGGCCAAAGTGACCTGCCCGGTCCTGGTCGTAGGGGGCGGACAGGACCGGATCACGCCACCCGGGGTTACCCGCAAAATCGCGGCCAAGTACCGGGCCGTAAGCACCTACCTGGAGCTGCCCGACCATGCCCACTGGGTGCTCGGCGAGCCCGGCTGGGAGAAGGTTGCGCAGTCCGTCGCCAACTGGCTTGAAGAAAGTCGAAGCCAGACGCCCGGAGATCCCTGACACGACCTCATCCTGTCGGCAACCCGCGCTCTTCGAGGGTCCTCAGGTTCATCTCGATCATGTTTTCCGGCACGCTGACCGGCTCGGGCTTTTCCACCATCGAGATCGCATCCACCGGACAGGAGGGCACGCAGAGGCCGCAACCGATGCACCGGAGCGCGTCCCTCCGGTGTGGTCAAGACCCTTTCAGGGCCTGTGGCGACACCGGGCGAGCAGCTCGCCCAAAGGCACCACCCGGTAGCCCCGGGCCCGGACCTCATCCAGGATCAGGGGCAGGGCGTCCACGGATCTTTTCCTATCGTGAGGCCGGTTCGCGAGGCCGTCGTGCATGGCAAGAATGCGGCCCGGCCTGAGGGCCGCGCCGACTTCGGCCGCGATCTCGGCTGCCGTGAACGGGCGATTGTCCCTGGCCAGGAGCGAAAATCCGACCAGGGTCAGCTTCTCTTTCCAGAGGGCCCATCCGAGAAAGGGATTCAAAAGCCCCAAAGGCTGGCGGTAGTAAACGGGCCTGACCCCCGCGGCCCGCTGGAACTTCTCCTGAGCAGCCCGAATCTCTCGGAGCGTCGCCCCAGGACCCAGAAGAGACATCCAGAACAAGTGGCGGTCGCTGTGGTTTCCGACTTCGTGCCCCCGAGCCAGGATCTCCCGGAGGAGCTCAGGATGCCGTTCCACTCTCCAGCCTAGGCAGAAGAAGCACGCCTTGGCACCGTACCGGTCCAGGATTTCGAGCACCCGGGGCGTGAAATCCGGGTGCGGGCCGTCGTCCAGAGTGAGGGAGACGATCTTTTCGCCCGTTTTCACGCCCAGGAGGACCGGGGCGAAAAGACCCGAATTCTGAAAGCACCCGGCGAACGTCACGGCAGGGAGGATCAGAAGAGGAACCCAGCAAATCCAGGCCGGGCGCACGGAAAGCTGGGCCAGCAGAACCGCCGCGGCCAAAGAGGATGCGATCAGCGCGGCAGCGAAGAGCTTTCGATCCCGCATCCTTTCCTCCGAGGCCTGCTCTTCGATCAGATCCCCCGCATCCTTCAGGCAGGAGGAGCACCGAGCCGGGCTGTGTCGGCCCTTGCCTTTTCAGGCCGCCGAGGAGGACCCCGAAGCCGGGCTCCCTGGCGTCGGCTACGTTCTCAGGGTGAATCTCTTGTCGAGCTTTTCCATCTTGTCCACGATGCCGCCGTACTCGAGCTCGCTGTATGGAAGCATAGCCGCACCAAAGAAGCCCTGCTTGCGGATCTCCAGGGCCTTGCGGGACACCTCCTGTCGCACATAGTCCCAAAGAGGATGGTCGAAAGCATCGACCGGTTCGGTCAGCCTTCCGTTGTGGACGCAATAAGCGGCGCAGCTCACCACCGGGGGCCCGTCAAAATAGGAAATGGTGGAGTTCCGCTTGACCGGCATGAAGGGCCCGTTGTGGCTTCCCCGCATGAAGCCGGCCACGTACGGCGCGATGGAAAAAGGTGATAGGACTTCCCCGGTCGCCGGGAAATTCCCCTGCACGCGCACCAGCATGATGGGGTCGTCCTTGCCCACGTACTTGCCCGCGATGTTGTGGAGCCTCGTGGTGCTGACCGAGACCGCGATCTCTCCATCAGCCCTGGAATGAATGCTTTCCACAACGAAGCGCTCCGGATCCCGCAGCAGAGCCGCGATGTCGTAGATCTCCTCCGGGGCGCACAATTCGATCACCCGGTCCGCTTCAGTGCAGGAGACATCCATGATCGTGTATTTGAACCCCGAGGCCATCTTGGGAGAGAGGATCAGGCCCGAGCAGTGCATGGGGTCCGCAAAAGCGAGGTACAGCGGAAGGTTGTAGGCTCCTGGATCCGTCTTGTCGGCTGCGAAGAAGAGGAATGGTTCGTTCGGTCTCTCCTCGAAGGTCATTTCGGCCACCGCGGGCCCCATTCCCTTGACGTTGCCGGAAAAGGAGTCCTTGAGCAGATCCTGCCCGGCTCCGTAAAGCCCCTGCTCCTTGGCCACCTGGGTGGCGGCCACAAAAGCGTCCCAGGCGAGCTTGTGGATCTTCGAGCTGCCTGAGCCTTGCTCGTGGGTGCACAGGACGGCTAGGTCGTCTCCAGTGTGGCTCACGTCGAAGTCGATGAGCATGCCCTTGGCATTCTGCTGGATGTACTCTTTGAGCCGTGCCTCCAAGGCTTCGCTCGGGCAAATATGTCCGCCCACGCTGCCGATGTCCGCCTTGAACACACTGAGCGTGATTTTCATGGCTCCATCCTCCTTTCCTGCGCAGGTCCTTATCGCAGAGGGGGTCCTCCTTTCAGGGGGCATTATCCGCACGGAAGCCCGTTTTGGCAACCCGGTCCCTTGAGGCCTGGGCCCGGCGCCGCTGGCCCGCCGGAGCGAGGCCAAGGAACACCGATAGGCAAGAAAGTTGATCTTGCCAGCCGGATGTGCGATAGAAGCCATTTCAGAGGTCATCCTTGGGTCCCTGCGTCCCTGCCCCAGCCTTTCCAAGACGGCCTTGCCGGCAGGACCCGAGTCAACCAGCCGATGCTGAAAAATGAAAAAAGCGCCCGGAATCTCGGGGGAATTCATGCCAGGGGCCCCAGAATCCTCGGCTGGCTGTGAGCGAAAGATGTCCCTTCCTTCACCGATCGAAGGCCCTGCGCGTCCAGGCCCCAAGGAGCAGCCCTCTGCCGGCTCGCTGCCCGGGTGGAACGAGGCCATCCGGAAGCTCTGGCTGCCGCTTTTCTTTTCATTGCACTTGCTTTTCACGGCTTTTTGGATCGGCCTGAGAACCGAGCATGTCCTCATCTACGCCCTCGTGCTCGCCCTCTGGGCCGCAAACGACAGGAGCCGACTTTTCCTCAAGGCCGCCTTGCCCTTTTGGGTGTTCGGAGCCTGCTATGACGCCCTGAGGCTGATCCCGCAGGCGTGGACCCGGCAGATTCACGTGGCGGATCTATACAAAGCCGAGAAATTCTTGTTCGGCCTCGATTTGAACGGAGTTCGGATCACGCCGAGCGAATACCTCTCCAGCCATGCCACGCCCCTTCTGGATCTTCCGGCCGGAATCTTCTACCTCATGTACCTTCCTGTTTTCTTCGCCTTTTTCGTCTATCTTTTCTGGAGAAATCTCGCATTGGCCCGGCGCCTTGCATGGTGTTTCCTCCTGCTCAACCTGGCGGGAGTTCTCACGTTCCAGATCTTTCCCGCAGCTCCTCCCTGGTACGTGACCTATTACGGCCTCGGGCCCGCAGATCCCGCGACCCCGCCCCATCCGGCCGGCATGCTCAGGTTCGACGCTCTTGTCGGGGTGCCGATCGCAGAGACCCTTTACAGCAAGAGCCCGGACGTCTTCGGCGCCCTGCCGTCCTTGCATGTGGCGAATCCTGTCCTGTTGTTTTTGTACGCCCGGCGCCTGGGTCGTTCCTGGGGGCTCTTAACTCTCGGGTACGCTCTGGGCGTGGCCTTTTCCGCCCTGTACTTGAATCACCACTACGTCCTGGACGTCCTGGCCGGAGCTCTTTACGCGGGCATTTCCTACTGCCTGATTCCGGCCGGGACCGCGAGAGCATCGCGCACACGGCGGCCTTCACACCGGCGCGCGCCGGTCGTCGGAGTCATAACACTTTGGAGAGGGAATCGCCGGAATCAGAGAATCCGGTTGTAGAGGGCCCGCACGACCAAGTCCGCGCAATCGATCCCGCTCTGGCAGGCAAGCTCGGTGCCGATGCCGGCAGCACCCGCACAGTCCCCGGCCACAAACAAGCCTTGAAGAGGAGTCACGTTCGGGTGTCTCCTGGGCCCGACCTGGCTCGTATCCTGGGCAGTTGAGATGACTGGACCCCCGGTCTTGCCCAGCCACTGCTCCAAAAACCGGTTCTGAAAACGATCGATCCAGACCACCCGGGAGCGCGCCTCGGGGTAGATATCGAAAAACGCCTCCACCATTGCATCGATCCACTGGTCCTGGGGATCGGCCCCCTCTTTGCCGGCCACGGCGCAGGCCGAGGTGAGCGTAAGAAGCTGTTTGCCCGGTGGTGCCAGCGAAGAGTCGAAATTCGAGGGAACCGGGCAATAGAAACACAGGATCTCCGGCACCCTGCCCTCCTCCACGTCTCGCCACATATTCTGAACATCCTCGATCGAGAGGGGCCTCGTTGGATCTTTTCGCTTGTCCCGAATCCCTACGAGAACGCCCTCCCGGATTACGGGCTTGTCGAGGAGGATCTTGGCCTGCACAGCCCCGAGGGAGCCCCGGACCGCGTTCACGTGCTCCACGTACTCAGCAGGAAAGTGTTCCCTCCCCACAAGCTCGATCGTATCCCTGAGGGAGGTCGTGCTCACGACGGCCCTGGTGGAGTAAAAGTCTCCGTCGGTCGTCTCGACCCCTTCAACTCTTCCCTCCCCCACCCGAATCCGGCTCACGCGGGCGTTGACGACGACCCTGGCGCCCCGGCCCTCGGCTCCTTCGAGGAAGGCCCGCGGCACAGCCACGGCGCCTCCCTGGGGATATCCGAAGTCGCGGGCCTGAAAGGCCTTTTTCACGCACCACAGGGCCTCGCCGACCGAGGCGTCCCGCTGGGGAATTACGAAACAAAGGCACATCATGACGCTCGAAAACAGAAAAAAGGAAGGATTCCGAGTGGCCTCTAGAACCTTTTCCTCCATTCGCTCGGGATAGAGCCCGTGAATGGACTGTCCGCCGGACCAGAAGGGCTCGGTCATTCTCTTGGCCATGGGAAGCAGTTCCCGAGCCTGAAACCGAAACTGGCGCAGGGCCGTAAGCCCCAGCAGGGGCATGGTCCAGCCCTGGTAGTTGCCCACGAAATCAAAAGTCGGCCCGCGGATCCGCATCATGGGGGCCCTGCGAAGGAACCGGACCCGGCCGGCCGCGCCCAGGCGGCTCAGAACCTCGCCGATGGGCCCCCGGCTGCCCCGGGAGAACATGTGGGCGCCTGTGTCCACGTGGGCCCCTTGGCGGTTGTAGAAGGAACAGGCGCCGCCCACGCGTGGGTTCTTTTCCAGCAGGAGAACCCGAAACCCTTCCCGGGCAATGAGCGCACCTGCAGTTGCTCCGCCCATGCCGGTTCCGATCACCACGACGTCGAAGTCGCACGGTTTCATGGCGCAACCTCCTTGGGATTGCTGCGCGAGAAGTCGCCCCCTTTCTCCAGGTCAGCATACCCAAACGAGACGACCTGGACAACGAAAAATCCATGGACGGACCGGCATGAATTTCGCTCTGCGCAAATCCAAGACGGCCGCGACGGAGCGCGTCCCTCCGGGGTAAAAAACCCGGTGGAGGGCCACGGTCCCTCGCGGCCACTGGAGGGTGAAGGGCCACGCTCTATCGTGGCCGCAGGACGACGATGCGGCGACGGCAGACAAAAAAACAGGGCGCCGGTCGTCCGGCGCCCCATAAAACGGCACGCGTGCAATCCAAAGGGATCAGGACTTAATGCTCACCTGGATCTGCTTGGGCTTGGTCTCCTCCTTGACAGGCAGGACGATCTGAAGAACCCCGTTTTCCAGCTTGGCCTCGATCCGGGCCGGATCCACCGTGGCGGGCACGTAGAAAGAGCGCTCGAAAGATCCGTAGGGCGCTTCGATCCTGATGTAGTCATCCTCCTTGCGGTCCTTGTCCATCTTTCGGCTGCCCTTGACCGTGAGCACGTCCGCGTCCAGGTGGATGCCGATATCTTTCTTGTTCACCCCGGGCAGATCCATGGTCAGGATGAAGGCGTCGGGGTCGTGAAAGATGTCGAC
>Ga0073932_1002164_pt1 | contig 32165 bp, 22 predicted proteins | sample DewCreD2012metaG_FD_76967 | JGI IMG/M metagenome (GOLD analysis project Ga0073932, IMG submission 76967) | Hot spring sediment bacterial and archeal communities from British Columbia, Canada, to study Microbial Dark Matter (Phase II) - Dewar... ...
AGTACCGCGCCGCGAAAGTTCCAGACCCATTGTTTGCGGCTGCGGGCCCGGCTCTTCGTTGCTCGCTCGTCACAGATCTCCTCCGGATATGCTCCTCGCTCGCGCCTCGATCCGGACCCGCATCCACGGCGCCCTGGGTCAGGAACTTCTGCGGCGCGGTACTCAGAGATGAAGAACCCCAGAACTGCAGAGCCCCATCCGTCAGCGGCCGGCTCGATCTCGCTCAACGTACCGTCGCCAGTTGTTCCTTCGCGCTCTGTATCACCACGGCCGTCAGACAGTCGAGAAACCGCAGGACACAGGGCGTCCGCAGGGTATAGAAAATCTTGGTGCCGCGCTTCTCGTCGCTGACGATGCCGGCGGACTTGAGCAGCGCCAGGTGACGCGAGATCGTGGGTCCTTCCGCCTCGATGCCCCTGGCCAGCTCGCAGACGCAGAGCGGCCCGTCGGCGAGCCGCTCGACGAAATAGAGCCGCGTCGGATGGGCGAGCGCCTTCAGCACCCGCGCACGCGCGACGTAGGCGGATCGGCTTCGTCGATCCACTGGAACCTTCCCTTTTGAAGAAACCATCCCGGTCGCGATCGACCGCCCTTCTCGGAAGGACCGACGGCGATCACGACAACGATCGCGACGACGGGGTCCGCACCCCGTGCCGCGGTTTATGCCCCATGCACCTTCAACGCCACCTCGGCCACGCGCCGACCCAGGTTCTTCGCGGTGCCCAGCCCGAACTCGTCGCCCGAGATGTCGTCCTTCGTGTTGACCAGCGTGGCGCCCTGGTGCGCGGAGGGGCGGCCGTCGCCCACGACGATCATTTCCTGGCAGAGCAGCGCGGCGTGGATGCCCTGGATCGTCAGTTCCTGTCCACCGTTGCGCGCCCCGCCGACGGCCAGCGCCCCGGCGACCTTGTTGGCCAGGGCGAAGTTGTTCTTGCGGAAGACCATGCAGCGGTCGAGAAAGGCCTTGCAGAGCGAGGACATGCCGCTGAAATAGACCGGCGAGCCGACGATGATGCCGCCGACCGAGCGGTCGCTCAACTTGGTGGCCAGACCTTCGAAATCGTCCTGCTCGCCCTCCTTGGGGGGGACGACGGCATGGCGTCCGTCGATACGCAGGTCGGCCAGTTCGACGATGTCGGTTTCGATGTCCGGTGAATGCGCCTTGGCGGCTTCCAGCGCCACCTGCAGCGCGGCGAAGGTGGTCTTGCCTTTGCGCGCGCTGCAGTTGATGCCCACGATCCTGACTTTCCGGGCCGCTGCGGCCGGTCCGCCGGCCTCTTCCGCCCGCACCGCGCCCGCGGCGACCCCCAGCGCCACCGCGCCCGCCAGCCCTGCCGTTCCCAGAAACTCGCGTCGCTCGCTGTTCATGCTCGTCCCCTTTCGTCGCACCCTGCCCACCGTTACTTTATTAGCTATTTAGCTAAATATAATCGAATGTCAAGGGCGAAGTCCGCCGGCCCTCCGCCCCGCACTTGGCGTGCTCGCCCGGCGCAGGTATCATCCGCTCTCCGATCGTCCAGGAGAAGATGACGATGAGCACATCCGGCGCGGCCGAGTTCCTCAAACGTTCCTGCGAATTCACCGACCGAAAACTCGACGAGTACCTCCCGAAGGAATCCGAATCCCCGCAGACGCTGCACAAGGCGATGCGCTATTCGATCTTCGCCGGAGGCAAACGGCTCCGCCCGGCCCTGGCGCTGGCGGCCGCCGAAACCGTCGGGGGCACCTTCGACGAGGCCGCGCCCGTCGCCTGCGCGCTGGAGATGATCCACACCTATTCGCTGATCCACGACGACCTGCCCGCGATGGACAACGACGACCTCCGCCGCGGCCGGCCCACCAATCACAAGGTGTTCGGCGAGGCCCTGGCGATCCTGGCCGGAGACGGTCTGCTGACCCTGGCCTTCGAGACGTTGACCCGCTGCCCCAAGGCGCAGACCCTCCCCGCCGTCCTCGCATCCGTCGCCCGCGGCGCCGGATGTCAGGGCATGGTCGGCGGCCAGGTATTGGATATCGAAGGCGAAGGCAAGCCCGCCAGTCTGGATGCCGTCCAGGCGATCCATCGATGGAAGACCGCCGCCCTCATCAGCGCCTCCTGCGAAGCCGGTGCCTTATCCGCCGGCGCAACCCCGATGGAGGCCGAAAAGATGCGTCGTTTCGGCCAGAAGATAGGATTGGCATTCCAGATCCTGGACGATATATTGGATTGCACCAGCTCGCCTGAGCAGTTGGGCAAGACGCCGGGAAAGGACCAAAAGGCGGGCAAAGCCACCTATCCTTCCATCATGGGCCTGGAAAAAGCACGGGCAGAGGCGGAAGGACTGATCGAAGCGGCCGAGGGCGATCTGGCCTCCTTCGGCTCCAACGGCTGCACCCTGCGGGAGTTGGCACGGTTCGTCGTGGAACGGAAGAACTGAAGGCATGGCCTTCGGCAGGCGGATCGTCGGTTCCGTTCCGTGCCATGGAGGAGACTTGAGGTGCGATGAGTACCGAGCGCAGCGGCGCATTGGGGGCGGGCGCGATGAATCCCGCCGATAGACTGCATGCGGATCTGCTCAAGAAGGCGGCGGGCGCGATCGGCGCGGAACCCGAACCGTGTCCGATCCCCCAGCCGTTCCTGGAGCACATCCGGGACGCCGAGGACGTCCGGAAGATCCCCCCGTCGCTGCTGCCCACGCTCGCGCACGAGATCCGCCAGAAAATTCACGAGGCGGTCAGCCGGACCGGTGGACATCTGGCTTCGAATCTGGGCGTGGTCGAACTGACCATCGCGCTGCATCGCCTCTACGATTTCCGCAAGGACCGCCTCGTCTTCGACGTCGGCCACCAGGTCTACACGCACAAGCTGCTGACGGGCCGCGCGAAGCTCTTCCATACCCTCCGCCAGCAGGGCGGTCTCTCGGGCTATCCGAACCCGCGCGAGAGCGAGTACGATCTCTTTCACACGGCGCATGCCGGCTGTGCGGTGAGCACGATCCTGGGGCTGGCCGAGGCCGACAAGAAGTCTGGCCGCGACGTGCGCAGCGTGGCGGTGGTCGGCGACGGCGCGCTGACGTCGGGCGTGGTCTTCGAAGCCCTGAATCACGCCGGGCACGTCGGTTCCGACGTGCTGGTGATCCTGAACGACAATGGCTGTTCGATCAGTCCGACGACGGGCGCGCTTTCGGCGACGTGTTCGGACATCCGGGTGACGCACTTCTTCCGCCAGTTCCGCGATCGCGGCAGGGAGTTCCTGGAAAAGATTCCGTATCTGGGCCGCGACGCCAGCCGTCTGGCGAGCAACGTGCTGGACGCGGCCAGCCGGCTGACGCACCAGCCCGGCGCGATCTTCATGGATCTGGGCTTCCGCTACTTCGGCCCGATGGACGGACACGATCTGCTGGCGCTCGAAAAGTGGCTGACCGAACTGCGCACGATCTCCGGGCCCAAGCTGCTGCACGTGGTCACGCACAAAGGCTACGGATTGCCCTGGGCGGCGCAGGATCCGGTGACATGGCATGGCGCGCGTCCGTACGAGGTGCAGGGTCAGACCGCGTCCTTCAAAAAGGCCAACGCCCTCGCCCCGCCCGCTTACACGAAGGTGGTCAGCGATGCGATCATCGAGGCGGCCAGGGAGAATCCCAAGGTCGTGGCGATCACGGCTGCGATGCCCGACGGCACGGGGCTGATCCACTTCCAGAAGCAGTTCCCCGACCGGTACTACGACGTGGGCATCTGCGAACAGCACGCGGTCTGTTTCGCCGCGGCGCTGGCCAAGGGCGGCCTGCGTCCGGTGGCCTGCATCTACTCGAGTTTTCTGCAACGCGCCGTCGACCAGCTGATGCACGACATCTCGCTCCAGGAAGGCCTGCCGGTGGTGCTCTGCCTCGACCGTGCGGGCGTGGTGGGCGACGACGGACCGACGCACCATGGCGTCTTCGATATCGCCTACATGCGCGCCTTCCCGCACTTCGTGCTGGCCGCGCCCAAGGACGGTGCGGAGGCCGCGGCGCTGGTCCGCTGGGCCATCGGGCAGAACCGGCCGGTTGCCATCCGCTACCCGCGCGACGTGGCCCCGGTCGAACCGCTGACGCCCGAACTGCGCCCCATCGAGCTGGGCAAGGGCGAAATCCTGCGCCAGGGCGGGGGCCTTGCGCTGCTCGGTTACGGCGCGACGGTCGTCGAGGCGCTCAAGGCTGCGGAAATCCTCGAACGGCAGCACGGCCGACGCGTCACGGTGGCCAACGCGCGCTTCTGCAAGCCGCTCGATGTCGAACTGCTGCGGCAGCTCTTCGAGACGCACGACCGCGTGATCACGATCGAAGACCACCAGTTGCAGAACGGCTTCGGCTCGGCGGTGCTGGAGGAGGCCTGCGATCGCGGGCTGGACACGCGCAAGCTGCGCCGGCTGGGCATACCGGACCGCTATGTCGAACACGGTCCGCGTCCCTGGCAGTTGGCGAGTATCGGCATCGATTCGACCGGCATCGTGGCGGCTGCACTCCAGTGAAACGCGCGACGCGGCGTCCCGGCCTCCTGATTCGCAAGGCGCTGCTTTCCGAAGTGGTTCCCATCCACCGGCTGGTCAACGAGTTCGCCGGCGGCGACCTGATGCTCCCGCTTTCGGTCGGCGACGTGACGGACCGATTGCGCGACTTCTGGGTGGCCGTGGACGGCAACGAGGTCGTCGGCAGCGTGGCGGTGCACGTGACCTGGGGGAAACTCGTCGAAATCCGCTCCCTGGCCGTGCGCAAGGACCGACAGAAGCGCGGACTGGGCGCGCGCCTGGTCAGGGCGGCCTTGCGCGAAGCGAAGGAACTGGGTGCGGAGGAGGTCTTCACCCTGACCTACGTCCCCGACTACTTCAAACGCTTCGGTTTCAAGGTCTGCGATCGCGGCGAACTCCCGCACAAGGTGTGGGTCGATTGCGTGAAGTGCCCGAAATTCCCCGATTGCGGCGAGACGGCGATGCGGCTAGACCTGCTCCCGCCAGGCCGGCGGCCGGCAAGCGTCGCCTCCGGAACGGCGGGGAAACGCACGTAGGGCCGACGCCACCGTACGCGCCGTCGATCGGAATGGCCCTCAAACGGGCCGTCCAACCGCGCGTTGAAGAAACGCGCCCGACTTTCGTCTGCCATGGGGGCAGCACAGGAGAAATGACGATGCGAAGCTTCGTGGGTTTGTGGACGTTCGGTCTGCTGAGCCTGCCGGTGCTGGCGGCCGATCTGCCGGAATTTACCGCCAAGGATCCCGCCGGCGGGATCCACACGCAGAAGGAATTGCTCGAGCGCGGCGCGGTGGTGCTCATCACCATCCCGAATGCCAAGCATGGCGACTTCCAGTCTGTCTGGAAAAACCACCTGAAAAAACAGCTCCCGCCCGACGGCCCCCGACTGGTCATGGTCGAGGACCTGAGCCAGTCCAACGTGCGCGACAAGGCCGAAAAGAGCATGAAGGAGAAGTACAAGGCCGGCCAGGAGACGCTGCTGCTGGTCGATGAGGACGGCTCGCTGCGCAAAGCCCTGAAGGCGCCCGCCGACGAAACCGTGGTCCAGGTCTACGACCGGAACGGCACGCTGCTCAAACAGGTCGCCAGCCCCGCCACGGCCGACGAGATCGTCGATGCGGCCAAGGAGATCGGTAAGCTGCTCAAGACGATGGTCGCAAGGTAGCTTCCGCCCAGTACACGTACGGGCGAGCGTTGTCTTGCCCGACGGGCGCGACCCCATCAGGACAACGGCGAGCCACGCACGTTGTCATCGCTGGACCAGCGGCCGCAGCACGCGATCGACCATGATTCGCATTTCAGAAACCGATTTCTATTGGGCGAAAAAGTTCTGCATCCGCACCGGAGCGGGTCTTTCACTTGATGGAAAGGTGCTCCATCGTGGGGCACCATGACCGTCAATGTGGTGCCCCGGCAAGGTGCGGTTGGGCCTCGTGGTCTTTCTTCAGCCTCCTTCGACAGAGGGGAAAAGGAACGCAACGGCCCCTCTTTCAAGGAACCGTCTGTCCAGAAAAGGACCAAATATGGTTCTTTTTATTCAATGACCGCGTGGCACCGGGGTATCGATTTCTGGAGGACGGTTACCATGACCACGAGGTGGTTGGCGATGGCGCTGCTGCTGACGACAGGCACTCTGGCCCAGTCCGTCGAGTTTCCCCGCCGTTTCGCGCCGCAGGATGGGCTGGTCGCGCCCTGCGAACAACCCTACCGCCAGGAACTCTGCCTGAACGGCCGCTGGCGCTTCCAGCCCGCCAGGATCGAAGGCTGGAAGGACGGCCTGCCCACGCTCGCCAAGCCCGATCCCAACGGCTGGGACGCCACACCCATCAAGATCCCCTCGCCTTGGAACGTCAACCGCTGGGGCGGCATGGAGCGACACGTCGGCGAAGGCACGCCGCGGCCCTACCACCCCAGTCCGGTCTGCTTCCCCAGCTATCCGCTCGCATGGGACGGCGTGCTCGAAGCCTGGTTGAACCGCCGCATTCAGGTTCCCGCGGAGTGGAAGGACCGCCGCATCATCCTTCACTTCGAAGCCGTCGCCGGCGAATGCCAGGTCTGGATCGACGGCGCGCTCGTCGGCCGGTCGTTCGAAGCCTACCTGCCGTTCGAACTGGATATCACCGACCGCGTGGACCACTCGAAGCCCAGCGATCTGACCGTCGGCATCGTCTCGCGCGACCGGTTCTGCAAGCCCGACCCCCACTATCCCCAGATGCAGCGCGCCTTCCCGAACGGCTCCGAGACGGCCAACCTGAACGGCATCTGGCAGGACGTCTTCCTGCTGGGCCTGCCGGCCGTACGCGTGGCCGACGTCTTCGTCAAACCCCACGTGGACCGCGACACGCTGGAAGTGCACGTTACGGTGCGCAACGATGGCACGACGCCCCGCCGCTTGACCGTCGACTGCGAAATCCGCCCGTGGGTCAACCTCGCCGGAGAGGATGTGCTCTCCGCCCCCGAACCCAGGTGGAAACTGGACGCGACGGTGCTTGCCCTGCCGTCCGCCCAGGCGAACATCGAACCGGGCCAGACGGCCACGGTGACGCTGAAGCAGACCGTCGGCGGCAAACTGCGCTGCTGGACGCCGGACACGCCTCATTTGTATGGCGCGCTCGTCTCGTTGAGCGAGAAGGCTGGCGCGATCGACACGCACTACACCCGTTTTGGCTGGCGCCAGTTCGCCATCGACGGCCGGCAGGTCCTGCTGAACGGCAAGCCGATCCGGTTCTTCGGAGACCTGCTGCACCCGTTCGGTCCCCATTTCAGTTCCCGACGTCATGTCTGGGCTTGGTATCGGATGATCAAGGATTTCGGAGGCAATGCCGTCCGACCGCACGCGCAGGTCCATCCGCGCAGCTACCTGGATCTGGCCGACGAGATGGGCATCGCGGTCCTGGACGAGACGGCCATCTTCGGCAGCTCCATCAACCTGAACCTCATGGAACCGCAGGTCTGGGAGCGATTCGGCGCGCACCTGGAAGGCCTGGTCCGCCGGGACCGGAACCATCCCTGCGTGATCGGCTGGAGCTTCGGGAACGAGATGTTCGCGATGTGGCTGCCGCACCTCTTTCCGAAGATGCCGGCCGAGCAGAAGCGCGCGTTTCAGGACCGGCTGGTGGAACTGGGTGGGCGCGTGCGGCCCCTGGATCCGACGCGACCGTGGATCTCCTGTGACGGCGACGAGGACTTGGGCGGGCGCTTGCCGGTCTGGAGCAAACACTTCGGGCACGGTCTCCCGGTGGCGCAACTCCCCAGGGACCTCGACAAACCGCTCATGGTCGGCGAATCGGGCGGAACGTACTACGCATTTCCGGAGCGGCTGACCGAGTTCAACGGCGAACGCGCCTACGCGAGCTACCGCGGCCGCACCGAGGCGCTGGCCATCGACATCTACGACAACATCGTCCGGATGGCGCTTCCGCACCTGGCCTACTTCTCGCCTTCCGAAGTGGCCTGGTTCGGCATCGAACACCTGAACATGGGCTACCACGATTTCACGCGCCTGCCAAATGAGAAGGACGGCATCTTCTTCGGCGCCTATGAAGAGGGCGTGCCGGGAATCCAGCTCGAACGGTTGCCGCCTTACCTCACGACGCTCAACCCGGGCTTGGACCCGCAACTTCCGCTCTACAAGCCGCTGCCGCTCTTCGACGCGGTCAAGGCGGCGCTGGCCAAGGGCGGTCCGCAGGCGTGCCCTTGGGACCGACGTCAGCCCACGCCTCCGCGTCCCGAACCTGCGCCGCCGACCATCCAGCGCGTCGCCTTCGCGGGCGCGCAGGACAGCGAAGTCCAACGCGTCTTCAGCGGCCTGGGCGTGCCCTTCGCCGCCGCCGAACAGGCGGACCTGCTCCTGGTGGATGCGGCCGGCATCGACGAACCCGGGATCGAGCGCGCCAGAGAGTGGATCGGAAAGGGCCATCCGGCCTTGGTGCTGCTCCGGGATCGGAGCATTCCCGCAGCGACCTTGGCAAGCCTGTTGCCGGCCCCAGTCGAAATCACCGACCGCCATGCGACGACGCTGACGCACGGCGTCGAAGATCCCCGCACCCGTCCGCTCTCGTTGCCCGAGATGGACCGAATCCACGTGCTCCGGGCCGGACTGGCCGGGCCGCTGGTCGAGCAGGGCCGGGTCCTCTTGAGGGCCAGCGACACGGATTGGGAACAGTTCGACGGGCCCGAGCACGACAAGTGTGCGCGGATGGTGCTTCACGAGCAGCTCCGCAAGCCGTCCGGCGCGGCGCTGGTGGAGTGGGTCGGACCGAACCAGGACCGCCGGGTGCTGGTCTCATCCATCGACTATCGTGTCGGCACGCAGAAGGCCGTGGCGTTCTGGCGCAAACTCCTGCTGTGCCTGGGCATCGCGATGCAGCCGCCGCGACTGACGTGGTATCTGCCGACCGCGCTGCTGGAACCCGCGAAGGCCGTCTGGCGCTACACCACGCAGGCGCCGGCCGGGAATTGGATGCAGAGCGGCTTTGACGACAAGGCGTGGAGCGAAGGCAAGGCGGTGCTGGGCACGGTCGGCCCGAAGGTGCAGACGCGCTGGGAGACGCCGGACATCTGGATGCGACGCGTCCTGGAACTGCCGGCGGACTTCGATCGCGACCTGCAGTTGGCGCTCTTCCATGACGAGGATGTCGAGGTGTATCTGAACGGCGTGCTGGCCTGCAAGCGCACGGGGCATGTGACGAAGTACATCTCCGAACGGGTCCGACCGGAAGCGCTGGCCGCGCTGCGACCGGGGATGAACCTGATCGCGGTGCACTGCCGTCAGACCGCCGGCGGCCAGGGCATTGACGTGGGTTGCTTCGCCGGCCTGGCGACCGAGGACGGTCTCAATCGCACAAAAGAGAAAGCGCACGACCTCCTGCGCGACGGGCCGATGCAGTGACTCATTGCCGGACCTGCCGCCGGCACTACGCTCGCTTCCTCATGGAATCCCTTGAAGAGCGCATCCGCGTTCGCTTCAATCGCGCCGGCCCTCTCTCGCGCTGGGGCGAGGGCATTCCCGGTGCACTCAATCCGGAAGTGCGGCCTCCGTTACCGGCTCGCATTCCCCGCGCCCGGACGGTTGGCATGGGCGTAACCGGTCGGCGTCTGTCCCAGGCGCCTGCGGAAGAGACGGTTGAAGTGCGACAGGTTGCTGAAGCCCGCCTCGGCCGCCACCTGGCTCACCGTCAACGCGCCTTCCACCAGCAGGCGGCGCGCATGGTCCAGCCGCACGTCGTTGAGAAATTCGACGAACGTCTTGCCGGTCAGCCGGCGGAAGTGCCGGCAGAAGGTCGCGCGGCTCATGTGGACCGTCCGCGCCACATCGATCAGCGAAAGGTCCTCCTGACTCTCCTCGACGATCAGGTGAATCGCCTGCTCAATCGCGAAGCGGTGCGGATCGTTGGCGGCGAGACGAAAGGCTTTTCGACAAAGCTGCGTCCGCTCCTCGTCCGGGGCCGAGGCCAACCGGTCGAGGACACGCAACAGGGTCGCCAGACGGCGCAGCGGATTCTCGCCGGCCATCCCGCGGATCCATTCCGTCGCGTCCTCGCGCGTGCGGTCGGTAAACAGCAAACCGAAGGCGGATCGATCCCACAGCGTTCGCAGCACGCCCGCCTCGGCCACCTTCCAGAGCGGCCGATGCGGTCCGAATTCGAACTGAATGGCGTAGCCCGACGAACCGCTCAAGCCCCGCCAGTAGTGCGGCACATCCGGTCCGATCAGCAGCAGTTCAGGAGGCTCCACCGGCGCGATGCTATCGCCGATGAAGCGCGTGCCGGAGCCCGTCAGCACCAGCGTCAACTCCATCGCCGGGTGCGCGTGCCAGCGCTCGCCGGCTCCAGCCAGCGGCTCGCTCTGCCCGGGACCGGTCAGCACATCGACCTCGCTGACGTTGTCCTTCCAGCACAGGAGCCGGAAGGACTGATTCATGGGGAGTTCGATCAGCTCGTAGTGAACGGGCATGAAGGAGATTGTAACGTGCCGTCGGCTGCTGGCTACTGGGAGTCTCCGACAGATCCGACCCGTCGGCGCAGTCAGACCAGCCCGCCCCGTCATTTTGAGACCTTCCCAACAGCCCGTTGAAAAAGGGCTGTTGTTTCCCCTCTCCCCTCTGTGGAAGAGGTTGGGGAGAGGGATTTTTCAACGGGCTGCCATCCCCGATGCCGGCAACGGTGGCGGCGGGCAAGACGCCCAAAGAATCCGCCAACGCAACGCTATTTCGGCGTATCCGTCTTCTGCTCGGACTTTTCCTCCGCCTTCTTTTCCGCATCCTTCTTCTCGTCCGGCACAGAGGTGTTCTTCTTTTCCTCTGCCTTCGGCTCGTCCTTCTTCTCCTCCGCCTTGGGCGCTTCCTTCTTCAGCTTGTCCAAGGCCTTGGTGAGATTGTCGAAGGCATACTTGTCCACCTTCCAGACCTGCGGCTTGTCGTCCAGCTTGGCCGTCGCATAGGAGTCGCTATCGTTCTTTTCGTTCTTGACGAATCTGCCGAAGACGATGGTGTGCGTGGTGCCGTCCTTGAGTACCACGCGGGTGGTCGCCTCGGGCTTGTCGAAGCCCTGCTCTTCCGGTTTCAGCTCATCGGCATAACCTTTGGCGTCCAGCCAGGCCAAGGAGGAAGCGACGCTGTTGCACTCGCTTTCGTTGGCCTCCGCGTCCTGCGGTTCGGTGACTCTCCAGACGGGCTTTTTCTCCTCCTTCTTCTCGTCTTTCTTGTCGTCGGCTTTCTTTTCGTCTGTCTTCTCGGAGTCCTTTTTTTCCTCGGCCTTGGCTTCGTCCTTCTTCGGTTCCGCTTTCGCGGTCTCATCTTTCTTGTCGTCGGCCTTCTTTTCGTCCGTCTTCTCGGAGTCCTTTTTTTCCTCGGCCTTGGCTTCGTCTTTCTTCGGTTCCGCTTTCGTGGTCTCGTCCTTTTTCTCGGCATCCTTGGATTTCGGCTTCACGGGGCCTTCGCCCTCGACGACTTTCTGGATGCGCCATTTCTGGTCGCCCTTTTGGAAGGCGACGTCGATGACATCGTCGGAAGCGATACGGAGCAGCTTGAGGTCGTACCATTTGTCTTCGGTCAGCGTCTTCTTGTCGTTTTCGGTGGTGACCTGGGCCCTGTCCGCGAAGTTCTGGTCGACCAGGAACACCTTGTCTCCATCGCCCAGGACGAATCCGGTGCCATAATCGGGCGATTTTCCGGCCGCGATGCTGGCCAGCATCTTGTCATCTGCGCCCGAGATCTGGATGCTCAAGCGGCGCGGCGCGTCCAGTTCGAACGTCTCCTGGGAACCGGTCCGGTCCTCCTTGATCCGCGCCTCGCGGACGGCGTCGAGCAGGCTCCGTACGCGTCCTTCGTCGGCGGGCCGGTCGCCTTTGCTGGCCACGACCCACTTGTCGTCCTTCTTCGCCAGTTGGATCGTGCGGTCGCCCTTGACCAGTTTGACGCTTCGCGCCTCGTCGGGCTTGAAGTCCTTGACCAGCATCTGGCCGGACTGGAAGGCGGCGCTCTTCACTTCCGGCCGGCTGGGCTTGACGAGCAGGAAGGCGACCGCCAGGACCAGGAAGGCGCCGCCCAGGAGCACGAGTGCTTTGTTGTTCATGGCATGAAACTCGATGGACCGCTCTGAGACATCTCCCTTTCGTACCGCACCTGACCGGAGCGGCGCACGAACCAGTACACCAGACCGCCGACGACCAGCAGCATTGCCGTGCCGCCGATCATGAAGACTTTCAAGGCGAATTTCAGGGAGCGCTGCTCCTTCTTGTCGAAGGACTCGATCGTGCGCGCCTCGAACCGCTTGGCGCGAAGACGGATCAGGTCCTCGCCCAAGGCGCAGCTTTCCACGATATTGGGGAGGATATTGATGTTCCCTTCCAGTTCGCCGCCGATCTGGCGGTCTTCGAGGTACATCCGGTCGAAGCTTTCGGGGCAGGTCCACAGGAAGAGAATGGGGTTCGCGCCCTGTTGGCGTTCGACCGTCGCCTTGGCCGCTTCGGTCTTCTTCTCCTCCGGCTTCTTTTCCTCGGCCTTCTTCTCGTCGGCAGCATCCTTCGCATCCGAGGCGGGCGACCATGCGGGCACGTCCTTTCCTTCCCAGGGGAATGGGAAGGTCCCTTCCAGTTGCACGAAGACGGGCAGCCCCGGATCGCGTCCCGCCCGCGCCGAATCGAACTTTCGCGGGTCGAAGGTGTCGCTGTACGGTTCCTTCCAGCTCAGGCTGGACGTCTTGGCCAGCACGGTGACGGTAAGCCCGGCCGCCTTCACCTTCTGCTCGTCGATCGTCAGCGTGGAGGGATAGGGCATGACCAGCCCGCGCAACGAGCGCGTGATCGGCGACTCCTGGTAGATCGAACCGGGCTGAATCTGCACGAAGTACGACAGGACCGCGTACTTGACCTCGCCCGTGAAGGGGTTCAGTTCCACCGGCAGCCGGACATTGTTCTCGTCGCAGACGAAACTCGTCTCCGGCACGATGCCGATGTCCTGCAGGTAGCTTTCAAAGCCCGTTGGGGTCTTCTGGACGCGAAAGCCGCCCCCGAACATCTCGTTGTTGATCTTGAACGGACTGCTCAACAGCAGCACCCGCCCGCCGCCCGCAAGGTATCGGATCACCTCGTAGCGTGCCCGTTCGCCCAGCTCCTTGGGGCGGATCAGGATCAGCAGCTTCGTGTCGTTCGGGATCGTGCTGTTCTCGGTCAGCTCGATGTCCCTGACCTCGACCTTCTTCGAGGTGTCCGGATCGCTCAGCAACCAGCCGAACGGGTTGGGCGGCTGGCGGCCCATCATCATCGGCGGCTGTTCGGGCTTGGGCCTGTGGATCGCAACGATTGGCTTCTTCTCCTGCGTGAGCGTGTAGACCTTGTTGGCGATATCGTACTCGAGATCCTGCGCGTCGCGGACCACCTGTACCCAGTCCGACGGCTTGTCGGCGTAGGTCAGCCGCAGCGACGAGTTGATGACCATGTAGCTCAACTTGCCCTTTTCGCGCGTCTGAACGGTAAAGTTGAGGTTCTGCTTCTCCAGTTCCTTCTTCAGGTCCTCGTTGTCCTCGGGATCCACCACCTCCAGGACGATCCGTCCGCCCGAGGCGGTTTCGATCTCGCGAAGCCGGTCCAGGATGTCGCGCTTGATCCCCTCGAACCATTCCGGAACGGACTTGGATACGCAGTACGTCACTTTCAGCCGATCGGTCGAGCCGAGCCGGTCCATGATCTTGCGGAACGGCTCCGAAAGGCTGTACTTCCTGTCCGCGGTCAGATCCACCCGGGCGAAGGCCCGGTCGGCGAGCAGGTTGGCGAAGATCACCACGCCCAGGGCCAGCACCACGGCGATCGCGACGTACGCGTTGCGTGTCGATTTGGCAACTGCCATTTAGCGCCTCCGTTCCATCACCAGGTGGGTGAGCAGCAGGAAGAACCCGCCCACCGAGACGACATAGACCAGGTCGCGCGTGTCCAGCACCCCGCGGCTGATGCTTTCGAAGTGCGGGACGATGCTGAAATTCTGCACCCACACCGCCACTTCCGCGCTGAACTCGCGGATCATCGTCACGAACACCGGAAAACCGATCAGCCACAACATCACGCAGATGGCCAGCCCGATGATCAGCGCCACGATCTGGTCCCGGGTGAGGCTGGAGGCGAACAGGCCTATCGAAATGTACATCATGCCCATCGCCAGGCAGCCCAGGTAGCCGCCCACCACCGTGCCCCAGTCGGGTCCCGGCGGGTTCGAAAGCCAGCCCAGAAAGAACGGCAGGTGCAGCGTGCACAACAGCATCACCGCCAGAAAACCGGTGGCCGCGAGAAACTTGCCCGCCACCGCCTGCCACGTCCGCACCGGCAGCGTCATGAGCAGCTCCAGTGTGCCGAGCTGCCGCTCCTCCGCCCACAGGCGCATCGTCAGGGCCGGGATTAGCAGCGCCATGACCAGCGGCTGCCATTCGAAAAACGCCCTCAAGTCCCCCGCCTGGCTGTTGAAACCGAAATGGACGTAAAAGGCGCCCGAAATGATCAGATAGACAAAGATCACCACGTACGCGATCGGCGTGTTGAAGTACGCGCCCAGCTCGCGCCGCAGAATCGTACAGATCGTCCCCATGTCCCGCTCCTCGTACATCGGTCCCGCGCCGGGCCGTCGTTCCCGTCCGCCATTTTCCGCCGCATCGCACGGACCAGGACGTCCGCGCCGCGGCTCAGGCCGAAAGCCCGACCTGCGCCCCGTGCCGCAGTTTCAACCCCGTGAAATGCAGGAACGCATCTTCCAGCGAAACGCCTTCCGTGTGCAGCTCCACGACCTCCCAACTCTTCTCCCGCGCCAACCCCATGAACCGCTCGCCGATCTCGTTGATCGCCCTGGGGGAATCGCCGGCTCCGGCGGCCAGCAGCGTGCATTCCAGCACGCCCAGATCGGGCAGTTCCTGCACATCGAAGCTCTTCACGCCCGGGAGCGAGGTGAGCGCTTCGCGAACCTCCGCCACCGGCGCGTTGCGCAGGCGCGCGGTCATCCGGCCGGGTTCCGTGCTCCTGCGCTTGAACTCGTGCGGCGGACCGTCCATCAACAGCCGTCCGCGGTGGATCAGCAGCGCCCGGTTGCAGACCGCCTCCACTTCCTGCATGATGTGGGTGGAGAAAAAGACCGTCTTGGTCTTTCCGATGTCCATGATCAGGCGGCGGATTTCGAGGAGCTGCACCGGATCCAGGCCGCTGGTCGGCTCGTCGAGGATCAGCAGATCGGGATCGTGCAGGATGGCCTGCGCGATGCCGACGCGCTGGCGGTAACCGCGCGACAACGTTCCGATGCCGGCCATGAACTTGGGCTTCAGCCCGCAGTTTTCGACCGCCCAGTCGATCCGCTCTTTGGCCTTGGCGCCCGCCAGCTGTCGCATGCGCGCGACGAAGTTCAGGAAATCCTTCACGCGCATCTCGGTGTAAAGCGGCGCATTCTCGGGCAGATAGCCGATGTGCCGCCGGACCTCGACCGAATCGGTATCGATGGAGTGCCCGGCCACCCGCGCCGTGCCGTCGTCGGCCGCCAGGTAACAGGTGAGGATCTTCATCAGCGTGGACTTGCCGGCGCCGTTGGCGCCCAACAAACCCACGATTTCGCCGCGGCGGACCTGGAAACTGAGGCCATCCAAGGCAATCAGCGATCCGTACCGCTTGACGAGTCCGCTTACGTCCACCAAGGCTTCCGAGGACATGGCTGCTTCGCTCGCTTTGGGTTCAGTGCCGCGGAGCGGGTCGCCCCGGCGGCGTACGTTCTCGTTTGTGCACCGATTAGACGAAGATATGTCAAGAAACCTTCAGAATTTCAAGCGCCAAACTCCAGCAAACCGGGCGTCGATCGCCATGAAGGCGGGGGCTGCGGGAAACAGGGGATGCCTTGTGCCTGTCAGGTGCTGGGCGTCTGCGATGCCGCACCCCTGCAGATTCCCGCTGAGCCCTCTGCTGTTGCCCTCTCCAAGGTCTCTGGTATGGTACTCGCATCAACCGGGGGATGGTCCCCCCGCCACCCTGAAAGCGGAGCGGTGGCCGAGCGGTTGAAGGCGTACGCTTGGAAAGCGTATTTACGGCCCAAAGCCGTAACGTGGGTTCGAATCCCACCCGCTCCGCCAGCTTTCGAACGGCACCGGATTCGTTTACGGCCGTCAAGTCGCCCATTTTGTTCCTGTCTTAACCTCGAGCGGCGTTGTCCATACGGTGTACGGTATGCGTCGAACCGTTCGAGGGAGGACGCGACGATGAGGTTCCCGGCTCGAGCATCCGCGACGGCGGCTGCCCTTGTCCTGTGCTGCGGCGCGGGCGGCTTGGCCGCCGGCTCGTACGAAACGATCCCTTTGCAGCCGCAGAAACCGCAGCGCATCGCCGGTCGCAAAGACCAGGCGATCCAGGGCTGGCGGGTGACGGCTGCGGCGCAGGGCGATGGAGACAAGGACGAGCATCTGCTGCGCATCGACCGCTGCGAGAACCTGGTGTTGTTGGCCTGCGAAATCGGTCCGGGCAGGAAGGCGCTGCGTGTCGCCAACTCCAGGAACGTGAAGATCTTGAACTGCTGGATTCACGATGCCCCCGGCGCGCCGGGCGTGGTCTTCGAAAACTGCGAGGACGTGCTGGTGCAGGGCTGCCGCATCGAACGCGTCGAAACCGGCGTCTACGCGTTGACCAGCAAGACCGTGAAGGTCGTCGGCAATTACGTCGAGGATGTTCTGGGCCCGATGCCGCGCGGGCAGCTTTCGCAGTTCGATAAGGTTTCCGGACCCGGGACCTGCGTGATCGGGAACTACGGGATCAACTTTGCGGGCCAAAGCCGGCCCGAAGACATGATCAGCATCTACATGTCGCAAGGCACGCCGGAGTCGCCGATCCTGATCGAGGAAAACTACCTGGTCGGCGACCCCGTGCGCGGGAGCACGGGCAAGAGCCAGAGCGGTTCGGGCATCATGCTGGGGGATGCCGGCGGCGCGCACCTGCGTGCCCGCAAAAACACGCTCGTGAATTCCGGGCAGGTAGGCATCGGCGTCTGTGGCGGCTCGGACATCGTGGTCGAGGAGAATGCGATCTACGGGTGGCCGTGCGATGTTGCCAATGTGGGCATTTATACCTGGAACCAGTCCCAGAAACCGGGTGCGGACATTCGCATCCGTAAAAACGTCGTGGTCTGGTTCAAAGGCAACGGCACACGCAGTTCGTTCTGGGACGGCAAGGGCTTCGACGACGTGACGATCGAGGACAACCAGTGGGATGCGCTGGAACATTTCGAGAGGTCCTTTCCGCAGCCGCCGTCCTTCGAGCCGCTTCCGCCGCGACCGCACGACATCCAAGGCAAGGTCGTGTTGCCGTGGAAGGTCACGGAACGCGAATTGGCCGACGAGATGGCTGCACGCGACAAGTGGGAGCTTACGATGAAGGCCGCGCGCAAGGTGCTCGGACGCGGAACCGCCAACGACGCCGATTTCGCAAAGAAGCGGCAGAGCGAACTGCAGACCGTCCTTCAGGGCATCGTCCTGATCCTGCAGCAACACCCGGAAACGCGTTCGGCCCGGTACGCGCGCGCGCTGGCCGAGGAACTGGCGCTCGCGCTGCCGAAGATCGAACCGCGCAAGCCGTCCGGAAACGATGCGTCCAACGGCAAGGGTCGCTCGAACGCGGCATCGAGCGCCTCGCCCGCCTCGGCCAGGCGCATTCGCCCCGAGGCGCTGGCCCGGTGGGACGCCCGACTGCAGGAACGCGTACGCGAGGAACTGGCGGCCCAGCGCGCCCCGAAGTTCACCCTCGCCTCGTTGAAGGAGACGGTCGAGATCCGGACGTTGGATGGGAAGGGCCAGATGCGCATCGTCAGCCCCAGCCTGGATCTGCCCTTTGCCTGGTCGCGTCTGACGCCCGCCGACCGAAAAGACCTTGCCCTCGCGCTGGTGCGCAAGGACGAGCCTGCCGATCATGCGCTCGCCGCCTTCTTCCTGCTGCTCCTGGGCGATGAGGAGCGCGCCGCAAAGCATCTCGTCGCCGCCGGTTCGGCAGCGGACGAGGTGCGCAACGAATTCGAATAGCCTTCCCTCGTTGCCGAAGCGGAACGGTTTGGGCGGCCTCCATGCCCCGATTCGCGACGCTGGGGAAACGGAGGCGCCGCCGTGCGCCATCCGATCGCCCAGGCTCGCGTCCGGCCAACGCTTCGCTTCTTCCTGCCGATGGACCTCGGATTCACTTCGTCACGAATCCCGCGTTCACCCAGTCGGCGTGGTCGGCGGCGATGCCGTCGGGCGTCGGATCGACGATCAGGCGCAGCTCCTTGACGCGCTCGGGGATCTCGACGTCGAAGGCCCACGAGCGCAGCTTCGACGCGTTGGAAAGCACCGGGGTCTCGGCCAGCACCTGCGGCGCTTCGCCCATCTCCTTCACGTCGCCGACCACCTTGAAGATCACGCTCGGCCGCTCGTCGCTTTTCTGCGAGTCGTCCAGTCCGACCGTGGCCACGAACCGCTTGGCGCCCTGGGGCACCGCATAGACCACGGTCGACTCGGCATGCACGCCCAGGCCTTTCGCATGGCGCTTGCCGTCCACCGTCAACGGTTTGCCGCTCACGGATTTGCCGATCGTGAACGGGCCCCACCCGACGGCGGCCTGAAGCGGCTTCAGGTCGTCGCAGAAGAGGTCCGGCGCGGGCGGATCGGCGGGGCGTTTGGGCGCATCGGGTGTCTTGACGGTCACCGTGACCGCTTCGGACCGCTCGCCGCTCCAGCCCCTTGCGCGGACCGAGTACCGATACTCGATGCCGCCCTTGACGGTGGGATCGGTGACACGCTCTGCGGGGGTGCTGACCGCGAACGCCTCGTCGCCGCCTTCGCGCGTCACGTCATAGCCGGCGGCCGCGCCTTTCCACTCCAATTGCACGCTCGAAAAGCCGATCTTGAACTGCAGATTGGTCACTTTTCCGGGCTTCTCCGCCAGCACCGGTCCGCGTTTGAAGCGCACGGCCCATTTCACGTCGCCGCTCCGCGGCGCTTCGAGGGTCACGCGCACCGTCGGCCCGTCCTGTTTCGGCGTCGCTTTCGCGCCTTCGGGGGCCTCGGCCAGTCCGACCTGCTCGACCTGCCATGATGTCTTGCCGGCAGGAACGACGATGCGGATTTCGTACGGGTCATTGCCCACCACGCGGCTGGTGCCGCTCAGGGTGCCGCTGGCTTCGTCCCATTTTTCGGCCAGCAGGTCCGTGCAGCCCTGCGTGATGTGACGCGAAGTGCCCAGCAGCACGGGGTGGGCGGCGGCCGCGCGGATTGAAAGCACCAGGCAGGCGCCGGCCGGGACGTGCGCGCGGAGCCGCTCCGCGAACGGCGGCACGAAGGACCTGCCCCAGTAGTCGAAGGCGACGTAGCTATCGGCGGCCGGCAGTCCGAGCTTCGCGACGGGGATATCGACTTCGAACGGTTTGTCCTTGTCCCAGTTGAAGAGGCCCACCACGTCGCGACGAATGCCGGTCCGTTCGTCCGTCAGGATCCAGATGCGCGCCGGGTCGCTTTCCAGGAAGTCGACGGGGCGTACGGACTTCGCTTCGTGCGAGGGCATGGCGCGCTTCAGGAGTTCCACGCGTTCCGGCGGAAGCTTGCCGAAGTCTTCGCTGCTGGCGTGCAGTTGCCCGGAGAGCGTCACCCACGAGACCAGGTTCTGGGCCTGGTGGTACGGCACCGACGGGCGCACGTAGACCGGGTCGGGATCGTTGTACCAGACGCGGCGGTTCAGAAAGTAGGTCCGTCCTCCGAAGATCGGCCCGCGGAGCATGGCGTCGAAGTTGGGTCCGTTATCCGGTCCGATGCGCATGGCGTCGATCAGGCCGAAGGCGCCGCCGAAGGAGCGCATGTTCTGCGGCGCGCAGCAGCCGAGCAGGAAGACGTCCCTGCCGGCCGTATCGCGCACCAGCCGTATGCCGGCACGATAGGCTTCGATCGGGGTCATGGACGGATCGTGGCGCTGGGCCTGGCCCAGGTCGTCCTCCTTGTAGGCGGAATTGACATAAAGCAGCTGCGCGCCCGTGCCGGTCCACATGCCGTCCATCTTGAAGTAGCGGTAGCCCCATTCCCTGGAGATGCGCTCGACGATCGCGCGAAGGTACTCGCGCGCCCTGGGGTTGGTCATGTCCAGGCACGTGCCGCCCCAACGCGTGTCGTACGGCTTGCCGTCCTTCCGGTAGAAGAGGTCCTGCTTGTCGGCAAAGAACGGATCGTCGTGCGTGCCGGCGAAAGGCATGAACCAGATGCCGGCGACCAGGCCGCAGGCGTTCAGGTTCTCGGCCGTCCGCTTCATGCCGGAAGGGTAGGGGCCCTTGGGCGCGATGGCGTTGAAGTTCTTCCGCGGGCCGTTTTTGCTCTGGCCGTCCTGCCAGCCGTCGTCGATCTGCACGACGGAGAAGCCGAACGGGACGAGATGTTCCTGCGCGAACTTCGCGTTTTCGAGCAGACGCTTCTCGTCCGAGGCGCCCGCGTGATACCACGTGCAATAGACGGTGGGCAGCGTTGGAAGTTGGATGCGGTAGAGTTTCGCGATCGCTTCGGCGTAGGCTTCCAAGCCCAGGCGCACGTCGTCGAAACGGCCGACGGCGACCGTCTCGGTCTCGACCGTGGCGTTCGCCGGCACGCGCAGGTCGCCGTAATCGAGCTGGGGCTTCAGCGTCGCAACGCCGTCCTTGATGCCCGAGAAAACGACGCCGCTGCCGCGGTCGTGCGAAAGCCAGCCGCAGACGACGCCCGCGCGTGTCTCCGGGTCGGCAACAGCCAGGAACGCGTAACTGCCGGGCTGCGCGACGCCGGTCAGCCCCGCGGTGCCGAGGGCCTTCAGTCGGGCCGCGTTGACGCCCAGATCCAAGGTGCCTTCAAACGGGACGACTTTCGCGACGCGCGTCTCGGCCGCGCCGCCGTTGGCCACACGGGCGCGGATCAGGAGGAAAGGCAGACCGTTCGGGAGCAGCACGCGGACCGCGCCGCCGCCCTTCAGTGTCACCTGCAACGCCTCGCCTTTGCCCCACACCGGATCGTCGACCGGTGCGACCGCGGCCTTCGCGGCCGTTTCGGACAGGCGTGCGTCCTGCAGAAAACAGCGTCCGTCGGCTTTATCGACGATCGAGAAAGCGCCTTGCGCCTCGTCAAAAGAGACCTTGTAGCGGTCGTTTTGCGCCTCGACGCCGCGGGCAGAGACGGCCAGGGCCATCAGGAAACCTCCTGCAAACAGGGTGGTGGTGCGGATGGCGTGAAGTGAAAGCATTCTGTTCACCTGTGTTTCGATCGCGGTCTGCCTGAGTACGTACCCCGAGCGAACGCCTCCTGCAGGTTCATCTTGTCATGTCGATGTGTGCGCACGGTTCGAGTCGCAGCCTGCATGGATATTCCATCGATCCTCATAGACATCGTACAGGTGGAAAAGCGCCTCGCGCAGGTTGCCGTTCTTTCGAGCGAGCGCGGCTTCGACGCATTCGGCACGGACGAGCAGCGGCAGGGAAGGATGCCTTTCCACGATCGACTTCGCCACCCAGAGGGCCGTTTCCGCGTCCACCAGGGTCGTGTGAAGCGTCTGGAGTCCCAAGGGCCTGTGCGTCGCGACGAGCAGTCCGATGCCGCGCACGCGCGTCCAGAGCCGCAAGGCCAGCCAGGCGGCCGGGGCGAGTTGTTCGGCGCCGTCCAGGAAGAGGGTCCGACGATGGGTGGGCGAGGACGCCCGCGCTCCGAGTACCGCGGCAAGGGGCGGGCAGGGTGCCCGCACTCCTTCGAGCAGTTCCGGCGGCCAACGCTGGCCGTCATGAAGCGTGACGACATGAACGGCTTCGCCCGCGGACCGGGCGACCGGCTCCAGCGACCGGAGCAGCGTGGTCTTGCCGGTTCCGTGCGGGCCGACGATGGCGCCGCGCCGCCCGGCGTCGAGGAAACGCCGCCAAAGCGTCTTGGCCGATTCGCCTTCGCGAAAACGGTACGGCAGCGCGCCCGGCCGATGGAAGCGGGCGGAGAACGGATTCAGCGGCGCGCCGCGTTTCATGCCTCCGGTTCCCCGCCCCCCGCGCCTGCCTCCTCCCATCCCGCCGGGTGCACGCGGAAAACCTCCTCGCCGCCCCACGGTTTACCCTGCACGGGGTAGACGCGCACGCGCACGGACCAGCCGATCTTGATCAACCGGCCGTTGTAGCTCCACGGCCGATCCGGAAGCTGGACCTGGAACGGGAAAGCGCGATCGGCCGTCAGCGTCTCGCCCTGCGCCAGCGTCTCGTGATGAATGACCTCCTCATCCACGTCGCCTTTGCCGGACGTGGACCACACGACGCTCAACTCCAGGCGGTTCACCGGCATGGGCGCGTCCGTCAGCACGCGGAAACCGCCGCGGAGGACTTCGCCGGGCTTGACCAGGCCGCGCTCGCTCTCGATGAGGATCTCCAGCTGCCCGGCGTTCACGAATCGGCTTCCTTCCTGTCCGGATCCTGGCCACTCCATCGCGGCGCGACCGTCAGCGGATACCGCATCCGGGTGTCGGGCCAGCGCGGGACATCGCACTCCAACCGGAGGAACCAGGCGATTTCGTTGTGTTCGGCTTTGAAGCTGTGCATGGCGTTGCGGGGGATGCGCGCCTGCCCGCGCAGTTCGATCGGTTCGAGCGGCGTGAGCTGGGTCGCGGGGTGTTCGGCGAGCCGTTCGTTGAAAACCTCGTGGTTCTCGGTGGTCGTATCCGTGCCCTGGCGGTAGGTGGCCCGCTCTTCGCAGATCAGGCGCACGGCGACGCCGTTCAGTTCGGTCTGACCGGTCAGCCGCACGAAGCATTCCAAGTTCTGGCCGGGGAGCAGTTCGGCATGGTCGACTTCGACCTGGATCCTGCGGATCCGTTTTCGGCTGCCGATCGAAAAGAAGGAGACGACCGCGCCGATCAGGCCCGCTGCACCCAGCGCCAGGGCCAGCCCCCACAGCGAAGAGGCCCACTGCCAGAAGATCGCCGCGCTGGCCGCCACCAGCGCGCAGGAAAAGACCAGACAGCCGGTGCCGGGCGCATGAGGGTCTTCCGGTGCCAGCGCGACGGCCAGCACCTGGCCCGGTTCCGTCTTGAGCGGCTCCGCCTCGCCCGCGCCTCGGCCGGACTCGATCCGATTCTCGGGCGACGTCCCTCGCCGGACCTCCTTGCGCGAATTCCGGATCATGCCGATGCCGATCGCGACGAACAGCAGCGGAAACAGCGCGGCGAGATAGAGCCACGAGATCCGGCGGACGATCACCGCGCGGGTCGGCTCCTCGGGGTCGTACCAGCACGGATAGGTCTTGCCGATTTCGTAGCGGTCCAGGAGGGCCTTCTGCCCGTCGTATCCGCTCGTGTAGACCTCCCAGTTGTCGTACCCTTTGGCGCGGATCTCGCGTCCGTCCTCCGTCACGAATTCGAATTCCAGCTCCGGGCGGTAGGTGGTGCCATCCGAATCGCTGCTTTCCAGCAGGTTCTTTCCGAGGACGGTGCAGGTGGCCTGCCGGTAGGCGGTGTGGCAGCGCAGGTCCTTCCAGGCCTGCCAGCAGAAGAACCCCAGGAACGGGAGTGCGAAGAGGATGAAGAACACGCCGCCGCAGCCGCCGGCGTTGGGCGAGATTTTGGGTTCGGGCAGGGGACGTGCCATGCCCTCATTCTAGCGGATGCCTCCGGCGGTGTGAATAGTCGGCCGCGACGCTCAGGTGGAAATCCCGCAGGCTTTTGTGTAGGATGCTGGAGGATTGGCGCATCAGGAGAGCGCAACGTGGCCAGTGGCGTTCCCGATCACCGCTTTGCCGAGCACGTCATCCGGAGCAAGGTCGTTTCCGCGGAACAGGTAGAAGAGGCCCGGCGTTCGCAGGCCGCCGCCGCTTCCATCGGCATCGAGATCAGCCTGGCCGAGGCGCTGGTGCGGATGCAGGCGCTGACGACTTCGCAGCGCGCCGTCATCGAGCAGCGGATCGCCAGCGCGCAACCGTCCGGTGGCATACACCAGCTCGGACCCTATCGACTGCTGCGCCGGATCGGCGCTGGGGCGATGGGCGTGGTGTATCTGGCTGAAGACACCATGGCGCAGCGTCAGGTCGCCTTGAAGGTGCTGGCGCGCGAACTGGCCTCCGATCCGACCTTCCTCGAACGTTTTCACCGCGAAGCCGTCGCCAGCGGCCGATTGAACCATGCGAACCTGATCACGGCCTTCAACTTCGGCGAAGACCGCGGCTGGCGCTACTACGTGATGGAATACTGCCCCGGCGAGGCGGCCGAGCAGCTGCTGGAGCATCGCGGGCGCCTGTTCTGGCCCCAGGCCCTGCGGATCGTGCGCGATGTGGCGCAAGGGCTTCACTATGCGCACCAGCAGGGGATCATCCACCGCGACGTGAAACCCGGCAACATCATGGTGACGCCCGAAGGCGTGGCCCGCCTCTTGGACATGGGGCTTTCGAAGTACCAGGTCGAGAAGGACGAGAAGACCGGTCGTACGGTCGGAACGCCGCATTACATTTCGCCGGAACAGGCCCGCGGCGCGCCGACGCTGGACGGCCGCGCCGACATCTATTCGCTGGGCGCCACGCTCTTCCATCTCCTGACCGGTCGCCCGCCGTATCCGGGAAACGACTCGATCGAGGTCATGCGCCAGCACCTGTCGGCGCCCGTTCCGAATCCGTCGGCCGTGTGCGCGGAGGTGCCCGAACGGGTCGGCAAGATCGTGCAGCGGATGATGGCCAAGGACCCGGCGCAGCGTTATTCGGATTGCGCCGAGCTGATTGCCGATCTGGATCTGGCGCTGGTCGCCGAAGAGCCCACGGCCGCCATCGCGTCGAAACCGTCGCCCGGCCGGGCGCCCAAGGGGTCGCCGCCGGTGCATCGCCAAGGCGCGCATCCCCCGTCGATCTGGGGTCACGACGAAGCCGGGAAGCAGGCGGGGATGCCGGCGTCCGTATGGGGCGACGCTTCCGCCGATGTGCCTTCCGGCCGCCCCATGCCTGCGCGGGCCGCGCAGGCGGTGGCCGAACCGCTTCGCGCGCCCCGTTCGCGCCGCGGCTCGGAGGCGGATCTGCCGGCGCTGCGGCCGCGCATGAAACAGAACGTGTGGCTGTGGCCGGCCGTGGGGGCGGGAGGCGTGCTGCTGCTCGGTCTCCTGGCGATGGCCTTCGGTACTCGAGGCAAACCGCCCACGGCGCAGACGACGGCGAATGCCCCGAAGGATACGACGCCCGATTACAGGCCCAGCCTGCCTTCGGCGCCGACCGGACCGGGCATGACCGCCCAGCCCGATTCCACGCCGAACATGCCCGAGGTGCCGCCCGCCGTCACGTTCCTGCCGCCGACGCCCCAGGTGGACAACGAGGAGCGCTGGAAAGGAGCCACGGACCTGTTGAACCTCGTGGACCTGACCGTCGATCCCGTGCAGGGCGTCTGGCGTTTCTCAGGCCAGCAACTGACCAACGATGCGACGCCCAGGGCCCGCCTCGCCTTGCCCGTCCAACCGCCGGACGAATACGACTTCCGCATCGTCTTCACCCGGAACAAGGGCGACGAAGTCACCCAGATCGTGAACTGGAAGGGGACCGGCGTCGCCTGGGTCATGGGCGCCATCGGCAACAGCGCCTGCGGTTTCCTGCGTTCCAATACCGAATTGACGCCCCCCTTCAAAGGGGAGACCTCCAAGGGACTCTCCCAGGGAACGCGCCACAGCACGATCATCGAGGTGCGCAAGGACCGCGTGCGAGGATACCTGGACGGGCAGCTCCTCTCCGAGTGGGCCGGAGACAGCAAGGATCTCACCTGGCATCCGGGCTGGGATCTCCCCGGCGACCTGAAGCTCGGGTTGGGCAGCCACAATGCCGAACTGCTCGTCCACTCCATCCAAGTGCTCGACGTGTCCGGAAAGGCAAGGGTCCTGCGCCAACCGTCCCCCTTGACAGGTCCCGGTGGCGGCGGCGTCACGGACGAATGGAAGAAGGCCCTGGCCCTGCTCCCGCCCGAACAGCAGATCAAACACGTCAATGCCAAGCTTCAACAGCTAAACCCCGGCTTCACGGGGCAGGTGACCATGTGGGCCAGCGAAGGACAGCTTCGCTTCATCAACCTCTCGCGTCACGCGCTCAAGGACCTTTCGCCTCTCCGGGGCCTGCCGCACCTCAGCGGCATCGGGTTGGGCGGCACGGAACTCGCCCCCAGTCCCGTTGCGGATCTTTCCGCGCTGATGGGCCTGCCCCTGGGTTACCTCGACTGCAGCAACTCGAAGGTGACCTCGTTGGCTCCCGTGGCGGGCATGAAACTGGGGCAGCTGCTGTGCCAGCGCACCGAGGTGGCCGACCTGTCGCCCTTGGAGGGCATGCCGCTCCACAAACTGAACTGCAGCGCGACCAAGGTCAAGGACCTGAGGCCGCTGGCCGGAATGCCGCTGACCAGCCTCGAATGCGCGGGTACCGCGATCGACGACCTGTCCCCGATCGCCGGGCGACCGTTGAAGGAACTGGACTTGTCGGAAACCGGCATTTCGAATCTCGACGCGTTGAAGGGCATGCCGCTGACTAAGCTCCATCTGCATGGCACGGCCGTCAAAGACCTGTCCGTCTTGAGCGGAATGCCGTTGGTCGACCTCAACCTCGGCGAGACCAAGGTCACGGACTTCTCCGTCCTTCAAGGTTTCAAACTCACCCATTGCCAGCTCGACAGCCTGGGTCTCCGACAGATCGGCTTCCTGAAAGGCCTGCCGATCGTATCGCTCAATCTTGCCGGAAACCGCATCGCCGACCTTTCGGTCTTGAGCGGTCTGCCGCTGACCGAACTGCGCCTTTCCTACAACCCGGTCGCCGATCTGAGTCCCCTGCGCGGCAAGCCGCTCGAGGCGCTGTACCTGCGGGCGACCAAGGTGGCTACGCTGGAGGCCCTCGAGGGCATGCCGCTCAAGAAACTGGACATCCGCGGGCTTTCGATCGCGGACCCGGCCCTGCTCAGGAACCTGCCGCTCGAGTCGCTATACCTGGATTACGTACCGGCCCAGCATGCGGAACTGCTGCGCGGCCACAAGACGCTGGGGATCGTGAACGGTTACGCCGTGACGACCTTCCTTGCCTTGCCGCCTCCCGCGCCGAAAAAGTGACGGCCGTTCCGATCAGCGGATCAGCTTGGTCGGAAGGCGGAAGCGGAAGGTGGTGCCGCCGGATTCGGTCGAGGTGAACGAGATCTGTCCGCCGAGGACCCGTTCGCCCAGCAGCTTCATGGCGAAGGTGCCCAGTCCGCGGCCCTCCTCGCCCTTGGTGCTGAAGTGCCGCTGGAAGATGCGCAGGGCGACTTCCTCGGGAATGGGCACGGCGTTCCACACCCGGAAGATCACCGCGTGCTCCTCGGCCTCCGCATCCAGCCGCACTGGGCCGCCGGGAGGCGTGGCCTCGAAGGCGTTGGTCAGCATGTTCACGACGATGCGCTGCAGGAGCGCCACATCGGTGGCGAACCGGGCGTCCGGGACGCTTCCGATGAGCAGTTCCTTGCCGCGCGCGATGGGGTGGTTGGCGAAGAGGCGCGCCATGGAGTCCACGAAGAGGCGCGCCGAAACGGTCTCGGGAGTGAGCTGGTAGTCGTGGAAATCCTCGCGCAACAGCATGCGCTGCAGGCTCACCTGCCGCGCCATGCGGGAGCAGATGTCCTGGATCAGGGTCGTCATCTGCGCCGGGTTGCTAAGATTTCCCGACGCCAGCAGCTCGGCGGCGCCCTGCAGGCCCGTCAACATGTTGTTCACGTCGTGAAGAAAGAGCCGTTCGGATTCCGCCCAGCGCTGCGGAACGGTGATGTCCTGGATGAAGATCAGGACATAACGCCGGTTCTGGATCGTCAGCGGCGAGGCGCGGACCCGGAGACAGATCTCGGTGCGATCCCCGTTGCGCGCGACCGTCGCGATGCATTTGCGTTCTTCGGGTTTGTTCGTCTCCAGGCTGGCGAGAATCGCGATCGCCGCGCCGCACGTCGAACAGAAGCGCGACGTGCCGCAGCCGCCCGGGGCATCGTGGGCATGCACGCACTGAAGCGCCTCGCCCGGCCGGACCCCCAGCACCGCGGCCGGGTCGTCCACACCCAGCAGGCGGAGGAAGGCATCGTTGAGCGCCAGGAGCTGGCGCTGTTCGTTCAGGACGCCCACCAATCCGCTGGCCGTATTCAAAAGCGTGGTGATGACCGGTTGCTGGACGAGCGTTTCGATGTCGCGGCGCAATTGCCGTTCGTCCGCCCGCTCGGCCGGCGCGAACTGGGTCTCCATGACGCGTCTCCTGATGGCCTCGTGTGCAGGGAGAAGCTAGGAGAACGCCTGCCAAGGTGAAACTCCCACCACAAACTATCATCCCCTGCGGAAGGAGTCAATCCGTCGGTCGTTCGATGGAGCCGCCGAAAAGAAAGACACTCCCCTGAGGGGGTCAGGGGAGTGTCTCTGCCGCGAAACGTCGCCGGGGATCACATGTCGAAATACAGGTAGAACTCGTGCGGATGCGGGCGCAGACGGACCGCATCGGCTTCCCGCTTGCGCTTGTACTCGATCCAGGTGTTGATCACCTCGGAAGTGAAGACCTCGCCCTTGAGCAGGAACTCGTGATCCTCTTCCAGACAGTTCAACGCCTCTTCCAGGCTGCCCGGCGTGTTGGGGACCTTGGCCAGCTCTTCCGGCGGCAGATCGTAGATGTCCTTGTCCAGCGGTTTGCCCGGATCGATCTTGTTCTGAATGCCGTCCAGCGCGGCCATGAGCAGTGCGGAGAAGGCCAGGTACGGGTTGCAGCTCGGATCCGGGCAGCGGAACTCGATGCGCTTGGCCTTGGGGTTCTGGCTGAACATCAGGATGCGGCAGCATGCCGAGCGGTTGCGCGCGCTGTAGGCCAGATTGATCAACGCTTCGAAGCCCGGCGTCAACCGCTTGTAACTGTTGGTCGTCGGGCTGGTGATCGCGACCAGCGCCCGTGCATGCTTCAGGATGCCGCCGATGGCATGCAGACAGGTGTCGGAAAGGCCCGCATAGCCCGAACCGGCGAAGAGCGGTTTGCCGCCCTTCCAGATCGAGATGTGGGTGTGCATGCCGGAGCCGTTGTCCCCGAAGAGCGGCTTGGGCATGAACGTCACGACCTTGTTGTGCTTCCTGGCGACGTTCTTGCAGATGTACTTGTACAGCGTCAGCTTGTCGGCCATCCGGACCAGGCTGTCGAAGACCATGTCGATCTCGGCCTGTCCGGCGGTGGCGACTTCGTGGTGCTGCTTCTCGACCCGGATGCCGGCCGCTTCCATCGTCAGGATCATTTCGTTGCGGATGTCCTGCTGGGAATCCATGGGCGGGACGGGGAAATACCCTTCCTTCGGACGGATGTCGTGGCCCAGGCCCGCCTTCACGGACGACCAGTGGCCTTCTTCCGAATCGATCTCGTAACCCGCCTGGTTGGTGCTGCCGTAGATCCGGACGGAGTCGAAGATGAAGAACTCGGCCTCCGGGCCGAAGTAGGCCGTGTCGCCGATCCCCGTCGACTTCAGGTAGTTTTCGGCCTTGCGCGCGATGTTGCGCGGATCCTTGGGATAGTCGGCGCGCGTGATCGGGTCCTGGATGTTGCAGGACAGGACCAGCGTCGGATCCTTGAAGAACGGATCGATGAAGGCCGTGTCGGGATCGGGAATGACCAGCATGTCCGATTCGTGAATGTGCGCCCAGCCGCGGATCGACGAGGCGTCGAACCCGAGGCCGTCCTTGAAGACCTCCTCGGTCAGTTCGGATACCGGCGTCGAAAAGTGCTGCCAGGTTCCGACAAAGTCGATGAAACGGAAATCGACGGTGTTCACTCCCCTGGCCTTGGCCATTTCCAGGACTTCCTTGACGGTCTTTGCCATCGCTTTCGTGCTCCTCTCCCCAAAGTAAACGAATGCTCCCGGACGCCTCCAGGCGTACCGACCTGTCCTTCTTCGCTCGCCCCGGCTCGACCGCCGGGCCCTGCTCCGTCTTCAGATCGCTTCGGGCCCGCGTTCGCCCGTCCGGATCCGGATGCAGTCCTCCATCGGCAGGACGAAGATCTTGCCGTCGCCGATCTGGCCCTCCTCACCCGACCGTCCGCCACGGATGATCGCCTGGATCGTCGGTTCGACGAAGTCGTCGTTCACCGCGATCTCCAGCTTCACCTTGCGCAACAGGTTCACGGTGTATTCGTGGCCGCGGTAGATTTCCGTACGGCCCTTCTGCCGGCCAAAGCCCTGCACGTCGCAGACCGTCAAGCGCACCACCTCCACTTCGCTGAGTGCTTCCTTGACCGACTCCAGGCGCGACGGCTGAATGATCGCTTCGATGAGCTTCATGCGTCCTCCCCATTTCGCTCCGTGTGACCATGCCCAATCTTGAGCACTCGGACAAAGCAGTATGAAAACAAGGGCAAGCCCGGGGCCAATCCCGGACCCGACCTTTCCGTCGGACGTATCCAGCATATCCGGATGCCAGTTAGAAAGTAAGAGGGGGCCGGCATGCCTTGGAGGCTTACCGACCCGAGTGCCCGAAATTGATCAGGGTGACCAAAAAACGCAAGGCGCTCCGAATCGTCCAGCGAAAAGCGCTCAACACCATGCCACAGAAGTTCCAGACCCGGTGCGCTGCGGATGCGGTTCCGGATCGAGGCGCGAGCGAGGAGCCTCTCCGGATAAGATCTGTGACGAGCGAGCAACGAAGAGCCGGGCCCGCAGGCGCTGCGCCAGGGGTCTGGAACTTCTGCGGCGCGGTACTCAAGCCCGATGCGCGAACCGATCGCGGTATTCGCTGGGCGAGATGCCGGTCAATTTGCGGAAGACCAGGCGCAGGCGGTCGGCCGAGGAGAAACCGAGACGGGAGGCGATCTCGGACTGGCTCAGGTCGCTTAGCGTCAGCAGTTCCTTGGCGCGCTCGATCTTGAGCCGATGGATCTCCTCGAGCGGAGTGCGGCCCAGGGCCGCGCGGAAACGGCGTTCGAGTTTTCGGCGGGACATGGGCAACTGTCCCAGCAGGCGCTCGACGCTCAGTGGCTCTTCGATCTTTTCGCGCAAGAGGCGCAGCGCCTCGGCCAGCTCCGGATCGTCGTCGGCGATGTAATCGCTCGACTGGCGGGTGTTGACGCCCAGCGGCGGGATGAGGACGTGCTCGTTGGCCGCACGGCGGTCGCCGGACATCAGGCGATCCAGCAGCGTGGCGGCGACATGTCCCAGGCGTTCGCGGTTCGTGCGGATGCTGGAGAGCGGCGGCGTCGCCAGATTGCAGATCGTCTCGTCGTTGTCCACGCCCAGCAGCGCAACCTCGTCGGGAACGCGCAGGCCGGCATTGAAGCAGGTGTGCGTGGCATCCTTGCTCAGTTGGTCGTTGGCGGCCAGCACCGCCACCGGTTTGGGCAGCGAGTGCAGCCATTCGCGCATGCGCGCTTCGGCCTCCAGCCAGCCCGGTCCGGGCACGTCCCACGAATCGAAGGGAACGATGTGCTCGGTGCATGCAAAGCCCGCCTCCGAGATCCGTTCCGCGAAGCCTTGTCCGCGCCGGCGGGTGTACGGGAACGGATTGCCCAGGAAAGCGAAGCGGCGAAACCCGCGCGCCAGAAAGTAATCGGCGGCCGCGCGACCCACGGCGATGTCGTCGATCGTCACCGAAGGGATGTTCATCTCGGCACGCCCCGAGATGTTCACGACCGGCTTGCCCAGCCGCAAGACCGCCTCGGCCACCCGCGGGGGACTTAAAAACCCCAACACCCCATCCGGACCCCACTCTTTCAACCCCACCAGCTCGGGATTGTGCGTCGGATCTTCCAAGTGAAGAAGCCAGCGTTTCACGGTCCGTGCGAAGAGCGAGACCGAGCGCATGATGTCCTGCGCGTAACCGCGGGAAAGAGGAATGACGATGGCGACTTTTTGGTGGGACAGCACGGCGTCCTCCTCATTCCAGTCCGATCTTGTTTGGCAGACGCGGACGTCCACCCGTCGGTTCGACGCCGGTTGGGGAAACGGTACGCCCGCCCGCTGCATTCAACCGGTTTCTGGCGTAAATCATACACCACCCTGTCGCATTCCGCTGCTACTATTCTGCAAAGAGCTTGCTCACTTGTGCAGCGGTCGCCGCTCATAGAATCTCAGTACCCTGAGTACCGCGCCGCAGAAGTTCCTGACCCAAGGCGCCGCGGATGCGGGTCCGGATCGAGGCGCGAGCGAGGAGCATATCCGGAGGAGATCTGTGACGAGCGAGCAACGAAGAGCCGGGCCC
>Ga0073932_1002165_pt1 | contig 32161 bp, 25 predicted proteins | sample DewCreD2012metaG_FD_76967 | JGI IMG/M metagenome (GOLD analysis project Ga0073932, IMG submission 76967) | Hot spring sediment bacterial and archeal communities from British Columbia, Canada, to study Microbial Dark Matter (Phase II) - Dewar... ...
GCGCCGCCCAGGGCCAGCCCGGCCGCCAGCGCCCCGGCGGTGACGAGCTGGGCCGCGCGCCCGCGGGCGGCCGTCCACTCCCAGGCGGCTGCGACCGTCAGGCCCGCGAAGCCGCACAGCGCCGGCGCCATCGGCAGCATGCGCGAGAAGGCGGGCGGCTCGTTGGAGAGCGCCGACGGTATCGCCATGACGCCGATCCAGGCCAGCATGAGCTGAAAGGCCGGCGTCCGCGCGCGCCACAGCGCCCGGGCCACGCCGGCCCAGAGCAGCAGCGATGAGAACGGATCGAAGAACGGCCGACCGACCAGGTTGCGCCCGGGCAGCTCGTCGCCGATGAACGACACGCCCAGCCAGACCCGCGCCAGCCCCTGGCCGGCCTGGAGCAGGCTGGCCCAGGCTCCGCCGGCCCGGCCCACGGTCTGCGTCTCGCCGACGTGCGCCAGGAAGATGCCGGGGTTGAAATAGAAAAAGACGAGGAACGGCGCCAGGGCCAGGAAGGCGGCCAGGAAGGCGGCGCCGCCCAGCCACAGCACGCGGCGGCGCGTCAGCGCGCCCGGCCACAGCCAGCGCAGGCCGGTGTAGACGGCCATCCACACCGGCAGGCCCAGCGCCGCTTCGTACGTGTTCTGGCCCAGGCCGGCGACCACGCCCGTGAAGGCCGCCCAGCGCAGGCGGTTGCTCGCGAAGGTCTTATACAGGCCGAGGGCGACCAGCACGGCCGCCAGCGCGCTGGCCGGCATCTGGCCGCCGCCCCGGCTGTAGAGCAGGCCGGAGAAGTGCATGGCCATCGCGGCCGTGGCGGCCAGCGCCCCCCACTGGCGGCCCGGCTCAGGCAAGACGCCGCGCCACAGCGCCAGCAGCGTCGGATACAGCGCGGCCACCACCAGCACACCGGTGGCGGCCGAGGCCGTCCGCGATGAGTAGGCGGCCGGGACGCCCAGCGCCTGCACGAGGGCGGCGGCGTAGATCTGGTAGGCCGAGTTGCCGATGCCCAGGCCCGGCGGCTCCAGCGGGAGCCAGTCCTGGCCGCGCACCACCTCGCGGCCCTTCAGGCCGAACCAGGCCTCGTCCACCCAGAGCGTGTGCGGGACGTCGGTCAGACCGCCGAGACGCAGCAGCGCGGCCAGGGCGACGATCAGGCCGTAGGCCAGCGTGAACCCGTGGCGGCGCGCGCTACCCAGAAGCGCAGACAAGGCCGCCTAAATCGAGATGTAGCCGCCCACCAGGCCGTGCGCGGCCTCCATGATCGTCTCGGACAGCGACGGGTGGGCGTGGACGTTGCGCGCGATCTCCTCGGCCGTCAGCTCCATGTTGTGGGCCAGCGTCAGCTCCGGCAGAAGCTCGGTGACCTCCGGGCCGAGCAGGTGCGCGCCCAGGATCTCGCCGTACTTGGCGTCGCTGACGATCTTGACGAAGCCGGCGTAGTCGTTCAGGCCGAGCGCCTTGCCGTTGGCCTGGAACGGGAACTTGCCGACCTTGACGTCGTAGCCCTTCTCCCTGGCCTCCTTCTCGGTCAGGCCGAAGGACGCCACCTGCGGGCGGCAGTAGGTGGCGCGCGGCATGGCGCCGTAATCCAGCGTCACGGTGTGGCGGCCGGCGATGTTCTCGGCGCAGACGATGCCCTGGGCCGAGGCCACGTGGGCCAGCATCAGCTTGCCGGTCACGTCGCCGATGGCCCAGAGGCCCGGCACATTGGTGGCCAGGCGGTCGTCCACCACAATGGCGCCGCGGTCCAGCGCCACGCCCAGCGCCTCCAGGCCCAGGCCGGCGGCGTTGGGCCGGAAGCCCGGCGCCCAGAGCAGTTGCTCGGCCTCCAGCGTCTCGGCGCCTTTCGGGCCGGTGACGGTCACTTTCACCTGGTCGCCGGAGGCGTCGGCGCTCTCGAACTTCGTGTTGACTTTGACCGTGATGCCGGCCTTGCCGAACTGCTTGCCGAGCTCGGCCCCGACCTCTTCATCTTCGCGCGGCAGCAGGCTGGGCAACATCTCCACGATGGTCACCTTCGTGCCGTAGGCGTTCCAGATGGTGGCGAACTCGCAGCCGATGGCGCCGCCGCCGATGATGATGACCGATTCGGGCCGTTTCTCCTGCAGGATCGCGTCCTGGTACGTCAGCACTTTCTTCCCGTCCGGCTGAATACCGCCGAACAGCGCGACCGTGGCGCCGGTGGCGATGATGATGTGCCTGGCGGTCAGCGTCTTCTGCGATCCGTCCTTGGCCGTCACCGCCACCGTCGTGCGGCTGGTGAGCGTCGCCGCGCCCATGTGGACGTCGATCTTGTTCTTGCGCATCAGGAAGTCGACGCCTTTGGTCAGCCGGGTGGAGACCTGGCGCGAGCGCCTGACCGCCGCGGCGTAATCCAGTTTCAGGTTTTCCAGGCTGAAGCCGAAGTCTTTGCCGCCGTGGCGCAACAGCTCGGCCACCTCGGCGTTCTTGAGCAGCGACTTGGACGGGATGCAGCCGACGTTCAGGCAGACGCCGCCGAGCCATTCCTTGTCGATGATGGCCGTTTTCTGCCCGAGCTGCGCGGCGCGGATCGCGCCCACATACCCGCCGGGGCCGGCGCCGATGACGACGACATCGTATTGATCAGCCATGAAGTTTCCTCGCACGCAGGGATGGAGCTGGTGGAATGCCCGAATTGTACCAAGAAAGCGCGCGCCTTCACCCCAAGAGGGTCACCCGTTTGGGGTCTGACGATCGGCCGGACGCGCGGCCGGGCGGCTCGCTCTCCCGATGACGTTTGTCACTGCCGGCGGCCCCGCCTTCTTGCTACCTTCCTCCCCAAATCCAGCGCCAGACGCGGCCGTTGGACCAGAAAGGACCCCGCCATGCTTCACCTCCATCTCACCGCTGACGAAGCCCGTGTGCTGCAGGAGGCGCTCCAGTGCTATCTCTCCGACCTGCGGCTCGAAGTCAGCCATACCGACAACTTCGAGTACCGGAGCGCGCTCAAGCAGAATGAAGCGCACCTGCGCCGGGTGCTGAGCAACCTGGCGCTCGTCTCGGCCAACTGACCCTGCCTGACCGCTCAGGAAAAGACGCAAAGCCCCGGCGCCAGGCCGGGGCTTTTTTGTTCAATCCTTTTTCTCCGCCTTCTTTTTCTGTTCGGCTTCCTCCAACTGCGGGACCAGCAGCAGCAGGAAGGCCGCGCCGGCGTGCGCGAAGCCCGGCATGGGCGTGAGGTGGCCGACGTACGCGTCGGGTGCCAGCGGCCGGTGATCGAAGAAATTGCCGTCCGCGTCCACGCGGCCCAGGTACTCGTCCGGCCCGCCGGGGACGTGCCGATAGATCTTGCCCTCCTTCAGGTCTACGCGGCCCACGTAATGGTCCGGGCCCAGCCGGGCCTCGAAGATGCGGCCGGTGTCCAGTTCCACCCGGCCGATGTACCTGTCCGGTCCGAAGCGCGTCTCGTAGACCTTGCCGTCCCATTCCACGCAGCCGAGCTGCGGGTCCGGGGCCAGCGCCCGGTGGAGATAAGCCCTGCCCGTGTTCATACTTGCCTCCCTTTTATAGCGGGTCGGCACAGCCCGAGCGCTGCGTTGCCGCGCGTACGCTTCCGGCGCTCCGCCGCCGGGGCCGGGTCTTGCCAGCTCCCTGAAGGTGTCCCATTCTACAACCATATGTATGAAAGAGGAGGCGTTAAGGTCCGGGCCCGTTGCCAGGGCCGCTGGGCCGGGACGCGGATTGTGGGCCGGAGCCTTTACGGTCGCCCTCGCCTCGGGTCCGAACTTATCGTAAGCCGCGCCTGTGGGGAATGGATGGAGAGAGGAGGGCAGGCTGGAAGTCTTTATGGCTTTTGCATCGCGCCTCCATACGCCCTCCACACGCGCCTGTTACCTTACAGACAAGCGGGAAATACCCGAACCACAACTCAAATGGAGGTCAACATGAACAAGTGGTTGAAACTCAGTATGCTCGCGACGTTTGTCGCCGTGGTCGGCGCGCTGGTTGTCAGCACCACAGCCTTCGCGCAGGGGCCGGCGGGCAGCCCGCCCAGCGGCGTCGGGGCCGGCTATGGTCTCGGCGGGCGCGGCAGGTGGGGGGGGGCCGGCGGCTCGCTCGTCGCCGTCGCTGCCGAAGTCCTCGGCCTGGACCGCACGGCGCTGGTCGCCGCGCTGAACGCGGGCCAGACCATCGCAGAGGTGGCCAAGGCGGAGGGCGTCGCGCTTGACCAGATCGTGGACGCCGTGATGGCCCCGCGCGCCGAGGCGCTCGCACAGGCGGTGGCCGACGGGCGCATCACGCAGGCGCAGGCGGACGCGATGCTGGCGGCGATGGAGGCGAACGTCACCGCGCGGTTGAACGCGCCGTTCACGCCGCGCGGCTACGGCCTGGGCACAGGCGCGAGCTTCGTGGACGCTGATGGCGACGGTGTGTGCGACAACCTCGGCGCGCAACAGCCTCGCGGTCCGCGCGGACGCTGGAATCCGTAATCCGCAACCGAGGCCGGAGAGGCCAGGCAGAAACACCCCGCCCGGCCTCTCCGACACGGATCCACGGTCATGAGAAAGCGCCCTCGCTCTCGAGCTTTCCTCATGGGTCCGATCGCGCTCGCCGCCCTCGCTGGCGGCTATGCTCATTCTTGAAGAGTCCAACGACGATGCCACCGAACTCGCTTCCGCAGCCGCCATTGCCAGGGCCGAAGTGGATGTCGCCAACGCCGAGGAGGCGCTGGAAGACGCTCGGCTCGTCCTGGCCAACACCGCGCTCGTCGCCCCTATCACCGGCACAGTCACCGCTGTCAAGGCCGACGCGGGCGAAGCGGTGGGCGCAACGCCCGCCTCACCCTGGCCGCGCTCGATCAGCCGCTCGTCTGCTTCTAATCGGCACACTGCGGCACACTGAAACTGGAAAGCACGGCTCAGGCCGTGACGCCGGAGCAGGCGAAAGCGCTGTCGCCGCTCTGGCAGGCCGTCGTTGCGCTGAGCGACCCGGGGACAACGGCCGCCGAAGAACCGACGGCGGCGCCGCATCAAATCGCGGCGGCGATGACGCCGGAGCCGTTGCCGGCCGTTGCCGCGCGGTTGAACGGCTCAGCGCGCGCGGCTGAAGGAGCGCGGCCCCTCCGCTCAGTGCTAGAATGCGGAGCGGAGAGCAGCGGCGCCCTGAAATCGTCGGGGCGCAAGGCCGCTCCGGTGTCTTGGCGGTTGAACCCGATATGGCCGTGCGCATTTTAGTGGTGGACGACGACCGGCAGATCGTCCGCCTGCTGCAATCGTATCTAGAGAAAGCGGGTTTCGCCGTGCTCACCGCGCACGACGGCGAAACGGCGCTGCACACCATCCGCCGCGAGCGCCCCGACCTGATCGTGCTGGACCTGATGCTGCCGGGCCGCGACGGTTGGGAGATCACCCGCCGCCTGCGCGCCGACGAGCATCTGGCCGCCATTCCCATCATCATGCTCACCGCGCGTGTCGAGGCTACCGACAAAATCCTCGGGCTGGAACTCGGCGCGGACGATTACGTGACCAAGCCGTTCAATCCGGCGGAAATCGTCGCGCGCGTGCGGGCGGTGTTGCGCCGCGCCTCCGGGCCGCCGCGCCCGGCGCACATCCTGCACGTTCGCGGCCTGCGCCTCGACCTCGACGCTCACGAAGTCAGCATAGGCGGGCGTGTGGTGGAGACCACGCCCACCGAGTTCGCCATCCTGCGCACATTGATGGAGAATCCCAACCACGCCTTCACGCGCGGCGAGCTGATTGAAAAGGCGCTGGGCTACAACTACGAAGGCCTGGATCGCACCGTGGACAGCCACATCAAGAACCTGCGCAAGAAAATCGAAAGCGATCCCTCACAGCCGGAATACATCGAAACCGTCTTCGGCGTGGGCTATCGCCTGCGCGACGAGAGCGGAGAGGCCGGGTGAACCGTCTCGGGGTCAGACTTGCGCTGGCGTTTGTCGCCGTCACGGTTGTGGGCGCCGCCACAGTCGTCCTGCTCGTGGACCGGCAGGCCGGCCATCAGTTTCGCCAGTATCTTGCGCGGCAGAACAGCATCGCGCAGAGCGGTCTGCTTGAAGAGCTGGCGGCCTTCTATTATCGCGAAGGCCGTTGGGATGGGGTGGCCGCCGTGTTTGCCGGCTTCGGCATGCCGCGTGGAGGCGGGCCGGGGGCGGCTGGCCCTGGGCGCGGGCATCCGCCGTTTATGCTGGCGGATGCAAACGGCCTCATCGTGTACGACGAGCGTGGCGAGCGCGCGGGCGGCCAGTTGACGGACGATGAGCGCGCTAACGCGCTGCTCGTCAGTGTGGGCGGGGAGACGGTTGGGTATTTGGTGCTGGGCGCGTTAGGGCAGGGGGGCAACACGCTTGCGCCCGCCGAGCAGGGCTTTCTCGATCAACTGCGGCTGACGTTGATCGTCGCCGCGCTGGCGGCGGGCGGGCTGGGCATCCTGTTGGGCGCGGCGATCAGTTGGACGCTCGCCGCGCCGCTCGCCACACTGGCGCGGGCGGCGCGCGCGTTCGCCGCCCGCCGATGGGATCAACGCGTGGAGGTGGGCGCCGCGGCGACGCGCGAGGTCGCCGACGTGGCGCGCGCCTTCAACGACATGGCCGACTCGCTTCAGCGGGCTGAGACGCTGCGCCGCAATCTGATGGCCGACATCGCCCACGAACTACGCACACCGCTGACGGTGTTGCAGGGCAACCTGCGCGCGTTGCTCGACGGGGTGTATCCGCTCGCGTTGAACGAGATCGCCACACTGTATGACGAGACGCGCCTGCTCAACCGGCTGGTGGACGATTTGCGCGAGCTGTCGCTGGCGGAGGCCGGGCAGCTGCCGTTGAGCTTACAGGCCGTAGATGTCGGCGCGCTCTTGCGGACGGCCGTGGCGGGTTTCGCGGCCGTCGCCGAGGCGCAGGCTGTGTCGCTGGCGGTGGAGATAGGCGACCCTGTGCCGCGTGCGCATGCCGATCCCGATCGGCTGGCGCAGGTCGTCCGCAATTTGCTCTCGAATGCGCTTCGGCATACGCCGGGCGGCGGCCGCGTCACCGTCTCCGTTTCTGACGAAAGCCGATGGATTCGGATCGCTGTCGCCGACACGGGCGAGGGCATACCGGCCGACGAAGTGTCGTTTGTGTTCGACCGCTTTTATCGCGGCGACGGATCACGAGCGCGCGCCAGCGGCGGCGCCGGGTTGGGGCTGGCCATCGCCAAGACATGGGTAGAGGCGATGGGCGGCCGGATCGGCGTCGAGAGTGCGCCGGGGCGCGGGAGCCGCTTCTGGTTCACCGTGCCGGCGGTCGAGTGAGACGCGACCCGACTGATCCTGCCCGCCTTCAGGCGCGTCCCGCGCTCCGGCGCCCGGACACCGGCGGGTGGCGGCGGACAGGCGCGCGGGGCGCCTCACTTCCCCAAGGCGAGCACGTCGAAAAAGAACAGCACGAAGTAGCCGACCAGCAGCAGCAGCCAGCCGATAAGTTGCACCAGGTCCAGGAACTGCTGCCAGGTGACCGAGAAGTTCTCGCGCACCGTGTCGGTGATCGACTGAAGCTGGTCGAGCTTGTTATGGACGGCGGCCTTCCATTCGTCGATGTAGAACTCATCCACGATGATGCGGTAGAGCTGGGCCGTGTACCAGTCGCCGATCAGCAGGAGCAGTTGATCGATCTTCTCGAACTCCAACAGCAATTGCAGCCGTTTCTCCAGCACGTCGCGCAGGACGCCGCCGGCCAGGCTGAAGCGGCGGCGGCCCGAGAGCTCGCGCCGCAGCGTCTCCAGGTTGCGCTCGATGGCGCGGTCCAGCAGGCGGTAACGGATCAGCTGGTAGTTGCCGAGCTTGAGCAGCTCGATCTCGGATTGAAAATCGGCGTCCGCGTCGATGATCAGCGCGCCCTCCCAGTCCACCACCGTCAGGTCGGCGTCGGCGTAGCGCGCGCGCGCGGCCAGGATCTGCTCGGCCTCGGCGTGGGTGAAGGCGCGCGCCTCGCTGCGCAGCAGCGGCGCCAGGGCCAGCCAGTGGATGTTGACGAATTCGTCCGGGGAGGGCTGGCCCCCGGCCAGGCACAGGATGGTGTACTCCTCGACGAAGGGGCCGCTGTAGCCGGCCTCGCGCAGCACCTGTTCGCGCAGGTCCACGTGGACGGCCTGGCGCACGGCGTTGCTGGCCGGGTTGAGCAGGTCTTCCAGGGTGTAGCGGCACTCCACCGACTGCACCTGGCCATCAATCACCTGGCGCCGCACCTGGATCGGCCGGCCCTGCAACGTCGTTTCGCTCTCCCCCAGCTCGGCGATCTCGACGTCGAGCGCCTGGAAGTACGGGGCGGATTTGGTGAGGGCCGGGGCCTGGGCGCGGTATTCGACCGGCGGCGTATGGGGGAAAGCGATCAGGTAGACGACGCGCGCGTCGAGACGGGGTAGCATGGGGGGCGCTCCAGGCGGCTGCGGCTGTTTCAGTCTAGCGGACTTGAGCGGGATTGGCAATCGAACGCCGCCGGCGGGCCGAGGCGTTTCGAACCCCGCCTGCCTTGACGCCCGCTAACGCCGCTCCTACAATCGTTTGTTAGGATACCCTGGTGATGGACTACAAGGATTATTACAAGACCCTCGGCGTGAACAAGAACGCCGGGGAAAAAGAAATCAAGAGCGCCTACCGCCGGCTGGCGCAGAAATACCACCCGGACAAGAATCCCGGCGACAAGGCGGCGGAGGAGAAGTTTAAGGAAATCAACGAGGCCTACGAGGTCCTGGGCGATCCGCAGAAGCGCCGCCGCTACGACCAGCTGGGGTCCAGTTACCACCAGTGGGAGCGGGCCGGGCGGCCCGGCGGCGGGTTCGACTGGAGCCAGTGGGCCTCCGGGGCCGGCGGGACGCGGGTTGAGTATCATGACCTGAACGATCTGTTCGGCGGCGGGGTGGGCGGCGGCTTCTCCGATTTCTTCAACATCCTGTTCGGCGGCGGCCGCGGCTTCGGCGAGGCCGGCCCGGCGACGCGCACACGGCTGGAGTTCAAGGGCGAGGACATCGAGCAGCCGGTGGAGATCACGCTGGAGGAGGCCTATCACGGCGCCACCCGCAGCCTGCAGAAGGGCGGCCAGCGGCGCGACGTCTCCATCCCCAAAGGCGCGCGCACCGGCACCAAGGTCCGTCTGAAGGGCGAGGGCGGCCCCGGCCAGCCGCCGGGCGACCTGTTCCTGGTGGTCCAGGTCCGCCCGCACGAGCGCTTCGAGCGCAAGGGTGACGACCTGTATGTGGATGTGCCGGTCGACGTGTACACGGCCGTGCTGGGTGGTGAGGCGCGCGTGCCCACGTTATCCGGCGACCTGGTCCTGACCATCCCGCCGGAGACCCAGTCCGGCAAAACCTTCCGGCTGTCCGGCCGCGGTATGCCGCGCCTGCGCGAGCCGCAGACCCACGGCGACCTGTACGCGCGCGTGATCGTCAAGATTCCCACGGCGCTGACCGAGAGGGAACGCCAGCTCTTCCGGGAGCTGGCCGCGCTGCGCAAGCCGGGAGTCTGAAGCGCGCCTTGCGCCCGTCTCACCCCGCACTTATCTACACGCGCTAAATTTGAACGTGAGAAGCCGGGCGCTGCCGCCCGGCGGCGCGCCACCGCTTTGGAGGTCATCATGCGCTCATCCCTGCGTTTCCCGCTCGTGGCCGTCACGGCCCTGGCGCTCGCCGGTCTGGCGTGCAGCGGCCTGGCCCCGGTCCGCTCATCGTCCCTGCCGACGCCGGCCCCGGTGGTGATCACCCAGCTCGTCCCGGCCCCGGCGGCCGGCGCGCCGCAGACGAGCATCACCGTGACCGCCTCCGAGGAAGAGGCGCTGATGGACCTGTACACGCGCGTCAACCCGGCGGTCGTCGCGATCCTGGTGGAGACGGCGTCCGGCGGCGGCCAGGGCTCCGGCTTCCTGTTCGACGCCGAGGGCCACATCGTCACCAATCAGCACGTCGTCGAGGGCGCGACCGATATCGAGGTCGATTTTCCGTCCGGCCTGAAGACGCGCGGACGCGTGATCGGCGTGGACCCGGACAGCGACCTGGCGGTCGTCAAGGTGGACGAGGTGCCGCCGGGCGTGGCGCCGCTGGCGCTGGCGGACTCCGACGAGGTCCGGGTGGGCCAGCGCGCCATCGCCATCGGCAACCCGTTCGGCGAGGCCGGCACGATGACGTTAGGCATCATCTCCGGCACCGGGCGCACGCTGAGCAGCAACCGGACCGCGCCGGGCGGCGGCGGGCGCTTCACGGCCCCGGACACGCTCCAGACGGATGCGCCCATCAATCCCGGCAACTCCGGCGGCCCGCTGCTCAACCTGGCGGGCGAGGTGATCGGCGTCAACCGCGCCATCGCCACCGAGACGGGCGTCAGTTCGGGCGTGGGCTACGCCATCGCCTCGAACACCGTGCGCCAGATCGTGCCGTACCTTATCCGCGACGGAAAGTTCGTCTACCCCTACCTGGGCATCTCCAGCCTGCCGGAAGTGCCGCTGATCCTGAGCGAGCAGCTCGGGCTGCCGCAGGCCAGCGGCACCTACGTCACCACCGTCACCGCGGGCGGCCCGGCCGAGCGCGCCGGATTGCGGGCCGACTCAGCCTCCACCAGCTTCGCGGGCTTCAACGGCGACGGCGACCTGATCGTGGGCGTGGATGGCCGCGAGGTGCGCGTGCTGGGCGACCTGATGAGCTACCTGATCAACACCAAGCGCCCCGGCGACGAGGTGACGCTGAGCGTGATCCGCGACGGCCAGACGATTGAGGTGAAGGTGGTGCTGGGGGAGAGACCGTAGTCCGGGCCGGGCCCGGGACCCGGCTTTCAAAAAGGCCGCCTGCGCCGGGCGGCCTTTTTTTTGTGCGGGTCACTTTTGCGGCAGGACGCGCCCGTCCTGGATCCTCCAGACCGTGGCCTGGCGGCGAAAGTCATCCGGGAACAGGTTCAGGTCGGTGGTCGTCATCACACACTGCTCCGCGCCGTCCAGCCGCTGGAGCAGGTCGCGGCGGCGGTTTGCGTCCAGCTCGGCCAGGACCTCGTCCAGCAGCAGCACCGGCCACTCGCCGGAGCGCGCCCGCATCCAGGCCGTCTCCGCCAGCTTGAGGGCCAGCACGGCCGTGCGCGCCTGGCCCCGCGACCCGTACGTCCCCAGATCGACCCCGTTGGCCACGAAGCGCAGCTCGTCGCGGTGCGGGCCGTAGAGCGTGGCGCCGCGCGCGATCTCGTCGGCGCGGCTGGCGCGCAGCTTCTCCCTGAGCCGCGCCTCGATGTCGGCCGCCGAGAGGCCCACCTGGTGGACCGGCACCTGGAGCGGCAGCCCGAGCTGGCCGTCCGGCGCGCGGACCGGGTCGAAGGCCGGGTGATAGGCCAGCCGCAGGCCGTCGCGCCCGGCGGTCAGGTCGCGGTGGAGGGGCGAGGCCAGGGCTTCCAGCTCCGCCAGGGCCGCGATGCGCGCCGCCATGAGGACGCCGGCCAGCTCGCACAGTTTGCCGTCCCAGAAGTCCAATTGGTCCGGGTCTCCGCCGCGCTCCTGAAGTTGCTTAAGCAGCGCGTTGCGCTGCGAGAGGACTTTGGCGTACTCGCCCAGCGCAAAGTGATACGCGGCGTCCACCTGGGCGAGGGCCAGGTCCAGGTAGCGGCGCCGTTCGGCCGGCGCGCCCTCCACCACGGCCATGTCCTGCGGCAGGAACAGGACCACGTTCAGGCGCCCGGCCAGGTCCGTCACCCGCTTCCTGGCGCCGTTGATCAGCACCTCTTTGCGCAGCCGGCCCTCCACGGCCGAATCCAGGATCAGGCGAATCTCAATCCGCAGTATCTCGGACCGGGTGGCCGCCTCGGCCACGATGCGGGCGAAGGGCTGGGCCTCGTCCAGGGCCAGGAAATGGATGAGCTGCCGGTCGGACGTGGCGTGGTGGGATTGGGCCGTGGCCAGGTAGTAGAGGGCCTCCAGCAGACTGGTCTTGCCCTGGGCGTTGGCGCCGACCAGGATCAGGGGGCCGGCCGGCAGCGGCGACTCGAGGCGCGCGTACAGGCGGAAATTGGTCAGCGAAATGTGGCGGACGCGCATGTGCCCGGAGATTGTAGCATAGCGGCTCCGCCGGGCGGGGGTGCCTTCGGGCTTTGGGGCTGGCCCGCCCGCCTGGCAGACAGCCATCACCCACGTCATGCCGGCGAAAGCCGGCCCCCAGGCGCGGCGGCCGGGCGATTGACTGCCATCGGCGAAGGCAACCCCGGGCGGCGATGTCTTGACAACCTGCTTGTTCTGCCGATAATGACATCCACATAGCCAAAAGCAGTGACGGAGAAAAGTACGCTGGCCGAACCGGCCAGGGAGGGCGGGCCGCAGACTGAAAGCCCGCCCCGGATGACACCGGCGGAAGTTCTCTCCTGAGCTGTCCAGGTGAATCCGTGACATGGGCAACCTGCCGGGGCGGACGGCGGTCTGCCCAACGTGCCCACGGTAGTAGCCCGGACCGGACGCCCGCCGTTACCGGGGACAGCCGATGATGGTCGGCGCAAGAGCGGGCGCGCCTCGTCCGGAGGCGGCCTGAAGTTGGGTGGTACCACGCGAGTCGCAGCGACTCCCGTCCCAATCCGGGGCGGGAGTTTTGTTTTGTCCGAGAGGAGGCTGGCGGAATGATGGAGCAACTCGATCAAATCGAGCGGGAGGCGTTAGCGGCCCTGGCTTCGGTGAACGACCCGACCGCGCTGGAACAGTGGCGCGTCCGGCACCTGGGGCGCAACTCGGCCCTGGCGAACGCCCTGGGCGACCTGGGCAAACTGCCCAAGGAGGCGCGCCCGGCCGCCGGCAAACGCGGCAACGAGGTGAAACAGGCGCTGGAGGCCGCGCACGCCGCCCGGGCCGAGGCGCTACGCCAGGCCGAGCTGGAGCGCGCCATGACCTCCGGGGCCGTGGACGTGACGCTGCCCGGCCGGCCGGTGGCGGTCGGCCGCCTGCACCCGCACACGCAGGTCCTTCGCGAGCTGTTCAGGATCTTCGCCGAGATGGGCTTCCAGATCTACCGCTCGCGCGATGTGGAGACCGACGACTACAACTTCGGCTTCCTCAACATGCCGCCGCACCACCCGGCCCGTGACCAGTGGGACACCTTCCACACGCAGACGCCGGGTATCCTCCTGCGCACGCACACCTCGCCGGGCCAGATCCACGCCATGCGCGAGTACTCGCGCAACGGCGCGGCGCCCGAGCCCATCCGCGTCATCCTGCCCGGCATGTGCTATCGCTATGAGCAGGTGACGGCCCGCGCCGACATGCAGTTTCTGCAGATGGAGGGCCTGGCGGTCGGCCGGGGCATCCGCCTGAGCGACCTGAAGGGCACGCTCAGCGATTTCGCCCGCCGGCTGTTCGGCCCCACGGTGCGCACGCGCTTCCGCGCCGACCACTTCCCGTTCACCGAGCCGTCGGCCGAGATGGACGTGGAGTGTTTCGTCTGCGCCGGGCAGGGCTGCCCGGTCTGCAAGCACAGCGGCTGGCTGGAGATCCTGGGCTGCGGCATGGTCCATCCGACGGTGCTGGAGCACGGCGGCTACGACCCGCGCGTCTACTCCGGCTTCGCCTTCGGCATGGGCCCGCAGCGCATCTTCATGCTCAAGCACAAGATCAACGACATCCGCTCTTTCCTGCAGAACGACCTGCGTTTCCTGGAGCAGTTCTAATGAAGATCCCTCTCAGCTGGCTCAAAGACTTCGTCGACATCACCCTCTCCCCCGAAGAGATCGCCTACAAGCTGACCTTCGGCGGGCTGGAGGTGGAGGAGATCGAGTACGTCGGCTGGCCGCGGCCGGCCGCCGGCGGCCGTCAGGAGTTCAAGACCTCCGGCCTGAGCTGGGACCGCGAGAAGATCGTGGTCGCCCAGATTCTGGAGGTCAGGCCGCACCCCAACGCCGACCGGCTGACGCTCCTGCGCCTGGACGACGGTTCCGGCCAGGAGCGGATCGTGCTCACCGGCGCGCCCAACCTGTTCCCGTACAAGGGCCAGGGTCCGCTGCCCAAACCGCTCAAGGTCGCCTATGCCCGCGAGGGGGCGGTGCTGTACGACGGCCACAAGCCCGGGCGCGAGCTGATGACGCTCAAGCGCGCCCGGATCCGCGGCGTCGAGTCGGACTCGATGGTGTGCTCGGAGAAAGAGCTCGGCCTCTCCGACGAGCACGAGGGCATCCTGCTCCTGGACGACGACGCGCCGGTCGGCGCGCCCCTGGCCGACTACATGGGCGATGTGGTCTACACGGTGAAGACCAACCCCAACATGGCGCGCAACCTCAACGTCTACGGCGTGGCGCGCGAGATCGCGGCCCTCACCGGCCAGCGCCTGCGCCCTCTGGATGACGCCGTCCGCGCCGAAGGGCCGAGCATCCAGGGCCAGGTCGCCGTCGAGATCCGCGTGCCGGCCCTCAACCCGCGCTTCGTGGCCGCCCTGATCAAGGGCGTCGTCATCGGGCCAAGCCCGTACACCGTCCAGCGCCGCCTGCGTCTGGCCGGCGTCCGGCCGATCAACAACGTCGTCGACGCCACCAACTACGCCATGCTCGAGATCGGCCAGCCGCTGCACGCCTTCGACTACGACGTGCTCGTCAAGCGCGCCGGCGGCCGGGCGCCGACGATCATTACGCGCCTGCCCGAGCCGGGCGAGACGCTCACCACCCTGGACGGCGTGCGGCGCCAGCTGGACGACTTCACCATCCTGGTCTGCGACACGGCCGGCGCCCTCTCGCTGGGCGGCATCATGGGCGGCGCGGAGTCGGAGGTGAGCGACCGGACGGTCAACGTCCTGCTGGAGGGCGCGGCCTGGGAGTTCATCAACATCCGCCGGACCTCGCACGCCCAAAAACTGCACTCGGAGGCCGCCTATCGCTTCGCGCGCGGCATCCACCCGGCCATGACCGTGCGCGGCGTCTCGCGCGGCATCGAGCTGATGCGCCGGTGGGCCGGCGGCGTCGTCCAGCAGGGCCTGATCGACGAGTATCCGCAGCCGGCGCCGACCGTCGTCGTCGACCTGCCGGTGGCCGAGGTGGAACGCCTGTTGGGGATCTCGCTCAGCGCCGAGGAGATTGTCCGCATTCTGGAGTCGCTCGAATTTCGTTGTGAGATTCAAGAGAAGAGACTCGAGCCGGGTCTCCCGTCTCCAATCTGTATCTCCGTCACCGTCCCCGACCACCGCCTCGACATCGGTTCGGGCGTGGTCGGCCAGGCGGACCTGATCGAGGAGATCGCGCGCATCTACGGCTACGAGCGCATCCCGGAGACGACCCTGGCCGACTCCCTGCCGCCGCAACGCCGCAACCTGTCGCTGGAGCGGGAGGAGCTGACGCGCGACCTGCTGGCGGGCGCGGGCCTGCAGGAGGTGCAGAACTACTCGCTGACCACGCCTGAGAAGGAACGGCGCCTGCTGCCGGCCAGCGTGCCGCCCGACGACCGGCCGTACGTCACCGTGGTCAACCCGATCACGCCGGAGCGCGCCCACCTGCGCCACTCGGTGCTGGCCAGCGTGCTGGAAACCGCGGCCGGCAACCTCCGCCTGCGCGACCGCCTGGCGCTGTTCGAGATCGGCCTGGTCTTCCTGCCCGGCGAGGGCGGCGACGCGGACGCCCGGCCGCCCGCACTGCCCGACGAGCGGCGGCGCCTGGCCATCGTCCTGACCGGCGCGCGCCAGCCCGTGGCCTGGCAGGGCGCGGACCGGGCGCTCATGGACTTCTTCGACCTCAAGGGCGTCGTGGAGGCCCTGACGCGCGGCCTGCACCTGGCCGGCGTGACCTACGCGCCGGCGGCGCATCCGTCCTTCCTGCCGGGCCGCACCGCGCAACTGCTGCTGGGCGATCAACCCGCCGGCTGGCTGGGTGAGCTGCACCCGGCCGTCCGCGAACAATTCGACCTGCCGAACCAACCGGTGCTGGCCGCCGACCTGGACCTGGAGGTCCTGCTGGCGAACGTCGACGAACTCTTCCCGGCGCGGCCGGTGCCGGAGTACCCGCCGGTGAAGGAGGACCTGGCCCTGATCGTGGCGGACGAGACGCCGGCGGCCCAGGTCCAGGCCGCCATCGCGCAGGCCGGCGGCGCGCTGGTCGCCGAGATCACGTTGTTCGACGTCTACCGGGGCGATCAGGTCGGCGCGGGCAAGAAGAGCCTGGCGTTCCGCCTCACCTACCAGGCCCCGGATCGCACGCTGACCGACGCCGACGTCGCCAAGGTGCGCGGCAGGATCGTCCGGCGGCTGCAGGACGAATTGGGCGCCGTGCTGCGCGGCTGAACGCGACCCCCTCCCTCGCTGCGGCTGGCGGCGTCGGCTTTTGACGGAGCCGGCGCCGCTGCGTTTTCCAGCGATACAATTCTTCCATCGCGGCCGCTGACGCCGCCAGCCTGCCTCGTGAGGTTACCCAATGGAACTCGTCATCAACGGCCGGCCGCTGGAGGCCGGCGATCTCGAAAACCGCCTGCTCGTCTACGTTCTGCGCGACCAGCTCGGCCTGACCGGCACGCGCCTGGGCTGCGGGGCCGGCTTCTGCGGCAGTTGCACCGTCTGGCTGGACGGCGCGCCGGCCCGCAGTTGCGTCACCCCCGCGCGCGACGCCGTCGGCAAGGCCATCACCACCATTGAAGGCCTGGCCGCGACCTATCCCCGGGCCGACCGGCACCCGGTCCAGCAGGCGTTCCTGGACCTCCAGGTGCCGCAGTGCGGCTGGTGCATGAGCGGCCAGATCATGACCGCCGCCGCGTTCGTGAACCGCAACCCCAACCCGAGCGATGAAGAACTGCTGGCGGCCATGGAGCAGAACCTGTGCCGCTGCGGGACGTATGACCGCATCAAGCAGGCCGTGAAGCGGGCGGCCGACATCGCGCGGGCGGACGCCGCCGTCACAGCGGAGGGATGAGATGACCACGACCCAAAAGCGCCTCAGCCGCCGCGGCTTCCTGATCCTGTCCGGGGCCGGCCTGGCGGCCGCCGCCGGGCTGTACGTGGCGTTCCGCTTCGGGCGCCGCTATCTGATCGACAACTTCGAGAGCTTCCAGTCCGCCGTGGACGCCGAGCCGAACAGCTGGCTGGCCGTGACGCCCGAGGGCCGCGCGCGCGTCTTCATGCCGAAGGCCGAGATGGGCCAGGGCGTGCACACCGCCTTCCAGCAGATCGTGGCCGACGAACTGTACATGCCGCTGGAGCAGGTGGAGATCGTCCTGGGCGACACGACGCTCCTGCCGCCCGACCCGCGCGGCACCAACGGCAGCTCCAGCATCGCCAGCGTCTACCCGGCGCTGCGCCAGGCCGCCGCCTATGCCCGCGAAATGCTCAAGGCCGAGGCCGCCCGGCGCCTGGGCGTGGAGGTCGCGGCGCTGACCGTCGCCGGTGGCGCGATCCTCAAAGACGGGCAGGCCACCGACCTGACTTACGGCGGCGTGATCGGCGGGCGACGCATCGTCAAGGTGCTGGGCGAAGACGTGATCCCGCCCTTCAAGCCGGTCGGCGAATACGCGCTCATCGGCCGGCCGGCCCCGCGCGTGGACCTGCCCGGCAAAGTGGACGGCTCGGCGCAGTACGGCTTCGACGCGCGCCTGCCGGGCATGCAATTCGGCAAGGTGCTCAAGCCGCCCACGTTCGGCGCGCGGCTCAGGAGCGTGGACGTCGCCAGCGCCGAGAGCACGCCCGGCGTCCGGGCCGTGGTCCGCGACGGCGACTGGGTGGGCGTGGTGGCCGAGACGGCCGAGGCCGCCAACTACGGCCTGAACCGCCTGTATGCGCAATGGGATGAGAAGGCGCGCCTGGACCAGCAGGCCGACGTGGACGCCCGCCTGCCGCCGGGCGGGCCGGGCGGTGAAATACTCCGGCAGGCCGGCGATGTGGACGTGGCGCTGCGCGGCGCGGGCCTGATCGAGAGCGAGTATGTCACGCCGTTCGCGGCGCACATGATGCTGGAGCCGCCGGCCGCGCTGGCCCATGTCCGCCAGGAGGCCGGCGAGTGGCGCGCCGACGTCTGGACTTCGACGCAGGGCGCGGACAGCGTGGCGAGCGGCGTGGCGCGCGCCACCGGACTGAAGGCCGAGCAGGTGGTCGTCCACCCGCTGTATCTGGGCGGCGGCTTCGGGCGCAAGTCCGTGGCCGACGTGGCCCTGGAGGCGGCGCGCCTGAGCCAGGCCGTCGGCGCGCCGGTGCGCGTCCATTGGGACCGGGCCGAGGAGCTGCAGCACGGCTTCCTGCGGCCGCCCACGCACAGCCGCCTGCGCGCGCGCCTGGCCGACGGCCGCGTGGCCGGCTGGGAGCATCAGCAGGCCAGCGGCCTGGTGTTCCTGGGCCTCCTGCCGCCGGTGGTGAAATCTGTCCTCGGCTGGGACTTCGGCGCAACGCGCGGCGCCGTGCCCGCGCAGTACGCCTTCCCCCATCATCGCACCACCGCCTGGATACGCGACACGCCGGCCCGCACCGGCTTCTGGCGCGGGCTGGGTCTGCTGCCCAACGTCTTCGCCGTCGAGTCGTTCCTGGACGAACTGGCGCACGCCGCCGGCGCCGATCCGCTGGCCTTCCGGCTGGCCCATCTGGGTGATGACGCCGTGGGCCGCCGCATGCGGCGCGTGCTGGAGCGCGCCGCGGCGCTGGCCGGATGGGGCCAGCCCACGGCGGCGCGCTCCGACGGCTGGCGGACGGGCCGCGGGATCGCGTGCTGTGAAGATGTGAAGACCGTCGTGGCGCAGGTGGCGGAGGTGGCCGTGAACCCGGCCACCGGCGAGGTCAGGGTCGAGCGCGTCGTCTGCGCCCTGGACTGCGGCCTGGTCATCAACCCGGATATCATCCGCGCCCAGGTGGAGGGCAACGTCATGTGGGGCGTCTCGTCCGCCCTGATCGAGGCGGCGACGATCAAAGACGGCCGCGTGAACGCCACGAACTTCGGCGATTACCCGGTGCTGACCATCCGCCAGGCCCCCGCGGTCCTGACGGACATTATCGAGAACCCGGGCGAGGGCCCGTACGGCATCGGCGAGCCGCCCATTGGGCCGGTGGCGGCCGCCGTCGGCAATGCCCTGTTCGCGGCGACGGGGAAACGCCTGCGCCGCCTGCCCTTCACACCTGTGAAGGTCCTGGAGGCCCTATCAGGCTGAGGTGAAAGCGTCGTGAACAATCAGTTGGTTGAATCCTACTGATTTTGCCCAAATCAAACCGTTGGCGGTGGCCGAGTCGCCTATAGTGATTGCAGTGAAGTCTCCCCCCGGCCAGTGAGCGGTTAGCACTCTCCCCAGCTAAACTCACTGGCCACTCCTTTTAAAGCAGACGGCCCGCCGGTTTTGGGCGGGCCATTTATTTTATGGGGTCCTTGCCCGGCAGGCCGGGGCGGCGCGGATACTGCAGCGGCGTGGCCGCGACTTTCTTGAGCACCACCAGATAACGCGGCTCGGCGATGCCGGGCAGCTCGACCTCGGAGATGTACTCCAGCTCGCCTCCGAGTTTCTGGATGGCTCTGGCGGCGCCGTAGGTCTCGGCGGGCGCGCCCTGTCCTTTCTGCGCCACGGCATGCCCACCGCGCCTGACCAGCGGCAACAGGTATTCGGCCAGCACCGGCATCTCGGCCACGGCGCGCGCCAGCGCCCAATCGTAGCGCTCGCGGTGCTCCGGCCGCTGGCCGATCTCCTCGGCCCGCGCATGCACGACCGTGACGCCGCCGAGCTTGAGCGTCTGCGCGATGTGCTCGCAGAATCTGGCTTTCTTGCCGGTCGCCTCGACCAGGGTCAGTTGCAGCGCCGGGTTGACGATCTTCAGCGGCAGGCCTGGAAAGCCGGCCCCGGTGCCCACGTCGATCAGACTGAGGCGCGGGTTGCCGGGCGGCAGCGCCTTCAGGATGGACAGCGAGTCCAGGAAGTGCTTCACCTGGATCTCGGCCAGGTTCGTGATGGCGGTCAGGTTGAACTTCTCATTCCAGGCGCGCAGTTCGTCCGAGTAAGTCTGAAAAGCCGCCAGTTGCGCCGGGGTCAGTTCGAGATTGAGCAGGGCGCGCGCGCCCGAAATCAAGGCCTCCACAACGCTGGATTATACTGTGAGGTGATGGCCGCGAGTCTCCCGGCCGCCCCCGGGACCTACGTGCTGCGTCTCCGCCTGGACCACCCGGCGCAGGTGCGCGTGGGCGCGCTGGGCCGGGGCGCCTTTCCAGCCGGCTGGTACCTGTACGTCGGGAGTGCGCGCGGACCCGGCGGCCTGGCGGCCCGCGTCGGGCGGCACCGGCAGGGAGGCCGCCGCCGGCATTGGCATCTCGACTATTTGCGCCCGGCCATGGCCCTGACCGCCGTCTGGTGGGGCCTCGGCGAGGCGCGCCGGGAGTGCGCGTGGGCGCGCGCCCTCGGCGCCCGGCCGGGCGCGCTGGCCCCGTTGCCCGGTTTCGGGGCCTCGGATTGCGATTGCCTGACGCACCTGTGGTGGTTCGAGACCGAACCCGCGCGCCTGGCCGCCGCGCCCCATCAGTGGCTAGCGGCCTGAACGGAACCCGGCGCCGGGTTTGGGCGTCTCCTTGGCGCTGTGCCCATGTCTCGTCGTTGGCGTTTTGCCCTGGTCCTGATCCCCCTGACCCTGGCCGTCCTGACCGTGGGCGCCTGGCAGTGGCTGGTGGTCGATCTGCCGTCGCTCGACCGGCTGACGGCCAACCGCGTCGTCCCCTCGACCAAGCTCCTGGCGCGCGACGGCCGCCTGCTGTATGAGATCGCCGACCCGGCCGGCCGCAGGCACACCACCCTCCCGCTGAGCGAGATCCCGGCCGTCCTGCAGCGCGCCACCATCGCAACCGAGGACGCCAGCTTCTACACCAACCCCGGCGTGGATGCGGTCGGCATCCTGCGCGCCGTGTGGATCAACCTGACCGGCGGCGAAGTGCTGGCCGGCGGCAGCACCATCACGCAGCAGGTGGCGCGCAACATGCTGCTGGACCCGCAGGAGCGCGCCGAGCGCACGCTCACGCGCAAGCTGCGCGAGTCGATCCTGGCCTGGCGGCTGGCGCAAGCCTATTCCAAGGACGAGATCCTCGAACTGTATCTCAACCAGACCGACTACGGCCATCTGGCCTACTGAGTGGAAGACGCCGCGCCGACCTTCTTCGGGAAATCGGCGCGGGACCTGGACCTGGCGGAGGCGGCGCTGATCGCGGGGCTGCCGCAGGCGCCGTCGCTGTACGACCCGCTGCTCTACCCGGAGGCGGCCCGCCGGCGCCAGGCTGTCGTCCTGGACCTGATGGTCAAGCAGGGCGCCGCCTCGGCTGAGGCGGCGCGGCTGGCGAAGGACGAGCCGCTGCAGTTCACGTCAGAGCCGTTTCCTATCGAAGCCCCGCACTTCGTCTTCTACGTCTGGAACCTGCTCGAGCGGAAGCACGGCCCGGAGGTGCTGCACTCCGGCCTGGTGGTGACGACGACGCTGGACCTGGACCTGACGCGCGCCGCCGAGGGCATCCTCCGCCGCCGGCTGGCGCAACTGGCCGGCCCGGCCGGAGGCCCGCGCGACAGCCCGCCGCACAACGCCACCGACGCGGCGCTGGTCGCCCTGGACCCGCGCACCGGCCAGGTGCTGGCCCTGGTCGGCTCGCCCGACTACTTCGACGCCCGCATCTCAGGCGCCATCAATATGGCCCTCGCGCCGCGCCAGCCGGGCAGCGCCATCAAGCCCATCACCTACGCGGCGGCGTTCTCGCCGGAGTTGTGCGCCCTCCTCCCTCACTCCCCTCTTCCTGAGGCCGCGGGGAAGGGGACCGGGGACTGCCCCTGGACTCCCGCGACGATGATCCTGGACGTCCGCACGGCCTTCGTCACCCGAGAAGGCTTCTCGTATGTGCCGCAGAACTACGACCGCGCCTTCCACGGCCCGGTGACCGCCCGCGACGCGCTGGCCGGCAGCCTGAACGTGCCGGCGGTCGTGGCGCTGGACCACGTCGGCCTGCCGGCCATGATCCGCCTGGCCGGCCGCCTGGGCCTCACCACCCTGGCCGACGCGGACCGGTTCGGCCTGGCGTTGACGCTGGGCGGCGGCGAGGTGCGCCTGCTGGACCTGGTCGGCGCGTTCGGGGCGTTCGCGGCCGGCGGGCGGCGGGTCGAGCCGGCCGTGATCCTGCAGGTCCAGGACGCCGCCGGCGCCCTGATCGAGCAATGGCGGCCGGGCGGCGGCGAGCCGGTGCTGGACGAGCGCGTCGCCTTCCTGATCACCGACATCCTGGCGGACAACAACGCGCGCGCGGCGACCTTCGGTTTCAACAGCGTCCTGCAGATCGGGCGGCCGGCGGCCGTCAAGACCGGGACGACGACGGACTATCGTGACAACTGGGCGGTGGGCTACACGCCGGACCTGGTGACGGGCGTGTGGGTGGGCAACGCCGACAACTCGCCGATGCGGAACCTGAGCGGCGTGGCCGGCGCCGGCCCCATCTGGCATGATTTCATGCGCGCGGCGCTGGCCGGCAAGCCCGTGACGGCGTTCGCGCCGCCGCCGGGCCTGGAGCGGGCCGAGGTGTGTGTGCCGTCCGGCGGGCGGCCCACGCCGCTTTGCCCGCGCACGCGCGTCGAGTGGTTCCTGGCCGGCACCGCGCCGACCGGGCCGGACGAGCTGTACCAGGCCTTCGACATCGACGCGCGCACCGGCGGCCTGGCCGACGCCAACACGCCCGCCGAGGCCGTCGTCTCGCGCGTCTTCATGACGCTGCCGCCGCAGGCGCACGAGTGGGCGCTCGCCCACGGGGTCCCGCAACCGCCCGCCGATCACCTCCAGACCGGGGCGGGCCAGGCGGCGCCGCTGGCGATCTCGTCGCCGGACCCGCAGACGGTCTACCAGATCAGCCCGCGGCTGCCGCGCGACAGCCAGAAGATCCCCTTCCGCATCGTCGCGTCGCGGCCGGTCCGTGAGGTGACGTATCTCTTGAATGGGCGCGCCGTGGCGGCGGCGACGGACAGCCCGTTCGAGGCCTGGTGGGTGCTCGAGCCGGGGGCGTTCGAGCTTCAGGCGCGGGCCCGCCTGGCGGACGGCGCGACCGTGACCAGCGCGCCGGTCCGGTTCTCGGTCAACGCGTTCGCTCCTCCCGAAACACCGGCAGCATCACCGTGAAGGTCGAGCCCTGGCCCGGCCGCGATTCCACCCACACGCGGCCCCCGTGCTGGTCCACAATCGACTTCACAATCGAAAGCCCCAGGCCGGTGCCCGCGTACTGGCTGCGCACATTGGACGCGCGGAAGAACTTGTCGAAGATGTAAGGCTGATCCTGAGGCGGGATGCCCAGGCCATTGTCGGCGACGGCCAGCACGACAAAGTCGCCCTGCGCGTACGCATCCACGCTGATCTGGCCGTGATCGGCCGTGTACTTGATGGCGTTGTCCACCAGGTTGGACAGCGCCTGGCGCAGGCGAGTGGCGTTGACGAAGACCGGCGGCAGGCCGGCCGGGACGCGCGCCAGCAGGACCTGGCCTTTGGCGCGGGCCGCCAGCTGGAACTCCGCCACCACCAGCCGGACAAGGTCGCCGATGGCGCGCGGCTCCTTGTGCGTGTCGAACCCGGCCTCGATGTTGCCCAGGTCGAGCAGCTCGGTCAGCAGCGTGTTCATGGCGCTGACGCTGGCGCGCACCTGGGCGATGAACGCCGTCTGCTTCTCGTTGAGCGGGCCGACGCGCTCGAGCAGGCTGGCATAGCCCAGGATCGAGGTCAACGGCGAGCGCAGATCGTGCGAGACGGTGTGGACGAACTCGGACTTGACGCGGTCCACTTCCTTGAGCGGGGTGACGTCGTGCAGCAGAATGGCGCGGCCGACGTTCGGGATGGGGGTGAGGTGGGCGTTCAGGGTGCGGCCGTCGTCCAGGGCCACCTCGCCGGCGCGCTGGCCGCCGGACAGCAGGTTCAGCAGGTCCGGGTGGCGCACCAGGTCGGCCAGCGGCAGCCCGGCGACGGTGACGCGCTCCACGCCGAACACGCGCCGGGCGGCGTGGTTCATCAGGATCAGGCGGCCGTCGCCGTCCACGACGATGACGCCGTCCTCGATCTCGTTCAGCACCGCATACAACTGGACGCGTTCGGCCTCGGCGGCGGCGTGCTGCCGGTGCGCCTCCAGCGTCAGGGCCGCGTAGCGCCCCAGGGTCAACAGCGCCTGCGTCTCCCGCTCCCCGAAGGCGGCGGCGGCGCGGCGATCCAACACCGCCAGCACCCCCACGGTGTGCGCGCGCCCGCGCAGAGGCGCGAAGAGCGCCGCCTGCACGTCGGCCGCCGGGAAACCGGGCTGGGCGACGGGCTGGCCGGTGCGCCAGGCCAGGACGGCGGGCGAGGTCGCGGGGAGGTGATGCAGGGCCTCGGGGGCGGCCTCGGCCGCCGGATACGCGGCGCGCAAAACCAGCCGGTCGGCCGACTCATCCGCCAGCCAGGCCAGGCCGGCTTCGGCGCCGGTGAGGTGGACGGCAGCCTCGGCCACGCGCGCCAACAGCGGCCCGGTCTCGGCGGCCTGGCCCAGGGCGAACAGCGCCTCCCATTCCCCCCACACATCGAACCCGGCCTCGCGCGGCGTCGCGGCCGCGGGCGGCGGCTGGCCCAGCGCCCGCTCCACGGCCCGCAGCAATTCCTCGGGGTCGAAGGGTTTGATGAAGTAATCGAAGACGCCGGCGCGCAGCGCCTCCTGGGCGATGGCCTCCGAGCCTTCAGCCGTGATCAGGATCACGGGCAGGCCCGGCCACTCGCGCCGCACGGCGCGGGCCAGCTCCAGGCCGGTCACCCCGGGCATCTTGATGTCGCTGATGATCAGGTCGGGACGCTCGCGGAACGCGATCTCCAGCGCCTCGGCGCCGCTGGCGGCCTGCACGACGCGGTAGCCGCCGGGCCCCAGGACGACCTCGGCCACAAACTCGCGGATCTCGCGCGCGTCGTCGGCGACCAGGATTGTGCGGGGGGCCATGCAGCACTACGCGCGGGCTGAAGACGAGGTCGCCAGGGCCTCGACCGTCTTGCGGACCAACTCCAGCCGATCGAGGATCAGGCGCAGGGCCTCGGCCTGCTTGTAGGAGACCGGGCCCAGCTCGCCGCGCAACAGAGCGTCCAGGCTGACGCTCAGCTGAGTCAGCCAGCCGGCGGCCTCCTTGAGGCGGGCGGCGGCTTCGGCGGGCGGACCGCCGCTGCGGGCGAGGTCGTCGTACGATTTCTGCAGGGCGCGGGCGCGCGTCTCCAGTTCCTGGAACAGGCGCGCGTTGACCAGCGCGACCGAGGCGTAGTCGGCGACGGCCGAGAGCAGGGCCTGGTCGCGGTCGGTGAAGGGCCGGCCGGTCTTGTTGCCGGCGACCAGGACGCCGATCACCTGATCCCGGGCCTTGATCGGCGCGGCCACGGCCGCCTTGGCGATCTGGCCGGCCGGCATCTTGGCCAGCGGCTCGCCGGCGATGTGGATGCCCTCCCCGGAGAGCATGAGCAGCGGCGAGAGGCCGTCCTCCCAGGGCTGGTTGAGCTTCAGACCGGCCAGCGCCGGGATGTTTTTCGTGGCGCGCAGGATAAGCTTCTGGGTGCCGTCCTCGGCCAGCAGCAGCCAGGCGACCTCGCTCTCGGTCACCATGAGCGCGCCTTCCAGCAGCCGCGAGAACAACTGCGCCAGGTCGGTGATGGCGGTGACGGCCTTGCCGATCCCGTACAGCGTGGTCAGCTCTTTGATGCGCTTCTCGAGCTGCTGGTTGGCGGCCGTCAGCTTGTGGGCCAGCTGCTCCCGGTCCCGGCGCAGGCGCAGCTCCTCCAGCGCCCGGTCCAGGGCGGTGACCAGCTCGGCCTCCCGCACGGGCTTAAGCAGAAAATCCTTGGCGCCCAGCCGGAACGCCTGGAGCATGTGGCTCTCCGAGCCTTTCGGGCCCAGGACGATGACCAGGCTGTGCGATTTCTGGCTGCGCAGGGCGGTCAGGAGGTCGAACGCGGACAGGCCGGGCAGGTCGAGGGCCGCGATGATGATATCCGGCTGCATCTTGAGCGCGGTCTGCAGCGCCGCCGGCCCATTCTGGGCTGTGGCGACCGGGTACCCCATGGGCACCAGCACCTGCTGCGCCACGAGGTCCAGCACTTCGGCCTCGCCTTCCGCCACCAGGATTTTCTCAATCTGCTTGGCCATGCCTGGACTATAGCACGTTTGGCGGGCAAAGATAAAGTCGGGGGATGTTAGAAAGCGCGCCTGAGTTGATGGGGCCTGACGCTTGTGGTAGTATCGCCTCAACGGCGCGGGTGTCGCCAAGTGGTAAGGCAACTGCCTTCCAAGCAGTGATGCGTGGGTTCGAATCCCATCACCCGCTCTGCGGAGGCGAAGGACGGATGACGACAGCGAGGGTCACCCGTCCTTTGTTTTTCGTCTTCAGGGCGACGGCGTCGCCGGCTCGACGCCCGGCTCGGGCGTGGGGGTCTCTTCCGGCCGGGGCACGCCGATGGCCTGTTCCCACGGATAGCGGCTGAGCGGCAGGCCGTAATAGGACTCGAGCACGCGCCGGAAGATGGGCGCGGCGAAGTCCGAGCCCTGCCCCTGGTTCTGCACGACGACGGCCACGGCGATGTCCGGCCGGTCCGCCCGCTGCTCACACGTGTACCCCACAAACCAGGCGTCCGGGTCCTGCTCGCCGAACAGGCCCGGGTCCTCGGCCGTGCCGGTTTTGCCGGCGACGCAGATCGGGAAATTGCGGAAGCGGTTGCGGGCCGTCCCCAGCGGCTCGCGCGTCACGTTGATCATGGCCTCCTGGATGGCGGCCAGGTGTTCGGGCTCGAGCGGCAGCGTGCCGGAGATGATCGGCTGGAACGTGAAAGTCGGCGCGCCGTCGGGCGGGCGCACCTCGCGCACCAGCTGCGGCTGATAGAGCGTGCCGCCGTTGCCCACCGCCGCCGCCAGCCGCGCCATCTGCAGGGGCGTCACCAGCACATCGCCCTGGCCGATGGACAGGTTGATGGCGTCGATGGCGCTCCAGGCCTCGCCCAGGGTCTGCCGTTTCCAGTCCGGGTCCGGGATCAGGCCGGGGCTTTCGTCGATCTGGCCGATGCGCGTCGGCTGGCCCAGCCCAAAGGCGCGCGCCATGTCCGAGAGCCAGCGCGGGTCCCAGTTGAACAGCGCGAAGCCGACGTGCCAGAAGTAGGTGTTGCAGGAGCCGGAGAGGCCCTCCTTGAACGTGATCTCGCCGTGGCCGCCCTCCAGCCAGTCCTGGCGCGCCTGGAAGGTCGGGTCGTTGATCTCATCCCACTCGCCGGTGCAGGTGTAGCGCGAGTCCGGCGTGAACAGGCCGGAGCCCAGGCCGGCGGCCATGGTGACGATCTTGAACACCGAGCCGGCCGGGTACGTGGACTGCGAGGCGTGGTTGAGCAGCGGCCGGCGCGGGTCGTTGAGGACGCTGGAGATGGCGACGGCGTTGCGGTTGAAGGGGCTGAAGATGTTCGGGCTGAACGTGGGCGTGGACGCCAGCGCCAGCACCTCGCCGGTGTCCAGGTCGAGCACGACCACGGCGCCGGTCAGATCGCCGAGCGCGAACTGCGCCGCGCGCTGCAACTCAAAGTCGATGGTGGCGTAGACGTCCTGGGCCGGCGTGGGCGCGGTGGCCGCGATGGTGCGCAGGAACGTGTTGGCGGCGTCCCGCAGCTGCAACTGGCCGCCGGGCCGGCCGGCCAGGGCGCGTTCGGCCCAGGCCTCCAGCCCCACCCGGCCCACGCGCTCGGCGCCGGTGTAGCCGCGGGCGCGGAACGCCACCAGCTCCTCCGGCTGGATGAAGGTGGTGTAACCGGTGACGGCCGCGGCGGCCCCATTGCCGAAGTAGAAGCGGTCGTTGTAAGGGGTGGCGTAGACCCCGGGATAGTTGAGCAGGGCGCCGAGGGCGCCGCTCATCTCTGCGGCGCTCGCCTCGGCCAGCGGGAAATACTGGTCGGGCACCGCCGAGGCGTAGCGGGCGGCGACCAGGCTGGGGGCGGTCTCCAGCAGCCGGCCGACGGCGGAGGGCACCGTGCGGTCATCCGGCGGCAGTTCCTGCGGCACAACGCCGAGCGCGTACGCGTCGTGGGCCTCCAGCACCAGCGGCGCGCCGTTCCGGTCGTAGATGTTGCCGCGCGGCGTGGGGATCGTCGCCATCAACAATTGCCGGCCGTCCACCAGCTCCGGCCAGACCAGCGCCGGGCTGAAGACGACGCGCCACTCCCCGGCCTCGCGCACCAATGGCAGCGCGATCTCGGTCTCCAGCACGCCGACCAGGGCCGTGTCATAACGGACTTTCGCCGTCGCCTGGGCGGAGTCGCCGGTCTCAGAGACGGCCGTGATCTCGGCCGTCACGGTGACGGCCGTCATGGTGTCCAGCAGGCGGCGGTATTGGGCCTCGAAATCGGCCGCGCTCTGCGCCGGGCCCCCGGCGGAGAGGCGGGCGTGCATCTCGCCATACCGGCCGGCCTGCCAGGCGGCGAGATAGGCGCCGGCCACGGCGCGCGCATCCGGCGGCGGGGCAGGGGAGGCCGTCGGTGAAGGCGTGGCGGCGCTGACCTGGGTGGCCGGCGGGCCGGCGGTCGGGGCTGGCGCCCCACAACCGGCGAGCGCGAGGCCCAGGAGGAGGCCCAGGCCAGCGAGGCGCAGGCGGATGAGGCGCAAGCGGTAAGCATTCATGGCATCAAGCGACCGACATGACCGGCCAACACACAACGCGTTTCATCATACCACGCGCCTATGAGACGGCGCGGCGCGCGGAAACTCTGCCCGGATCGATGTAGTATACTTCGACGGCGGGCCGGCCGGCGCGCCCGCGCGGCGATCACCAGGGGCGCTCACAGAGAGGATCAAGCACACAAGGCATGGCCCACATCCTGGTGGCCGAAGACAATGCGGATATCCTCAGCATCATGGCCGAGCTGCTGGAGTCCGAAGGGCACCGTGTCACGACCGCCCTCAACGGCGTCGAGGCGCTCGACGCCTTCCGACACGAACGGCCGGATATCATCGTCTCGGATGTGATGATGCCGCAGCTGGACGGCTTCCAGTTGCTGGAGGCGGTGCGCGCTCATCCGGAGGGGCTGGGGGTGCCGTTCCTGTTCCTCAGCGCGCGCATCGAGCAGGCCGCCACCTCCCGCGCGCGCACCCTGGGCGCCGACGACTTCATCTTCAAACCCTTCGCGCCCGAGGAGCTGCTGGTGGCGATCCGCGCCAAGCTGGACCGGCGCCGCGCGCTCCAGCGGTTCGATACCCACGCCGCCCACCTGCAGACGGTGACGATGCTGGCCAACGTCATCGAGGCCCGCGAGAGCTACACCCGCGGCCACGTCGAGCGCGTGCAGCGTTACGCCGTGGAGCTGGCGCGCGCGCTGGGCTGGGACGCGGAGGCGCTGGCGATCTGCGAGTTCGGGGCCTTGCTGCACGACATCGGCAAGATCACGGTGCCGCGCGCGATCCTGAACAAGCGCCAACGGCTGCTCTACCCGGAATGGGCGCGGCTGCGCCGCCATCCGGAGACCGGGGCGCGCATGCTGCACGGCATCCAGCACTTGCAGGCCGCTCTGCCCTACGTGCTCTACCATCACGAACGCTGGGACGGCGCCGGTTACCCGGCCGGCCTGGCCGGCGCCGACATCCCGCGCGAAGGCCGTCTGCTGGCCATCGTCGACGCCTATGACGCCATGACCAGCGACCGGCCGTACCGCCGGGCGTTGCCGGCCTCCGTGGCCCTGGATGAGATTCGGCGTCACAGCGGCGCGCAGTTCGACCCGGACATGGCCGCGGCCTTCCTCCAGCTGCGCGCGCAGGAGACCGCGGCGTGATTTGCGACGTGCGCCGCCTGGGCCGGGTCCCTTATGCCGAGGCCTGGGAGTTGCAGAAACAGCTGGCGGCCCAGCGCGCCGCCGGGCAGATCCCGGACACCCTGCTGCTCCTCGAGCACCCCCACACCTACACCTTCGGCCGCAAAGGTCAGGCCGCCCACCTGCTGTGGGATGAGGCGCAACGGAAAGCGCGCGGCGTGGACGTCCACTGGGTGGACCGGGGCGGCGACGTCACCTACCACGGCCCCGGCCAGCTGGTCGGCTATCCGATCCTGGCGCTCGGCGCGCCCGGCGCCGCCGCTGGGCGGCTGCCCCAGGCCGACTACGTGGGCTACGTCCGCAAGCTCGAAGCGGTCCTCATCCGCGTCTGCGCCCGCTTCGGGCTGGCGACCGGGCAGGTGAGCGGGCTGACCGGAGTGTGGGTCCAGCCGGACGTCGCTTCGCGCTGCCCGCATTGCCCGCCGGCCGCCCGGGCGGCGCCGTCCAAGATTGCGGCCATCGGCGTCAAGGTGGACGCGCGCGGCATCTCCCAGCACGGCTTTGCGCTCAACGTCGCGCCGGACATGGCGTACTTCGACGGCATCATCGGCTGCGGGCTCAAGGAGCACGCCGCCATCTCCCTGGCCGACCTGCTGGACGCGCCGCCGCCGATGAGCGCGGTCATGGACGAGACGGCGCGGCAGTTCCTGCGGGTGTTCGGTTACGAAGGAGCGGACGCGTGAAGTACTGCGTGACCGGCGCCACGGGTTTTGTCGGCGGCCAGGTGGCCCGCCAGCTCGCCGCCGCCGGGCATCAGGTGACGGCCGTGGTGCGGGACCCGGCCCGGGCCCGCGACCTGGCGGACCTGGGGATCGAACTGCATCCCGGCGACGTGACCGACAAAGAGTCCCTGCGCGCGGCGATGGCGGGCGTCGACGGCGTCTTTCACCTCGCCGGGTGGTACAAGATCGGCGCGCGCGACAAACGCCCCGGCGAGGCCGTCAACATCCGGGGCACGCAGAACGTCCTCGAGCTGATGCACGAGCTGCGCCTCCCGAAGGGCGTCTACACCAGCACGCTGGCCGTCAACTCGGACACCCGGGGCCGCCGGGTGGATGAGACTTACCACTTCGGCGGCGTGCGCCACCTGAGCGAGTACGACCGCACCAAGGCCGTGGCGCACGAGATCGCCGAGGCCTTCATCGGCCGCGGCCTGCCGCTGGTCATCGTCCAGCCCGGCCTGGTCTACGGCCCCGGCGACACGAGCAGCGTGCGGACCACGCTCATCCAATACCTCCAGCGCCGAGTGCCGGTCGTCCCGCAGCAGACCGCTTTCTGTTGGGGACACGTCGACGATATCGCGCGCGGCCACCTCCTGGCGATGGAGAAGGGCCAGGCCGGGCAGAACTACTTCCTCTGCGGGCCGGCGCACACCCTGGTCGAGGCCCTGCAGATCGCGCAGCAGATCACGGGCATCCCGGCCCCGCGCTCCGCGCCGCCGGGCGTCTTCAAGGCCCTGTCGGCGGTGATGGGGGTGGTGGAAAAGGTCGCGCCGGTGCCGGAGAGCTACACGGCCGAGGGCCTGCGCATCGCCGCGGGCGTCACCTACCTGGGCGACAACGCCAGGGCGCGGCGCGAGCTGGGCTGGGAGCCGCGCCCGCTGCGCGAGGGGCTGCGGACGACGCTGGAGCACGAGATGAAGCGGCTGGGGATGACGCGCGCCTGACGGGCTGCGGTCATGGTCACATCGCAACTGCGGACCATCTTCGTCCTGTTCCTGGCGCTCCGCCTGGCGCTGCTGCTGCTGTCCACGCCCCAGGGCGTGCTCAACGCCTATACCGACTACCACTTCTACTTCAATGCGGCCCGGTTCTCCGAGCAGGGCCGCTTTCCGTTCGTCAACATGTGGTTCGAGTACCCGCCCGTGGCCGCCTACCTGCCGCTGGCCGCGTACGGGCTGGCGCGCGCGGTCCTGCCGCCGGGCGACGTCTTCAGCCTCACCTATCTACTCTACGCCCGCTTGCTCGGCGCGCTGCTGCTGGTCTTCGAGGCCGGCACGCTGGTGCTGCTGCACCGTTGCGCCGAACGGGCGTGGGGCCCAGAACGGGCGGACACGCTGGCCTGGATATACGCCAGCCTGAGCCTGCCGCTGTTTTACTGGATGTACGGCCATCAGACCGTAGTGACTTTTTTCCTGCTGCTGGCGCTGTATGGCCTGATGACCGGGCGCTGGGCGGGCTCGGCGGCGGCGCTCGGGCTGGGGATCGCGGCCAAGCTCACGCCGGCCTTTTTCCTGGCGCCGGCTGTCCGCTATTTGTGGGACCGGCCGCGCCGCGCCCTGGTTTACGGCCTGATCGCCGCCGTGGTCGTCCTGGCCGCGTACGCGCCGTTTGTGGCGCTGGGCGGCGCGCCGTGGATCGCGGCCTCGTTCACGGCCCTGGCCGCCGGCGGCTCCTGGGCCACGCCCTGGGCGCTGCTCGACGGGAACTGGGGCACCGGCTACTACGGCCCGCTCGAGAACC
>Ga0073932_1002168_pt1 | contig 32121 bp, 26 predicted proteins | sample DewCreD2012metaG_FD_76967 | JGI IMG/M metagenome (GOLD analysis project Ga0073932, IMG submission 76967) | Hot spring sediment bacterial and archeal communities from British Columbia, Canada, to study Microbial Dark Matter (Phase II) - Dewar... ...
GCCCCGTGCGCCCCGGGCGCCAGTCCAATAATCAGCAGTTCAGCCTCGGGGTCCCCAAAAGACGGCGCCGGGCGGCCCCAATAATCCCAGGCCAGGAAAGCTCGGCGCTTCCTGAGGGCGACGCTCTTGCAGTGCGAAATCAGGCGGGGACACCGCGCACAGGCTATGATGCGTTCCTGAAGTGCCGCCAGTTCTTCGCCGGGCTCTTGGCCGGCGGCCCCCTCCGGCGTTTCCGGCCGCTTTCTCCCTGTCACCCTGAAAATAGTAGCAAGCCGCTTCGGGCGCCAGCCGGAGCCTCCTCGCCGCGCCTAATCTGCCGCCAGCCTCGCCCAAGCTCCGGCAGCCTGATCCATCTGTGCCAGGTCGGGCCAGTTCCTCAGAATGGATGCTTCTTCGTTCAGACAGCCTCGCCCGTGCAGTTCCCGGAACACGGTCACCAACTCCGGATCTCTCCAGCCGCGCTCCGCCTCTTCTCTCAGAATGCCAAGCGCATGTTCGGCGGGCAGTGCGTCCTTGTAAGGCCGGGTCGTCGTAAGCGCGTCGTAGATGTCGGCCACCTGCAAAATCCGCGCCACCAACGGAATCTGCTGCTTCCGCAGGCCGTCCGGGTACCCGCTGCCGTCCCAGCGTTCGTGATGACTTCGAATAATGGGCAGGACCGGATCCAGGCTCTTCATGGCGCCGCAGATCTCCTCCCCTTTGATGGTGTGGCTCTTCATCACAGTCCATTCGGACTCGGTTAGCGGACCTTTCTTGTGCAGCACGGCATCGGGCACTCCGATCTTCCCGATGTCGTGCAGAAATCCTCCGCGGTGCAACGCCAGTAATTGTGTCCGAGGCAACCCCAGCGCCATCCCCAAAAGCACGCTGTAGCACGCCAGCCGCTGGCAGTGCCCCGCCGTGTACTGGTCGCGATGCTCGATGGCCTGCGCCAGCGCGAACAGAATAGATTCAGCCTCTTCCAGCGAGTCGATGGCGGCCTTGTTTCTGAGCATGGCCCTCACGCGGGCGCGCAGAACGGCGGGATGCAAGGGCTTCGTCAGAAACTCGTCCGCCCCGCTGTCGATCCCGGCGATTTCGTTCTCTGTCCCGTAAACGCTCGTCAGCATCAGTATCGGGATGAGCTGTGTCCGCCGGTCCGATTTCAGCGTGCGGCAAAAATCAGGCCCGCTCATCCCCTGCATCATCAGATCCAAAATCACAAGGTCCACCCGGTCGCTCGCCAAAAACGCCAGGGCTTCGGTCGCCCGTCGGGCTTCCAGGATCCGGTAGGGCTCGCTCCTCAACATCGCCCTCAGCAACCGCCGGTTCACCTCCACTTGGTCAAGGATCAGGATGGTTGGGTTGGCTTCCTCTTCCTCCCGCCCTAATATCGCACCGCTGGCTTTCGTCGCCGCCGCGTAAAAAGGGACACGCGCATCTTTCAAGAGATCCAGCATCATGCTGTGCCTGTCTTGTGACTGTGATACTCCAGGACTCGTATCGGCGGTTATGGTGATAGAGTTTAGCGGAAATGGTAGTGTCGAACTTCGGTCCCGCCGCCCCTCGCGTGGCCGTCAACCAATCGGCCGCAGCAATACCCTGGCGGGAGCGCCGTCCCCGCCTTCGATCTTCAATGGGAGGCAAACCATCTCGTAGCGCCCCGCTTTGACACGTGATAAATCCAATCCCTCAACGACCCATACGCCGGCCTTCAGAAGAACCTCGTGTGTCTCAGCCGAATCAATTCGATATCCCCCCACCGACAGGTAGTCAATCCCGATCAGCCTCACCCCTCGGCTCACCAAGTATTCCGCCGTCTCCCTGGGAATGTAAACGTAGTCTGGATCGAACTGGTCCTGTTTCCACCGGCTGCCTGACCCCCGTGTCTGGAAGAGCAATCGTTCTCCGCGCCGGATTCGATAACCCGCAAGCTCTTCCACCGTGACGTGCCGCGGATTCCGGATCGCCAGCACACGGGCCGGACCCATCAGCCCCTCCAGCGGCATCTCGTCGAGCGTCTTGCCCCCCCGCAGAAAATGCAAAGGAGCGTCGACGTGCGTCCCCGTATGGGCGCTCATCCGGATCGCCGACACGTTGGACCTGGCCCCCTCCTCCATGGAGCTGATTCTCCAGATCGCCACCCGCGGATCTCCCGGCCAGTGCGCCATCCCGCTCCGGAGAGCCACTGAGACATCGATCCACCTGCCTTTCACGGCCGTGCCTCCGGGACCCTCCACGCAGTCTCAGGCGTGGAAGGATCATACGCCAGCCTTCCCCACATCCGGTACAGCGCTGCATCGGGCGGGGCGCCCCCCTCTGGCGCATCGAACTCCATCCCCGCGCACTTCGCCTTGACGCACTCCTGCATGACCCGCCGGACCAGGACCGGATTGCGCAACTGCTGGCCCCCAAACCCGCCATCGGCCTCGAATTGCCAGAGTTCCTCCGCTCCCGCCAGGCTCGTCGCTGCCCCTCGGCCGGACTCGCCGTACCGCATTCCAAGACGCAGCGGCAATCCTGCCTCCTTGGCAACCGTAACCGATTCCGAACTCGGCTTCGATACCCGAAGCTCAAGACTTACCCTCCGCCCCGATTCTCGAATCGCCCGGAACAGCCAGTCCCGGCAGAAAGGCGCCTGCCAGGCTTCATCCTCAGGCTCCAGCCAGAATTGGACGCTGCGCACGGAAGGGCAGCTTGCAAGCAACTCTTTCAATGCCATCAGTGTGCTCGGACCTCGGCTCAGTTCTCCACCCGCCCCCGGCTGCGCCAGATCCTTCACCCGAAAACCCAGCGCCAGTTCCACAGCGTACTCCGCCGCGGTCTTTGAGATAAGAGCCAATGTCTCGACGTCGCCGGGCAAGCCTTCCTGGCCCGCAAAGAACAGGTTCACCCGGTTCAGCCGGGCGCGGGCCATGGCCTCGAATTGCGCCTGCCAGAATTGTGGGGACCGGATCCAGTCCTCCGTGCCTTGCCCTGCCCGGACCAGCATTCGCACTCCCCTGACCTGCAAAGCCGGTGTGCCTTTTGCTGCGGCGAGCTGGCCTTTCCGGCGAACCTGGTCCGCCGCTTCCAGCAGCCCGTACATCAAACCTCGCAGGTCCCCTCCCGTCACCCGCCCCGGCAGGATGCGGAACGACTCAGGCGGGTCCGTCGACAATTCGCTCTGCACCCGCATCCCCGTTGGCTTCGTCTTGCGTTCTTCCAAGGCGCTTTGCAGCTCTTGACGCCCAAACTCCACCGGTCCGCCGGCCGAGGTCAGCGCCAAGGGAATACACAACAGCAGCGTGGGCAGTCTGGGCATCGGGGATCTTGCGACATCCGACATTATAGCCGCCCCGGCGGCCGCCCCGCCGTTTCCACTATCCTGGTCTGTTATGCAAATCCCGAAATGGCCGGTGGCGATGCAAACCGACTTGCGTCCCATCCGCGAAGTCCTGGAGAGCAATCAATGGGGCGGTTTCCACGAGTTCGTGGGCCGTTTCGAGGAGCAGTTCGCCGCCTTCCAGCATTGCCGCTTCGGCGTCAGTTGCGCCAACGGAACCCTCGCTCTCGAACTCGCCTTGTCCGTGGCCGGCCTCGGCCCCGGTGATGAAGTGATTGTTCCCGCCATATCCTTTATTGCCACCGCCACCGCGGTCTCTCGGGTCGGCGCCACGCCCGTCTTCGTCGACATCGAACCTTACACGTTCAATATCGATCCCGTCCGCGCCGCGGCCGCAGTCTCACCCCGCACCAAAGCGATCATCCCCGTCCACTTCGGCGGCCCGCCAGCCGACATGGACAGCCTCATGGCTCTCGCCTCCGGGCGGAGCATCTTGCTCATCGAGGACGCGGCCCACGCCCACGGCTCCGAGTGGAATGGCCGCCGGGCCGGCAGCTTCGGCCTTTGCAGCACCTTCAGCTTCCAGAACTCCAAGGTCATGACCTGCGGTGAGGGCGGCATCCTGCTCACCAACGACCAGGATTTGGCGGACAGGGCCCGCTCCTTCGCCAATCAGGGCAGAGCATCCGGCGCCGGCTGGTTCCATCACTTCACCCTCGGTTCGAATTTCCGGCTGACCGCCCTTCAGGCTGCCGTGCTTCTGCCCCAACTGGAGCGCCTTCCCCGGCAGATTGAGTTGCGCCGCAAAAATGAAGAGATCATCCGTGCGGAACTGGCCAGCCTGGAGGGGATTACCTTGCAGCAGATCCCGCCGCGGGTGAATGCCCGTTCCCATTACCTCTTGCTTGGCCGCATCGACCCGTCACGCTTTGGCCGCACCCGTGACGAATTCCACCAGGCCTTGACGTCGCAGGGCGTCCCTTGCACGCCCTTCTACCCCCACACCCTCTACGGGAACCCCTTGTACCGCAAGGGTGGCTGCCGCGTCGAGCCTTGCCCCGTCGCCGAAGCTTGCGTGCGCGATGCCTTCTGGCTCCCTCACCGCGTCCTCATGGCGGAGGAGCCCACAATTCTGGAGATCGTCCGGCTCATCCGCGGCTTGCGCCGCTGAGGGCAAGCGCGGCGCTCAGGCCGCTCAGCTCCACAGCCTGTCGTTCACCCGCTCGCCGGGATCCCATTGCGGCGTCGGCTCGAAGTACCCCGGGCTGCGCAACTGTTTCTTGATCGCTTCTTCGTTCAGCTTGAACCCCAGGCCTGGACCCTCAGGCACCTTGATATAGCCCTTGTTGATGATCGGCTTCTCCACGCCGTCCACGATGTCGCCCCAAGCCGGGTTGTCCACGGAATGGTTTTCCAGCACCAGGAAGTTCTCCGTCGCGGCCGCGCAGTGGACATTGGCGAAGCAGCTTACCGGTGATCCCGCCATGTGCAGCACCATGGGCACCCCGTACTCTTGAGCCATGTCGCCGATCTTGTGCGTCTCCAGAATGCCCCCGGCCGTGGCCAGGTCCGGCTGTATCATGTCCACCGCGTGTTCGCGGCACAGCACCTGGAAAGGCTCTTTCAAGTAAATGTCTTCACCCGTCAGCGTGGGCGCCTCGATCGAATCCGTGATCTTCTTCCACAATTCCGTGTATTGCCACGGGATGAAGTCCTCCAGCCACGCCAGATTGTACTTCTGAAGAGCTCTTCCCAGACGGATGCACGAATTGACGCCGATGTGCCCGAAATGGTCGGCGGCGAGCGGGATCTTCATCCCGATCACCTCCCGGACTCGGGCGACGTATTCCGCCATGAGGTCGATCCCCTTGTCCGTGATCTCGAGCCCGGTGAACATGTGCACCGTGTTGCGGGTGATGTCTTGCCCCTCCGGATAGCTGACCGTCCCCTCAATGTTGGATACCAGCCCTACGCCGACGTCCATCTTCAGGAACGTGAATCCCTGTTCCATCCGGCGCTTCAGCCTGTCTCCAAATACCTTCGGATCGTTCGACTGCGGCGTGTCCGCATAGATCCGGATCTGGTCGCGGAACTTTCCCCCCAGCATCTGGTACACAGGCACGTTGTAGGCCTTTCCGGCCAGGTCCCACAGCGCCATCTCGATTCCGGATACCCCGCCGCCTTGGCGCGCGTGCCCGCCAAATTGCTTGATCTTACGGAATATCTTGTCCACACAGCAGGGGTTCTCGCCTACCACCAGCCGCTTAAGCGATAGCGGATAGTTCCGGCTGGCTCCGTCCCGGTTCTCCCCGATGCCGTAGATCCCTTGGTTGGTGTCCAGCCGGATGAGGCCGCCGCCTACAGCGGCCATCCGCAGATCGGTGATCTTCAGTTCAGACGGCCGGCTGGCCGTGTTGACATTCTGGAGCGCCGCCTGCACGCTCTCTTCTGACCAGAAGGCCGCACCCATCGTGCCCGCAACCGTCTTGCCCAAAAACGAACGCCGGCCCAGCAGCCTCTTCACGGATTCTTTCATTGCGCTGACTTCCTTTCATGGACGCACGCGGAGTGGCTCCGCGCTGTTGTCAGGAATATCACACCTTCCGCCGCCGCGCCAGCACGGCCCGGCCCTGAAAGCCGGCGCTGTCAGACGTCCAGGTTCCGGACGTCCAGAGCGTTCTCTTCGATGAACTTCCGCCGCGCCTCCACGTCTTCGCCCATCAGCGTCGAGAAGATCTCCTCGCACTCCACCGCGTCCTCCAGCCGCACCCGCAGCAGAGTCCGGCGCTCGGCATCCATCGTCGTCTCCCACAACTGGCTGGCGTTCATCTCTCCCAGCCCCTTGTACCGCTGAACGCTCACGTCCCTGGTGCCTTCACGTTTAATGTGCTCCAGCAACTCCGCCCAGTCCGTCAACGTCTCCCGCGCCCCGTCCTTCATCACCGAATACGGTGGATGGTTGAACCGCGCCAGTTGCTTCGCCAGCGCCCGCAGCTTTCGGTACTCCGGCTGCGAAAGCAGATCCTGGCTGATGGAGCGCTTGGCGTGCGTCGAGTCGTGAAACGATACCAGCCAGGAAGAGTGTTCCTCGTCCTGCTCCAGAACCGCATCCAGCCCCGCCGACATCAGCCGCTCTCGCAGTTGCGCCAGGTTTGCCCTCTCGCTGAAGTCGGCCTTGCTGTCGATCTTGAGGCGCGTGTCCGCCAGCGCGGCCACGGCGCGAGGGTCCCTCAGCCGCCGCTCCACCTTTTGCGACATTTGCAGGTACTCGTCCAGCGCCATCAGGAACGCCCGCAGTTCGCCGCCCTCCAGGCGGGCCGGCTCGGCGCCATTGCCCGCGCCCGTCTCCACGGTCACGTTCTCCGTCGCTCGCCGCAGGATCTCGCGCACGTATTCCTTTTCGTCCTTGATGTACTTCTCGCTCTTCCCCTTCTTAATGCGGTACAGCGGCGGCTGCGCCACGAAGACATGCCCCCTCGTGATCAGCTCCTGCATGTGCCGGAAGAAGAACGTCAGCAGAAGTGTCCGGATGTGGGAGCCGTCCACATCCGCGTCGGTCATGATGATGATCTTTCCATACCGCAGCTTGGCCGCGTCAAAATCGCCCTCGCTCTTGCCGATCCCCGTCCCGATCGCCGTGATCATCGCCCGGATCTCTTCGTGGCCGAGCATCTTGTCGTAGCGCGCCTTCTCCACATTGAGGATCTTGCCCTTCAGCGGCAGGATCGCCTGGTACCTCCGGTCGCGCCCGGCCTTGGCCGTCCCTCCCGCGGATTCTCCCTCCACCAGAAACAACTCGCAGCGCTCCGGTTCCCGCTCCTGGCAGTCGGCAAGTTTGCCCGGCAGCCCCCCCGAATCCAGCGCCCCTTTGCGGCGAGTCAGGTCCCGTGCCCGGCGGGCCGCGTCCCGCGCCCGGCTGGCGTCGATCGCTTTCGACACGATTTTCCTCATCACGGAAGGATTCTTGTCGAAGAATTCGCTGAGCTTCTCGTTCACAAACTGGACGACGTAGCCCTGAATGTCGCTGTTCAGCTTGCCCTTGGTCTGCCCCTCAAACTGCGGTTGCGGCAATTTTACGCTCACAACCGCCGTCAGCCCCTCCCGAACGTCGTCCCCTGTCAGATTCTCCTTGACGTCCTTGAACAGCCCCGCCTGCTGGCCGTAAGCGTTGATGGTCCTCGTCAGCGCGCTGCGGAACCCGCTCAGATGCGTGCCACCGTCCACCGTGTTGATGTTGTTGGCGAACGAGAATACGTTCTCGGTATAACCGTCGTTGTACTGGAGCGCCACCTCCATCGTCAGGACTCCGCCTCCCGGCAGTTCCCGTTCCCCTTCGAAGTAGATCGGCCGCTCGTGCAGTACCGACTTGCCGCGGTTCAGATGGCGGATGAACTCCGCTATGCCCCCGCTGTAATGAAATTCGTGGCTCTTCGGAGGATCTGTCCTCTCATCGGTCAGCTTGATCGTAAGGCCGCGGTTCAGAAAAGCGAGTTCCCTCAGCCGCTGGGCCAGCGTGTCGTAGTTGAACTCCGTCGTGCCGAAAATCGTCGCATCGGGTTTGAAGGTGACCTTCGTCCCCGTCTTCCGTCCCGCACGTCCCGCCCGCTGCAATGGACCCAGCGGAACCCCGCGCTCGTACTCCTGCGTCCACGTAAAACTCGTGCTGCCGGGGGTCTCCGGATCCTGCCGCCAGATCTCCAGTTGCAGCGTCTCCGAAAGAGCGTTGACCACGCTGACCCCTACGCCGTGAAGCCCTCCGGACACCTTGTACGATTTCGAATCGAACTTCCCGCCTGCGTGCAGCTTGGTCATCACGACCTCCGCCGCCGAGACCCCTTCCTCAGTCATCATGCCCACCGGAATGCCGCGGCCATTGTCCACCACGGTCACTGAATTGTCGATGTGGATGGTGACTTCAATCGCGTCGCAGACGCCCGCCAGCGCTTCGTCCACGGAGTTGTCAACTACTTCGTACACGAGATGGTGCAACCCGGACTCGCCCGTCGACCCAATGTACATCGCCGGACGTTTCCGGACTGCTTCCAGTCCCTCCAGCACCTTGATACTGGACGCATCGTAGACATCCGCGCCATTCACCTGCACGTCTTTGCTTCCCATAGTTTCGAAAGGCCTCAACCGTCGCCCGCGCAGGAAAAAACCTCCTGCGCGCGCTCTCAAACCCGCATCGGCATGACAATGTAGCGGTACAACAGATCGGCCGGTTCCCCGGAGGGATTGAGTTCGCCTGCGTTCTGCTGGTCCCGGAATCGCAGCTCAACCTCCTGGTTCGGCGTCGCCCGCAGGAAGTCGACCAGGTAGTGAGCATTGAAAGTGATCTCGATGACGGGACCCCCATACTCCGTGGGAAGGCTCTCCTCGCTCTCTCCCGTCTCCGAAATCGACGAGTGAACTTTCAGTTCGCCCGGACACATCTGCACGCGCACTGCCCGCGACCGCTCATCGGAAAACAACTGCACTCTCTGGACCGCCGTGCGGAACTCCTCTCGCGGCAGCACAACCGAGTGGGGATGCTCCTTCGGCAACACTCGCTCGAAGTCGGGGAAGTTTCCGGTTAGCTTGCGGCAGATCAGCAAACGCTCGCCCGTCTGGAAGAACAGGTGATTATCACTGCCGGCAAACCGCACTTTCGCGTCCGGAGGAGCTTCCTGCGCCACTTTCTGAATTTCCAGCATCGCCTTTCTCGGCACCAGGGCGCGGTATGTCCCAAGCACTCCCTCCACCGGACGCGCCGTCTCGACATAAGCCAGACGGTGACCGTCCGTGGAAACCATCGCCAGACCGGATTCCTTCAGGATCAGCAAAGCGCCCCCCAGGGTGAACCGCGAATCCTCCGTCGAGATCGCAAATACGGTGCGGTTGATCAGCGCCGCCAATGTCCCCAAAGGCAATTCCGCCAGCGCCTCCGGCATCGTCGGCAGTTCCGGATAGCTCTCCGCGGAGATGCCCGCAATCCTGGTGCGCGACCGCCCGCAAACCAGACTGGCCCACTGATTCTCCAGAAACTTGACGTGGACGTCCGCCTCCGGCAGCAGTCCTACATAATCCATGAGCCTTCTTGCTGGAATCGTTCCCGATCCGGCCTTCTGCACCCTCGCGGGACAACTGGACTGGATTCCCAGTTCCAGGTCGGTCGCGGTAATCACCACGCGGTCTCCAGCGGCTTCCAACAGGACGTTCGAAAGGATGGGGATCGTGGTCTTCTTGTCGACGATGCTTTGAGAAAGAATCAGCTCCCGCGCCAGATCGGTCTTGCTCACTGTGAATTCCATCGCCTGGATTCTCCCGTGGTTCCTAATCCCAATTCTCTGTATTCAATGTCTACTTAAGAATAGTAGTCATAGGGGCTGTTGAAATGTTGAATTCCCTCTAAATTATACAAAATCAATGCTCTTCTTGTCGCGCCGGCTTGTGCGGAACCCAGCCTTTCCCCGCGCTTCTTCCGGCCCCGTCCCGACTTTCCGCTGTTTTCCCCACAACACCAGGATCTTCTCTGTGGAAAACACAATAACATCAATTGATTGAGTCGATTAGCTTCTGGATTCTTCTGTTGAACTCGGCATCCTTTTGCCGCCACTCTTCGATCTTCTGGATCGAGTGCAGGACCGTCGTATGGTGCTTGCCTCCGAACGCCCTTCCAATCTCCGGCAGCGATGCCCCGGTGAGTTCCTTGGCCATGTACATCGCCACTTGGCGTGGTTCTGTAATGCGCCTGGTGTTGCTCTTCTGCTTCAGTTGCGCCACCGTCAGCCCGTAGTGCTCCGCCACCACCCGCTGGATCGATTCGATCGTAATCTTCTTCTCTGGGGGATGAAAAAGATGCTTCAGACAGTGCTTCGCCATGTCCAGAGTGATTGGGGCGTCACTCACGGAGGAGTATGCGACCAATTTGATCAATGCTCCTTCGAGTTCGCGGACACTCGACTTCGTCCTTGTCGCGATCAGGATCCGCACGTCCTCCGGCAGGCGAATTCCTTCCGCCTCGGCCTTTCGGTCGAGGATGGCCATCTTGGTTTCGAGATCCGGCGGCTGCAAATCCACCATCAGCCCCCACTCGAACCTTGACTTCAACCTGTCGACGAGCCCCGGAATGTCCTTCGGTGAACTGTCGCTCGAGATCACGATCTGCTTCTGGTGATCGTACAGTTCATTGAAGGTGTGGAAGAACTCCTCCTGGGTGCGCTCCTTGCCCGCAATGATCTGAATGTCGTCCACCAGCAGCACGTCTGCCCGGCGGTAGCGCTCGTGAAAGTAGGGCATCCGTTGCTGGCTGATGCACTGGATCAGTTCGTTCATGAAACGCTCGCTGGACGTGTAGACAACGCGAGTCGCGGTTCCCTGATCCAGCAGAGCCCGCCCGATGGCGTGCATCAGGTGCGTCTTCCCCAAACCGGCCCCGCCGTAGACAAACAGCGGGTTGTAGCTGCGGGAACGATTGGTCGCGACCGCCTTTGCGGCCGCGTGAGCCAGTTGATTGCACGGCCCCACCACGAAGCTGTCGAACGTGAACTTCGGATTCAAAGACGGCTCGAAAAAAAGTGCGGGCAGGTCTCCGTTGCCCCCCGAAATCCGCGCTCCGGTCTCGGTTCCTGGCAGTTCATACAACACGCGTTTGACAGGCAGCGACAGCCTGCGAACGGCTTCGCTGATGAGTTCTGAATATTCTTCGCGCATCCAATCCAGCGTCGCCTGGTTCGGCACCGTAACGTAGAGGGCCTCATCCTCGAGGCGTTGAAAGGAGGTCTTTGCCAGCCAATTCTGGTAGCTTTCCGGGTTCAGCTTCGATTTCAAATGGATCTTGATCGTTTCCCAATAGTTCATGTTTCCAGCGGACACACCCTTACCTTCCGTTTTCCACAGGATTTCGACAACCTGAGGAAATCTCACAAGGCCTTCAGGCTGTTTCGGATTTGATCAATGGCCACCGACTGCCGCTTCGACCGCACAGGATCGAACGGAAAACAGTCTACCATACAAATCGGCGCTTGGGATCCGCTCACTTCAAGATTTATTTCCTCTTTGGAATCAATGGGAAGCAAAGCAAAAAAACATTCGGAGACAATCCTGTTAAAGGCTCGTAACACCCCTGAAACAGAACCGCGGCGGATTGTTGGCTGGCTCCGATTTGACACCGGCCGGCGCCTGGAGCGAGAATACGTTCGTAGGCAGGGCGGGAGTAACTCAGCTGGTAGAGTGCAACCTTGCCAAGGTTGATGTCGCGGGTTCGAATCCCGTCTCCCGCTCCAGATTCCCGCCGCCGCAACCCATCCTTCCCACCTGCGCATCCTTGCCCCTGCTATCCCCGGCCGGCCCGCCCTCTCCCACCCCCTACTCCCCCGGCTTCACAATCGTGTTGCCGAACTCGTCCACGCGCGGATAGACCGTGGCGCCGGGCCGGTATGTGGTCAGGATGAACTTGTCGTACTCCGGTGTCGGCTCGAAGTACCCCGGCACTCGCAAATGCTGCTTCACCACCTCCTCGTTCAGTTCCACCCCCAGGCCCGGTCCCTCCGGCACCCGGATATAACCATTCTGGATGATCGGCTTCGGGATGCCGGTAATAATATCCTGCCACCACGGCAAAGCCAGAAATACGCTGTCCCTTTCCAGCGCCATGAAATCCCGCAACGTCGCAATCGTGTGCACGTTGGCAATCGTCCCCAGCGGGGAAATGCAGCAATGCACCGCGGTTGGCATGCTCCGGATCGCCGCGTAGTCCGCAATCCTCTTCGTCTCCCGCATGCCCCCCGCCGTGAGCGGCTCGATGTGAACGATGTCAAGGGCCCGGTTGTCGATGAAATCGATAAAGCCTTCTTCCAGACCGAACATATCCTCGCCTGCGGCGATGGGGGTCGTGGTGGCGTCCTTGACCTCCTTGAACCGCCTCCAGTCGCGTGCGATGTTGCCACCGTGCCCCGGTTCTCCCGGCAGCGCTGGCACCACGTCCTCCACGAACGCCAGCTTGTATGGCTCCAGCGCCTTCACATACCGGATCACGTCGTTGATTCGCAGCCGGCTGCCGATATGATCCAGCGCCAGCGAGGCCTCCCATCCGATCGCGTCCCGGATCATGTCCAGCACTTCGCACATCAGTTTCAGCCCCTTGTCCGTGGCCGCTCCGTCCTCGTTGACGGCCCCGGGGACCTTGGAGACAAGGCTGGCGGACCAGCTCGTCTTGAAAAACGTGAAGCCCAGCTCCTTCCGCCTCTTGACCCCTGCCGCAAATGCCTTCGGATCGCCCGTCGAAGGCAGATGGCAATACACCTTCACCCGTTCCCGGTACCGCGAGCCCAGCAGCCTCCAGCTCGGAACCCCGTAGACCTTCCCCGCGATGTCATGCAGCGCGATATCCACCGCGCTGTAGCCGCCGCCGAGATGCTGGTGGTTCGCATACCTTCGGATCGAGTCCAGCAACGGCTCTATGTCCAGCGGATTCCGGCCCACGATGTGCGGCTTCAGCACCAGCGCGATCCCCTCCACCCCCGCGTCGCGCACCTCTCCGTAGCCGGATACTCCCTGGTTTGTGTCGATCCGAATGATCGGATAATCGAGACCCGAGGCGATCCGGCACGCCCGCATGTCCGTGATCCGCAGCTTGCTCGGGGCTGAGTTCTTGTTCAGTGGTATGGTCTGGGCCTGCTGCGCGCTCGCCGGTTCCTCCGCCGCCCGGAAAGCTGCGCCGAGCGCGGCGCCTCCCAATGCTCCCGCCAGCAGCCTGCGCCTGCTTACGTCGGATCTTGGCATGGTGTCTGTCTCCTGATTGAATTGTGTCTCCGCTTTCACCGGCTGACAGTATACTCCGGCCGCCTCCTTCCAGGCCGCCTCCACACGCACAGCGCCTCCCCTTTCCCGCGCCCGCGGGCGGGGCGGCATGCGCCTGAACTGTTACCATTGAGGGCATGGCGCTCGGAGAGATGGCGAAGCAGTTGGCTCAGCAGGCCCTGGCCGATCAGATTGCCCCCAGGCCCTCTGCGCCGCCGCAGCCCGAGACCGCGGGCGCCGTCATGTTGGGGCAGATCCAGGCCATGCAGAAGGCCTGCAAAGATGACGAAGAACTGCTGGTTCTGTTTCGCTCCGGCGCGGAGGTCATCCGCGTTTTTGAGTTTATCGTCCCTTCCTGGCAGGTCTTCGTGTTGGCTGGCCTCGACGAGGCCAGAAACACGACACGTGTCGTCTCGGCCCCGGAGTCGGTTCAACTGATCTGCAAGGTGATGAAGGTCCCCGCTCCCGCCAAACCCGTCCGTCTGACCTTCCGACTCCCCAAGCCGAAACCCTCGGAGACTTGAAAGCTGAGCCCGCTTCTGCTCCGCTCGCGGACGCCTTCATCGCCCCAGCTCTCAGAAGATGCCTCCCAGGCTCACCACAAATAGTGGCCTCGTGAACTGGCGCCCCTGCGTATTCGGGACCCTCGAACGCACTGCGTCGTGCAAGTAGGCCGCCTCCGCCGTCAGATGCCTGTGAACGGCATAGCTGACCGCGGCGCTGGGGGTGTAGATCCAGTCCTCCCGGTTGACCGGCGCTTGCCAGTCCCCGCCGTAGATCTTCATGCCCGCTGTTGAGCTCAGCCTCTTTGTGTGCTGGCGCTTCCACGCGAAGTCGTAGATCAGGTCCTCGTACACGCTGTGACTGGAGAACGCGGGCTGCTGATACCGGGAAATGGCCGCTGTGATCGTGTCCGCCGCGCTCGGCGTCAGACTCAGCGAACCATTCAGGTACCACAGCATCTCCTCCCGGTCAAAACCCGCCGGCCGCCTCTCGAACCTGCGGAGGTCTGGTCCACCCAGGAAGTTCACCCGGAGCCACCTGGCCGGGCTTCCCTCCAGGCCCAACAGGATGCGATGGTAGCTGTTTGAATACGGACTCTCCGCTCCCAGCAGCTTGCCCTGTTCCTGGCGCCCGTAACGATGCCCGGCTACGGCCCACGCTCTCTCTCCAAGCCGGTAGCCCAGGTCCAGCCCCCCATTCAGCTCGTATCGGTCCACGTAGTTCTCATACCCCGCGTACGGTCCGGTCCGCGCGCGCTGTTGGGTGCGGAAGTCGTGCAGATACGCCGTAAATGACGGCCTCAGAAACCACCGGCCCCTGTTGTGGGTGAGCTTGAAGCCATTGCGCAGGACCAACGCATCCCGCCGGTCGCGCAGCGGGATGCCCCCCACCGCGGGAATATCTCCCCCGTTCTCCACGTCGAAGACTGGTCCCTGATTGCTGCCGTCGATCTTCAGCAGTGAAGCGTTGAACTCCCAGACGTTCCTCCCCGCGCTGCCGCTGAGACCGAGCCCGGCGCGGTGGTCCACATGGTTCTCCGATCTGTAGCTGTGGTAGCGGGCAAACTCAGGCGTGTACGTGAATGTGGCCTTGAAGGCCGGACCGTTCTGGTAGCCCAGCCCGAATCCCAGCGAGCCCGAGCTGACCCAGGAGCCTCTCTTCGCCTGGTCCCCAACGTCCTGCAAGAACACATTCCCGTCGAACGTCTCTCTAAAACCGTAACTCGCGCGGAAACTCCAGGGACCGTTCGGAGCCCTCGAAACTGTAACCTGTGCTCGCAGAATGCCCGGGAGCAGCGCCACCCCGGCCGCTAGACACCACAGTCCGGAACGGGCAGCTCGCTTCATAGAGAGTATCAGGCCTTCTTATCCTATTTTGTACTAATCGTCTGCCCGGCGGTGAATTCCAGTGAATCATTTGCCGTTCGCGCCCCGGCCGGCCGGCGGCCGGCCGCCGCCCCCCTCAGCCGCTCCGCTTCCGCTCGAACTCCCAAGCCGTTGCCACCGTCTCGCGCAGATCCGTGTAGCGGGGCTTCCAGTTCAGGGCTGCCATAATTCGCCGCGGATCGGCCACCAGAGCGGGCGGATCTCCTGGCCGCCTCGGCCCCACCCGGTGTGGTACGGGCCGCCCTGTTACTTCCTCCGCCGCGCGAAGAACTTCCCGGACCGAGTGCCCGATCCCCGTGCCAACGTTGTATGTGGCGGAAGATCCCCCATCCCGGAGAGAGCGCAGCGCCAGCACGTGCGCTTCCGCCAGATCGGCCACGTGAATGAAGTCCCGGACACAAGTTCCATCGGGCGTGTCGTAGTCTTCGCCGAACACCGTGACCGGCTCGCCGGTCCGCACCGCCCGCAGCAACGAAGGAATCAGGTGCGTCTCAGGATCATGTTCTTCCCCCAGCCCGGCCTCGGCATCCGCGCCGCACGCGTTGAAGTACCGCAACACTACGCTCCGCACCCCCCGGCAGCGGTCGAGCCACCCCAGCATCTTCTCCACCATCAGCTTCGATTCCCCGTAAGGGTTCACCGGCGCCTTCGGCGCCTCCTCCGGAATGGGCATCGTTTCCGGCGTCCCATACACCGCCGCCGTCGAGGAGAACACGAACTGCTTCACCCCGGCTTGCTGCATCGCGCGCAGCAGGGAAGCGCTGCCGGCCACGTTATTCCAGAAATACAGCTCCGGATTCTCCACCGACTCGCCCACCGCCGCAAACGCGGCAAAATGGACCACGGCCCGGATGCTCTCCCGTTCCATGAGCCCGCGCAGCGCCTCTGTGTCGGCAAGATCCAGAACATGCAGCCGGCGCGCGTCGACGTTGTGCCGATGCCCCCGCGAGAGGTTGTCCACCACCACGGGCTCAAAGCCCGCCTGAAGCAATCGATGCACGGTGTGCGCGCCAATGTACCCCGCGCCGCCGGTGACAAGTATCTTCGTCATCTTGGTCCCATCCTAGCAGCAGAGTGCCGTTTACTTGGCTTGCAGCAGTCGCTCCAGCGTCCGCCGGAAATCCTTGCCATAAACCGGATCCGCCAGCGCGAACTCGACGAATGTCTGGAAGTAGCTCGGGAAGTTCCCGACGTCATACCGCCTCTCCCCCTCTGGCAGGCGGTAAGCCAGCACCCGCTTCCCCTCCTCGCACAGGCCGCGGATGGCGTCCGTGAGTTGTATCTCGCCCCGGCTGTCCGGTTCTACCCGTCGGATCATGTCGAAGATCACCGGAGAGAAGATGTAACGGCCCGCGATCGCCAGCCTGCTCGGCGCCTCCTCCGGCCGCGGCTTCTCCACCACGTTGCGGATGCGGAAACACTCGCCCTCCCCATCGTCCGGTTCCACGATGCCGTAGTTCGCCGTCTGCTCCCGGGGCACCTCCTCCACCGCCAGAATGCATGTCGCGTGCCGCGCTGCAAACAGTTCCGACATCCGGCTCAGCGACCGCGAATTCCCGTTCAGCCCCAGAATGGAATCTCCTAGCGCAACCGCGAACGGCCGCTCGCCCGCGAAGCTCTCCCCGCACAACACCGCGTCCCCCAGCCCGCGCTGCACCTTCTGCCGCGTGTAGTAGAAGTGCGCTTGCAGCTCCTGGAAATCGAGCTCGCGCATCAGTTCATGCTTCTTCCCGGCCTTGAGCATCCGCATCAGCTCCGGGTCGTAGTCGAAGTGGTCCTCAATCGAGGTCTTGTTGCGTCCTGTGACCAGCAGGATCTCCTCGATCGAGTTGGCCGCCAGTTCCTCCGCCACGTACTGCACAATCGGCTTTCGCGCCACCGGCAGCATCTCTTTCGGCTGGCTCTTGGTCGCTGGGATCAGCCGGGTCCCAAATCCTGCAACAGGCACAATGGCGCACTTGATCACCCCTTGAATATATAACGAGGCCCCGCCGCTGAATGTGGTAAGCATAGTCAGAGATTGCATATCCAAACGGAAAGCGCGGATGCCGGAAAGCGGCTGGATCGGCTCCTCCAGGAACGGCTCCCCCAATACAGCCGGACGCGTCTCCAGCACTGGATCCGCCAGAACCGCGTGCGTGTGGACGGGCGCCCGGAAAAGCCCTCCTTCATCCTCCGGGGCGAAGAATCGATTGAGGTCGAGCCTGCCGCCCTCCCCCCTCTGCGCGCGGAACCGGAGTCCATCGAACTGGAAGTCCTCTACGAAGACTCCGACGTGGCGGTGATCAACAAACCCGCCGGCATGGTTGTGCATGCGGGAGCCGGCTGCCGTGCCGGCACTCTCGTGAACGCTCTGCTCTACCGTTTCGGCCGGCTGTCGGAACTGGGCGGTGAGTTGCGCCCCGGCATCGTCCACCGCCTCGACCGCTTCACCAGCGGAGTGCTCCTGGTCGCCAAGCATGACCTCGCCCACCGCAGCCTTGCCGAACAGTTCGCCCGCCGGACGGTCGAAAAAGTCTACTTGGCTCTGGTCCACGGCTGCCTCAAGCAGAACCACGGCAGCATCGATCGCCCCATCGCCCGCGACCCCGTGCGCCGCGTCCGTATGACCGCCCGTCTCTCCACCGGCCGCGCCGCCCGCTCAGACTATCGCGTCCTCCAGCGCTTCCAGGACTTCACCCTGCTTGAGGTGCGGATTGCCACCGGCCGCACCCATCAGATCCGCGTCCATCTGTCGAGCATCGGCCATCCCGTGGCCGGCGACCGCCTCTACGGCGCCCCGGCCAGAATCGCCGGACGCCCCCCCCTGGCCCGCTGTTTCCTGCACGCCTGGCGCCTCACCTTCCTCCACCCCTCCACCGGCCGGCCCCTGACTATCGAAGCCCCCCTCCCGGAGGAGCTTGAGTCCTGGATTCGCGGACTCCTATAATCGAATCAGGGTGAGGATGAAGTCAATCACGGCTGTCCTGCTGCTGCTCTGGCTCCCCGGAATGTTCGTTGTCCAGGGTGGCGCCGCGCAGCAGCCCCCCGCCGCCCCGCCGGACGAGCAGACTCGCATCGTCCTGGAAGTCACCCGCGTGAACCTCCTCTTTACCGTCACCGATCGCCGCGGGCGCTTCGTGACCGGCCTGTCCAAGGACGACTTCGTCGTCCGCGAAGGCAGAAACCCCCAGAAGATTCTCGAGTTCACCGCCGAAAGCGACCTCCCTCTGCGCCTCGCGATTCTGATCGATTCCAGCAACAGCATTCGCGACCGGTTCCGTTTCATCCAGGAGGCCGCCATCGAGTTCCTCAGCAGTGTCATGCGCCCCGGCCAGGACCGGGCTGCCGTCATCAGTTTCGACACCACGCCGGAACTCCAGGTGGACCTCACCGGCGATCTCGAATTGCTGACGAATAGAATCCGTGAACTCCGCGCCGGCGGCGGTACTTCCCTCTACGACGCCATCTTCTACGCAGCCCGCGACAAGCTCATGCAGGACCAGCCCCGCCATAAGTTCCGCCGCGCCATGATCATCCTCAGCGACGGCGAGGACAACCAGAGCCGTTACAGCCGCGATCAGGCTCTGGAAATGGCCCAGAAAGCCGACGTCGTCATCTATACGATTTCTACCAGCGCGGTTGAGGGAGGCCGTCCGGATACTCGGGGCGACAAGATCTTGAAATACCTTTCCGAAGAGACCGGCGGGGCGACGTTCTTCCCCTTTCGAGTAACCGACCTCTCGCAATCGTTCGAAAACATCGCCAACGAACTGCGTCACCAGTACAACATCCTCTACCGCCCCGAACCCATGCGCACCGATGGCGGTTACCAGAGCGTCGATGTGCGGGTTCAAGGTCAGGGGAACTTTGTGGTTCGCGCGCGAAAAGGTTACTACGCGCCGCGTCTGTAAGCGGACGCCGGTGTATAATCGGCTTTCCACCCCCCTCGCAAACGCTGAGGTTGCACGACATGGACGAAAAAGAACGCGCAAGAATGCTGGGCCTGACTCTGAGCCAGATCGAAAAACAGTTCGGGAAGGGATCCGTCCTGCGGCTCGGCTCCAAGGAGGCCATTGTCCCGGTGGCGGCCATCTCGACCGGCTCCATCTCCCTCGATGCGGCGCTCGGCGTGGGCGGGTTCCCCAGGGGCCGCATCTCTGAGATCTTCGGACCCGAGTCTTCCGGCAAAACAACCGTCGCCCTTCAGGTGATCGCCGAGGCCCAGAAGGCCGGCGGCATGGCCGCCTTCATCGACGTGGAGCACGCCTTGGACCCCATCTACGCCCGCAAGCTCGGCGTTGACGTGGACAACCTGCTGGTCTCCCAGCCCGACTATGCCGAGCAGGCCCTGGAAATCACCAGCGCCCTAATATCTTCCAACTCCATCGATGTCCTGGTCATCGACTCCGTGGCCGCCCTCGTCCCCAAGTCCGAGCTCGACGGTGAGATGGGCGACGCTCACATGGGCGTCCAGGCTCGTCTGATGTCCCAGGCCCTCCGCAAGCTCACCGGCGTCGTTTCCAAATCGAATACCTGCCTCATCTTCATTAACCAGATCCGCGAGAAGATCGGCGTCATGTTCGGCAATCCTGAAACCACCACCGGAGGCCGTGCGCTCAAGTTCTACGCCACCGTCCGCACCGACATCCGGCGCATCGCCGCCATAAAAGAAGGCGACGTCGTCATCGGCAGCCGCACCAAGGTCAAGGTGGTCAAGAACAAGCTGGCCCCGCCCTTCCGCGAGGCGGAGTTCGACATCCTTTACGGCCAGGGCATTTCGAAAGAAGGGGACCTGCTGGATCTCGGTGTCGCCTCCAACATCCTCGAAAAGAGCGGTTCCTGGTTCAGTTACAGGAACGAACGCATCGGCCAGGGCCGCGAGAACGCCCGCCAGTTCCTCAAGGACAACCCGGATATCCGTCAGCAACTCGATGCCGAGTTGCGCAAGCACCTCGGCCTGATCCGTGATAACCCCGCGCCGCCCTCGGACCCGCCGGCCAAGGGAGCCCCTGCGGCTGCCTCGCGAAACCGTTAATCCCTATGATCCGCGGGCTGGCACTTTCGCTTGCTGTCTGCGCGGCCTTCGCTCAGGCCCCCTCGGCCTACCGCGCCGAAATCGAAAAGTGGCGGGCCGACAGGGCGGCCGGCCTCCTCAAGGACGACGGCTGGCTCACCGTCGCTGGCCTCTTCTGGCTACAGGAAGGCGAGAACCGCGTGGGCGCCGCCGCTTCCAACCAAATCGTGCTGCCCCCCGGTTCGGCGCCCGCCCGCATTGGCGAATTCACCTTCCGCTCCGGCAAGACCGTCTTCACCGCCGAACCCGGCGTCACCGTCACTTCTGATGGCAAGTCCGTCGACAAACTCGAAATGCAGCCGGACACCAGCGGGTCGCCCACTACGATCCGCATCGGCGCTCTCTCCATGTGGGTCATCCACCGCGGCGATCGTTTCGGCATTCGGCTGCGCGACCTCAATAGCCAGGCCCGCAAGCAGTTCCAAGGTCTGAGTTGGTTCGAAGTCAGTGAGTCCTGGCGCATCCGCGCCCGCTGGGTCCCCTACAACCCTCCCAAGAAGGTATCCATTCTCAACATAGTGGGCATCACCGAAGAGGCAAGCTGCCCTGGCTATGCCTCCTTCGAGATCGGCGGCAAAGACTACCGCCTGGAGCCTACCGCGGAAGGCGGCCGCCTGTTCTTTGTGTTTCGGGATCTCACCGCCGGCAAAGAGACCTACCCCGCCGGCCGCTTCCTCTACGCCGACGCCCCCAAGGGCGGTTATGTGCTCTTGGATTTCAACCGGGCCTACAATCCCCCCTGCGCCTTCACCCCCTACGCCACTTGCCCTCTCCCCTTGCCTCAAAACCGCCTTCCCCTCCGCATCCCTGCCGGGGAGATGAACCACCCGGCTGCGGATCTGCTCGGCAAATAGTCTCTGCCCTCTCCATAACTGCCTTCCCGCGCCGGATACGGCATCGGCATAGGTCCGCTGCGCTCCTCGGCGCCGCACGGCGTCCCGGAATGGCGCGTCTCCGGGCGATACACTTGGGGTTAGGCTGCTGTTGTGGCCGGACCGGCGGACCGCTTCCGGACCGGCCGCCCGGCGGCATTGCCTTTCGCGTGGCTTGAATGCGAACACCAGTCTGCGGCGTACAGCAAGATCGGCATGAGGTTCCTAGCCTGCGGTCGAACTTCGCCTGGACCTTCGCCGGCAACAGCATCTATGGCGTCTGCCAGTGGGCCGTCATGAGTCTCATCGCCAAGCTGGGCTCGGGGGAAATGCTCGGCGAGTACGCCCTGGCCCTTGCTCTGGTCCTCCCCATCTCCATGCTCTCGCATCTCAACCTGCGCGCCGTCCTGGCTACGGACATCACCCACCGGCACCCCTTCGGCGACTACCAGGCGGTCAGATATTGGGTTACTGCTGGCGCCGTTGCCGCCATCGCTCTGCTCGCGCTGGCCGGCGGCCGCGGCTTCACCGTCTCCGCCTCCATGATCCTCATCGGATTCAGCCTCAGTGCCGACATCGTCAGCGACGTCTACTATGGCGCCCTCCTGCGCAGCGAGCGCATGTCGGAAATCGCCTTCTCTTTGATCGCCCGCGGCGTCCTGGCTCTCGTCGCCTTCGGTATGGTCCTCTCGGCCACCCACAGCCTCGTTCCTGCGGTGGCCATGTTGCTTCTCGCCAGAATCGCCGTCCTCGTAATTTATGACCGGCCCAGGGGAATCAGAGGCCAGGATCTCTCGCGGGCGGGACGGCTGTCCCAGTGGGAGATTTTCAGAACGGCCCTGCCTCTCGGCGTCGTCCTCATGCTCGTCTCCTTCACCAGCAGCGTCCCTCGCTACGCCGTCGAGCACTATCTTGGCACTCGCGAACTTGGTGTCTTCGCTGCTGTAGCGGCCTTCCTGACCGCCGGCAGCACCGTCGTAAACGCGCTGGGGCAATCCGCTACCCCGCGTCTGGCGCGCTTCTTCAGCCAGCATGATCGCCGGCAATTCGTGGGTTTGGCCCTCAGGCTGGCCGGCCTCGCGCTGGCGATAGGCGCCGCGGGCGTGATCCTGGCCGCCACGGCGGGAAGCCACCTGCTGCGGACCCTCTATCGCTCCGATTTCCAGGCCCATGGCGCTCTCCTCGTGCAGATGATGGTCGCCGCTGCCATGGTCTACGTCGCCTCCGTCCTCGGCTATGTCATTACCAGCGCTCGGTCCTTCCTGGCCCAGATGCCGCTGCTGGCCGCGGTCGCCGCTACCTCCGCTGTCGCAAGCTGGTTCCTGGTCCCCATCATGGGGCTCAATGGCGCCGCTGTCGCCGTGGCCGTCACGGCCTCCGTCCAGGTCGTGGGCGAATTATTGATCTTGCGCCGGGCTCTTGCGCGGATGGGACATCCGGCATGAACAGCCGCAAATCAATCGTCCTGGAACAGCGCCTCGCTTGGCCTTTGCTCTGCGCGCTTGTCTTTACCATCCCTTGGGAAAAGAGCCTGATCGTCCCGGGCGTCGGAACTATCACCCGACTGCTCGGCTGGACCGCCGCTGCGGCCGTAATCCTGGTCGTCCTCCTGCGCCGCAGACTTCGCACGCCCAACCCTGCCTTGGTCGCATTGGCCCTGTTCTCCGTCTGGAGTGCTCTCACCTTCTTCTGGAGTATCGACCCTCCCGCCTCCGCGGCCAGGGCCCTCACCTTCCTCCAGCTTCTGGTGATGGTCTGGCTGGTTTGGGAGCTTGCCGTCACCCCAAACCGTCAGCGCACCCTGATCGCCGCCTTCGTCGCCGGCGCCATTGTCTCCTCCAGCCTCACTTTGCTGAGATTCGTTCGCGACCTCGAAACCTACTACCGCCGCTATGCCGCTGCCGGTTTCGAGCCGAACGATCTGGGCCTCACCGTTGCCCTCGCCATCCCGCTCGCCTTGCATCTCGCCTCGGAACGCCGCCGTTATCTCCCCTGGCTCTGGCGCGCCGCCGCGGCCCTCGCCATCGCTGCGGTGCTGCTCTCCGCCTCCCGCACCGCCCTCATCGTAAGTCTGCTCGCCTTCCTGTTGCCGGTCTGGACCTGGCGCGCCGCGGACCATCTCCATCGCGCCTCGGTTGTGATGCTGTTTTCTCTGCTTGTCTTGGGCGCGCTCTTCCTGGCTCCTTCCTCCTCCCGCCAGAGGCTGGCCACGCTGCCCCAGGAAATCACCCAGGGCACGCTCCACAACCGCACCCAGATCTGGAAGGCGGGTCTCAAAGTGTTTCGCCGGCGGCCTGTCATCGGCATGGGCGTGGGCGCTTATCCCGCCGCCGTCCGTCCCTGGCTCGGTGTTCCCGGCCGCCCGGGTCACCAGTACGTCGCCCACAACACCTACCTCTCCGTCCTCGTCGAAAGCGGCCTGGTCGGCTTCACCCTTTTCTCCATCACCGCCCTCTTGCTCGCGGTCTTCGTCTGGGTGATGCCTTCCATGCCCCGGGCCTTGTGGGCTGTCATGCTCCTGGCCTGCGGAACCGGTATCGTTGCCTTGACCTGGGAGCACAGGAAACCGCTGTGGCTGATAGCCGCGCTGATCATGACGGAATGGGCGCGCTCCTTCTCTCGCCCGGACGGCGAAACGTGAAAACGCGGGTAATCGAAGTCTTAGCTTCCCTGAACCGCGCCGGCGCTGAAAGTGTTGCCGTGAACCTCGCTTCCCGGCTCGATCCCCTCCGCTTCGAAACCGCTGTCGTCTCGCTCTTCTACCCCAAGGTTGGAAGTTTCGAAGTCGATCTGCGCCGCGCCGGAATCCGGGTCGAATCCCTCGGCAAGCGAAAAGGCTTCGATCCGCGCATGTGGTCCCGTCTCGTCCGCGTCTTCCGGGAATTCCGTCCTCATCTCCTCCATACGCATTCCTACGTCCTGCGTTACGCTTGGCCCGCCGCCCGGCTGGCCGGCCGGCCCTCCCTCGTGCATACCGTCCACAATCAGGCCGAAAAGGACGCCGATGCCCTCGGGCGCTGGATCAATCGCCGCGCCTTCCGCGCCGGCGCTGTCCCAGTGGCGATCAGCGCTGAGATTGCGCGTTCCTTCCGCCGGGTCTATGGCTTCGATGTCGCGGCCACGATCCCCAACGGGATCGATCTCTCCCAATTCCAATCCTCCGCCGCGAGCCGCGCCGCCTGGCGCGCCGCCCACGGATTTCGGGACGATGATCTCCTCGTCGTCTCCATCGCCCGTCTCGCGCCCCAGAAAGATCCGCTCGGCCTTATCCGCGCTTTCCAGAAAGGACTCGGCCAGGACCCACGCTGCCACCTCCTGCTCGTCGGCTCGGGAAGTCTGGAGCCGGAAGCTCGCTTCCTGGCCCAATCCTCCGCGCTCACGGAACGCATCCACTTCCTCGGTCTCAGCCAGGATGTCCCCGCCGTCCTCTCCGCTGCCGACATCTTCTCCCTGGCCTCGCTTTGGGAAGGAAGTCCTCTCGCCGTCATGGAAGCCATGGCCGCCGGCTTGCCCGTCGTCGCAACCGCCGTAGGCGGCGTTCCCGAACTGGTCGGGCACGGGCTCACGGGAATCCTGGTGCCTCCCGGCGCTCCGGAAGATTTGGCTCAAGCTCTGGCTTCGCTGGCGCGCGAACCCGGCCGCCGCCGGGAATTTGCCTCCGCCGCCCGCGTCGCCGCTGCGCGGTTCGGCGTGGACGCCATGGTCCAGCGCTACGCCCGGCTGTTCGAGACAATTCGAGGGACCGCTCCATGAAAGAACGGCTGGTCTTGCTCGTCACCAACCTCGCTCCGGGCGGAGCCGAAACACAAGTGGCGCTCCTCGCCCGCGGCCTTGCCCGGCGCGGCTGGAGCGTGTGTGTCATCTCTCTCCTGCCTCCTTCCGCCTTTGCGCGCCAACTCTCCGCCGCCGGTGTGCCCGTCTACTCGCTCGGGATGCGGCCCGGGGTCCCAAACCCGCTCGCCTTCCTTGGTCTGCTGGTCCTTTTGCGACGCCTCCGGCCTCGCATCCTCCACAGTCACATGTTCCACGCCAACCTGATGGCCCGGCTCGCGCGCCTCTTGTGCCCCGTCCCGGTCCTGATCTCGACGCTCCATAGCGCGGCCGAAAGCGGCCGGAACTCGGCCTCCCTTTGCTGGCGGGATCGCCTCTATCGCTGGACCGACCCGCTCACGACCGTCACCGTGGCCGTTGCCGGTGCCGTGGCCGGGCGCCACGTTCAAGCGCGCGCCGTCAGGCCCTCCAAGGTGCTCACCATTCCAAACGGAGTGGATACCGAACGCTTCAAGCCAGACCCGGGCCGCCGCTCCGCCGCCCGTGCAGAACTCGGTCTGGGCGGCGAGTTCGTCTGGCTCGCGGCCGGCCGCCTCATGTGGAAGAAAGGCTACCAAACCCTGCTGCGGGCCTTCACCCGGCTCACCGGCAGCGTGCTTCTCATCGCCGGCTCCGGACCGCAGGAGGCGGACCTCAGGCAACTGGCCGGCGAATTGGGCGTCGCGCCCCGTTTCCTCGGCCACAGGGAAGACATCGCCGATCTCATGGCCGCCTCGGATGCTTTCGTTCAGTCTTCCCTCGTGGAGGGCTTGCCCCTCTCGCTCTTGGAAGCCTCCGCCTCCGCCCTGCCCTGTGTGGCCTCCGATGCGGGCGCTTCGGGCGATGTCGTCCAGGACGGCATCACCGGTTTCCTCGTCCCCATCGGAAATCCGGATGCTCTGGCGGCTGCCATGCTCCGGCTCGCCGCCCTGCCTGCCGGGCAGCGGCTCGCGATGGGGCAGGCCGCCCGCGCCCGTGTGCAAGCCGGTTTCGACATCAACGCCGTCCTCTCCCGCTGGGAAGCGCTCTACGGCGAATTGCTCTTGCGATGGACATAACCAACCGCTACGTGCTCGACTATATCTGCCGCTTCGCCTCATCCCACGCCGGCGCGCGCATCCTCGACTTCGGTTGTGGCGGTGGCCAGGTCGTCGCGGCCGGGCGCGGGGACGGGATCGAGCTCTACGGCGTCGACGTCTTCTACGGCGGTTCCCACGCCCGCCGGGAAGCCGCCGGCGCCGGCTTGCTGGGACAAGCCGTCCTCGAAATGGAGCGGAATCGCATCCCCTTCCCGGACGGCTTCTTCGACCTGATCACCAACAACCAGGTGCTGGAGCACGTCGATGACTTGGACCGTACCCTCGCCGAACTCCACCGCGTCCTGAAACCTCGCGGCCTTGTTCTCAGCATCTTCCCTTCGCGGGACGTCTTCCGGGAAGGCCACATCGGCATTCCGTTCGCTCATTGGTTTCCCAAGGACTCCCGCATCCGTTTCCGCTACACGTGGGCCCTCCGCTGCCTCGGCTTCGGCTACTGGAAACAGGAGGCGCCCTCCGCCCGGCAGTGGGCCGTGGACAAGTTGCGCTGGCTCGACGCCTACACCCGCTACCGCCCACGCCGCGAGATCTTCTCCGCCTTCAACAAGTACTTCACGTCCGAATCCCGCGAAGCGGATTACATCCGCTATCGAATGCGCGCCACGCCCGGTCTTGGGCCGCTCGCCTGGACCGCCGCCGCGCCCTTGATCGGCCCCTTCGGCGTGGCCGTCTTCCGCAAACTGGCGTTCCTCGTCCTCCTCTCCAGAAAGGAGCCGCGGTGAGAATCCTCTACGTCGTCACCAGGGCGGATGCCGTGGGCGGCGCCAGCGTCCATGTGCGCGATCTCGCGCAGGCGATGCAGGCCCGGGGTCATCAAGTGCTCGTCCTTACCGGCGGCGTAGGGCCGGTCACCCGGCAACTCGAACAGGCAGGTGTCCCCTTTCAGCCGCTGCTTCATCTTCAGCGGTCCATCCGTCCCTGGCGCGATCTGCGCTCCCTCGGCGAAATCACACGCTCCATCCGTGCCTTCCAGCCCCATCTGGCCAGCCTCCACACCTCCAAAGCCGGCTGGCTCGGCCGTGCCGCCTGCGCGAGGCTCGGAATTCCGGCCCTGTACACGCCCCACGGCTGGACCTTTGCCGGGCGCATCTCGGGGCCGGTATCTCCGCTGTTGCTGTGGGCCGAGCGCGCGGCCTCTCGCTGGTCTTCCCTCATCATCTGCGTCTGTGAGTATGAACTTCGTCTGGCGCTCCGTATGCGCATTGCCCCGCGCGACAGGCTTAGAGTGGTCTTCAACGCGGTGCGGGACGTTCCGCCCCCGCTGCTGGCGGATCCCGGCCAGTCGCCGCCCCGCCTGATCTCCGTTGCCCGTTTTCAGGCCCCCAAAGACCCTCTCACGTTGCTCCGCGCCTTGGCTCTGCTGCGTTCGGAGCCGTGGACACTGGACCTTGTCGGAGACGGTCCTTTGGAACCACAGGCGCGCTCCCTCGCGGCCTCTTTGGGCCTTTCCTCCCGTGTCCGGTTCCTCGGCTGCCTTTCGGACCCCGCCGAAGCCCTCTCCCGCGCTCAGCTCTTCGTCCTCTCTACGGTTTCCGAGGCGCTGCCCCGCAGCATATTGGAAGCCTTTCGCGCCGCTCTGCCCGTCGTGGCTTCCAACGTGGGGGGCATTCCCGAACTCGTCTGCGAGGGCGTTACCGGTTGCCTCGTTCCTCCCCGCGATTCGTCCTCCCTGGCCGCCGTTTTGTCCCAGCTCTTGGCCGCCCCTGCGTTGAGGAAACGCATGGGTCTCCAGGCGCGTCGCACTTATGAAGATCGTTTCAGATTTGAACGGCTGGCCGGCGAAATGGAAGCGCTCTATGATACCGTGATATCAGGAAGGGCAACCCTTCCAGGCTGTCTCTCATGACTCCCGCTCCCCACAGATTCCCGCTGAGGACGCTGGATACCACCCTCCTTCGGGAGCGCCCGGCCGAAGTGCGGAGAGGTTTGCTCTCCGCGGAATCAGGCCGCATCAAGCGCCTGTTCGACCTGCTGATCGGATTCGTCCTGTTCACCCTATCCCTCCCCATCGGGGCGCTGATCGCGTTGGCGATCTGGATCGAGAGCGGCAGGCCCGTGTTCTTCGCGCACACCAGGATCGGCCAGGGTGGCCGGAGGTTCCGCCTTCTGAAGTTTCGATCCATGGTGGTAAACGGCGACGAGGTATTGCAGCGCCATTTGGAACAGCGCCCGGAACTGGCCATCGAGTGGCTCCGCAGCCACAAGCTGAAGGACGATCCCAGAGTCACCCGCGTCGGCCGGTTCCTCCGCCGCAGAAGCCTCGATGAGCTTCCCCAATTCTGGAATGTCCTGGCCGGCGACATGAGCCTCGTCGGGCCGCGCCCCATTGTCCAGGAGGAGGAGGCGAAGTATGGGCAAGCCTTCCGTCTCTACTCGCTGGTGAAGCCGGGCCTTACCGGGCTTTGGCAAGTCTCCGGCCGCAACGACACCAGCTACCGCCACCGGGTCTCGCTGGACTCGCAATACGTCCGCGAGTGGACTCCTTGGCTCGACCTGCGGATTCTCCTCCGGACGGTTCGCGTCGTCCTCGGCGGCCACGGCGCTTACTAGCCACCCCGGGGACTGCCTACTCTGCCTCAAGCGCAAGGGGGACGACCGCAAGGGGGACTGCCTTCTCTGCCTCGAGCGCAGCGAGTGGGCAGAGCGGGCTGTCCCCCTTGCAGCGGTCCCGTACGAACGCAGCGCCCGCACCGAGCAGGCTGTCCCCCTTGCAGCGGCCCCGCACTACCGCACCCCTGCGCAGAGCAGGCTCTCTTGAAAATGCCCACTAGTGTTTGATTCTAAACGCGGAGCATACCTGCATTTTCATGCCTGCGGGTGCCGCCTCGGGCGGCATGGCTCAAACTGTCCCCTTCGGCTGTGTCTCAAAACTTGACACGGTGCCGCGGGCTGTCCCCCTTGCAGCGGCCCAAACTGTCCCTCCTACCGCAAATCAAATCGTCTGCGGTGGAGATCGCCTGGATGGCGGCGTCTCCCGTCTCTTCCTGCTCTCCCAGCGAAGATTCCCTGAGAAACCGTGCGGCTCCCCGCCACCAGACACTTTGTAAGAGGAGGACTGCCGCAATGGATGACCGGGAAAAAGACCGCCGGCGGACGATCGATCTGACTCTGGTCCAGATGGAAAAGCAATTCGGAAAGGGCGCGGTCCTCCGCCTCGGTTCGAGGACGGTGGAGGCGGTGGAGGTCATCTCCAGCGGCTCCATCTCGCTGGACTCCGCTCTCGGAGTCGGCGGATTCCCGCGCGGCCGGGTCGTCGAGATCTTCGGCCCCGAATCCTCCGGCAAGACCACCATCGCCCTCCAGGTGATCGCCGAGGCGCAAAAAGCTGGCGGCGCTGCCGTGTTCGTCGACGCCGAGCACGCCCTGGATGCGGCCTACGCCGCCAGGTTGGGCGTTGACATCGATAACTTGCTGATTTCCCAGCCGGACCACGGCGAGCAGGCCCTGGAAATCACGGCCGCATTCGTGGCCTCGGGGGCCGTCGATGTCGTCGTTGTCGATTCCGTGGCCGCGCTCGTGCCCAAAGCCGAACTGGACGGCGAGATGGGCGACAGCCATATGGGCCTTCAGGCCCGCCTGATGTCTCAGGCGCTCCGCAAGCTCACTGGCAGCGTCTCGCGCACCAATACCTGCCTGATCTTCATCAATCAGGTGCGGGAGAAGATCGGCGTCATGTTCGGAAACCCGGAGACGACCACCGGAGGCCGCGCGCTCAAGTTCTACAGCACCGTGCGCGTGGAGGTGAGGCGCATCGCCTCCCTCAAAGACGGAGACAAGGTCGTCGGAAACCGCACTCGCCTCAAAGTGGTCAAGAACAAGGTCGCGGCCCCCTTCCAGGAAGCTGAGGTTGATCTTCTGTACGGCGAAGGCCTGGCGCGCGAACTGGATCTCTTGGACACAGCCGTGGCCCACAACCTCGTCGAGAAGAGCGGTTCCTGGTACAGTTTCCAGGGCGAGCGCATCGGCCAGGGCCGCGAGAATGCCCGTCAGTTCCTCAAGGAGCGCCGTGACGTCGGCGCCCGTCTTGACAGGGAGCTGAGAAAACGTCTCGAGCTGCCGCTCCCCTCATCCTCACTGAGACTGGAGGAGATCCTCGCCCCAGCCTGAGTGGTCGGCGCTGAAGTTGTACCGGCCGGAGTCTGCGGCACGCCAGGCCTTACACAGCCAGTGTCGGAAGGTTGCCCTTCGTAAAAATCTCTTCCGCTGGAGCCGGCATCCCCAATAGGAACCCCTGGGCGCAATCGCAGCCCGCTTCCTTCAACACTTCCAGCTCATGTCGCGTCTCCACGCCTTCCGCATTCGCCCGTGCGCCGGCGCTTTTTGCCAGTGTGATCAGGGATCTTACCAGGATCGGCCCGCGTTCCTCGCCCTGTAGTCTCCGAATCAGTTCGCTGTCCAGTTTCAAACCATCCACGTGGAGGCGTTGAACATATTCCAGCGAGCCGTACGACGAGCCGAAGTCATCCACGCAAACGCCAATGCCCATCCGTCTGAGCCCCTTCAGCTTCTCCTCTGAGGCCGCAAGGTCGCGCACTAGCAGGCCCTCGGGAAAATCCAGTTGGAGCAGTTGGGGGTCCGCCCCCGCTGCTTCCACGGCCCGTTCGACCAGCGCGGCAAAATCCTCTTGGTCGAAGTCCGCCGCCGAGATGTTCACCCCCACATGGACCTCATGGCCCGCTTCCCTCAGTTTCCGGATTTGTCCGCAAGCCGTTTTCAGAGCCCACTCCGAAATCGGCAATATGTGCCGGCTCCGTTCCGCCAGCGGCAGGAAAGTCGAGGCCTGCATCAAGCCCAGCCGCGGATGGTTCCATCGAATCAGTGCTTCCAAAGAGTGCAGCCGGCCCGTCCTGAGATCGAATTGTGGCTGGTAATAAAGTCGGAACTCCTGGCGTTCCAAAGCGTGCCGTAGCTGTCCCTCTATCAGCAGCGGAGGCGCTGAGCCAGACCGCTGGGCTTCAGCGGTCATTGGCAGGCCCTTCCGTCCTTCCCTCTTGCCCTCGTACATCGCCTGGTCCGCCTTGCGGATCAACTCCGGCAGGCCGGCGCCGTCCTCAGGATGAACGCTGATCCCAATGCTCGCCGAAATCGATACCTCATGCCCTTCCACGAGAAACGGCCCCTCCACGGCTTGGAGGAGTTTTGAGGCCGCCCGGGCGGCGTCGTCCCGGTTGCCCACCTCCAGAAGACCCGCCACGAACTCGTCTCCGCCCCAGCGCGCCACGATGTCGCTTTCCCTCAGCGCGGACTGGAAACGGTGGCCGGCTTCCCTCAGCACCGCGTCTCCGCACACATGGCCAAACGTATCATTCACCTTCTTGAAGCCGTCCAGATCGATGAACAATACCGCTACCGAACGGCCATAACGACGGGCGTAGGAAAGCCCGTGCCTCATCCATTCCTCGAAAGCCGGCCGGTTCGGCAATCCCGTCAGAGCATCGTGATGGGCGCGGTACGCCAACTGAGGATCCGGCTCCGCCACCGCTGCCGGCAACAGGGGCGCAGGAATCTGCGGGATCGCCTCAGAAAGCTCCGTGTCGCTGCTCTCGCTCACCGGGCCGCCGGCTGCCTTTCCGGTCTCCGGCGCGGGGGATGCCATCGGAGACGGAGCCCCCCCCTCCACGGCCTCGTCGGTTGCGCTTCCTGGTGCCTCTTCCTGGCAGAGCGAAGTGAGTCGCCGCAGAGTCGCCTCGCGGAGCTCCGCATCCACTTCATCCGGCTTCTTGCCACCGGGCCGCGGCAGAACTCGAACCTTGGCGCGCCCCGCCGGGGAGGGAACTTCCGGCTCCTCCGGCGCAGAGGCGGCACCTTGCCCACCGCCCTCCTCCGGAGTTCTGCCCCACTCGAATATCTGCCTGAGCACACGGGCGCGCCGCTCGGCCCGTGTCTCGTCGGCCACAGACTTGGCCCCTAGCAGCGCGGCCAGATACGAGTAGAGCGACCGGTTTGTGGTTCTAAGTCTGAGCACAATTGGCACCTGCTGGTACAATCCAAATCTAAAGCTACCGCTCTTGCCTGCCGTCAACAATGGGCTGTCTCGTTAATTCGGTACTGGTACTCATGTAGGTCCGTCTGGCCCCTGCGGGAACAATTGCCCCAAAATAGCGGAGTAGATCTGTACGGTCACAACGCTCCCCAGTCAGCCCTGTTCCAATAAAATCAACAGATTGCAGATGGAACCGTCCCGCTCCAGCGCCATTTTTCTTGACACGGGGTATTATCCTGAAGATGAAGTTGCTGGTGCCTGACTGTGGGGGCCCAGCAGACGGAGCGCGGTGAATCCTAGGTCACCATCGCCACGCTGAGAGCCACGGCC
>Ga0073932_1002173_pt1 | contig 32093 bp, 17 predicted proteins | sample DewCreD2012metaG_FD_76967 | JGI IMG/M metagenome (GOLD analysis project Ga0073932, IMG submission 76967) | Hot spring sediment bacterial and archeal communities from British Columbia, Canada, to study Microbial Dark Matter (Phase II) - Dewar... ...
CGGCGGGGGCGGAGGCACATCACGACGAGGGCATTGTTGGAGTGCTTTGCGGGAATTCCCAAGGGTCTCGCTCCGAGCCCAATCCGGTCGCGCCACACCAGACCGCCTCAGGACGCAGCCGGCTCAACGGCTGCCACGTGTGCTGAGCCGGGCGCGCACGTCCAACGTCACGTCTTGACACGTCATTCCCATGTGGCTAACGGAAATGGCGTTAAGTGCCCGAAAGTGGCTGAGCAGGGACATGGCTCTGAGATTCGCAGCGAGGTCACTTGTAGCCCCCGACCGGAGCAGAAGGCCCGCGCACCATCCCGAGTATGCCGTTTGCGGCGAATGGCGGCTCGAGACCCGGCAGAGGGTCGCACCAAGGATGCCCGGAGCCCGGCCCCTCGGTTGCGTCAGCCCCGGGCATTTTCTCGGGAGTTACTGCCATGAAACGACGCATGACCGTTTCCAACCTCAATGCACGTGGTGTTTCAGCCCAAGGTCGAGGATCAAGCCGGCGCTTTGCTAGCTGGCTGCGTCCGGCTGCCGCTGGTCTCTCGGGTTTCACTGGGACAAGGCTGAGGACGCTTGGCGCTTGGCTCGCCCTGGTTTGGATTCTGTCTCCGTGCGCCCGCGCGGCCGACTTGCGCTGGACCAACAGCGCCGGCGGCTCCTGGAACACCGCGGCCAACTGGAGTCCAAACCAGGTGCCGACCTCTGCCGACCGCGCCTGGATCACCAATGCCGGCACTTACACCGTCACGGTGAGCGGCAATGCGGCGGTGGGCGAGTTGACGCTGGGTGGCAACAGCGGCACGCAAACGTTGTCTCTATCCGGCGGCACGTTTGTGCCGGGCACGGTGACGGGGAATGCCAACGCCGTGCTCAGAATCACCGGCGGCACGCTGGGCGGCAACGGTGGCCTGACACTCGCCGGCCCTCTGAATTGGAGTGGCGGCACCATCACCAACACCGTCCAATGTGGCGGCGGGGCCATCAGCGGGAGTGCGACCAAAACGTTGCGGTACGGCGGCCTCATCAATACCGGCCTGCTCGTGTTCAGCGGCGGGTATCTCGAACTGTATTCGGGGGCGGCCGTGTCCAATTTGGCTTCGGGAACATTCGACATCACGGCCGACTGCGACATCAGCTACTATTCGAGCAGTTCCGGCCCGTTCTACAACGCCGGTGTCCTCCGCAAGAGCGCGGGCACAGGGACATCCCTTCTGGGCGCGCCGTTGGTCAACGAGGGGCGTCTGGAGGCGCAGTCGGGCATGCTCAGGCTGACGGCGAGCAGCGAGCATGGCGGCGTGGCCACGGCGGTCGCCCCCGCCACGCTGAGCCTCATGGGGGGCACGCATGACTTCGCCCCCGGCTCAACCCTGGGCGGTAGCGGTACCATCGAATGCTCTGGCTCAGCGGTCCTGAACCTGAACTCGGACGTAAGCCTCAACATCTTGATGGTCAGTGGACGCAGAATCACCGGTCCGGGGAGCGTGACGGCCAGCACGCTGGTTTGGGAGCAGGGAACGATCGAGACCACCATTGTCTGCGACGGCGGCACGATCCTGGTTGGGGCTACCAGTCTGCCCAAACTGCGCGGGGGGCGGCTCATCAACCGCGGCCTGTTGACCGGCGGCCAGCTCAGCGCGGAGAACGGCGCCGTCATCACGAACCTGGCCACGGGCACGTTGGACTTCACCAATGCCACAGCCGGCATCCGATACGACGGCGGCGATCAAGGGCTGTGCTACAACGCGGGGCTGGTCCGCCGCCGGGAAGCGGCCAGCCAGTGCTCGGTCGGCGTTCCGTTTCACAACGTCGGGACGGTGGCCGTCGAGCGGGGCGGGCTTCGTTTCGTGCGGCCGTTCATTCAGAGCGCGGGCTGGACCCGGGTCGGCGACGGCGGGATCGTGAGTGAACAAGGGATAACCCTGCTGGGTGGCGTGTTGGCCGGCACAAACGTCGTGCGGGGCAACGTGACCAACAGCGCCGTCGTCAGCCCGGGGACTTCGTATGGCCGGTTGACCATCGAAGGCACGTACGTGCAGACCACCAACGGGCGTTTGCAAATCGAAGTCAGCGGCCCGCTGGCCGGTGTGCAACACGATCAGCTTGTGGTCACCAATCTGGCGCGGTTGGGCGGCACGCTGGAGGTCACCGTTCTCGGCGGCTACGCGCTGGGACCGGGCACGGTGCTCACGGCGTTGGTCTGCAACGCCCGCAGCGGCACGTTCCACGCCACGGCCAAGCCTCCCGAGTATTACGTGCTGTACATGCCCAAGACCGTTCTACTGGAGACCGAGAACGCGCCGCCCGTGCCCCAATTGTGGGTGGAGGCGGTGCAGAAAGCCTGTCATCCCTTCACGCTGCGCGGCGCGGCCGCCGACCCGGACGGCAGCATCACCAACCTGAGTCTCTTGGTGAATGATGTGGTGGTCGGGCAGTTCCCGAACCAGGCGTCCGGCTGGGTGCTGGCCTGCTGCGATTTCCCAGGCGAGGTCCTCTGCGCGGTACAGGCCACGGACAACAAAGGCGCGATGGGGGAGGCCAACGCGCTGGTCACTTTCACCGCGCCGCCGTTGCACGTGTTGGACCCCGTGGGCTTTCAGACCAACCGGGCCTTCAAGCTCTGCTTGTGCGGCGAATCGGGCAGCAATTACGTGATCGAGGCCAGCGCCGACTTGTGGCCGACCACCTGGACCACGCTGGGGACCATGGAGAACACCAACGGCATCTGGCGCTTCTTCGATTCCACGGCCACCAACGCCACCCGGCGCTTCTATCGGGCCCGGCAGCTCTGACCCTCGCAAGCCGTGTGAGGCGTCCAGAGTAAGCCGCCCTACGCTCGCCCGACGGCGTGGTAGGCGGATGCACCCCCGGTTTGGGCTGCTGCCCGACGAGTTCAGCCCGCAGGAGGCGCGTTTGTGGTCGTGCCCGAGGGCACGCTGTCGCCCGGCCTGGCGGCAGCGGCCGGCGGTTTCTTGCCCCAGCGCCCGCCCGTCAGCTTGTCAATCAGGTAGAAGTCGTTCAGCAGGCTGTAGAGGAAGCACAGGATGACGACGCCCAGCGCCACTTTCGGCCAGGTGCTGGGGCGCTCCCCAAACTTGTCCGCCGTGATGGCCGCGCCGGGGGGCAGTTTGGCCACATGGGTCAGGGACGCCCCAAAAGGCACATTGATGCGCGCCTTGGCGTTCACCGCCCAGCCGTTGGCGTCCAGGATGGGGCCGAGGTTGCGCTTCCGCAGCTTGAGCCAGGCGATGAGCATCGAAGGCCCCGAAATGAGCAGGACCAACCCGACTACCGCCAGACAGACCTGCCAGAAGGGCAGCTTGAGCAGGCCACTGACGTAACCGGCGATGGCGGCAAACGCCATGCTGAGGGCGCTCAACGCCACGCCCAACGCGGCCACCGTGCCCACGTCCACCTTCTTTGGTTCGGGCTTGGCCTTGTCGGCCGTGGCAACGGTCGTGGCCACGACCGCCACCTTCTTGTCGGCCTCGGCCTCGGCGGCAGCAGCGCGCTTGGCAATTTGTTCTTCGATGAGTCGAACGAGTTTCTTGTAGGGCGACCAGAACGCCTGGCGGATGCTGATCGGATGGTCCACGATCTTGGTGATGGTGGCGTCCCAGTCGCGGCCCTGGCGGTCGTAGAAGACGCCGTTGCGGCCGACCATGAGATTGTCCGAATCGCCGTTGGTGAATGCGGCCACGATCTGGCGTTTTTCGCCCGTGCCTTTGCGGGTGCAGTCGCAATAGGCCAGGTAGGTGCCAGCCAACGCGGCCAGCGTGGCATGTTTGCCCGGGTCATCCACCGGCAGGCACAGCGTGCAGGCCCGCTGGTCCAGATACAACGTCCCCGCCTGGAAGAGCGCCGGCTGGCCGTCGTCGTCGTAAAAGTCCTTGAAGTTGACGAAATTGATGCAGAGCCGGTGCAGGTCGCGCACAAAGCGGCAGAGCTTTTCGACGCTGGCGATGGCAGCGGCCTGTGGCGCGAACGTGAGGTCCTGGGCGATGAGCGCTGCGATGTTCTGCCGCGCCGGGCTGACGAGGATTTGGCGGATGCGCGGCAGGCCAAGCTTCTCGACGGCCCCGCCCGCCTTGCCGGCCAACCAGGTTTCGTAGGGCGCCAATCTCGCCTGCAACGCCTCCCAGTCCCCCTCGGTCAGCTCTGCCTTGTCACCCAACAGCGGTCCGACAGCCTGCGCGCGCAGGGCCTCCAGCGCCGCGGCATGAGCGGGGTTGACCCCCGATTTGAGCGGGAGCGGTTTGCCCGGCGCCACGGGCGCGAGCGGGAAGCTCGCAATCTCGGCGGCGGTGATGCTCAGGTCCTTGGCGGCAACGGCGAGGTAGTCCTCCTCCTTGCGGTTGAGAAACGCCACCGCGCGCGGGTCATAGGCTGCCAGCCGACACCGCCCGAAGTAATCGTCCACCTTCGCTTTGATCGCTCGGACGGCGGCGGCGGCGGCAGCCGTGGCGTCCCCCGCAGGCAGAATGACGGCCCGGTCGGCCTCGGCCTTCTGGTGCCAGGCGTCGAACGCGGCGCACTCGGCAAAGAAGGCGTCGGCTTTGGCCTGGTCAATGCCCGGTTTGCCGGACCGGTCCGGTACCGTGCCCATGCAGGCCATGATGTCGGCGATCACAGCCCGGGTGGCCTCGTCCGAGGCACACTCGGGAATGATGACCCCGTCGCCGTTAAACCGGGTGTTGGCGAAAACCTTGTTGGCATCGGAGGCATCGGCCAGCGAGATGGCGTTGGCGTCGGTCTTGCCGAGGTTGGCGCAGATTTGCCGAGCGGAGGCCAGCAACTGTTGGCCCTGTGGAGTGGCGTCGTTGATGGCCGCAAACGGCACGGCGTCGCCCCCTCGAACCAACAGGTCCGGGTCTTTGAGCATCGCGCAGGCCCACTGGACGGCGGCGATCAGTTCGGGCGCGCGGATGCGCCCGTCGTTGTCGGTGTCAATCAACGAGGCGGTTTGGCGGTCGAACTCCAGCCCGGCGATGGGGGCGGCCAGGGCCACCCAAAGCTTTTGGTCCAACTTGTCCAAGTGCGCCAGGTCGGCGCCGGTGTCCAGTCGTACCTGATCGAAACCGCCGGCGCGGAAGAAACGCCAGCGATGCGAGGGAGGGGGGGGCGTCTGCTGGGGCTGTCTCATGGCAATTCAGCGTTTGGCTTTCTGGCCGTTTGTTTACTTCCGTGCGAGAGCCAAGGGTTATGTCCCGGCTGCAAATCATCCGAACTCGGCGGCATCAGTATGCTACCGAGCCGGAATAGTTCAAGCCGGAACGCCCGCGCTGTCCGCAGCGCCCCGGCTCGCCTGTTCTTGAGGGCGGGTTGCCCGCAAGCGCGGCGGCCCGGACGCCCCCCGGAAAACAAGGTTCGCTTTTGCCATCCGGCCCGGTAAGCTGGCCGCCGAGCAAAACGATGAAGATCACGTTCAACTGGCTCAAGCAATACGTGGATTTCGACTGGTCGCCGGACGAATTGGCCGAGCGGCTCACCATGCTTGGCCTCGAGGTCGAAGGCGTGCACCCCATCGCCGGCGAGTTCGAGGGCGTTGTCGTGGCCCAAATCCTGACCCGCGACCCGGTGCCCGGCGCGGACAAACTGTCCGTCTGCAAGGTCCACGACGGTCGCGGCGAGCGCACCATCATCTGCGGCGCGCAGAACCACAAGCCCGGCGACAAGGTCCCGCTTATCCTGCCCAACCATGCCCTGCCGCTGAAGCCCGGCCAGAAGGAGCCCTTCGTCATCAAGGAGCGCAAGGTCTTTGGCATCGTCAGCCAGGGCATGATGTGTTCGCCGGCGGAGCTGGGACTGTCCGGGGACGCCGAGGGCTTGATGATCCTGCCGGCCGACGCGCCCGTGGGCCAGCCCTTCGCCGAATACCTGGGGCGCGCCGGTGGCGACGTGGTTTATGACCTGGAAGTCACCCCGAACCGGCCCGACCTGAACAGCGTCATCGGTATCGCGCGCGAAGTCGCGGCGCTGACCAGCCACCCGCTCAGAATCCCTGAAGCCAGCGTCCCGGAATCGGCGACGCGCTGCGCGGACCTGGTGGCCGTCCGCATCGAGGCCCCGGACCTCTGCCCGCGTTACACCGCGCGGGTCGTGCAGGGCGTGAAGATCGGCCCCAGCCCGGACTGGTTGCGCGCGACGCTCGAGAAGGTTGGCCTCCGCAGCATCAACAACGTGGTGGACGTGACCAACTACGTGATGCTGGAGACCGGCCAACCGTTGCACGCGTTCGACTACCACCTCATTGCCAAGGGCGCGGAAGGCAAGCCGACCATCGTGGTGCGGCGCGCCCAAGACGGCGAGTTGTTCGTCACGCTGGACGGCCAGAAGCACACCCTCACGGGCGAGATGCTGCTGATCGCCGACGAGCAGAAGGGCATCGCGCTGGCGGGCGTCATGGGCGGCCAGAACTCGGAGATCAACGACCAGACGGTGGACGTGCTCATCGAGAGCGCCTGGTTCAACCCGACCAACATCCGTCGCACCAGCAAGGCGCTGGGCCTGCGGACCGACGCCAGTTACCGCTTCGAGCGCGGGGCGGACATCGAGGTGAACGATTACGCCAGCCGCCGCTGCGCCCAGTTGATATTGCAGACCGCCGGTGGCCGGTTGGCCGCGGGAGTGGTGGACGCCTACCCGCAACCGTTCTCGCCGCGGGCAATCACCCTCCGTTTCAAGAAGGCCGACGCCTTGCTGGGCATTGCCATTCCGCCCGCCGAGCAGACGCGCCTGCTCCGGGCCCTGGGCCTGGAGTTGCAGGGCCAAACGACGGATGCGGCCACGTTCCGCATCCCGACCTGGCGCGTGGACCTGAAGCGCGAGCGGGATTTGATCGAGGAGATCGAGCGGTTGCACGGCGTCGAGAAAGTGCCGGCTACGCCGCCACGCGGCGCCATTGGCGCCAACCCGTTCGACGCCGTCCACGACCAGATCACCGAGGTGCGGCGGATTTTGACCGGCCTGGGCCTGAACGAAGCCCAGGGCCAGACGCTCATTTCCGACACGGCGGCCAGGCTGCTTGTGCCGCCGGAATCCGTCGTCCTGTTGGCCAACCCGTTGAGCAGCGACATGAACGCGCTGCGCCCGAGTCTGCTGCCCGGATTGATGGATTCGCTCCGCCACAACGTCAGCCGCAAGAACGCGGACGTGGCGTTGTTCGAGGTCGGGCGGGTGTTCCAACGCGCCGCCCGCGTCGCGCCGGCCGAGTCCAAGAAAGGGCAGTCCCGCGCGCCCGAGGCGGACAGCGCGTTCAAGGAAGAACGCCGCGTGGCCATCGCTCTGACGGGCCAGCGCCAGCCCACCTTCTGGAGCGGCGGCGAGCGCGGGGCGAAGTTCGACCTCAGCGACCTCAAGGGCTTTGTCGAGGAACTGCTGGAGCAGTTCGGGGTGCGCGGCGTCAGCTACGCCAGGCGCGCGGACAGCACGGCCCTGTTCCTCGAATCCGCGGTCATCCACCTGGGCAAGCAGCCGCTGGGCGAGCTGGGCCTGGTGTTGCCAACGCTGGCCCGCCAGCACGACCTGCGTGACCCGGTGCTGTTGGCGGAGTTGAATCTGGACCTGCTGCTGGCACGGCGCGCCTCCAGCAAGACCTTCAAGCCGCTACCCGCCTTCCCGGCCGTGCGGCGCGACGTGGCAATGCTGGTGGCCGAGGCCGTCACGCACGAGGCGGTGCTCCAGGTCGTCAAGCAGGCCAAGCCGGCCAACTTGGAGAGCGTGGAGTTGTTCGACGTGTTCCGGGGCAAGAACGTCCCGCCGGGTCAGAAGAGCCTGGCCTACGCTTTCACCTATCGCTCGGCCGAAAGGACGCTGACGGACGCCGAGGTCAACGCAGCGCACGAGGCGCTGGTGGCCGAGCTGAAGCAAAAGCTCCCCGCGGTGGTGCGTGAAAGCTGAGTGGCCGGGGGGTGCCGGGTCAAGCCCGGCCCCCCGGATGCCATCCCTGCGCCTTGGGAACAGCGGGCCGGTGATCGCGCTTGCTCCGGGGCGCGGAAGGCCCGAGACTGCCCGGCGATGACACCGGAACAAGTGCTGCAGGTTTTCCGCGACAGCGGCGCGTTGCTGGAGGGGCACTTCATCCTCCGCAGCGGATTGCACAGCCGCCTGTATTTCCAGTGCGCCCTGGCCCTTCAACACATGCCGACCGTTGAACGGCTGGGCGCGGCCCTGACCGAGCAGGTCCGTGGCCTGGGCGCGGCCACGGTCATTGCCCCCGCCATGGGCGGCTTGGTGATTGGACAAGAGGTGGCCCGACAGTTGGGGGTGCGGTTCATCTTTGTCGAGAAGGAGGAGGGCCGGTTGACGTTGCGCCGTGGTTTTCGCATCGAGCCGGACGAACCGGTCTTGGTGGTGGAGGACGTGGTCACACAGGGCGGCCGGGTGCGGGAGACGATTGAAATTGTGCGCGCCCGGGGCGGCCGCGTGGTGGGCGTGGCCATGCTGGTGGACCGCTCCAACGGTCGAGTGGACCTTGGCGTGCCCACCTTCAGCCTGCTGTCGCTTGAGGTTGAAACCTTCCCGGCCGACCGCCTGCCACCGGACTTGGCGGCGTTGCCTGCTGTCAAGCCGGGCAGTCGGTAGCCTGCGCCGCAACGCGCCACCGGGCATTGCGGCCTCCAGGGCCGGTCACCGCGTCGCTTGATGAGGGGCGATTTGACGTTGGTTGGCCGAAGGCGGTCGCGTAAACTGGCCGGCGCTGACAGCCATGAAAACTTCGACGGAACTGGAAATCCAAGCGGCGTTGCAAGTCGCCGCCGCGATGGTGGCGGCCGCGCGCACCGCACCCAAGACGCGCGGTGTGGACAACGTGCGCGCCCTTCTCATTGACGACGAGGCAACCCGGCAACGGCTGGTGGCCACCATGCGGGCGATTGCCGCGCAGGAGAACCGACCGAGTCTGGCCCGCGACGCGGGCAACATCGAGGGCTGCCCGGCCGTGGTGGTGCTCGGCGTGTTGGCCCGAACAGCCGGTTTGAACTGCGGCTTCTGCGGCAAGCCCACCTGTGAGGCCCTTGAACAAGCCGGCGGCGTGTGCGCCTTCAACTCGATTGACCTGGGCATCGCAACAGCGTCCGCCGCGGAAGTCGCCGCCCGCGCGCATGTGGACAACCGCGTCATGTATTCGATCGGGCGGGCCTGTCTGGACCTGGGCCTGCTGGGAGCGGGGGTCCGGCAGGCGCTCGGCATCCCACTCAGCGTGACCGGCAAGAACCCGTTCTTCGACCGCAAAGGGTGAGGGGGCCTGGCGCGCGTTGGCCGGGGGGCCGATCGCGCCGCGTCGAGCGCGCGGACCGCCCGGGGCGGCTCAAAGACCGCCGAACCGCCGGTGGCGGCGGGCGTATTCCTCCAGCGCGGCGTAGAAGTGCGGTTTGCGGAAGTCCGGCCACAGCGTGGGGGTGATGACCAGTTCGGCGTAGGAAATCTGCCAGAGCAGAAAGTTGCTCAGGCGCATCTCCCCGCTGGTGCGAATGAGCAGGTCCGGGTCGGGGATGTTCCGCGTCCAGAGGTGTTGCGCGATGACCTGCTCGTTGATGTCCGGCGGGTCCAACCGGCCGTCGCGAACCTTTTGGGCGATGCTGCGCACGGCCTCAACGATTTCGGTGCGCCCGCCGTAGCTCAGCGCCATGATGAGGGTCAGGCCGTTGTTCCGGGCCAGTGTGTGCAGGGTCTTCCTGAGTTGCTCCTGCACGTTCTCCGGCAGTCGGTAAATCTGGCCAATGACCTCCAGCCTGACGTTGTTCCTGTTCAGCTCGCTGGTCTCGGTCTTGAGGTAGTGAACCAGATACTTCATCAGCGCGTCCACCTCGTCCTTGGGGCGATTCCAGTTCTCGACCGAGAACGCGTAAAGGGTCAGGTAATTGATGCCCAGCTCGCCGGCGGCGCGAATAACAGCCCGCGCGGACTCGGCGCCATGGCGGTGGCCCTCGATGCGCGGCAACCCGCGCTGCTTGGCCCAACGGCCGTTGCCGTCCATGATGATGGCCACGTGGCGGGGCAGCGACGCCAACGCCTCGGCCGACAAAGCAGGGCCGGCGCTCATAGGCGAACGCGCTCGTGGACACCGGCGCGCCGATCGTCACCGCCGCCAACCCGCGTGGGCGCAGCGCCGGACTTCGCTGAAACAAGCCGCCTGTGCCTCATACCGCGATTGTTTGTTCCCGGTCCGGTCCGACGGAGACAATGCCGATCCGGGCGCCGACCAGTTCCTGGAGGGCCTTGAGATAGGCCCGTGCCTTGGCTGGCAGTTCTTTGAACCGGCGTGCCCGACTGGTCGGTGCGCGCCAACCGGGGAACTCCGCATAGACCGGTTCGCAACGCGCCAACACGGCCACGTCCGCGGGCGGGAAATCGTAGGCACGGCCATTGCAGCGGTAGCTGATGGCGACCTTGATGGTCTCCAGGTTGTCCAGTCCATCCAGGTTGGTTACGGCCAGCTCGTCCACGCCGTTGACGGTGACGGCGTGGCGGACGGCGACCGCGTCGAACCAGCCGCAGCGGCGCGGCCGGCCGGTGGTCGCCCCAAACTCGCGGCCCATGGCGTGCAACATGTCGGCAATCTCGGCGTTCTCGGTCGGCAGCGGGCCTTCGCCCACGCGGGTTGTGTAGGCCTTCATCACACCCACCACGCGGTCCATGCGATTGGGCGGCACGCCCGAGCCGGTGCACGCGCCGCCAGCCGTGGTGTTGGAGGAAGTCACATAGGGATACGTGCCGTGGTCAATGTCCAGAAACGTCCCCTGGGCGCCCTCGAATAACAGGTCCTTGCCCTGTCGCATGGCGTCATGCAGCAACACCACCGTGTTGGCCACAAACGGCCGCAGCACCCGGGCGGCCTGGCGATACTCCTCCAACACACGCTTGAACACCAGCGGCCGGCCGCCGACAGCCCGCAAGACCTGATTATTCTCCCGGATACGGACGCGGAGTTTCGCCTCGAAGGTGTCCTCGTTAACCAGGTCCACGACTCTGAGGCCCACCCGGGCCACTTTGTCGGCGTAGGCCGGACCGATGCCACGTTTGGTCGTGCCGATCTTGTGCCGGCCCTGACGTTCTTCTCGGGCGGCATCCAGTTCCCGGTGATAGGGCAACACCACATGCGCCGTCTCGCTCACGACCAGGTTCCGGTCCACCTTAACACCGAGTTTGCGCAGGCCGGCAATCTCCGCCACCAATCCCACCGGGTCCACAACCACGCCGTTGCCGATGACGCACAGTTTGCCTGGATGAAGGATGCCCGACGGCACCAGGTGCAGCACGTAGCGGGTGTCGCCGACCAACACCGTGTGCCCGGCGTTGTTGCCGCCCGCATACCGGACTACCACGTCCGCCTGCTCCGTCAGCACGTCAATAATCTTGCCCTTGCCCTCATCCCCCCACTGGGTGCCAACGATAATCGTATTGGCCATGATCCGTTTCCTGTCTTGTTTACGCCGCAGTGCGCCATCACCATCGGCTGATGCCCCGGCAGAGGCGTCTGGCCGCCCGGGGTCCGGACGCAGCCCTGCCACGACAAAAAGCCCCCACCGCCAGTTGCTCGGGGGCCAAAGGCTGCTCTTCCTTTGCCGACAAACCCTAAAAACCAAACGGCGCCCTGTCAACGGCGCAGCCAACCCACCATCTGCCCGAGTCCCATTATGAAAGCTGTGAGCACGCGCCAAATGGGGGGCTGGCGGAAGGCCGACCGCCGCCCAACGCATTGGCCCGGCCCGGTGGTCAACAGGGACACAATCTCCTCAAGGCCCCGAGCAAAACAGCCGAAACATTTCCCAGAAAATTGTTGACGCTACTGCGAAGCCCTGCTATAGAAGGTTCAGTTGAAACGAGAAGCCGCTATGAAGACCGCATTCCTGAGACTTTCGGTTGCCATCGTAACAGCGGGCCTGGTGGTCCCGGCGCTCCAAGCTGCCACCCCGCCTGAAGTTGCCAGCGCCCGCAAAGCACTGCGAGCCGTCCCCGCGGCGGAGCTGCCTGCCCAAGCCGCACGGCTGGTGAGCCAGGCGGCTGCGGAAGAGCGTGATGTCACGGCCGCATCAGTTGTTGCCGCCGCACTGGATGTGCGGCCGGCTTCTACGTTGGCCGTGCTCGGCGCGATTGCGCGCCAGGTGCCGGAGGCTGCAGCGCCGGCTGCTGCCAAAGCCGCGTCAATCCAGCCGAAGCGACTGGCGGAGATCGCCACGGCAGCCGCCACGGCCGCTCCCTCGCAGGCGGGCAAGATTGTGGAGGCGCTTTGCAAGGGGGCACCAGCCAAATACGCCGTTATCGCCAGTGCGGTGGGCAGTGCGGTGCCCACGGCGCGCGCCGAGGTTCTTGCCGCTCTGACAGCCGCAGTGCCCGGCTTGAAGCCTTTTGTGGACCGCGCCAGCAGTGACCTGGGCCAAGAGGCCACGCTGGTTGCCTTGCTCGACAGGACCGAGTGGTTGGTGAGTGAGACGGCTCGGACGGCCAAGACCACGCCGGAGAAAATGCTTGCCGGTGGCAACGCCGGTGGGTTGGCTGCGCCGCTGCCGCCGCCCACGGTGGGGCCTCCGTTTACCCCGTTGCCGCCCGGCACGGACCCCGGCACAGTGACGCGCTCGATGACCCGCGTGGCCAAGCCCGGCGGCGGGCGCGACTATTCCGGGCCGTAGAGCCACGATTGATCTTTCACCCGCCCCTCCAGCGAGGGGCGGGTTTTTTGTTGTCCGGTGGGTGGGCCGCACCACGAGTTGGAGTCGCAGGTCGGCCGTCCCTGGTTGGCCGCATTTCCCAACCGATGCGCCCGTTGTTCGACGGAGGCCGGTTTCGAGGTTGACATGCATCCGACAGCGGCGATGGTGGCTGCATGGCCATGCCACTTCGCCTTGCCGCGTTTAATGTCGAGAATCTATTTGCCCGCGCCCGGGTGCTCAACTGCGCCGACAACAGCCAGGGGGACCGTCTGCTGGCCCAGGTTCAGGAGCTTCAGGCTGAACTGGCACGCGCCGCCTACGACAAACCGGCAATTCTCAGGCTGTATCGGGCGTTGAAAGATTACGTGGGGGTGGTGGAAGTGCGCGGCAAGCTGTTTGCCCGACGAGGCTTTGCGGCGGTGGGCGTGAAGGCCAACGGCAGGGCGGATTGGGAGGGCTGGCTGGAGTTCAAGCGTGAGGAATTCGCCGAGCCGGCGGTCGAGAACACGGCAGCCGTTTTGCGCGCGATGGCGGCGGACATCGTGGGCCTGGTGGAAGTCGAAAGCCGGCCGGTTTTGGAGCGGTTTGCCACGCGGAAGCTCCAGGGCCTGGGTTACGGATTCAACATGCTGATAGACGGCAACGATGACCGCGGGATTGACGTGGGTTTGTTGAGCCGGTTTCCGTTGCGGCGATTGCGCAGTCACATCCACGACACCCGGGGGCGCAGCCGAATCTTCTCGCGAGACTGCCTGGAGGTGGAAGTCGAGCTGCCGAACGGTAGATCGCTCTTTCTGTTGCTGAATCATTTCAAGAGCAAGGGCTACGGGGTCACGGCGCGGAGTAGCGCGCGGCGCCGACTGCAAGCCGAAACCGTGGCGCGCATCCTGGCCGCCAACTACAACCTGGAACGGGACCTGGTGGCGGTGTGCGGGGATTTGAATGACACGCCCGGCAGCGGGCCGCTCAAGCCGCTGCTGGGTTTACCCCACCTGCACGACGTGCTGGCGCTGAAGTTTGCCGCTGCCGCCGACCGGTGGACCTACAGTTATGGCCAACGACAACAGATTGACTACCTGCTGGTGTCCGAACCGCTTCGGGCGATGTGGTGGGATGCCGGCGTGGAACGGCGCGGCATTTTCGGGCTGGAGAAGCTCACCGGCGGCCAGGCCAGGTCATTCCCCAGTGTGGACCGCCCGACCCATGCCGCGTCCGATCACGGCGCGGTGTGGGCTGATTTTGAACTGTGAGTGGATCGCTGGGCTGGCAGACCCGCCTCATCGGTAAGCCCCGGCAGGCCCTGCTCTGATGCGGAGCGCCCGCCACGCCCGGTGGCCGCACGCCATGCGGCGAGACACTCCCAAACAAAACGGGGCATCCGCTCGAGCGGATGCCCCGGTGAAAGGCCGCGGAGGCGGGCCTAGTTCCGCTTCAAGCGATAGAACTGCTGCGTCCCGCCCAGGGCGCGCACGGCCTTGAAGCTGCCGTTGCTACCCGTGATGGTGGCCGCGACATCGTTGTAGGGCCCGTTGACAACGTTGGCTTCCTGCAAGCCGAAGGCCGACGGCTGATCCGAGGCCTCGGCGGTGAAGTAAACCTCCACATTGCCGCCCACGATCTGGATGCGGGTGATGTTGGGCGCGCTGGTGGCAGGTAACCGGACGACCCGCAGGTTGTCGTACACCACGCCGGAACTGCCTGCCATGATCGAGTCATAGGCATCGCAGTAACCGAGCATGATATTGCCGCTGGTGAAGGGCGTGGCGTTGGTGTAGCTGAGGATCGGCGTCCGGTTGATGGTGAGGGTCACCACGCCGTTGACGTGGCTGATCTCGACATCGGCCCAAACCGGCGTGGAGGTGATTTCACTATTGGATGGCGCGCCGGGATAGCCGAAGGGCGGCGCTTTGAACACGCCGGTGAGCGTGGATGCGTTGCGACCGGGCGTCAGGGCTGTCGGGTTGTTGCCAGCGGTGGTGGGCGCGCTGTAGATGACGTAGTCGCCCAGGGCGGCACCGTCGGCCTCGACGCCGAAGAACAGGCCGTCGAAGGTCCAGCCGGCCGGCACGCCGCCGGTGCTGTTACGGAACCAGTTGGTGTTGTTGCCCGAGTGGTTGATGCCCATGAGCGCGTATTCCGTGGTGGAGGCCGCGTTGCCCACGACCAGGAACATGTCGAACCGGACGGCGAAATTGCCGCTGAAACTCTTGCCGTTGGGATAGATGTTGATGCCCGCCGCGCCCAGAGCCGTGGATTCGTCCTTGTTGACAGTCAGGTAGCAGCCCAGCGTGTCGGAGGTCGAATGGGGTGCAGCCGGGATGGTCATCGGTATCCAGCCCCAGGAGCTGTAATCGTAGCTGAAAACGTAGCGGTAATCGTCAATGCCGTTGCCAGAGCCGAACCGCACCGTCCAGTTGGCGGAGTTGTCGGTGTTGAAGTCTTCGGACCAGATGACGTCTTCGGGCGGCAGCTCGTCGTCCACGATGGTGGCGGTGGCGCTGGGGCTGTTGGTGCCCACGACGTAGCCCGTGCCGGCGGCGACGGTTGCCACAATCGTCTGGTCGCCATTGAGCAGGCTGTCATCGAGCGGGTTGATGTCGAAGTTCTGGTTGACCACGCCCGGATCCACGGTGACGGTGCTGGGTGCGACGTATCGAGACGGCGCGGCGGTACCCGAGTAGGCCAGGTTCACCGTGAAGCTCGGGGCGTTGGTGTCCCCGCGACGGACCACCCGCAATCGGGCGTAGTCGGCGGCGATGCGTTCGTACATGCTGGGATACACCGCCGCCAAATCCACCATGGGCACGTCGTTATCCACAATGGCCACCGTGCCACCGCGGGCACCAGGGTCAATGGTGTAACTCTCATCGGGGTCTAGGCCCAGCGTCACCGTCTCTGTTAGCTCGGAGACCGAATCATCCACGGGCACAACATCCACCGTCACGGACGCGGTGCCCACCGGGATGGTCACGCTGTTTCCAGTCAGTTCCACCCCGCCGACCTTCAGAACGTAATCGGCGGTGCCGCCCCGTGTGGCCGTGCCCCCTACGGTAATGTTCACGGTCAGAGCCTTGCTGAGGTCTTCGGCCGTCCGGCTGAGGGAAAACTGGCCAGAGACGGGGCCAGCCTCGTAGGCGTTGGTTGTGGTGACGGTGAGGGACACGGTTGCCGCTGGCAGGATCAGTTCAAATGTTCCATCCGAGCCGGTGACTGTTGTGGCGGTGACGCCCAAGCTGTAGGCGCGGAATGTGGCCAGACCGGAACTGATCATGTAAAGGTTGTTGGCCCGGTCCCAGGCGATGCCGCGGCCGGCGGCAGTGGTGCCCGGATTGAAGGTAAACCGCTTGTCCAGCAGGGGAATGCCGTTACTCAGAGGGGCGATGACAAACGTGTTGGCTGACAGGCCGCCGTAAGAGCCATACATAATACCGGCAATGTACCGGCCGTCCGGCGACACCGAGATACCGTTACATTCGCCAAAAAGGTCCACCCCGTTGGGCGACCCGAGGTCCTTGCTAACTTGGTGCGAATCCCAGAAGTAGCCGCCCCAAGATGGGTGCGTGGGCCAAATCGTGCCGTAGTTGGTGGGGTCAATGTAATTGGCTGCGTTGGTGTCCACGAGCATGAGGGTGGGCGTCTCATTGGCGGAGCTGGCGTTGGCGCGGCGCTGGTTGAAGTACAGATAGCCGCTGGGCCCCAGCACGAGGTCGTCGTTTTGAGAAGTAAAGGCCACCGACGGAACGGCCATAATGCGATCTGGCGGATTGGGCCACGGCAGCGGCCCGGCACCGATGCGGTACTCCCAGACGCTGTTCATTTGGGACAGGACGCTGGTTTCCGGATCCTGCTGGTAATCCTCGTCCACGGTGTAAACCACCAAGTCGCCCGTGTTGGTGCTGCCGGAGACCGCCACCGCCTGCACGCTGCCGTGTGTGTTCACCGAGCCTACCGGCGCGACGCCGGTTTGGCCCGTCAGGGGATTGGGCTCGATTGGTTTCAGAACATACCAGAACGAGCTGACGTCCGGGTCGGTGGCGATCAGGTTGCCAGTGGCATCAGACCAGTCGCAGATGTAAACCTCGTCGTTTGGGGCGACCGTTAGTCGGAACGGCGTGCCGCTGCCGCTGCTGGCCCAGGAAGGATAACCCGCAGTCCGCACTTCTCCGAACACGTCACTCAGGTCGGAATGGTACACGTAGATACCGTCGCCTTTGGTCCCCGCGGCGCTGTTGGCGACATAAACTCGCCCGAAGTAAGGGCTGGCCGGGTTGTTATTCACGGCCACCCCACGGGGCGAGTTGAAGGGAATGCTGGTGCCGATTTGAGTGATCGAACCCGAGCCGGACTTGGAGACGACGACCTTAAAGTGGCCGGTCACGGCCAACGGAACCGTTGTCAGGCCCGCGGGTAGCGCACCCAGATCATTGGTGGCGGTGCCGCCGTTGTAGATGATCTTCACGTTGTCGGCTGCCTCGTTCAGTCGGAAGGTGATGGACGATCCAGTATTGGTCAGGCAGCTCGCGTATGGTGTGGCCAGAACAGTCATGGCTGTCCCGGTGATACCCAGCGCCAGGGCCAGGCCGAGCAGTTGTTTGGACGGAATCAGGGTTTTCATGGGTCGGATGTCAGTTGATCTCATTGGCTTTACCGGCCTGCATCTCTGCCAACGCTGCCGGTTCAAGAGCACTTGGCTCTGGTTCGGTTGCCGGGGCTACAATGACCTTGGGCGCTGGAAATTGCAAGCCTCAAATCCGCCAGGTTGGCAGGCTCTCCGCCCGGCCCTCGACGGGCTTGGTCCTGAAGCCGACCGCGGCGCGCCAAGGGCGGCGCCGGTGGCGGCGTCCGGCCCGGTTACGACGTGCCGCGGTGGAAGGGCGCGCCGGTCACTTGGCGGGATTTGCCCCGCGGTGTTGCAGGCGGATTGCGTACAGGCCCGTGCTGGCCGTGATGAACAGCGTCTTGTGGTCTGTGCCGCCAAAGCTCACGTTGGCCGTCCAGCGCTCCGGCACGGCGATCTGCTCGATCTGCTTGCCGGTCTTGTCAAACACGGTCACCCCCCGGCCGGTCAGGTAGAGGTTGCCCGCCTCGTCCAGGGTCATGCCGTCGCTGCCCAGTTCGCAGAACAGCCGCTTGTTGGTCAGCGCGCCATCCGGCTGGATGTCGTAGGCCCAGGTCTTGCCGGCGCGGATATCCGCCACAAACAGCGTCCGGCCGTCCGGTGTGCCGATGATGCCGTTGGGCTGGACGAGGTCGGTCGTCACGCGCTTGAGGGTCTTGCGGTCGGCAGACAGGAAATACACGTGCTCGCCGTCCTGCGGGCGCTGGGTGTAGCTCCACCACTCGCGCTTGTAGAACGGGTCGGTGAAATACAGCGCGCCGTCGGGGCGCACCCAGACGTCGTTCGGGCCGTTGAGCGGCTTGCCGTCGAACTGGCTGGCCAGCACGGTGTGGCGACCGTCGGGCGTGACGGACCACAGCTCGGTTTTTTCGTCGGCGCAGGCGATCAGGTTGCCCAGGCGGTCAAAGTACATCCCGTTGGCGCGGCCGGCCGGTTGGAGGAAGGTGGTGAGCCGGCCCTCCACGCTCCATTTCAGGATGCGGTTGTTGGGCTGGTCGGTGAAGAAGACGTTGCCCTGCGCGTCGCAAGTTGGCCCTTCGGTGAACTTGAAGTCGCCGGCCAGCTTTTCGAGCCGGGCGCCCGGGGCCACAACGGTGGCGGGGGCGTTGGTGGGTTGGGCCGCCAAGGGGGCGGCCAGTCCGAATGCAGCAACCAGCACGATGGTGGTTTTCATCATTCAGCCTCCGAGTGCGGTGGGGTTGGTGACATCGCCTTTGTTGAAAGCCACGTACTCCTCGGTCAGGTCGGCGGCATACATCACGGCGCCGGCGCGCCCGAGGTTCAAGCGGATGTGAAGGTCGAACTCGGCGGGCGCGACCGCCCGGCACAGGGCCGCAAACGTGGCCCTCGTCGGTTGCCCGCGCCGCACGCTCCAGAGAATGCGGCGGCTGCCGGGCGCGCTGTAGCCGATGTCCACCTTGGCCTCGACCACCCGGGCCGGGCTGTAGCCGATGGCGTCCATGATGCGCCCCCAATTCGGGTCGCCGCCGTGCCAACTGGCCTTGACCAGCGCGCTGTTGGCCACGGCCCGCGCCGCCGCGTCGGCGTCGGCCGCGGTCCGGGCGCCGCTGACGCGCACCGTGACCACGCGGTGGACGCCCTCGCCGTCGCGCACGATCATCCGGGCCAGTTCCAAGCAGACGTGGTTCAACGCGGCCTGGAATGTTTTGAGTCCCGGGCTTCGGGCTTCGAGGGTTTCGTTGCCCGCCAGGCCGTTGGCCAGCAGCAGCACCGTGTCGTTGGTGCTCATGTCGCCGTCCACGGTGATGCAGTTGAAGCTTTGGGCCACGGCCTGCTCGAGCGCGGCCTGCAACGCCCGCGCGCCGATGGCGGCGTCGGTGGTCAAGAAGCACAGCATGGTGGCGTGGCGCGGCCGGGCGGCGGGGCGTTGGCCGGTGGCGCTCATGCCGGGCTGGATCATACCCGCGCCCTTGCAGATGCCGCCGATGCGGACCGGCCGGCCGGCGAGTTTGAATTCGACCGCGATTTGCTTGGGCCGGGTGTCGCTGGTCATGATCGCCTCGGCGGCGGCGGCGGCGTGGTCGGGGCTGCTGCCCAACAAGCGGGCGGCCTGGCGGATGCCGGCCCGGATGTTGGCCAAGGGCAGCGGCAGGCCAATGCGACCGGTGGAAGCCACCAGGACCTGCTCGGGCGGCTGGCCCAATTGGCGGCCGGCTTCGGCGGCCATGGCCTCGGCGTCCCTGAGTCCCCTCGTGCCGGTGCAGGCGTTGGCATTGCCCGAGTTGGCCACGATGGCCCGCCCCACGCCGGCGCGCACCCGTTGCAGGCACAGTTTCACCGGCGCGGCGCAAACCTGGTTGGTGGTGAACATGCCGGCCAGGACCGCGGGCGCGTCGGAAACGATCAGCGCCAGGTCGCGCTTCGGCCCCTTGTCCGAGCCTTTGCCCGTGCCGAGGCGTTTGATGTCGCAGAACACGCCGGCGGCGCGGAAGCCCTGCGGCGCGGTGACCGAGCCGGTGATCTGAGCAAAACGAGCTTTCATCTGGGCCGCATTGCCGGGCAGCAGTGAAGCAAAGGGCCGGGCCCGAAGCAAACGCAACTTGCCGGTCGCGCAAAGGTGTTGCCAAGTGGGCGCGGGCAGCCAAAGCTGCAGCGGATGCCGCCGGACGGCCGATAGCGGCGGGTGTGTCGCCCGGCCGGCCGGCGGGCTTGGGTAAACCATCACGACACCGATGAAAGGCATACCGGTTTTGCATGTGGAGGCGGACTGCATCGCGCGCGCCTGGGAACTGTCGCTGCTGGAGCTGCACGCCAAGGGCTGCAGCGTGAGGACGGAGTACGACAAGCCTGACGACCCGCCCAGCAAGGACGCGACCATGATTCTGACGATCACCGACCCGCTGGCCGAGCCGATGATCCACCGGGATTTCCCCGGCGGCCCGCTGGAGTTGCAGGAGTATGTCATGGAGGTCTGCGACGGCATCAAGGACCATCTGGTGCGGAATCCGAACGACCCCTCGGACACCCGCTGGGAATATACCTACCACCAACGGTTGTTTGGCTACACGGTGCCGGGGCTGCGGCCGTTCGACCAGATCGAGACGTTGTGCCAGAAACTGGCCCGCACTCCGCACACGCGCCGCGCGCAGGCGATTACCTGGAAGGTCTGGGAGGACAACGACTGCTACGACCCGGCCTGCATGCAGAGCATCTGGTGCCGCATTGTGGAACAGGACGGCGTGCCGGTGTTGAGCATGAACGTGCGTTTCCGGTCCAACGACGCCTACAAGGCGGCGTTCATGAACATCTTTGCCCTGGTGCAACTGCAGCAACGCATCGCCGTGCGGATCGCCGCGTTGTCCGGCCGACCGGTCCTGGTGGGGCGTTACGTGCACATGGCCGACAGCTACCACCTTTACGGCAGTTACTTCCGGGAGTTCGAGGGCCGCTTCCTGGGCGCAATGCAGAAGCGCAGCTTCGCGCAACGGACGCTGCGCTACGCCGACGTCAAAGACATGATGGAAGAGGCCAGGCCGATGATTCTGGAAAAGGCGCGGACGATGGCCGGCGGCTGAGTGCGGTTCAGGGGGCGAGGGCCGGAGTGACCAAGCGATAAAACCGCGTGGCGCGGGTGTCCGGGTCCACCACGGTTTCCTGGCGGGCTGCCGGTGCCGCCGGCACGTCGGCCAACCGCCGCCAGGGCGCGCCGGTTGGTGCATCGGCATAGAGCACCGAGTAGGAACGGCCGGGCATGGCCTGGAAGGTCAGCACCGTGCTGCCACCGAGGGCGATGGTTGCCAGGCGCAGGGCGCTGCCCGGGTCTCGCGGGTCGGTGCCGGCGCGGTATTCGTGCAGGTTGCTGGCGCCATCACCATCGGCGTCCTGAGCCGCGTCCTGGGGATTGTTGAGGTCCAGCCCCACGTGGAACTCCACCGCGTCCGGGATGCCGTCGGCGTCCGTGTCCGGCAGCGGGAGCTGGTTCACAGCGGTTGGTGACGGGACAGCAGCGCCCCAGTTGATGGGGTCGTTGCCGTAGAGCGTCGGGAGCAGCCGCTGGAGCGAAAGGCCGCCGCCATCAACCGCCCCGCTCGGCCAGGGCGGCGCGTCCGTGTAGCTGACCCAGTCGGCCAGGACATACGGCACAAAACCCGCGTCGGGGTGTGGCGGCAGTTGCGGGATGTCCGGGCGATACAGCTCCACGGTGTCGGCGTCATTGGCCAGCTTGCCGGTCAACGGGCCGAGCACAACCGCGTCTGCACTCAAGCCGTAGCGGGCGCGGAAGGCGTCCAGGGCCGCGGGATCGCCCGCGGGATCAAAGTCCACCACCACCAGGCACCCGCCGGGCGGCAGGCTGCAGCCGGCCGGCAAGCTGAACGCCACCCCGCCGCCCAGTTGCCATTGGTTGCTGGGAAAGGCCGGGTCGTAGAGCGGTACCGTTTGGCTGGTGATGTTACACAGCTCAACAAATGCGGCCTGACCCGCCGGCGGGTTGTAATGGATTTCGCTGATAACAACGGGGCCGATGACCGGCCCGGCATTCGGCAGGCCCGTGCCCGTGCGGAACGCCTCCAGGCTGGTGGGCGCGTCCACACCGAATGTGCGCCGGAGCAGCGGGGCAAAATCAAAGCCCTGGCTGGTCGGCACACGCCCGAAGCTGACGCCGTTGAAGGAAGCGCCAAAAGCCACGCCGGTCCGCTCGCCCGTTTCCACGCCGTTGGTTGCCGCCGACAGCCAGACCTCGTCGCCGTGGGCGGCGTTGAGCGTGAAGGCGTTGGTCGTGCCGTCGTTGAATTGGCTCTCGTAAATGACCCGGAACCCCCGGGCGGGCAACACGGTGCCGGCGGGCAGGTGGTATTTGCGTCGCTGGACGCGGCTGTTGCTCAGGAACCACCCGCTCAGGTCCACCGGCATGGCGGACAGGTTCTCCAACTCGATGGCATCCTCCAGCGGCGGGTCGGTGTGCGCAAGCACCTCGTTGATGACGACGTGGGTCAGCAGGCGGTAGTTGCTTTCGCCAGGGGTGGGTGAGCCGGGGAAGGCGACGATGTCAACTGCTCCGTCCGGCAGGCGGCCCTCGGAAACGCCGCGCTCCTGACTGCCGAAACCCACTGTGTCCACGACCGTGTAGGTCGAGCCGCTGACGGCGTACAGCACCAGCGCCTCGCCCCACGAATCCAGGCTGAAACTGACGTGATGCCGGCCCTGACCGGGGTCGCCGTCAGCGATCCACCTTACGAAGCCGTTGGCGGCAATGAAACTGAGCGGCGCCGGGCGGAAGCGGTCGCGGCCGGCCAGGGACGGGTCGTCCGTGAGTGCCAGCGCACTCAAGTCCACCGGGCGGTTGGTGAGGTTGACCAACTCGAACCAGTCCGGGCCGTCGGCTGGATTGGCCATCCACTCGTTGAGGCGGAGACTGGCCGGCGTGCCCAGTGTTGCGGGGGCCGCGTTGGGCGCGTCCGGCGTGGCTGCGCTCAGCAACCGCCACTGGCCGCTGTTCCACCCCAGCGGCAAATCCTCCACCTGAGGGCCGTATTCGACCGCACCGACCAACTGCCCGGCGGCATTGAACAAGAAGACCCCCCCGCTGTCGCCGTCCAGCGAGCGGCCGAGATTGAAGCTCGCGGGGTTGGTCGAGGCCGGCTGGGCGCCGTCACAAAGGATGACCAGATAAGCCCTGCCAGCCAGCACGGTGTTGGGCGGGAACACCCAGCGGCCCGGCTCCGGCGTCCCGACGCTCAGGCTCATGCCGCCGAGGTTGAAGCCGGTGCTGTTGGTGTTCCACAGCTCGATAAAGTCCGCCATGCGGCCGCCGACGCTGACGGACTTGTTCTTGGCCAGCACCTCGTTGAGGACCGGCCCGGTGTAGGTGATCAGATAATTGGTCGTGCCCGGACTGGCACAGCCCGCGAATGCCCGGATGGTGGCGCTGCCGTCGGGCAGTCGCCCTTGCGAGATGCCCTCGAGCTGCGTGCCGTAGTTGATTTGTTGGATCAACCCGCCGGTGGCGTCGTAGAGGGCCAGCGTGCCACCTGCGGCGGGCAGCTTGAAGCTCAAGTGGTCCGAGCCCAGGTCGCCGTCCGCGAACAATTGGATGTGGCCGCGCGGTGGCAGGAACGCCAGCGCACCGAGCTGGTGCAGGTCGTTGCTGGTGGCGACGTAAAGGCCACGCAACGCCACCGGGGCGTCGGCGGCGGTGTTGAACAGTTCCACCCAGTCCGGCTGGCCGGCGGGCGGATTGGCCATCCACTCGTTCCACACCAGGTTGGTGGGCGAGGCCAGTGGCGCGGCGATGTTGGCCGCGGCGGGCGTGGGCCGGGTCAGGGTCCAGACGCTCCCGACGCGGCCCAGGGACAGGTCCGGGACCTGCCGGCCGAAGGACACCGCGTCCACCCGGTTGGTCGCCGCATCGTAGAGGAACACACGGTCGCCGTCCCGGTCCAGGGCGAACCCGGTGTGCAAACCGGGCGTGGTGTTGGTAACGGCATCGCACCAGACCACCAGATACCCGCCCGCCGGCAGGACCACGGATGGGAAAACGAACTTCCGCGGGTCAGGGCCGTCGGTGAGGCTCCAGCCGGCCAGGTTGACCGCGCTGCTGCCCGGGTTGTGCAACTCGATCCAGTCGGGGAACGTGCCGCTGTGGTTGGTCGTGGTGAGGTTGTCGGCCTGCAGTTCGTTGAGGCGCACGAGCGGGTTGGCCGGGGGCGAATTGGCCGCGCCGGGTGAGCCGTTGTTGGCGGCACTGGCTTGCCAGTTGGCCGGGTCCGTCGGGTCGGCCCAGGGGTCTGTCAGTTCGAGTGACCGGCCGCTGCCGTCAGCCGCGGCGGGCCAGCCGTCCTCGTCGTCGTAACGGACGGCCGTGACCAGCCGGCCGAAGCGGTCGTACAGGGCGAGTTGCTCGCCGCCGTTGGCGAGGTTGCCAGCGAACCAGCCGCGCGGTGTGACGCCCGGATACTGCGCCAGCCAGGCGTTTGTGTCGGTGTTCGACCCCAACACCAGCCGCGCCCCGCCGGCCAGGGTCTCGCCCTCCTTGAACTGAAAGCTGACTCCGTCGAAATACATGCCGCCAAGGTCCAGCGTCGTGGGACCGAGGTTTTGCAGCTCGATGAATTCGTGCCACGAGCCGCCCGGCGGGTTGTACATGATTTCGGTGATGCGCAGCGGCAGGCCGAGCCGGCCGACGGTGAAAGTGGCTTCGGTCAGGGCGCTCCATGTCGCGCCGTCCAGGGAGCGGGCGCGGATGGTCACGCTTTGGTCCAGGCGGATCGGTCCGTTGCAAGGGCGGGCGGTAGGGGCCACCGCGCCGCTGAAAGGCAGCCGCGGATCGGTGCCGTCGGTGGTGTAGTAGATCGTGCCGGAGAGGTTGGTCATGAGCAGGCTGAAGCCGGCCGGCACGCGGCCGCCAAACTGGTTGAAGACCGGGGCGTTGGAGGACAGCAGCAAGCCGTAGGGCTGCATCTGGTTGAAGAAGATGGGCTGCCGGTCCCGCACCCAGTTGAGGATGGTGGTGTCCATGTTGGGCATGAGCGTGGCCATCTGGGCGCGCAGTTCGTTGAACCGATTCGAGATGGCGGTCTGGGTGAGCGCGCCGCCGTTGAAGAAGTGCTTGTGAACGCGGTCGGCCCACAGCAGGCGGAACTCCCCGCTCAGGCGCAGCCGGTTGTAAAGCTGGGCGATCTCCGAGTAACTGGTGCTGGCCAGGCCGGAGTCGTGCGGTCCGCTGCCGCTCATGGTGAAGGGATTCAGCGAAACACTGCGTCCGTAAATGCCCATGCCCCATTCGGCGTCCCAGACCACAAAGCGCCACGGGCCCCCGGTGCGGTCGCGGCCGGCCCGCCAGTTGTTGGCCGGCCAGTCGCCCATCGCGGCGTAAGCGTTGAGCAGGCAATAGTCGGCGAAATTCGTCAGGTCCAACCACCGGGCGATGTTGGAATAGACCGAGGGCGTGGTAGGGCTGTTGGCATTGACGTAGTTGACCAGGCTCTGGAAATTGGCCCGGTCGCCGTCAATCACCCCGGGCACGCCCGCGCCGCTGGCCCAGGGCGGGCCGACGACGTCCCAGTCTGGTCCGCCGCCCAGGTGTTGCTGGAAGAACTCCTCGTGAACCCGTTCACAGGGGTTGTACCAAGGCGAACTGGCGTAGGGCTGGCCGTTGACCAGCACGACCGCCAGGGTGCCGTGGGAGGCCGGCTGGCCCATGTCGGCGGCCAGCCGGCGGTGCAGTTCGTCCCGGATGAACGGGTTGTTCTGCTCATTGAAGCCGGCGCGCAGCACAATCTGGTCGAACCGCTCTACCGCCGTCAGCGGGAACAACGGATACTCCAGCCGGCCCGGGCCGTAGTCGCTCCGGAAATACAGGCGGAAGGAGAACTTGCTGGTGGGGGTAAGCCTGGGCCGCTGATAGTCACTGCCCTGCACGCGGATGCCGCAGTCGGCTTGGAAACCTTGGCTGCTGCCCGGCTCGATCCACTCCACGGACGTGGGCCGTTCCCAGGCCAGGCCATGCTGGGAGGGGTTGTGGTAATCATCCGGGGCGACCGGCTGCCAGGGGCCGTTGGCGTACGTGCCCCCCTTGATGCCCAGAATGCCGCTCGGGCCGTAAAGGTTGTTCGTGGCGGTGACAATCGAGATGACCGGCAGGGAGCGAATGCCAGCCGACAGATTGAACAGGTAACTGTGAGTGACTGTCTTGGAGGGCAGATGGCCCGCCTTGAAAGCGGCCGCGCGGAACAGTGTGGTGCGGCTGATGCGCAGCGATTCGGCAAACACCGGGCTGGCGGCGGTTGGCTCGGAACCGTCCGTCGTGTAACGGAACGTCACGCCCGGCGTGGCGCAGGACAGCCGGAGGTCAAAGGGCGTCGTGAAATGGCCGCGTTGCACGTTGACGTGGACCGGCGCGCAGACGCCCACGATGGAGCCGGGGCCGTTGGGCACGCCGGGGCTGGGCGTCTCGTAGTAGAAGGCCACGCCGTTGCTGTCCACGCCGTAGGCAATGTCGTTGCGCTGCTCCGGATAGGGTTGGAAGCCGGAGACCAGCGCCCGGGGCGAATCGGGCGAGTAAAGGCCCAGGAATTCGCCGGCCACGCTCAGTTTGAAATTGGTGTGCAGCGGCAGGGTGGCGTGGGTGGGGCGGCGGTCTTTGCCGGAGGCAAACACGATCAGGTAGTTGTCCGGCTCGAGCGTGCGTGCCGGGAACGTCCACAACCCGGGCAAGGCCGGGTCGTCGCTCAACGACCAGTTCTCCAAGTTCACCGGCCTGGTGCCCCGGTTCCAAATCTCGATCCAGTCCTGCTGCTCGCCGTCCTCGTCGAGCAGACCGCCCGGGCCGACATTTGCCGCGAGGAACTCCGTGATGACCAGGTCGGCCAGAGGCGCGTTGCTGTTGACCGTGTAGGTCCAGCCGCTGCCGGCGGCGAACGGATTCGTCCAGGCCGAGGCATCGGTGATGGCATGTCCGGCGGCCCAGGCCACGCTGACCGGGCCGTTGGGAAGGGGCGGGAACTGGAAGCGGTATCGCTGGCCGGACTCGGCCACTAGGTTGGTGGCGGCCTGCCCGTTAATCACGAGGTCGGCGGCGTCCACACCCAGCACAGGCTCGCTAAACGTCACCTCCAATTCGCTCAACCAGCGCAGCGTCAAGCCGGCGGGCGGATACAAACCCGTCAACACGGGCGGGGTGGCGTCCACCAGGTTGTATTGCCACGTTGCCCCCGGGGCGTTGCAGTCAAACCCATTGGGCGGCGTGGCCAGGTCGGTGATCCCTGCGTCTGCCGACCAGGTCACGGAGACGGTCCCGGGCGGTGGCTCGGCAAACGTGAAGAGGTAGGTGTCGCCACCGCCTGTCACTGCGCCGGCCGGCAGGCCGTTGACCAACAAGTCGCCAGCTTGGACGCCCACCACCGGCTCGGAGAAACGGACGGTGATCGAAGTCAGATTCGTGACCTGGCCCGGAGGGGGCGTGACCGCAGCCACGACAGGTGGTTGCGTCTCGGCAATGGCAATGTCCAGGAGGCAGTCGAAGGCAAGGTCCGAGCTGTTCAGGCTGGTGTTGAACACCTGCACGGCCAGGACATTGGTGCCGGCCCGCAAGTAGCCGGCGGGATAGGGCAGGTTGTAGGTGACCAACGGGGGCGGCTCGACCGCGTTGCTGGCCAGGGTCTGGTAAGTGGGCGACGCGGCCGAAACGTTCGTGCGGGCCACCTCGACGCCGTTGATCCAGGCCACAAAACCGTCGTCCACAAACGCCATCAGCCGCAGGGCGGTGACGGCGGCGGGAGTGTCCACAACGAACAGCCGGCGCAGGTAGATGCACGAGTAAGCGCCGCGCATGTCGCTCAGCACCGTGCCCCCGTCATAGGGGTCGCCGTACCAGAACGGGGCCGGCGCGCTGGTGAAACCTGTGTCGTTGAACTCGGGTGTGCGCCATGCGGACACCGGCGAGGAGGCCTCGCTGCCACCTGGCCGAAAGCGCCAAACCGCATTGGTCGAAAAGACCTCCGTGCCGCCGGCCAGGAAGGTCATCGCCAACACCCCCACCGCAGCCAGAAAGATTCCGTGCCGCCTTGCCATCGCGCCCACAACCTACCACGCTCACTGCGCGAAAACACGCCCGAGTTCAAGCGCCATCGCGCCGGTGGGGCGGGCTGACCCTGATCACACACGGCCCACCGGCGCTCACGACAGACCAAGCGACAGGCCAACCTGCCGACCAACGGCGCAATCAACCGAGCAGGCTCGTTCAGCACGCCGCGCTGAGAGGCCGTGGTGGCGTGGCGGATGACGGAGCGCTCCTGGGAGGCGTGCCATGCCGTCCATTCCGCGCGCGGCCTGGCCCTCTCGGCCCACTGATGATTTCAAGACCACCCCTGGCCGCTCCGTTCAAAAAAACCTCAAGAGGTGTTGACCTTCCTGGTTGGAACGGCTACTTCTGCCGCGGTATTAACCAACCTGAGCAACATGAGCCAACAGATACGCTTCACGCTGTCGCAGGCAGAGATGCCCCCCGCCTGGTACAACATTTTGGCCGACCTGCCCGAGCCGTTGCCGCCGCCGCTGCATCCCGGCACCAAACAGCCGGTCACCCCGGACATGCTGACGGCCATCTTTCCCGAGAACCTGGTGATGCAGGAGGTCTCGCCCGAGCGCTGGATCGAAATCCCGGCACCGGTGCGCGAGATTTACGCGCTGTGGCGGCCGACACCGCTGTTGCGGGCGGTGCGCCTGGAGCGCGCCCTGCAAACGCCCGCGCACATTTACTACAAATACGAGGGGGTCAGCCCGGGCGGCAGCCACAAACCCAATACCGCCGTGGCCCAGGCTTACTACAACAAGGTCGCCGGCACCAAACGGCTGGCCACCGAAACCGGCGCGGGCCAGTGGGGTTCGTCCCTCGCCCTGGCCTGCAAACTGTTCGAGCTGGAATGCACCGTTTACATGGTGAAGGTGAGCTTCAACCAGAAGCCCTACCGCAAATTGATGATGCAGGCATACGGGGCCAATGTCTTCCCCAGCCCCACCGAGCACACCGACTACGGCCGGCGGGTGTTGCAGGAAGACCCCAACTGCCCCGGCAGCCTCGGCATCGCCATCAGCGAGGCCATCGAGGACACCGTCAAGAACGCCGGCACGAAGTACTCGCTGGGTAGCGTGCTCAACCACGTCTGCCTCCACCAGACGGTCATTGGGCAGGAAGCGATCAAACAGATGGAATTGGCGGGCGAAGCGCCGGATGTGATCATCGGGTGCGTGGGCGGGGGCAGCAATTTCGCCGGACTCACCTTCCCCTTCATCGAGCACAAGCTCAAGCGGGGCGCCAACTACCGCATCGTGGCAGTCGAACCTTCCTCCTGCGCCTCGCTCACCAAGGGTGAGCTGCGGTACGACTTCGGCGACACGGCCGAGATGACTCCGTTGCTGATGATGTACACGCTGGGGCACAAGTTTATTCCGCCCAAGATTCACGCCGGCGGACTGCGTTATCACGGCATGGCCCCCACCGTGAGCCATCTGAAGAAGCTCGGTTTGATTGACGCCCTGGCCTACCCGCAACTCAAGGTCTTCGAGAGCGCTGTGCTGTTCACCCGCACCGAGGGCATTCTGCCCGCGCCCGAGCCTTCCCACGCGATTGCGGCGGTCATTGACGAGGCCGTGCGCTGCCGCGAGGAAGGCCGCAAGAAGGTCATCCTGTTCAACCTCTGCGGCCACGGCATGCTGGACCTGGCCGCCTACGATGCTTACCTGAGCGGTGCCATGAAAGACACCGACAACGGCAACTGATTCAGTTCACCCTCAACCCCAACAACCAGTCCGTATGAAAAACCTGAGCCAAACGATCCTGTTAACGGCCGCAGTCGCGGCACTTCCCAACCTGCTCGTAGCCCAGCCGGGCGCGCATTACGTGCCCGGCGTTGAAGGCATCAAGGGCGCGTCGCTTCCGCCCCCCGGCATTTACGTGCGCGACTACAACGTGGTCTATTTCGCTGACCGGCTGAACGACGGCGACGGCGATGAAATCAAGGCCGCGGACGCCGAGGCGTTCATCTACGCGAACGTGCCGCGTGTCATCTGGATCACCGATCAGAAGGTCCTGGGCGGTTTCTTGGGCGTGGACGCCTTGGTGCCGCTTCAGTATACCGACCTGTCCATCAACACCCCGGGCGGCAGGTTTTTGACAGCACCTTCGGCATCGGCGACGTGTTTGCGGAGGTTACCCTGTCATGGCATCCCGACGGGGCGGACTTTGCGATTGGCTACGGCGCATGGGCGCCCACGGGCGATTCCTCGGCTGCCGATCCGACCAAGCCCGGCCTCGGCTTCTGGACGCACATGTTCACGGCCGGAATCACCTGGTACATGGACGCGGACAAGAAATGGGCCCTCTCGGCCCTGAATCGCTACGAGATTAACCACGAAGATGACGACGACAATTCGACACCAGGGCAGGTTTACACCCTGGAGTGGGGGCTGAGCTACGCGCTGTCCAAGACGGTGGACATCGGCCTGGCTGGCTACTACCAGCAGCAAGTCACCGACGACGACCCAGCGGCCGGGTCCACCAAGGACAAGGTCGTTGCCGTCGGGCCGGAGATTGTCATGTTTTGCCCGAAACTCGGCCTGTTCACCTCGCTCCGCTACAACTACGAGGTCCTGGCGGAAGACCGCCTGCAAGGTCACACAATCGCCCTGACCTTCACGCGGCGCTTCTGAGCCAGCGGACAAGCACTCTGACGGGCCGGGTGGACCACGGGTCAACCCGGCCCTGGTTGTTCCCGCCTCACAAGCGCGATTCGGAAACGGCTGCCCCCGCCGCACGGCCGCGTGGCACGGCGCCGACAGCCGACCTGCCGTTCAATCCGCCAACACGCACGGTGGCCGCTCGGGCCGGTCCCTTGACATCGAAACGAGGCGGGTCATGCTGCCTGCGTGAAAGAACCGCCCTGGGTGGTCGCTCACACCCGACCCCGTTGCGAAAAGAAGCTCAAGCAGTATTGCGACCGCGAGCGTGTCGCCAACACGTTGCCGTGCATCCGTGCCGTCCACAAATATCGCGGCAAGACCGTCGCCTTCGACAAACCGCTGTTCCCGGGTTACCTGTTCCTGCGGCCGACGCCGGAGCAACGCAAAGTGGTGCTGCAGAGTGACTACGTGGCCAATCTGCTGGACGTGTTTGACCAGGAGTTGTTCGAGCGCCAGTTAAACGAAATCCTCCTGGCCCTGGACTCGGGATGTGAGGTCCGGCTGGCCCCGACGATTGGCAAGGGCATGCGTGTCAGCATCCGCAGCGGCCCGTTGCGCGGCATGGAAGGCTGGGTCGAAGAACGCTACGGCCCGAGCACCGTGCTGCTCCGACTGGATTTCATCGGGCAGGCCGCGGCGGTGAAGTTGGACGTGGCCATCCTGGAGCCGATTTGAGCCGCTCCGTGCGACGTGTGCTCAAGGCCAGCAGGCGCGTCGGCGGTCAGCGCACCACCAGCACCCCGTAAAACCTGCGGCTGCTGCTACCCGCCGTCTCGTCCAACCACGAAAGCACGTTCGCCGTGGCCACGAGGTCCGGTGAGGCCGGCAGCCAGTGCGTGTCCGTCAGATTGTCCTTGTACACCAGCCGGTATGTCAGACCGGGCTGGGCACTCCAGGTTACTTGCGCGCCGTCCGGATGCAGGCTCAGGCCCGTGATGCGTGGCGGCGTGGCGGGCACGCTCGTCGTAGTGGCCGGGACAAAGTTGCGGTCGTTGGTCACAAGGAACTTGTCAAACGCCACGCCGGTGTCTCCCGCGCGGACCGTCAGCGTATGATAACCCGGCTGCAAGCTGAGCGACACCGGAGACGCGGCAGCACTCCACGCTGCCTGAATGTCCCCCCTGGCGTTGACCACCAGCGGAACCCAACACCACGTGTTGGTGGCATTCGGTCCGGCGGTCACCCGCACGGATTCCTCCGGCGCGCCATCCTCCGACAAATGGAGACAGGCATTTGTCCGCCCATCCAGGAGGACGCGTGCCCAAACCACGTAGCTATCGGCTGCCACAACCGGCAGATCGTACTGCGCCGCCCCTTGCTCGGGTGTCGGGGAAACGATGTAACAAACGCCGTTCGATGAACCATCGGGCTGCCCCTCGACCACCACGGTCATCGGGGACAGCAGCCGGCCTGACTCTGCTTCGATTTGCACCGCGACCGGGTTTGTCGGACTGGCGTAACGCGCGGTCACCGTCACGTCATCCCAGGCCACCAGCTCGCCGTCACTGGCGGTCAGGCGCAACACATACTGCCCGGCCACGCTGAAGCTGGCCGCTGTCTCCACCGCGTTGCCAGACTCGAAGACCACTGCTCCAGGGCCGCTGACCACCGACCAGGCCACGGACACCGCCCCG